>Ga0207426_1001368_pt1 | contig 20647 bp, 22 predicted proteins | sample AraplaMF_Cvi_mMS_FD_184265 | JGI IMG/M metagenome (GOLD analysis project Ga0207426, IMG submission 184265) | Arabidopsis root microbial communities from the University of North Carolina, USA - plate scrape MF_Cvi_mMS (SPAdes) (version 2) | ecosystem: Host-associated > Plants > Roots > Endosphere... | reverse complement strand
CCACTCGTTCACCAACGACCAGAACCTGCTGGACAACTACCACAACTCCGACCGCCGCGGCCGCTCGGCGCCGCTCAACATGGTGATCACCGAGACCGGTGCCGCCTCCGCCGTCGCCAAGGCACTGCCCGACCTCGATGCGACGATCACCGGCAGCTCGATCCGCGTCCCGGTGCCGGACGTCTCGATCGCGATCCTCAGCCTTCAGCTGGGCCGCGAGACCACCCGCTCGGAGGTCCTCGACTACCTCCGCGATGTCTCGCTCACCTCCCCGCTCAAGCGCCAGATCGACTTCACCACGGCCCCCGACGCGGTCTCCAGCGACTTCATCGGCTCCCGCCACGCCTCGATCGTCGACGCCGGCCCCACCAAGGTCGAGGGCGACAACGCCATCCTCTACCTCTGGTACGACAACGAGTTCGGCTACTCCTGCCAGGTCATCCGCGTCGTCCAGCACGTCTCCGGTGTGGAGTACCCGACCTACCCGGCGCCTGCGGTCTGATCGCGGCGAACTTCCCGTATGGGTCCTACCGTCGCCCCGGGTGCGGGGCGACGGTAGGACGCGGGCCTTCCGGCCGGTACCACCCGCCTCACTGAGCCGTCATCCGGCAGGCCTGCACGCAGCCGGGTGGCTATCGGCTCGGCAGCTCCCCCCTCTCACCCGGGTCCGCACATCCCCTCTCGACGCGGGATGTGCGGACCCCGGCTGGAATGCCGGCCCGGGCGAGAGGCGCCCCGAACTCGGCTCGCTCGGCCCCGGGTTCGCCGTGGAGCCTTCACATGCCCGGATGGTCAGGCATCCGCGACGCGGCGACGGCGTCGTCGAGGATCTGCTCCCGTGCCGAGATGACCAGCCTGTTGAGTGTGCCGGCCAGGGGGAGGATCTCACCAAGCCTGCCGGAGTCGGCGATCCGGCCGGTCGACGCGTCGAGGAAGACCATCACCTCCCTCATGAGCCTGTGCGCCTCGGGCGTGGTGGGAAGCGCGTCAGCTTTGATCAGGTTGAGCATCGTCTCTAATGCCGCGGCCAGCTCCCGGACCGCTTCACGCATCTCGGATTCGTCGGAATTCATGCTGCATACGATCGCGGAACGGCTGCGGAGATGCCACGCGGCAGACGCCTGCCGGAGGAGCCGGGCAGCATCAGTTCGAACGCCTGGTAGCTGCCGTCGTACGCCCGCCAGGGATGACGGGACAGCCCCTCAGCCCGGTGGTCTCGTGCCCGGAGAAGCAGCACGAGGCCCGGTGCATACGACACCCGTTGGTGAACTGCCGTAAGGCGAGCGGGATTTCGCCGGCTGACAGGCTGTCGGCTCCAGCAGGGAACGTGTGGCGCGGTGAACCTTCCGCGCCGGGCCCACGTCTTCCCCCCGCGTCCTGCCACGACATGTGCAGGAGAACAGACCATGGCCGACAAGGACGTTGAGCAGACCGACGAGCGGGGTTACCTCCCGGGGCCCTGGCGGGCGGACCTCGGGACGTGGGGGCTGTCGCACTGATCGCCTTCGGGGGCCTCGCGGTGGCATGGGTCTTCTTCCGGCTGCCCGGCACCCCGGATGAGCCGGCGTCCGCCTACTACGGGGTCTCCAAGGTCATAGCCATCGGCCTGGCGACTGTGGGATGCACCTTGCTCGGCCGCCGTCGCACCCGGGCCGCCGCCACCAAGGAGACGAAGGAACGGGAACACGCCTGACGCCGCAGGCCGGTGAGCACCGTCAGACGGCGGCGACTTCCTGAATCCAGCAAAACACCGGGTCGGCTGCCGGACCGCTGAACGTCCTCCAGCAGTGGGGAGCCACGCTCGGGGTCGCCATCCCGGGCAGCGCTTACCTCAACAGCCACATTCCAGTACGCCCCGGGCAGCTTCAGCGCCTCGCCAAGGCCGGACGAAAGCCCCCCTCGCCCTCGTCCTCTTCCTCGAAGCGGTAAAGGAGTTGTGCGGTGGGGCGCAATCACCTCCACACCCCACAGGGCGAAAAGTGAGCGGGTGTGCACCGGCGCCCGGAAGGGTATTTTTGCCTTTCCATTTCGGGCGCCGCATTCCCGCCGTCCGTTCGGTTCAAGCCTCAGAGAAACGTTTATTCTCCGTGCGGATTTAACTACTTGGCTATTGGCACATCACCTGCATATTGGTCTCATCGGGTGTGGGCCAATGGAGGTATGTTCTCAACGAACACGCATGGGTGGATAGTGAAAGACCTCCACCGGGTTCGGAGCCCTTGGTGTGAGCAGGAATGGAGGTCGCAGATGACCATAGAGGAATGGCTCAAAACGAATGTAACCACCGACACGAGGGCACTCGGGTGGTACAGCGGACCGGAGTGCGAGGACCGTATCGTCCGAGCCTATCGCGAGCTGCTGAGTGGCTATGAGATCGACACCTCGAAGATCCTCAAAACCACCTGCCTGGTGAACGGCGAGCACACCGGCGTGGTGCGTATCCAGGAGAACAACTTCTTCTCGATCTGCGCCCACCACTTCCTGCCGTTTTTCGGGAAGGTCAACATCTCCTACGTGCCCGGTGACCGCATCCTCGGACTCGGCAAATTCCCGCGTCTGGTACAGGCGTTCAGCCGCCGCTTCCAGATTCAGGAGTATCTCGTCAAGGACATCGCTGACGAGATCATGTCCTCCGGCGGCGCACAAGCCGTGCGCGTCACCTCCAGCAGTCGCCACCTCTGCATGTGCAGTCGTGGTCCGTCCGACCAGACCGTCACCACCGACACCTCTTATGTGGCAGGCGATCAGGAGTTGATGGCCAGATTCGGCCTGGACGACTGATGCGGACTCGCGTGGCGGGAGGTGTACTCAGTGATCCCTCCCGCCACGCGGCCTTGGTCAGCCCGTCCCTCGACGGCCGACCGCGCGGGACCACGCGCCGGCCGGCACAAGGAGAATCCGTGCGCGACAGGAAGAGGCGCGGTCAGCGCCGCGCGTCGACGTCGCCCTGGAAGTACGCGCTGGCGACCTGGCTCGCCGGCGTGCTGGCGGCAGTCGGTCTGGGTGCCGTCGCACCGGTGGGGTCCGCCCTGCGTACGTCGCTCGGCCTGTCGGACGGTGCGGTCGCATGGGCCACCTCCAGTATCACGGCGGTGAGCGCCGCCCTCGGTATCCCGGCGGGATGGTGGGTCCGCCGCTTCGGTGCCCAACGGGCCCTTTCCTGGGGCCTCTTTGTCATGTCGGTGGCCACCGTCGGCAGCGCGGCCGCCGGCTCCTGGGGGCTGCTGCTGGGGGCACGTATCGCTGAAGGGGTCGGCTATCTGCTGGTGTTCGTGGCGGGTCCGGTCGTGCTCACCCGCCTCACTCAGGGCGGCGTCCGGTCGGCAGCGCTCGCGTTGTGGGGCACGTGTGTTCCGACGGGGCTCGCCCTCGCCGCGGTCACGGGCGGCGCCCTGGAATCCGTGTGGACATGGAACCAATGGCTGGCCCTCACCGCACTCGGTCCGCTGATCATGGCCGGAGTACTCACGGCCCTCCTGCCTCGGCTCCCGAGGGCGGCGGTCCGGTGTGCGCACCGCGAAGCCGGTTACTGGAACGGGGCGTTGCGGCTCGGTGTGGCGTACGGCAGCCTGTCGCTGGTCGGTGTCGCCGTGGTGATGGTGCTGCCGGCGTTTCTCCTTGAGGAGCGGCAGGCTACGGCGGCGGTCACCGGTGCCGTGGTGGCGGTCGTCTGCCTGGGGAGCGCGGTCGGTGGGCTCGCCGCCAGTTGGCTGCTGCGTCGCGGCGCGGCCCTCTCCTCACTGGTGCCCCTGGGCGCGGTGATGCCGGTCGCCTGCCTCCCCGCCTTCTCGGCCGAATTCCCCCTCGCGGTCAGCGGCGGAGCGGCCACGCTTGTCCTTGTCGTCGACGGACTGCTGATCTCCGCGGTCTTCGCTGCCGTTCCCGCCTCGGTGAGCCGTGCGGAGGATGTCGATGTCGCCAATGGCATCCTCAACCAGCTCGGCAGTGTGGGGATTCTGCTGGGACCGCCGGTCTTCGGGCTGGTCATCGCTGCCGCGGGGTGGGGCACCGTCGCTGCCCTGACCCTGGCCTTCGGCGGGTTGGGCGCGGTCCTGCTGCTGACGGCTGCGCGCACGTCCGCGACCGGTTCGGCGGCCGACGCGTCCCGGTCGCCCGACGCGCCGGGTGGCGGAGAGAGGCGGAACGGTGCGGAACCCTTGGCGAAGGCGGCGGACGTCAGCAAGCCGCACCGCACGCGCCCCTGACCGAGCCACGGAAGTGTGGCCTGCCCGACTGCCGTACCAGCTGATGGCAGTCCTTCGCCCAGGAAGGGGCACAGGGTGAAATTCGACTTTCCGCTGTCGCGGGACAACACCTATCGCGAATACTGCCTGCACTGCCACGCCGAGGCGGTCACTTGGATCGTCGTGGACGGAAGAAAACGCTGCACCTGTGCTTCGTGCGGGCGCGAGGCGGAGAGAGCCGTCGTCATCGATCCCCGTATCTCCTGGTGGACCGATGCGGACGGCGAGTACTGGCACGAGAGCGCCGGGGTGTTCGTACGCGACCGTCGAGCGAGGTTCCTCTTCTTCCAGCGGACCGCCTTTCCTTACCGTCTGACCGTGCCGGCGGGCCATGTCGAGCGCGGGGAGGAACCACAGCGCGCGGCCGCGCGGGAGCTGTGGGAGGAAGTAGGAATCCGGGGCGCGCACGGGGATCTCCGGCTCGTTGCGGACGAGTATTTGAGGGGAGATGTGTGCAGAAGGGGTTCCGACGCGCATCGTTGGCATGCTTTTCTGCTGGAGGTCGATGAGGACCGGGAAGCGGGAGCCCAGGGGGAGCTGACCGTGAATGAGGAGGGTGAGGCGCCCGTCTGGCTCACTCTCGACCAAGCCCACTCCTGCCGGCCGACGTTCGCCGTGGAACGCATCATCGAGCAGTATTCCGACAGGCTGCTGGACGCTGTCCCGCCTGTTTCTGACGAGCGGGAACAGGGCCCTTCGGACGGTGCTCGGGCTTGACGTTTTCGTCCCACGCCACCGCCGGGGGCGACCGGCGCCCGTCTCAGCCGGCGCAGTGGGCGATCTCGCCCGGCAGCTTTCCTCCGACCAGATATCTGTCGACGGCACGGTCGGTGCACGTGGAGGGGCGCTCCGAGGCGTACGCCGCATGCCCCTGGCCCTTGCGTACGAGGAGCGAGCTCTGGTCCAACTGCCGGTGCACCGCCCGTGCGTTCGCGAGTGGAGTGAGCTGATCGTCGGTGTACGACACCAGCAGTACCGGTGCCGCGCCGGTTGCCCTGACCGGCTCGGCCGCACCGGTGGGGGCGACCGGCCACGTCGCACAGTCGATCATCTGCCAGGCGTAGGAACGGCCGAAGAGCGGCGACTGCTTGGCGAACGCGTCGGCGGTGGCGAGCATCTTCTCCGGGGTCTTCGGCGCGGACGGGGAGTCCAGGCACAGCACCGCCGACATACTCATGGACTCGTTTTCCTCGGTCTGCTCCTCCTGCGGCGTCGGCTCCTCGTCACCGCCCTCGCCGGATGCCTCGGCGTCCAGACGATCGAAGGCGGTCACGTCCCCGCGCAGGGCGGCCACCAGCGCCGTGGTCAACCGCTTCCAGCTCACTTCGCCTGACACGGCCATTCCCAGGTACATGGACAAGTCGGCGTCGGTGAATTCCTCGCCGCCGGCCCCGTGCAGCGGCTTCCGGTCCAGTTCCCTGGCGAACGTGGTGAGCCTCCGCAGGATCTCCCCGGTGGTGGCTCCCAGCCGGTCGTCCCCGCGCGCGACGAGGTCGTGGGCGTACCGGCGCACCGCGTCATCGGAGGTCTTGACGTCGAGCCGAGCGACCTGCCGCAGGTCGGCGGCCGGATTGACGACGCCGTCGAGCACCATCCGGCCCACCTTGCCGGGGAACAGCTTCATGTACTGCTGGCCGATGAAGGTGCCATAGGAGACACCCGTGTAATTCAGCTTGGCGTCGCCCAGGACCGTACGCAGCACATCCAGGTCGCGCGCGACGCTGACGCTGTCCATGTGCGCGAGAACGGCGCCGCTCGCCTTTTGGCAGGCACGGGCACGCCGGGTCGCGTCGGCGAACACTTTCTCGGCCTGCGATGCGGTACGCGGCGGGTCCTCGGGTTCCTCGGCCACACCGTCGGGGCACTTGATCTGCCCGGACCCGGCTATGCCTCGTGGGTCGAAGCCGACCAGGTCGTAACGGGCCCGGGCCCGTTCCCCCGCCTGCCAGTTTCCGTTCGCCACGTCGGCCGCACCGCCGGCTCCGGGTCCCCCGGGGTTGAAGAACAGCGACCCCAGCCGACGACTGTGATCCTTGGCCTGCACCCGCGACACCCGCAGTGTGACGGTCTTCCCGTCCGGGGCGGCGTAGTCGACCGGCACCTTCACCCAGCCGCACTGCGCGCCGGGCACGGCCTTGGGGGTGACATCCGTGCCACAGGCCGTCCACTGGACCTTCTGCTGGGTGAAGCGCGCGGGCAGCACCGGAACGGACGTGTTCCCGCCCTTGGCGTCGCCCGGCCGGGATGCTGCGGCGCCACCGGCACCGCAGACCGTCACCACCATCGTGGTGACGGCCAGCAGACCGGCGGACAAGGCCATGGATCGGCGGGGGATGGGCATCGGCGCTCTCGCTCTCTCGCTCGTCGCCCGCACAGCATGCGCACAGGCGCCGCCGGGCCGCTGTAGGGCCCATCACAGTTGGGGCGGAATTACGCATTGTCGGCGGACGAACGCATTTCACCCTCAGGTAGGACGGGGTCACGGATGGCGAAGTCACGGATGAACACGTTCAGCAAGGAGACGCAATCAGTGAGTTATCACCGCATGGGATCGCCTACAAGCGGGCGATGAATGCGCTGATGCAGGAGGCGATGTGGTCGGGCACCTCCAGTGGTCGGGCACCTCCAGCGGCCAGGTGGCCGGTGCCGCCGAACTCGGCGAGGGTGGCGGTGGGGATCAGGGGAAGCAGGTCTTCGCGCAGGATCTGCGGCGGGTCCGCCGTGTCGTCGCTCCCGGCCGGCACCAGTAGTACGGGAACGTTGATCGCACCGACCCGGTCCGCGAAGTCCTCGACCAGCGCCTGCCGCGGCCACGCCCGCCGGTGAGGCGGGCGCCACGAGCACCACGCACTCCCTGGATGGCGAATTGTTCGACCCGCCACGGGGGCAGCACCGCGCCCGTCCCCACGCCCCCCTGCCTGGAACGCACTGGCAAGAAAGTTACGGTCGTAACATGGGAGCCGTGGCTCCTCATCGCGCCGCGGCCCTGGCGCTGCCCCGCGTGCTCCCCGTCGACCTGGGCATCCCGACGCAAATCGACCCGGGCGTGTTGCGGGCTGTCACCCGCGATCTGCGGCGTCGTGACGGCGAGTTGTACCGCCTCGTCCGCGCGGAGTCCGGCGAGTCCGCGCTTGCCGCACTGCGTGAACTGAAGCTGCGTGGCGCCCCGTTCGGTACTTGTCACGGCCGCCAAGCAGTACGCGCCACTCCATCGGGCGCCCCACCAGGTCACCGACGTCCATGAACTGCTGGACAGCACGGCTGCTAATGGTCTCCGCGAAGATCGGCCCCCACATCACCGTCGTCAAGCCGGTGGGCGAGGGCACGCGTCCCGGCCTGGACATCTCGTGGCGCATCACCGCCAACAAACACCAGGGGGACCGCGGTTCGATTCCGCCCCCGGGGACACCCGCTTCCGGGTACGCCTGCCGCCGGCCCCACCAACCCCCCTTTCCCCACAGGAGGCGTCATGATTTCCCCGCACGGAATCGACCCCTCGGTCCCACCCAGCGGAACCGGATGCGCCGAGTGTGATGCCGGTGGCGGCTGGTGGTTCCATCTCCGGCGCTGCGCACAGTGCGGCCACGTCGGTTGTTGCGACGACTCACCCGCCAAGCATGCGACGGCCCATGCCCGGGACACCGGGCACCCGGTGATCCGCAGCTTCGAACCGGGCGAGACCTGGTTCTACGACTACGACACCTCGGACGTGTATGCCTCGGGCCCGCCCCTGGCTCCCCCGGAGAGCCACCCGGCCGACCAGCCGACCCCCGGCCCCGCGGGTCGCGTCCCGGCGGACTGGGCCGACCGTCTGGGATAGGCGGCTCTCCCCCACCTACGCCATGGCGCTGACCTGGCCGAGCGCCGCCACCGACCGGCCCCGCCGTCGCGTTGGCGGCGTTCCGGAGCGGCACTTAGCGTGGGAGAGGACGGCGGTTGGTACATGATCCGGGGGCCCGTGCGGCCGGACCGCCCTCGACTCGGAGGTCCGGGATGGACGCTGTCTCGTTCCTGCTCGTGGCCGTGATCCTCACGGCCCTTGCCTTCGACTTCACCAACGGATTCCACGACACCGCCAACTCGATGGCCACCTCCATCGCCACCGGGGCGCTGAGCCCCCGGGTCGCCGTCGCCGTCGCCGGGGTGCTCAATCTGGCCGGAGCCTTCCTCTCCACGGAAGTGGCCAAGACGATCTCGGGTGGCATCGTCGAGAACAGCGAGGTCTCCTTGGTGATGATCTTCGCCGGGCTGATCGGGGCGATCCTGTGGAACCTGGTCACCTGGCTCCTCGGGCTGCCGTCCAGCTCGTCCCACGCCCTGTTCGGCGGGCTGATCGGCGCGGTGTGGGTGGGGGCCGGGGGCTCCGCGGTGCGCTTCGGCGCGATCATCGAGAAGATCGTGATCCCGGCGGTGGCCTCGCCGGTGGTGGCCTGTGTGGTGGCGCTGCTCGCCACCTATCTCGCCTACGTGATCACCCGGAGGACCTCGCGCCGCGCCGTCGGAAAGGGCTTTCGCGCGGGTCAGGTCGGGTCGGCGTCCCTGGTGGCACTGGCCCACGGCACCAACGACGCCCAGAAGACGATGGGCGTCATCACCCTCGCGCTCATCTCGACCGGGGTACTCAGCCATGGCGCGGGGCCGCCCTGGTGGGTGGTGCTGAGCGCGGGCCTGGCGATCTCGCTGGGCACCTACGCGGGCGGCTGGCGGATCATCCGGACCATGGGCAAGCAGCTCACCGACATCCAGGCCCCCCAGGGCTTCGCTGCCGAGACCAGCGCCACCGCGGTGATCCTCGCCTCGTCGCACATGGGGTTCGCGCTGTCGACCACCAGGTGTGCACCGGCAGCATCCTGGGCGCGGGGCTGGGCCGCAAGCTGGCACATGTGCGCTGGGGAGTCGCCGGGCGGATCGCGGTGTCCTGGCTGCTGACGCTGCCGGCCGCGGCCGCCGTGGGAGGCGTGGCGGCATGGGTCGCCGATCAAGGCGACCTGGGGGTGGCCCTGGTGGCGGTCGTCGCCATCGCCGCCGCGGCGGCCTTCTACGTGCTCTCGCGCCGCCGCCCGGTGAGCCCGGAGAACGTCAACGAGGTGCCGGCACCCGAACCGGCCCCCACCGTCAAGCCGGCCGCCTGAGCCGGCCCGACCGGCCGGGCCGCCGTCCAGGAAGGGGAGCACGGGATGGACATCAACTGGGGCACACTCGCCGGGGTCTTCGCCGTCAGCCTCGGAATCACCGCCGTGGTGGTCGTGATGTTCTCCCTCGGCCTGGCCGCATGGGCCCGCGCCGGCCACGGGGAGCCCGCCTCCCACACCTCCAGAGCCCGGCACCAGAAGACGGCCAAGGCCACAGCCGTTCTCTGCTTCGCCTCCTGCCTCGCGGTCGCGGCGTACGGGATCGCGTTGATCGTGACCGGTTGAGGCCGTTCGGGGCGCCGGACTCGTCCGGGGTGGGCGAGCTCCGCGGCGGATGAGTTCCACCGACCACCACGATTCAGCAGATCGCCAGGGCGCCGTACGTCGGCAAGCCGTCTGAGGGGCTGGCTGGTGCCGTGTCGCGCTCAGTCGTCAGTCGCTCAGTTCGTGGTGGTTCCCGGATGCCGGTCGGCCGGCGTGCGAGCAGCGCGGCGCGGCGCGGCGCGGTGGGAATCGTCGATGGCGAGGGCAAGGACAAGGGCGAGGGCGGTCCAGGCCGGGGCGAGTGCGAAGGCGGCCCGGGCCGTGGCGAGGCCGCCGTCCAGCACTGCTCGGTCCGCGCCCGCGAAGCAGGCGCCGATCGCGCGCTGGAGCTCGCGCAGGCCATCGAGGGCCTCAGCCCCGGCAGTTGTAGGCGGGGTGGGCCCGGGCCCGCCTGGTGTGGTCCTCACCAGCAGCGTGCGGCGGCCGTGAAAGCTCGGCAGGAAGCCAAGTCCCCATTAGGGGGCTATCCCTACCGTGCATGGGCCGCTGCCTGGACCGTGTTCGGGCCTGCTGCCCGGATGGTCCGGTGGATCTTGGACACGCAGACTGAACACATCCGGTTCTCCAACAGAAGGAACTCTCCGTGTCCAGTGTGAAGTCGGTGCGTCGCCGCGCGGCGCGCACCACTGCCGTCGGCGCTCTCGCCATCGCGGCGTGCGCCACCCTGCTGACCGGCAGCGCCGCAGCGATCGTCAACGGGACCGATTCCACCGAGCGCTACCCGTTCATGGCGACGATCCCGGAGTCGGCCCCGGATCAGGGGCTGTACGACGGTACTTGCGGGGCCTCGCTGATCGATCCGCAGTGGGTACTGACGGCGGCCCACTGCGTGCAGGGCGATGGCCTTGAGCTGGACGGCATCGTCCGGATCGGCAGCAGGCACCGGAAGTCCGGGGGCACGGTCCGGGCCATCGAGCGGACCGTCGTCCACCCCGGTTATGTGAACGGCGACGGAAAGGACGCGAACAAGGCTGACATCGCACTGATCCGCCTCGACCGCCCGGTCGCCCAGAAGCCCGTCCGCATCGCGGAGCGGGCCGGGCAGCCGGGCACCCCGACCCTGATCCTGGGTTTCGGCACCACCGTCGACACCGAGCTGAGGTTCGCGGAGCGGTTGCAGGAGCTCAACACGCGCAGGGGCGCCGACGCCGAGTGCGCCCCCGACTACGCGGACCGGACCCGTTTGTGCACGACCAGCCGCGTGCCCAAGGCCATGGCGTGCTTCGGGGACTCCGGCGGACCGCAGCTCCAGAAGGGCCGGCACGGGCGTTGGGAACTGATCGGAGCCACCTCGGGCCCCGGAACCCCGGGCGTCGCGTGCTCCGCCGGCCCAGGCCTCTACAGCAACGTGCCCGCCTACGCGGCCTGGATCCGCAAGACCATCAAGCGCAACACCTGATCAGCAACAGCCGCCGACCGCATGGGGGCCGCCCCTCTCCCGGCCTTCCAAGACGCACAACAGCCCGCGTTCGTACGTCGAATGCGCCGACGTGGAGCCGGACGCCCCTGAGGGAGCAGGTCCCTCGTCATCGCCTTGCGTCTCACCGATGAAGCCGATCCGTCGTCGCCCGGCGTGAAAGGCAGCGGACTGGTTGTGCAGGGAGCGAGGCCGGGCGCTACCCGGCTGCGACCACTCCGGGTTCCTGCGCCCCCGTGCGCCGGGTAAGACGACGGCCAACTCTGCACAGGCCCAAAGGTTTTTTCTGAACGGCGCCGGAACGCAGGCCCTGCGGTTGCCGATTCAGTGGTGCGCATCTATCGAGCCATTTCGAGCACGAGTCGCACGCCAATTCATACAACCCTATTTGTGGTTCTTCTGTTGCGAGGGGCCGCGGGGCTGCAACTAGCTTCGGTGGCGCGCCGCAGCTCCTGTTCCGGGTTGCCGATGAATCCGGGCGCAGCTGTTCATGAGCCGGACCGGCTGGCTCGTGGCCGGGCTGGGGAGTGGCGGCGTAATCCGCATCGAAGGAGACGGCAATGAAGAAGGCTTACGAAGCGCCGACGCTCGTCCGACTGGGTTCGTTCCGGAAGAAGACCGGGCTCCTGAACAGCTCCGGGAACGACCGGCTGGTCCTGAGCAAGAACTGACGGTCGACGGCTCGCTGATCCGAAGCCATGACTGAAACGCACCCAGGTGCGGGCAGGGGCCCCGGCGACGCGCACTTCGCGGTCTTTCCCGACCGTGCGGACGCGGCCGCCGTGGCCCGCTGCTTCGCCCGCCCGCAAACCCGCACCCTGACGTACGCCTCCGGCCGTCCCTGGCTGGTGGGCCACTGGCACGACGAGGACATCGTGACCGCTCGCGTCGGCACGGACGCCCTCGCCCTCGTCGGCTGCTGTCCGGTCGACTCCGCCGAACTGGAGCGCCGGATCGGCCGGTTGAGGGATCTCTCCGAACTCGACGCCTGGGCACGCAGCCTGCCCGGCAGCTTCCATCTTGTGGCCGCACGTGACGGGCAGCTCCGGGCGCAGGGCACCGCGTCCGGTCTGCGGCTGGTGTTCCACGCGCTCGTCGACGGTGTGCGGGTGGCGGCCACCAGCGCCGATGTGCTGGCCGACGCGCTGGGCGCCGAACCGGACGAGGAACAAGTCGCGGTCAGGCTGCTGTGGCCGGTTCCCCACCCGTTGCTCGAAGCACCGCTGTGGCGGGAGGTCACCGCCGTGCCCCCGCAGGACGCGCTGATCGTCGCGGCGGACGGGCGGTCCGTACGGCACTCGCGCTGGTGGACACCCCCAGAGCCGACCCGGTCGCTCGCCGACGGCGCCCCCCTCGTCCGGGACGCACTCACCGGAGCCGTCGATGCCCGTACGCGGCAGGGCGGCGTGGTCAGTTGCGATCTGTCCGGCGGGCTGGACTCCACCTCCATCACCTTCCTGGCCGCTCGGTCGCCTGCCAAGGTGGTGGCCAGTACCTGGCCGGGGCGCGATCCCGCGGACACCGACCTGTACTGGGCCTCGCAGGCCGCCGGGTGCCTGCCGCAGGTCGAGCATGTGGTGTGGAACGCCGACGATTCACCACTGGTCTACGACGACCTCCTCGGCATCGACGACCTGCTGGACGAGCCGACCATCGGCGTCATGGACCGCTCACGGGTGCTGCACCACCTGCCGGGCCTGGCCCGGCGAGGCAGCCGGCTGCATCTGACCGGTATCGGTGGTGACCATGTGGCGTGGTGCTCCGAGGCGTATTACCACCGCCTGCTGCGCAGGCGCCCGTTGTTCGCCGTGCGGCAGCTTCGTGGGTTCCGGGCGCTGTGGCAGTGGCCGCTCGGCGGTATGGCCCGGGCGCTGGCCGACTCCCGGCCGTACGGGACATGGCTGGCGGACGCCGCCCGCGACCTGCGCGGCCCGCTGCCCGCGTCCGTCAGCAGCGGTCTGGGCTGGGGCATGGCACCGCGGCTGTTCGACTGGGTCACCCCCGAGGCCGAACGGCTGGCCGGGCGGGCGCTTCGTGCGGCGGCCGCGACCGCCGTACCGCTGCATCCGGACCGGGGCCTGCACACCGACCTGGAGCAGATCCGCTCCTGTACGCGCATCATCCGGCAGTGGGACCGGATGGCGGCCAGGGCCGGGGTGCCGATGGCGTCGCCGTTCTTCGACGACCGGGTGATCGAGGCATGCCTGGCGGTCCGCCCGAGCGAGCGCGTGACGCCCTGGCGGTACAAGCCTCTTCTCACCACGGCCATGCGCGGCATCGTGCCGGAGTCCTGTCTGGGGCGTACCAACAAGGCCGCGGCGTCCATGGACGCGTCCAACGGGCTGCGCGAGCACCGCGGTGACCTGCTGGCGCTCTGGGAGGACTCACGGCTGGAACGGCTCGGCCTGGTGGACGGCGAGGCCCTGCGCCGGCTGGCCCAGCGGCCCGCCACCCCCGGGCTGCGCGACGCGATCCTCTACTCGACCATCGCCGGCGAAGTGTGGCTGCGCAGCCTCTCCCGCCCAGCGCGGGACAGGGCCCGCACCGCCCCCTAGGCGCTTCCCCCAGGCACTTCGCTGCACGCCCCCATACGCCCCTATACGTCCCCATACGAAAGGCACGCATATGGCATTGCGGTTCGGTGACAAGATCTCCACGGCCGCGACCGACTACGGCACGGTCCTGCTGGACGAACGCAGCGGACAGTACTGGGAGTTGAACCCCACCGCGGGCCTGATCGTCACCACCCTGCTGGCGGGCGGCGACGAAACAGCGGCGGCCGACGCGCTCCTCGCCGAGTTCGCCATCGACCGCACGCGCGCCGAGCAGGACGTAGCGACCCTGGTCGAGGAGCTGCGCGCGTCGGGGCTGGCCGCATGACGACACCGAGTGCACTGGAACGGCCCACCGGAGTCCCCCTCGCCCGGCGGCTGGCCGCCCGACTCGTCCTCCTCCCCGCCGTCGTACTGTCCTTCCTGCCCCCGCACCGCATCCGGGCCGTACTCGGCCTCGTACGACGAGGAGCCGCACCCGCCTCTGCCGGCCAGGCCAAGGCTGCCCGGGACGCGATGTGCGCGGTCAGCCTGCGCTGCGCCGGGCCGCGCGGCTGCCTGCCCCGCTCGCTGGGGGCCGCGTTGCTGTGCCGGCTGCGCGGCAGCTGGCCGACCTGGTGCACCGGGGTGCGGGTCGTACCTCCCTTCACGGCGCACGCCTGGATCGAGGTCGATGCCCGCCCGGTGGACGAAGGGGTGCCGGACGACTACTTCACCCGGCTCATCGCTGTGGCACCGGTCAGCCGGCCCACCCGATGACCGCGGCCACCACGAAGACACCGCACCGTTCGACATGGGGTGCGGTCGCCACCATGTACCGGCTCACCGCCGGGCACCGGGCCTCCGTCGTCGTCGCCACCGTGCTCACCCTGGCCGGCTCCGCCCTCGGACTGGCCCAGCCGCTGCTCGCCAGGAACATCGTCGACGCCAGCGGACACGGACGGACCTTCTGGCCGCTGCTCGCGCTCCTGGCCACGCTGTTCGTCACCGAGGCGGCGACCGGCGCGGTGGGGCGCTTCGTCCTGGAACGCATGGGTGAAGGCGTCGTACGGGGACTGCGCCACGGCCTCATCGCGCGCCTGCTGCGGCTGGAGATGAACCAGTACCACCGGCACCGTACCGGCGACCTGATCTCCCGTGTGTCCACGGACACCACCCTGCTCAGGGACGTCGTGTCGCAGGCGCTGGTCGACCTGGTGACCGGCGCCCTGGCCGCCGCCGGGGCGGTCGTCCTGATGGCGTGGATCGACCCGCTGCTGCTGCTTCTGGTCGCCCTGACCGTGGCCACCGCCGCCGTGGTCGTGGCCTCACTGCTCAAAGGCATCCGAGCCGCCTCCGCACACATGCAGGGCTCCGTCGGCGCCCTCGCCGCCGAACTGGAACGCGCGCTCGGCGCTTTGCCGATGGTCCGGGTGCACCGCGCCGAGGAGCGCGAGGCGACGCGCATCGGCGAGCGGGTCGACGCGGCGTACGACGCCGGCGTACGGACCGCGAAACTCGCCTCGGTGATGAGCCCCGCCGTCGAACTCGCCGTCCAGGGCTCCTTCCTGCTCGTCCTGGTCATCGGCGGGCTGCGGGTCAACGGACACGCCAACTCCCTCGGCGATCTGGTCGCCTTTCTGCTGTACGCCTCCTACCTGGTGCTGCCGTTGTCGTCGGTGTTCCGGGCGGTCGGGCTGATGCAGCGCGGCATGGGCGCGTACCAGCGGATCGCGCAGGCGCTGGCGCTGCCGGCGGAGCCGGAGGAGGTCGTGGAGCACGCGAAGCATGCGGAGGCCGTTGAGGCCGTGGAGGCCGTTGAGCCCGCGGAGTCCGTGGAGGCCGTGGAGCGGACCGGGCCGGGCGGGTGCGTCGTCCATGTGGCGCCCCGGCGGGTTGAGCGGGCAGGGAGGGGCGAGGCGCCGGCCCTGGCCCTGCACGACGTCCGATTCGGGTACGTCCCGGACCGGCCGGTGCTCAACGGTGTCTCGTTCACCGTCCCGCACCACGGGCAGGTCGCCCTCGTCGGACGGTCGGGCGCGGGCAAGAGCACGATCTTCGCGCTGGTGGCGAGGTTCTACGAACCGGACTCCGGAACGCTGCTGTTCGACGGTCGTCCCGCAGCCGAGCTGAGCCGCGGAGCATGCCGGGCACGCATCGCCGTCGTCGACCAGAACACCCATGTCGTCCACGGCTCGCTCCGGGACAACATCACCTACGCGGCACCCGACGCCGGTGATGCCGAGGTCCTGCGGGTCGTCGAACTCGCCCGGCTCGACGGGGTGGTCCGACGACTGCCCGGCGGCCTGTCCGGCGTACTCGGCGAACGCGGCAACACCCTGTCGGCCGGCGAAAGGCAACGGGTCGCCCTGGCCCGCGCCCTCCTCGCCCGGCCCGCACTCCTCCTCCTCGACGAACCGACCTCCCACCTCGACGCCATCAACGAGACCGCGCTCACCACGCTCATGAAGGAAGCCGCCCAGGAATGCGCCCTCCTGGTGATCGCGCACCGTCTCTCCACCGTCCGGCATGCCGACCGCATCATCGTGCTGGAGGAAGGCCGCACCGTCGCCTCCGGCTCCCACGAGGAACTGCTGACTACCAGTCCCTCGTACCGCGCACTCGCGGCCGGCCAAATGCTCCGGCCGGCCCACGGCACGTCCGGAGCGGATGCGGCGACGGCCGCGCACGGACGGCGCCGAACGCCGTAACCGACGGCCGCGTAGCGCTGGGTGGTCTGGAAGCTCTCGTGGCCGAGGAGGTGCTGGACCTCGTAGAGCGAGACTCCCTGTGGTGAACACCACGGCGTCCCGGTCAAGCCGGTGGATGTGGCGTTCGAGAGCCTCCAGGACGTGAGGTGGGAGCGGGACCTCCCAGCGGCTCTTGGAACTCTTGGGGTATTCCTTGATCCCGCTCTTGGTGTTGCCCTCCACCACGAACAGCCGCGAGCGGCGCTGGTCGATGCGATGGCGGTGCAGGCCGGGAGAGTTCGCCCCAGCGCAGTCCGGTGCAGAAACCGAGCAGGCACATCGTCCGCCAGGCGGCGGGGGACTCGTCGAGGATGCTCTGCGCCTGGTCGAGCGTCCGTCGCCTCGGTCACGATCGATGGCCACTCGGGCATCGGCGTCACCCGCGGACCGTCCCCCCGAGGCGCTCCCGCATGAGAGCACACTTCCGCGCAGGGCGTCGCGCGATCGGGTTGTGGAGCGCCGTCATCCGGCGACGGCCTTGGTGTGGGTCCTCAGGACCCGCGACACATCGAACGACTCGGTTCCGCGGGGGCCGGCTGCGGGGCCGGCTCAGAGGTTCCGGCTGAGCCGGCCGTAAGCCCGGACAGTGGCCTCGTCGGCTCGGTCGGACTGCTGGAAGCGGGACATGTAATGGCTCACGAGGGAGTGCAGGAATTCATTGGCCGTACGTAACTACTCTACCTCGCAACGGAGTTCGGCGACCTGGCTCTCAGTGGCATCAATGACCCGTTCGTCACCCACAGCGCCCCCTCAACCCGCCACGCGGCGGGCCGCGGTCGTGGCGAAGGCCGTGGCGAGCATCACCACGGTGGCACCTATCAGCAGAGCCGGGGACATGCCCGCCGGCAGGCCGTCGGGGCCGCGCAGGGCGCCCATGAAGTCGAGGGGCGTGATGCCGTTGACCGTCCCGTACCACAGCGGCAGATACGCCGCCTGGAAGAGCCTGTGGGTTCGGCTGAGCATGCCCAACGCCAGGGCGAACGAGGGGATGAACAAGGCGCCGAGGAACCAGTGCAGCAGCCCGGGCCCATCCGATCCCGTGAGCATCCGCAGGGCCGGCCCGATTCCGGCCACGGCGGTGAGCAGAAGGCCTGCTCCCCATTCCGCCAGCACCCGCCGGTGGGCGGCCGGATAGGCGCCGAGGATGGCCTCGACCCCGTGCTCGTGCCGCTGCGTACCGAGTCGTGACCAGATGAGCACGGGCCAGATCCAGGCCAGCGGAAGCAGGATCCTGGTGACACCGGTCGCGGGTGTCACCATCTGGGACACGGCGGTGAGCGTCAGTACGCCGGCCCACCACCACAGCGGGATGCCCTGGAGCAGGACGCGCACCTCGCCGACGAGCAGCCGTACTGCCGAGTTGCCCAGCTTGACCTGGGCTCGCGGTACGTTTCCGAACGTGTCGGACCGCGCGGCCCCCGGCTCCTCCTGGATGGCCACGACCGGCATGGCCGGGAACGTGCTCTTGTCCTCGGTCCGGTTGTCGGCGGACTGTGCCGACGGATCCTGGAGCTCCCGCCCGCGTGCCGGGTCGAACCGGGGGAACCAGAAGGCCGGCACCAGGGCCAGCGCGACGGCGATCAGGATGAGCACGCAGCGGGTGAGAAGGTATGCGGAGCTCGGGTCGAACCCCGTCCACTCGAAGGTCTTCAGAGGCTTGCTGACCAGGGTGAGGCCGAGGCTGAATTCACCGGCCTCGGAGGGATCGATGCCCTGCGCCTTCATGCTGTCGCCCAGGGAGTGCACCACCTGGTGGACACCGATCCCGCCGAGCGGCGCGTTCGGCGACTGGCCACCGATCGCGATGAAAGCCCAGATGAAGAACCAGAGCACGTTTCCCAGGCCCGCCCGCAGGAACGGAATGGCCTCAAAGAGCAGGGCGGCCGCCGCGGTGAACGCCATTATCGGCAGCGCGATCAGGACGAAAGGGCTCAGCAGATCGACAGGGTCAACCGTGGTCGCCTCACCGCGGGCCAGCTGCATCACCACTGCCGTGACGGCGAGGACGCCCAGCATGGACCCAAGTACCAGGACGCTGCTCAGGAACTTCGAGGTCAGGTAGGCCAAGTTGCTCAACGGTGTGGCGGCCAGAAGACGTCCGACACCGGTGCTCTCGTCACGCGAGATGGCGTTGCGTACGACGTAGAAACCACCGAGCGACAGCCACACCGCGCCGGCCAGGGCCACGACCATGCCGACGTAGGCACTGTTGTACGCACCGCGGTAGTCACCGACCTGCATCACGACCCAGCCGGCCTCCTTGGCCGGGGTGGCGAGGTAGCCGAGGCCCACTGCGGCGAAGAGGATCACCGCGTAGGCGGGGCGCCGCACCCGGTCCCAGAAGTCCGCGACGGCGAGCCTGAAGAGCATCCGCATGGTCTACCTCCCCTCCGGGTGCTGCAGACCGGCGAACTCCTGAGTCCTGCCGACCACTTGGCCGACGATGGCCAGGTAGGCGTCCTCCAGATCGGGCGTCACCTGCTGCGCCGTCGCATACGGCGGTACATGGGTCAGCAGCCGTACGCGTACGCCGCTGCTGGTGCGTACCATGCGGCTGACCAGGTGCCGCTGCTGGAGCGCGGGCACATCGCCCGGGTCGGCCAGGACCTCCCACACCCAGCCCTCCACGGCCGCGAGCAGGTCCTCCGGGGAACCGCGGCGCAGCAGGCGGCCCTGCGCCACCACCGCGATGTCGGAGGCGACCGACTCGACGTCCGAGACAATGTGTGTGGAGAGCATGACCACGCGGTCGGCGGCCAGGTCACTGAGCAGGTTGCGGAAGCGGACGCGCTCCTCGGGGTCGAGACCGGCGGTGGGCTCGTCCACAATGATCACTTGCGGATCGGCGAGCAGAGCCTGGGCGATCCCGACCCGGCGCATCATCCCGCCGGAGTACTTCCCGAGGGGGCGTTTGACCGCCTCTGTGAGGTTGACCAGTTGGAGGAGTTCGTCGATGCGGGTGCGTGCGGAGCGGGCCGAGAGTCCCTTGGCCGCCGCAAGGTAGGAGAGGAACTCCCGCGAGGTGAGATGGGGGTAGACCCCGAAGTCCTGCGGGAGGTAGCCGAGCGCGCGGCGCAGCACGTCCGGCTTGGCGACCACGTCGGTGCCGTGGAAGAGGACCCTGCCGCTGGTGGGGCGGGTGACCGTCGAGGCGATCCGCATGAGTGAGGACTTGCCCGCGCCGTTGGGGCCGAGCAGACCGAGCATTCCGTTGTCCAGACGCATCGTCATGCTGTCCACGGCGCGCTTGCCGCCGCGGTAGACCTTGGTGATGTCGACGAGTTCAAGCATGGTGTCTCGCCTCCTGGCCCCAGGACCGGACAACCGGGACGGTGGCGGCCGGCATGGCTCCCGCCGCCTTGTTCTTCGCACCCTTGAGGTCCGTCGCACGGCCGTTGCGCAGCACCTTCAGGGACTTGGGCACCTCCACCCGGAAGCGCACATCACAGTTGGCGATCTTGCTGCATTTGGCCTGGAGGTCGAGGATGCCCTTCTTCAGGCTCCAGCTGCTCTCTTCGTCGGCGCCCATGCCCACGTCGAACCAGCGGGTCACCTTGACGTCCGTGCGTTCCGCGGCGACCAGGTCGGTGGGAATGTCGTGCGACCTGACGTTCAGGGTCCTGCCGCCGTAGGAAAAGTTCTTCGTCTCGGGTTTCGCGTCTTCGGCGCTGGCGCATCCCGTGAGACCGATACCGGCGGCAAGGACGACGCCTGCCATGACGTTCCGCGACCATGTACGGGGAACCACGATTACCTCCGGTTATGTCATCAAGTGGTGTCACCTAGATTCGCTGTCCGGGCCGCTCGGCACATCTGCCGTTCGGCAGAGATCCGTGATCCGTCTTCCACGGCGGTCAGAGGCCTTCGGCGCCGTACTGCGGCGCCGAAGGCGTCCGTACGACGCGGGCGATGGGCAGCGTGCCCGCGACCCGCCAGCCGTTCCCGGCCGCCCCCGCCTCCAGCGCTCCACCCAGCACGGCGAACCGCTCGCGCAGGCTGACCAGTCCGGTGCCGCCGCCCTGCGTCAGTTCGACGCGACCTGAACACACGCCGCACCGGCTCTCCCAACCCTTCTCACCTGACAAGCCTGGAAAGCGAAAGCCCACCGCGGACTCCCGGCGCCGGCGGGCGTGGGAACGGGGTGGCGCCCCTCTCCTCATGGCAGGGTTGTTGAGCGTCGGGGAACCGCGAGCCATGGCACCGTCCGAGAATGCGACAAGTGGCTGGCCGGCCCGTCGAGCGCGAGATG
>Ga0207426_1001367_pt1 | contig 20677 bp, 19 predicted proteins | sample AraplaMF_Cvi_mMS_FD_184265 | JGI IMG/M metagenome (GOLD analysis project Ga0207426, IMG submission 184265) | Arabidopsis root microbial communities from the University of North Carolina, USA - plate scrape MF_Cvi_mMS (SPAdes) (version 2) | ecosystem: Host-associated > Plants > Roots > Endosphere... | reverse complement strand
GAAGCTGAAAAAAGAGCTGAACGAGATCATTGCCACCCATTGCGGCCAACCGTTCAAAAAGGTGGAAAAAGACTCTGACCGCGACTACTGGATGACCGCCGATGAAGCCAAAGAATATGGCATTATTGACGACGTGCTGGACCGGAACCCGAAGAAAAAACAGGAAAATACGCCGCAATAAGCGTGCACCTGATATAAAGGAGAAACGGGGTAAGCGCGCCTTGCTCCGTTTCTCCTTTCCTTTTTTCCGTTCCTGCTATTTTGCCTAACTTTGTAGGCTTACACTAGCTGCGAAAAAACAAATAAATCATTACGGATGAAAGAATCCAAAATACGTTGTTCCTTCTGTAACCGTTCCAAAGACGAGGTGCAGATACTGATTGCCGGTGCAGAAGGTCATATTTGTGAGAACTGTGTGGCCAATGCCCAGGAGATCATTGAGCAGGAGCTGTTCCAGCACAACAAGAAAGCGCCCTCGCACTTTGTACCCAAAGTGGCTAAGCCTGTGGAGATCAAGACCTTCCTGGATGAATACGTGATTGGCCAGGACGACGCCAAAAAGATCCTTGCCGTAGCGGTGTATAACCACTACAAAAGGCTGAACCAGCAGGTAGGCGATGATGAGGTGGAGATAGAAAAGTCCAACATTATAATGGTGGGCGAAACCGGTACGGGTAAAACCCTGCTGGCAAAATCTATTGCCAAGCTGCTGAATGTGCCCTTTACCATTGTGGATGCTACCGTATTTACCGAAGCCGGTTACGTGGGTGAAGATGTGGAAAGCATTTTAACCCGCCTGCTGCAGGTATGCAATTATGACGTGGAAGCAGCCGAAAGAGGCATTGTGTACATTGACGAAATTGATAAAATAGCCCGTAAGAGCGATAATCCCTCCATTACCCGCGATGTGAGCGGTGAAGGCGTGCAGCAGGGTTTGCTGAAGCTGCTGGAAGGTACCGAGGTGCTGGTGCCCCCGCAAGGCGGCCGTAAACACCCGGAGCAAAAGCTGATCAAAGTGAACACCCAGAACATCCTGTTCATTTGCGGTGGCGCTTTTGATGGGGTAGATAAGATCATTAGCAGGAGGGTGCAAACCCACTCTATTGGTTTTACAGTGGATAAGGAAAAGGAAGAAGCCACCAAAAAGCACATTCTGCGCTATGTAAACTCACAGGATCTCAAATCCTTTGGGCTGATACCGGAGCTGCTGGGCCGCTTACCCGTAGTAACTTACCTGAACTCGCTGGACCGGGATGCGCTGAAAGCCATTCTTACTCAGCCCAGGAACGCCCTGATCAAACAATACAAGAAATTGTTTAAGGTAGAAGGCATTGATCTGACCATAGAAGATGATGCCGTAGATTATATCGTGGACAAAGCCATGGAATTTAAGCTGGGCGCCCGCGGTCTTCGCTCTATTTGCGAAGTGGTGATGAGCGATGCTATGTTCCATTTGCCTTCCACTACTGAAAAAACATTTATCCTCACCAAGGTATATGCCCAGGAAAGACTGGAACAATCACCTTTGGTGAAACTGAAAGTTGCTTAATAAGTAAGTATGCAGGATCTCATTCAACAACTACAGGAAAAGGCAGGGCTTAGCGCAGAGCAGGCCACGCAGGCTATCATCGTTATGCGCGACTATGTAAAAAGCAAAGTGCCTCCCTTTATTGGCGATACCGTAGATAAATGGTTTGCCGGTATGGACAGCCCGCAGCCGCCGGCTAAAGACGTAGCTGCCTCCGATGATTTCCTGGATGGATAAGCCCAAACGACAGCACTTTTTTCATAATAGGAACATCCCGCTTTTTATGGCGGGATGTTCTGTTTTTATACTACAGGCTTCTCAGATAAAGATAAAGCGCAGATAATTCTTCTTCCGTATAAGCAGTGGTCATTTGCCAGGGCATATCTTCATTATTCAGCTGTTTACCCTCCGGCGTTCTGCCCGTGCGTAAAGCCATCATGAACTGCTCCTGCGACCATTTGCCCAAATTTCCTTTACTGGTAATATCGGCTACCGGCACACCGCCTGGCACGTGGTTAGGCCCGCCGTGTAAGTCATCACGGTGACATCCCGTACAGGAAATAGAAAGGTACTTGCCGTAGGCCGGTGTAATTTCCTTTTTCACCATAGCGGGCGCCTGGTAGTGATGGTCTACTTTTTCGGCCGGTAACAGGGGTATTTTATCAAAGAAGGTGAGCAGGTGCCCCAAAGGCCCTACCTGTATGGGCGGTAGCTCATGGTCTACTGCGGGCTGTGTTTTACACCAGGCAATAATGCTGGCCACATCATAATCTGATAGCTTCGCATATTCGTAAGAGGGCATAATGAGCAGCGGCTTACCTTCCGGTGTTAAGCCATGGCGCAGGGCCATTAACCAGGCCTTATCATCATAACCAGCCGGCAAACCACCTTTGCCTTTAGTAAGGTTAGATCCCGCAAATACGCCCAGCTTGGGATCATTAAGAAACACCCGGCCTTCCAGGTTGCGGCCATGACAATCAAAACAACCTTTTACAACAAACAGATGGCTGCCATAGGCCAGCATGGCAGAATCCACAGGAACATTCAGCGGTTTCACCTGTACAGTATACTGTTTGTGAATACGGCGATTGGTAGAAAGATAGGTGACCAGGAAAAAAATCAACAGCAAGCCCACAAGGGCGCCAACAGTGATGCCGGTCCACTTCAGAAGTTTACGCATATTTTTTGGGGTTATAATTATGGTGGCAAAATTACAGGGCAGTGCTTAACTGCAGCTCAGTAGAAATACGGATTTTTATAAACGGGAAAGCCAAAGCCTTGCTGGAAGGGGGTTGTAGCGTATGTGTTATTGGGAGGAGAGTGAAGTATCACAGTAAAAAAGCATCCTGTTGGTCAGGATGCTTTTTCGATTGCGTAAAAGTGTTTCAATCGTCTGTGTTTTGGGTTTAGGTTGATAAAAGGTAAAGAGTGATTGACTTAACCCAAATTTAACATTCCTTTTTCATACTTCCATAACACTTAAGGGTTATTGTTCATTTTTTTGTCAAAACCCGTGAACGGTTATGAATTGTCGTACCTTTTACATTATATATTTTAAAATATATACTTTGTTGACAAAAAGTTGGATGTCTGATCGCTTACTATTTTGTTGATCAGGGCTTTATTCTCATCGGTTTGTTTGGTAGCTACCATCGAGCGGATGGAGAATGCACGTAATGCATCCGGTACGCTCAAAGTAGCTTCTGCACTGTCTTTACGGCCGGTGAAGGGGAAGGTATCCGGGCCGCGCTGGCACTGGCAATTAATGTTTACCCGGCTTACCTGGTTCACCAGCGGATCTATCAAGGATGCGAGTTCCGACGCATTATTAGTGAACAGGCTTACCTGCTGCCCATGTTCTGAATGGATCAGGTACTCAATAGGCGTAGTAATGTCATCAAACGGTAAAACAGGTATTACGGGGCCAAACTGCTCCTCGCTATACAGCTTCATACGCTCATTCACCGGGTACACAATAGCCGGGAACACCAGCGATTCGTAAGCCTTGCCACCATTGGCGTTGATCACTTTTGCACCATTGGCTACCGCATCTTCAATACAGCTTTCCAGGTAAGCGGGCTTTTGCGGCTCCGGCAGGGGTGTTAAGAACACATCTTTTTCCCAGGGCATACCTACTTTCAGCTTGCTTACCGCTTCACTCAGCTTGCTCAGGAAGCTGTCTGCAATGCGGCGGTGCACAAATATGATCTTAATGGCAGTACAACGCTGACCATTAAACGATAAAGAACCTAATACGCATTCTTTTACTGCCAGGTCAATATCTGCCTTATCCGTAACAATAGCGGCGTTCTTGGCATCCAGCCCCAGTATAGCCCGCAGGCGGTTTACCTTGGGATGCATTTTCTTCAGCTGGTTAGCCACCTTGCTGGAACCTATCAGCGTTAATACATTGATCTTTCCGGTTTCCATTAAGGGCTGTACGATCACATTACCACGGCCGTAAATAGTATTTACCACGCCTTTAGGAAAACAGGTGCGGAATGCTTCCAGCAGGGGATAATGCAATAAGGTTCCGTGCTTCGGAGGTTTGAAAAGCAGGGTATTACCCATTATGAGCGCCGGTATCAGCGTAGTGAATGTTTCGTTTAACGGGTAGTTAAAGGGTCCCATACATAATACTACGCCCAGGGGGGACCGGCGTATCTGTCCGATAATGCCCTGCTGGATCTCAAAGCGGGAAGAGTTGCGGTCCAGGTCTTTCAGCGCATCAATAGTAGCATGTATGTACTCTACCGTGCGGTCAAATTCCTTCAGGGAATCTGCATAGGATTTACCTATTTCCCACATGATGAGCTTTACTACTTCTGTCTTACGCTCAATCATTTTACCGGTGAATTTTTCAACGCAGGCTATTCTTTCAGCCACCGGCATGGTAGGCCATTCACCGCGTCCCTCATCGTATGCAGCCAGCGCATCATCCAGGGAAGCCATGGCTTCTTTGGCGCTGCATAAGGGGTAGGAGCCTATTACCTTACGCTCCAGGCCATTGGCCGTGCGTATACCCAGGGGAGATACTACAGTATGTACATCGCCACTCCATTGTTTCATTTCACCACCAGACAAATACTCCCGCTGATGGATCTCTGCCGGCAGCTGGTATTCTGCCGGAATATCATTTTCCGTAGTTGGAAAATACTGCTGTAATTTTTCTTCAAAACTCATAGGAACTTATATTGCTACAACCAAGATAATTAATAATGAATAATTTATAATTAATAGTTTGAAGTGCGGAGCTGTAAGTGCTTACCAGAAAGGGATTGGTGCATGTTAAATAATTAATAGGGCCGTATTGCGCGGCTGTAAGTGGCTGCCGTGGCGGCGTTGGAGCTTGTTAAATAATTAAGATGATGTGCCTTAATGATCACTCAATAAAAAAACCTGAAAGGTTCTAGGACCTTCCAGGCTTTAACTATTTCCAGCAGCTATACTGCTACCTATTAATTATTCATTCTTCATTATCAATTAGCCTTTCAGGGCTTCCCGTGCAATCACGATCTTTTGTATTTCCGAAGTGCCTTCTCCAATGGTGCACAGCTTTGCATCGCGGTAATACTTTTCTACGGGGAAGTCTTTGGTATAACCGTAGCCGCCAAAGATCTGTACTGCATCATTAGCCGTTCTTACGGCTACTTCAGAGGCGTAATACTTAGCCATGGCAGCCTGTTTGGTGCATTTTTGCCCGCGCTGTTTCAGATCAGCAGCCTGCATGGTCAGCATTTCTGCAGCTTCTATCTGTGTAGCCATATCAGCCAGCTTAAATGAAATGCCCTGGAAATTGGCAATAGGCTGGTCGAACTGGTGGCGCTCCTGCGCATATTTTAACGCGGCTTCATATGCACCTTTGGCAATGCCCAGGGAAAGGGCGGCAATGGAAATACGGCCGCCATCCAGCACTTTCATGGATTGTATAAAGCCCTCTCCTACCTCACCCAGTATGTTGGCTGCCGGAACACGGCAGTTGTCAAAGATCATTTCTGCGGTTTCTGAAGCGCGCATGCCCAGCTTGTTCTCTTTTTTGCCGCCGCTGAAACCGGGCGTGCCTTTTTCTACCACAAAGGCCGTCATGCCGTGGCTGTCGCGCACTTCGCCGCTGCGGGCTATTACTACGGCTACATCGCAGCTTTTGCCATGCGTGATCCAGCTTTTTGTGCCGTTCAATATCCAGTGATCGCCATCCTGTTTTGCTACGCACTTCATATTCATGGCATCGGAACCGGTGTTGGGCTCTGTTAAGCCCCAGGCGCCGATCCATTCTGCAGTAGCCAGTTTGGGGAGGTAACGCTGCTTTTGCTCTTCTGTGGCAAATTGTAAAATATGCCCGGTGCAAAGGGAATTATGTGCAGCCACGCTTAAGCCAATGGCGCCGCAAAATTTAGACACTTCGCTAACAACGGTTACATATTCCGGGTATCCCAGCCCGCTGCCATTATATTTTTCCGGCACCAATACGGACATAAGGCCCAGCTCCCCCAGCTGCGTGAACAGCGGCCGGGGAAACTCCTGGGTTTCATCCCAGTCAATAACATGGGGTTGTATATGCGTTTTTCCAAAATCGCGGATCACTTTCGCAATCTGTTGCTGCATTTCCGATAGCTGAAAATCCATATTAGTTGGGTTTAAATTTGGTGCTGTTGGCTGTCAGATCCTAGCTGTTAGCTTTTTACTAACAGCTAACTGCTAAAAGCTAATAGCTGATATATGGTTCAAGTTTACGATAAATACTATCATCTACCAATGGAATGTTCTTAAGCGCCTCCGGCTGGCTAAAAGGCCCGTGTACACTGCGATAGCGGGTTATGAGCCGGGCCAGTTTATAGCGTATATATGGATGTTGCGCCAAAGATTGCTCATCCATCTTGTTGATATCTACTTTTTTTAGAGAAACATTATCCGCACGCAGCGACGGTTGAATTTTTTTAAACGTGCTATCCGGTAAGCCATAGGTTTCTGCCACCTGATCAATGGTATAAAAACCTCCCAGCTTGTCGCGGAAGCGGATAATACGTGCTGCCAATATCGGGCCAACACCTGGCAGGGCTTCCCAGGCGGCGGAATCTGCCATATTAATATCCACCACCACCGGCTTGTGTACCGGCCGCGGCGGGAAAGGAGTAAATTCTTTGCGCACATACGGGCTATCCCTGTGAAAGCTATACTGGTAGGCATTTGCCGGCCGGTCCCATTTTTTGGGATACCGGTTACGGTTATATGAAAAAGTGCGTTGCACAGGTGTGTCCGCCGCCTTTAGGTGCTGCTCAAATGCAGCTACTTCTGCAAGAAAGCTGCTGTCGGTATTCACTGTTACCGTGGCGTATGCTTCCCATACCAGTGGTATACAGCGGCATAGCCCAATGAGTGCCAGCAGCACAATAATACCGGTACGCTCTCTTTTGGTGAAGGTAAAGTATTCCCGCAGCGATCTTTTTTCCATAAAAAGATGCCAAGTTAGGCCTTGATGGGATGTGGGGAGGTTAATCCGGAGTTAAGGCAGATGGGTCTATGGACTATTCACCCACCTCCAGCCCGTCATATGCCAGCGCCATACCGGCCGGCAGCTCTGCATTTATTTCTTCGTGAAGGCCAAGCTGGTGGCTAATGTGGGTAAAATACACCTGGGGCACCTTCAGCTCCTGTGCCAGGGCTATGGCTTCGTCCAGGGTAAAGTGAGAGATGTGTTTTTCCTTACGCAGCGCGTTCAGCACCAGTACTTTGGAACCTATGATCTTTTCCTTTTCCTCATCGGCTACAAAATTGGCGTCCGTAATGTAGGTAAAGTCGCCAAAGCGGAAACCCAGCACCGGCATTTTGTGGTGCATAACCTGTATGGGTATGATGGGGAACCCTTTTACGCTGAAGGCCTCGTCTGTAATGGTTTGCAGGTTCAGCTCCGGGATGCCGGGATACTTGAAATCGGCAAAAGCATAGGCAAATTCCCGCATGATGGCATTCTGCGAAAAATCAGTGGCGTAAATATCAATGGGCTTTTGCTGAAAATAGTTGAAGGCCCGTATGTCGTCCATACCGGCTATATGATCTTTATGAGAATGGGTAATAAGCACCGCTTCCAGGTGTTTTACCTGTGCCCGCAACATCTGGTAGCGGAAATCCGGCGTGGTATCTACTACAATATTTCCTATTTCAGATTCAACCAGGATACTACTGCGCAGGCGGGTATTTTTTTTATCGGGAGAGGTGCATACCCGGCAATTGCAGGCAATAACCGGTACCCCCTGTGAGGTGCCTGTTCCAAGAAAAGTGATCTTCATTCTGCGGATTGTTCTTCTGAAGGTGGCAACTGCTCCGGCGTGCCGGGGTTTTCTGCGTCAGCGATATTCTTATTGTTCTGCACCTGCTGGTACAGCTTAGCCGATTCGGGGCTAAGCATCGTGGAATCCAGCTGCAGGCTGCCCAGTATGTCCAGCAAAGTATTGATACGCCCTTCCAGGTTCAGGAACTTATTGATCACCACCACCTTCTTATGTTCCAATACACAGTATCCGGAGGTAAAGGTACCTTTCTCAAAACGAAGCACGTACTTGGCCTCATCAAAGATCTTTTCCAGGCGGGTAAGGTTATTGGGTGTGATTTTAATGTTCATCCTGCAAAAATAAACTTAATGTGCGAATATGCAGATATGCAGCTGTGCGGATGAATCCACCTTATTTTCACATCTGCATATTTGCACATCTGCACATCGTTATTTATTTACTTACCAGCCTCGCTACCGGCACAATCATCTCCTCCAGGGAAATGCCGCCGTGCTGGAAGGTATTGCGGTAATAATTTACAAAGTAGTTGTAATTGTTGGGATAGCACAGGTAACCATCCTCACGGGCAAATATATACGATGAGTTCACATTTGGCTTGGGCAAACCCGCTTCCCGCGGGTCGCGGAAGGCCAGCACCTCTTTAGGATCGTAGTTCAGGTTACGCCCGTGTTTGTAGCGCAGGTTGGTGGTAGTTTGCTTATCGCCTATCACCTTAACCGGCGTTTTTACCCGCACGCTGCCATGATCTGTGGCTATAATAAGGTTGATCTTCTTATCAGCAATACGTTTCAGGGCCTGGTGCAGGGGCGAGTGCTCAAACCAGCTGGTAGTAATGGAGCGGTATGAGGTTTCGTCGCCGGCCAGCTCTTTCAGCACTTCCATTTCCGTACGGGCATGGCTCATCATATCCACAAAGTTGTAAACGATCACGTTCAGCGGATAGTTGAGCATATTATGCACGTTGTTCACCAGGTGCTGCCCGTCGTTATGGTTAATAACCTTGGTGTAGGAAAAACGTTCATCCATTTTTAAACGCGCCAGCTGGGCTGCAAAAAATTCCTCTTCATACAGGTTCTTCCCTCCTTCCTCATCATCATTCTTCCACTGCACGGGAAATTTGCTTTCAATATCCACTGGCAGCATACCGGCAAAAATGGCATTGCGGCTGTATTGGGTGGAGGTAGGCAGTATGCTGTAAAAGCTATCCTCTTCCACCAGGCGGAAAGATTCCTGGAAAATGGGCAGAATAGCCTTCCACTGGTCATAGCGCAGGTTATCTATCAGTATAAAAAAGTTAGAAACTTCAGGATCCAGGTTGGGCACTACCTTATCGCGGAACAGGGTGTGCGACATCACAGGTGCATCTTTAGCCTTGGGATGCACCCAATCTGCATAGTTACGGCTTATGAATTTGGCAAATTCCGTATTGGCTTCGGCCTTTTGGGTGTTGAACACTTCCAGCATCTCCGGGCTGTTAGCTTTACTCATTTCTATTTCCCAGTACACCAGCTTTTTGTAAATGTCCATCCATTCCTGCTGGTCGGGGTTAGAGCTCAGCGCCATGAACAGCGAGCGGAATTCCTGCTGGTAAGCGATGGTGGTTTTTTCTGCTACCAGGCGTTTATTGTCTATGATCTTTTTCAGGGAAAGCAGCACCTGGTTTGGGTTCACAGGTTTTATAAGGTAGTCTGTGATCTGGCTGCCAATGGCATCGTCCATCACATTTTCCGCCTCGTTCTTGGTGATCATTACCACGGGGATCTGCTGATCTATTTCCTTAATTTTTCCCAGCGTTTCCAGGCCGGTAATACCGGGCATCGATTCATCCAGCAGCACCACATCCACTACCTGGTCTTTCAGAAACTCCAGCGCATCGTACCCATTGGTAAGGGCCGATACCTTGTAGCCCTTATTTTCCAGGAACATGATCTGTGATTTCAAAGATTCTATTTCATCATCTACCCAAAGTATATTTATTTGGCTCATGTACAATTATTGATAGTGTAAGGAAATGGGAAATTGCAGCTGGTAAGTACCGCAAACCGGAACAATTTAACCTTATTTCAGGCAAAAATCATTCCCCGGCACTATAAACGAATTGTTAAAACATAAGATTGCCTTGCAGCGCTTTTATTTAAGCATGCTTTTAGCTGTTTCGATCTTACTACGGGCAGTTTCACTTTTACAGGAGCAGTGGCCTTTTAAGGCTAACGCGTGGCAATAACACCAGAACTGTCAGCTAGCATAGTTCATTGGTGCGCAACATATTAAAAGTTTTGTTAAAATAGTGAAAATCCAGCCCGGGCCAATAAACTTTCTGCGCTTTAAACGTTCTATTCAGAATGGCCTGTCAGGCCATTGTATGGCTGTTAGCAAGGCCTCTCATAAAAAATGGATCCTAGCCGCAGTAACATGTAGGGGTGATTTATTCATTAATCGTCTATACATTAGAAAAAGTTACCGATTGAAACTGTAGCTTTGTATATCAGCAAAGAGCTTATAATACAATGACGGAGCGTAAGCGGAAGATTGTAAACGACCCGGTGTATGGTTTTATAACAATAGATCATCCGTTGATCTTTAACCTCATCTCCCATCCGTACTACCAGCGGTTGCGGCGTATACACCAAATGGCCCTGGCGCACCTGGTGTACCCGGGCGCCATGCATACGCGCTTTCACCATAGTATGGGCGCTTATCACCTGATGAGCTGCGCCCTGCAGGAGCTGAAAGGGAAAGGGATAGCGATCACGGAGGAAGAGGAGGTAGCAGCCCGGATGGCTATTCTGCTGCATGATGTAGGGCATGGACCGTATTCACACGCACTGGAGCACGGCATTATAGAAGGGGTATCGCACGAGGCTATTGGCCGCTGGCTGATGGAGGACCTGAACCGGCAGATGAATGGAGCGCTGAGCCTTACACTGGAAATATTTAATGACCGCTATCATAAGAAGTTCCTGCATCAGTTGGTTTCCAGCCAGTTAGATGTAGACAGGATGGATTACCTGAACCGGGATAGCTTTTATACCGGCGTATCAGAAGGCGTAATTGGCTATGACCGGATCATTAAAATGCTGACCGTGCATAACGGGGAGCTGATGGTGGAGGAAAAAGGCATTTATTCGATAGAAAAGTTCATTGTGGCGCGGCGCTTGATGTATTGGCAGGTGTATTTGCACAAAACGGTGCTCAGCGCGGAGAATATGCTGGTGAAGATCCTGGTGCGGGCAAAGGAATTAGCGCTAAAGGGAGTGGAATTATTTGCTTCTCCTCCGTTACAATACTTTCTGTATCATACCATTACGGCCAGTAATTTTGAGCAGGAACCGGCCTGTCTGCAACAATTCTGTTTGCTGGATGATTATGATATCATGGGCGCCATTAAAGTATGGGCGCAGCATGAAGACAAGGTACTATCACTTTTGTGCAACTGGCTGATAAACAGGAATTTGTTGAAATGTATATTAAGTAATGAGGCATTTGAGGGTGATACAATAGCGGTGCTGAAGAACCAGGTACAGCGGAAATGGGGTTTGGAAGGCAATGAACTGGATTACCTGGTATTTTCGGGAACTGCCAGCTTAAGAGCGTATAATATCAAGGATGAACAGATCAATATCCTTTTTAAGGATGGAACGGTGAAAGATATTTCCTCCATAGACAATGCCCTGGTAAGCCATACATTGGCTATACCCGTAAAAAAATTCTACATTTGTCATCCAAAAATGTAGGTAAGCAACGTTTTATAAGGAATTAAAATGTTAAAGAATAACTTTATACAATCCGGTGAGGGTAACTTTTATAACTTTTAACTATGCAGTTTAGCGCAGTACAATTAGCGACCATGTTAGATGGTAAGCTGGAGGGAAACCCGGACGTAAAAGTGAGCAACATTGCCAAAATAGAAGAGGCCGGCAATGGAATGCTCAGCTTTATTGCCAATCCTAAATACGAAGAATTTATATATAGCACGCAGGCATCTATCCTGATCGTGAATGAAAGCCTTGTGATCGAAGGCGCCGTGAAACCCACGCTCATACGGGTAAAGGACGCCTACAGCAGCTTTGCCCTGCTGCTGGAAAAGTATAAGCAAATGGTGGGCAACAAAACAGGCATACAACAACCTTCCTATATTCCAAGCTCAGTAAAACTGGGCGCTAATGTTTTCGTAGGTGCGTTTGCGTACCTGGGCGAAAATGTAGTGCTGGGTAATAATGTAAAGATCTACCCCGGCGTATACCTGGGTGATAATGTGATCGTGAATGACGATTCCACCATCTACCCCGGTGTAAAGGTGTATGATAACTGTGTGCTGGGCAAACGGGTGATCTTACATGCCGGCTGCGTAATTGGCGGCGACGGGTTTGGCTTTGCCCCCCAGGAAGACCGTTCTTACAAAAAAGTACCGCAAATAGGCAATGTAGTGATCCATGACGATGTGGAAATAGGCGCTAATACTACCATAGACCGTGCTACCATGGGCTCTACCGTTATACGCCAGGGCGTAAAGCTGGATAACCTGATCCAGGTAGCCCATAACGTAGACATTGGCACCAATACGGTAATTGCCGCCCAGACAGGGGTTTCCGGCAGCACCAAAATAGGCCAGAACTGCGTAATAGGCGGGCAGGTAGGCATGGTAGGCCACATACACATAGCAGATAATACCAAAATAAATGCACAGAGCGGCTTGTCCAAATCCATCTCTAATCCAAACACCTCTCTGACAGGCTCCCCGGCGTTCGATTATAAAAGTTCGCTGAAAAGTCAGGCAATTTTTAGAAATTTGCCGGACCTTGAAAAAAGGGTAAAGGAGCTGGAAGACATGGTAAAACAACTTCTCTCCGAGCGGGAAGGGGTTTGAAGGATTTAGTTAACAGTAAAACAATATGATGGAAAATTTAGAGTCGCAGAACCAACATACACTTAAAGGACCTGTAACCATATCGGGTGTTGGTTTACATACGGGAGCGCAAGTAAATATGACCCTGAAACCGGCCCCTCCCGGGTTTGGTATTAAGTTCCAGCGTATAGACCTCCCGGAACAACCTGTAGTAAAAGCGGATGTGGACTATGTAGTAGACACCACCCGCAGCACCACTTTAGAGCATAACGGCGCCCGCGTAAGCACCATAGAGCATATTATGGCAGCCCTGGCCGGCACCGGTATTGATAACGTGCTGGTGGAGCTGAATGGCCCGGAAGTACCCATTATGGACGGCAGCGCCCAGCCTTTTGTGGAAGTGATAGATGAAGTAGGCGCCCAGCAGCAGGATGCAAAAAAGATCTATTATTCCTTAGATACCAACATCTCTTATTACGACGAGGTAAAGAAAGTGGAAATGGTGGCCCTGCCCGCTGTTGACTACCGCATTACCTGCCTTATAGATTTTAACTCACCTGTACTGGGCACCCAGCACGCCAACTTAAAAGGCCTGCAGGAGTTCAGTAAGGAAATAGCGCCCTGCCGCACCTTCTGCTTCCTGCATGAGCTGGAATACCAGCTGTCCCTGAACCTGATCAAGGGCGGGGATATTAATAATGCCATTGTGGTGGTAGACCGCCCGGTAACGGAAGAGGAGCTGCAGCGCCTGGCCAAAGCTTTTCAGCGTGAAAAGATCTCGGTACAGCGTGAAGGCATTTTGAATAATATACAGCTGCGTTTCCCCAATGAACCGGCCCGGCACAAGCTGCTGGATGTAGTAGGCGATCTGGCGCTGGTAGGTTTCCCTATTAAGGCGCATATCATTGCCAACCGCCCGGGACATGCCTCCAACGTGGAGTTTGCAAAAAAGATCAAGCAGTATATCAAAAAGAATAAGCATGTACGGGACATTCCTACCTATGATCCCAACCAGCCTGCCATTTTTGACCTGCGCCGCATAGAAAAAACACTGCCCCACCGCTATCCTTTCCTGTTGGTGGATAAGATCATAGACCTTACGGATACCCAGGTAGTGGGCATCAAGAACGTAACGTTCAATGAGTATTTTTTCCAGGGCCACTTTCCCGGTAACCCGGTAATGCCCGGTGTGCTGCAGATAGAAGCGCTGGCGCAGGCCGGCGGCATACTGGCGCTGAACGCAGTGCCCGACCCCGAGAACTATGATACCTACTTCCTGAAAATAGACAACTGTAAATTCAAACAGAAAGTATTGCCGGGTGATACCCTGATCCTGAAAATGGAGCTGCTGAGCCCCATCAGGCGGGGTATTGTGGAAATGCGGGGTACCGTATTTGTCGGTAACAAGGTTGTCACTGAGGCTGACCTGGTAGCACAAATCATTAAAACTAGAGAAGGCAAATAAGCATGATCCACCCGCTTACGTACATTCACCCGGACGCCAAAGTTGCGCCTAATGTAAAAATTGATCCGTTCACCGTTATTCACAAGAATGTGGAGATCGGGGATGGGACCTGGATAGGTTCCAACGTTACCATTATGGAAGGCGCCCGCATCGGCAAGAACTGCCGCATATTCCCGGGCTCCGTTATATCCGCCATTCCGCAGGATCTGAAATTTGCAGGGGAGGACACCACGGTAGAAATAGGTGATAACACTACTATCCGTGAATTTGTGACCATTAACCGTGGTACCAAAGACCGGTGGAAAACCACCATCGGTAAGAACTGCCTGATCATGGCTTACTGCCATATTGCGCACGACTGCGAAGTTGGCAACAACTGCATCTTCTCTAATAATACTACCCTGGCAGGCCATATCACCGTAGGTGATTACGTGGTGCTGGCAGGGATGGTGGCTGTGCACCAGTTTTGCCAGATAGGCGATCATGCCTTTGTAACCGGCGGTTCGCTGGTGCGCAAGGATGTGCCGCCTTATGTAAAGGCAGCGCGCGAGCCTCTCTCCTACGTGGGTGTAAACTCAATAGGATTGAAACGCCGTGGTTTTTCCCTGGAAAAGATCAATCACATCCTGGATATTTACCGCGTAATATTTGTGAAAGGCTACAATGTATCAAAAGCCATCAGCATCATAGAAGCCGAATTTCCGGCTACGGACGAACGGGATGAGATCCTTTCCTTTATACGCGATTCCGGCCGGGGTGTGATGAAAGGTTATACCACCCGTAACAATGACGATATCGCTTAACCAGGCAGGCAAGCGCTTTAATTACGACTGGATCTTCCGTCGTATATCCTTCACATTCAGGGATAGCGGGCGTTATGCCATCCTGGGGCCTAACGGATCAGGAAAATCTACTTTATTACAGGTTATCAGCGGTCACTTGCATCATAATGAAGGTACCGTTACTTATAGCATAGCGGAAAAGCCCATCGAGAACGATGCGTTTTTCCGCTATTGTGCTATTGCAGCACCCTATCTTGAGCTCATAGAAGAATTTACCCTGGCAGAGATCATACAATTCCATGTACAGTTTAAAACGCTGCTGCCAGGTATCACAGAAAAGGAAATAGCGGGTATGGTAGGTCTTGAAAAATCGATGGACAAGCAGCTCCGTTATTTTTCTTCCGGCATGAAGCAGCGTATTAAGCTGGCCCTGGCCATTTTCTCCGATGTGCCGGTATTGCTGCTAGACGAGCCCTGCACCAACCTGGATGTTGCCGGCGTACAGCTGTACCAGCATTTAATTGAGCAATATTGCGGGCAGCGCATGCTGATCGTAAGCTCTAATGACGAACAGGAATATTATATGTGCCCGGAACGGATCCGGATCGTAGATTACAAATAGAGAATTGCGAATTGTCAATTACTAATTACTATGCAGACAGCCAGTAAAAAGGTGATCAACGGATGGGCCATGTATGACTGGGCCAATTCTGTTTACAACCTTGTGATCACCACCACCTTTTTCCCTATTTACTTTACAGAAGTTACCAAAGATCATTTTAAGAGCGAGATCATTCCTTTCTTCGGGATGAAATTTGTAAACTCTGCTTTGTATGATTATGCATCAGCAGCAGCTTATTTGTTAATTGCATTACTATCGCCCATACTGTCCTCTATTGCAGATACGCGCGGTAATAAAAAGAATTTCCTGTTCAGCTTTACCTTGCTGGGCAGTGTGGCCTGCAGCGCATTGTTTTTATTTTATGGCGATAATGTAGAATACGGCACCATTTGCTTTCTGCTGGCCACTGTAGGGTATTGCGGCGGCCTGGTGTTCTATAATTCTTATTTACCGGAAATAGCTGCTCCTGAAGACCGCGACCGTATAAGCGCGAAGGGTTTTGCGCTGGGGTATATTGGCAGCGTGATCTTACAGCTTATAGGATTTGTATTGGTAGCCGTACACCCTTTTGGATTAACGGGTGCTACACCGGTAAGGATAACCTTTCTGTTAGTAGGCATCTGGTGGCTGGGTTTTGCGCTGTTTAGCCTCAGCCGTTTACCGGCATCCAAAGCCACCGTGCAAACACATTATGGCGGCGCTTTTAAGGAAGGTTTTTCTGAGCTGCGGAAAGTATATGCCCAGGTAAAGCTGATGCCGGTGTTAAAACGCTTTTTGCGCGGTTTTTTCTGTTACAGCATGGGTGTGCAAACCGTAATGCTGGCCGCCACACTATTTGGCAGCAAGGAGCTGAACCTGCCCTCCACCAACCTGATCATAGCCGTAGTGGTGATACAGCTGGTAGCCGTATTTGGCGCTTGGGGTATAGCGCGGCTTTCTGGCAAATTCGGCAACCTGCGTGTATTGATCGGCGTTATAGTGTTCTGGTTATGTATCTGTGTAGCCGGTTACCGTATGCAAACCGCTACTGATTTTTATATACTGGCCGTTGCAGTAGGTATTGTAATGGGCGGCGTGCAATCCCTGAGCCGTTCAACCTACGCTAAGCTGATGCCCGAAACAGAAGATACTACCTCTTTCTTCAGCTATTATGATGTAACCGAAAAGCTGGCTATTGTGGTAGGCATGTTCAGCTTTGGCTATATTGAAGAGCTGACCGGCAGCATGCGTAACTCCGTACTGGCCCTGATGGTGTTCTTTGCCATTGGTTTAGGCTGGATCATCTCTGCGCTGCTGAAGCAGCGGAAAGAATTAAGCATGAAGAATTAATAATTAATATTGGGATACTGCATTTAACGTACCTTCATTATGCACGTGCAGCAGAGATCAATTATTAATTCTTAATTATTAATTATCCATGGAACTTTACACAATAGATACAGGATTTTTTAAACTGGATGGCGGGGCCATGTTTGGCGTAGTGCCTAAGAGCATCTGGCATAAGCTGAACCCCGCTGATGATAATAACATGTGTACCTGGGCCATGCGCTGCCTGCTTATTAAAGAAGGCAACCGGCTGATACTGGTAGACACCGGTATTGGCAACAAGCAGGATGCGAAATTCTTCAGCTATTATTACCTGCATGGCAATGCCACACTGGACAGCTCCCTGGCGGCGCACGGCTTTCACCGGGACGATATCACCGATGTATTCCTGACGCATTTACACTTTGACCATTGTGGTGGCAGTATTATCCGCGAGGGCGATAAACTGGCGCCGGCCTTTAAAAATGCCGTTTACTGGAGTAATCCCGATCACTGGAAATGGGCTACTGAACCCAATGAGCGGGAAAAAGCATCTTTCCTGAAAGAAAATATTTTACCCATCCAGGAAAGCGGCCAGCTGCAATTTATTGATCAGCAGGATGGCATTAAGTTCACTGAAAATATAGCAGTCCGTTTTGTACATGGCCATACCGATACCATGATGCTGCCGCAGATCCGTTATAAGAACCAGACCCTCCTTTACATGGCCGACCTGCTGCCCTCCATAGGCCACCTGCCTATTCCCTATGTGATGGCGTATGACATGTTTCCCCTTACCACCCTGCAGGAAAAGAAAAGCTTTTTACAGGAAGCATTGGATAACAAGTACATCCTGTTCTTTGAGCACGATCCGAAAATAGAATGCTGCACCCTGCAGCAAACAGAAAGAGGAATCAGAACGGAAAACATGTTTGCGTTGAATGAAATTTAGTTTAGTGCCACAATGGCACCCTCGTCCCCTCCTGCACGCAATTTGATATACCTTGATCTGAAAAGAGCAAATCAAATGGCTATACATCTCACACCTGATAATAAATTGAAGAAGCTGATCGTGGTAGGCGATCGCGTGCTGATTAAACCTTCCCAACCTAATGAGCGCACAGACAGTGGGTTATACCTGCCGCCCGGCGTAGGAGAACGGGAAAAAGTGCAGCAAGGTTATGTGATCAAAACCGGCCCGGGTTATGCCATTCCCGTACCTGCCGAGGAAACGGAATCCTGGAAGCCGGAAGAAGAAAAAGTAAAATATATTCCCTTACAGGCCAAAGAAGGCGATCTGGCTATTTTCCTGATCAGTGGCTCTACTGAAGTAGTGTACCAGGGCGATAAATACTTTATAGTACCGCAAAGCGCAATATTGATGCTGGAAAGGGAGGAAGATTTATAATGTGCGGATGTGCGGCACCTTCTCCCCTACATACTCCAATATATCTGCCGGCTGGCAGTGTAATACTTTACAGATCTCTTCCAGGGTAGAAAAACGGATGGCCTTTGCCTTACCGCTTTTCAGCACACTTAAGTTAGCAATGGTAATGCCTACCCGTTCACTTAAAGCGGTGAGCGACATTTTACGTTTAGCCAGCATCACATCCAGGTTTACAACGATCGGCATAATTATATGGTTAGCTCCAGCTCCTGTTTATAGGTAATTCCTTTTTTGTAGATGACAGCCATTATCAATACACCAACACCTAACAGGCAATAAGGCCAGTAATTCAGTATTCCATCCAGGAACATCATAACGCCCATGCCTCCCCCGGTTTTGCTCCCGGCAATTAACAATAATGCAAACAACAGGCTTGGAACAGGCGCCAGCAATAACAGGTAGCCAATACGCCGTATGTTACGCAGGTTAAAAAGGTCATACACATGGCCTTTTAAGATGCGGAATATTGTTTTATTGAGCAGTACCAATATATAGATCAGCCCTCCTAAATAAAAAGCTCTTAAACAAACTCCAAATAGTATCATACCGGAAGAGCCGGAGATATCCGGATTGGAATGCATATCTCTGAACATTAAGAACACCGGATATAAAAATAAAAGTATTACACCTGCAATAACAATATTCAATGCCCAGAACAGCATGCGAAGCATCATTATGTGACTGCGTTTCATAGTAAGTATTTTAAATTTTATGTTGATCTGATTTCATAATGAAGGTAAAAGCCTTTTATCATTTTGCAAAATATTTTTATTGTTTTTCGATAAATAATATCCTTTTAAGGATAATGTCTATTATCTGTCAACCGGTTATACTAACTGTAAAAAATTAAGCTATCTTTCAGGCAAATTTTATACACCATGGCAAATCAGGCAGCCTTCCTGGAAGCTATCAAAAGCGGCTATACTTTTAAGGGAGAACATTTTAAACTGGGTTGCGCCATACTGGATGGCGAAGTAGTGAGCGGTGCAGATGTGAACCTTCCCCTGAAAACACTAAACAGGCACGGTTTAATTGCCGGTGCAACCGGTACCGGTAAAACCAAAACCCTGCAGGTAATAGCAGAAGGTTTAAGCGATGCCAGCGTGCCGGTGCTGCTGATGGATATAAAAGGTGACCTGAGCGGCATTGCAGCTGCAGGCGCCAATAATCCTAAAATTGAAGAACGTTATCAGAAAATAGGCGGCCAGTGGTCGCCGGCTGCATACCCTGCAGAACTACTGAGTCTGAGCCAAGAGAAAGGCGCCCGTTTACGCGCCACCGTTAGTGAGTTTGGTCCTGTACTATTATCTAAAATACTGGAGCTGAATGATACGCAGGCAGGACTGGTAGGTATGATCTTTAAATACTGTGACGACACCAAAATGCCCCTGCTGGACCTGAAAGATTTTAAAAAGGTGCTGCAATACGTAGCAGCAGAAGGGAAGGCTGAGCTGGAAAAGGACTATGGGAAAATATCCACTACCTCTACCGGTACCATTTTACGTAAGGTAATTGAGCTGGAACAACAGGGCGCCGGTTTATTCTTTGGCGAAAAATCCTTTGAGGTGGATGACCTGCTGCGCATCAGCGATGATGGCCGTGGCATGATCTCTATTGTGCGTGTATCCGATATCCAGGACCGGCCCAAACTCTTCTCTACCTTCATGCTTAGCCTGCTGGCAGAGCTCTATGCTACCTTACCGGAAGAAGGCGATATGGATAAGCCCAAGCTGGTAATGTTCATTGATGAAGCGCACCTTATTTTCCAGGAAGCCAGCGACGCGCTGCTGCAGCAGATAGAAACCATTATTAAGCTCATTCGCTCCAAAGGGGTAGGCATCTTTTTCTGTACGCAAAATCCTATGGATGTGCCGCCTTCTGTGCTGGGGCAATTAGGTTTGAAAGTGCAGCATGCCCTGCGCGCCTTTACCGCCAATGACCGCAAGGCCATTAAACAAACCGCAGAGAACTATCCCTTATCTGATTTTTATAAAACCGATGAGCTGCTCACGCAGATAGGTATTGGTGAAGCGCTGATCACCTGCCTGAATGAAAAAGGCACGCCTACGCCGCTGGCCGCCACCATGCTTACCTCGCCCCGCTCACGGATGGATGTATTAACAGGCACAGAAATGGATAGCCTTGTAAGCGGCTCTAAGCTGGCTAAAAAATACAACCAGGAAATAGACAACCAGAGCGCGTATGAAATACTAACCGCCAAGCTGGAAGAAGCAGCAGAAAAAACCGCCGCTGCTCCTGCCCCTAAAGCCGGCCGGCCCAAAGAAGAAAAGAGCGTACTGGAAAGTGTGCTGGATAGCCCCGTAGCCAGGCAGGTAGGCCGTACAGCCGCCAGCGTAATTACCCGTAGCCTGTTAGGCGCCCTGGGCTTGGG
>Ga0207426_1001361_pt1 | contig 20722 bp, 15 predicted proteins | sample AraplaMF_Cvi_mMS_FD_184265 | JGI IMG/M metagenome (GOLD analysis project Ga0207426, IMG submission 184265) | Arabidopsis root microbial communities from the University of North Carolina, USA - plate scrape MF_Cvi_mMS (SPAdes) (version 2) | ecosystem: Host-associated > Plants > Roots > Endosphere... | reverse complement strand
TTGAGGGTCATCCTTCAGATCCAGGGCTAGACAATATCTCTTCATAATTTCATTTAACATTTACAAATAGCTGGCAGCATAATACGGATCAATCAATCCCGCAGCCTGCATTTCCTTCCAAAATCCCTCCGGGATGATTGAATAGGGCAATGCCACGTTTTGTGCTACCCTTTCTGCCTGTGTGGTATTTAACGCAATGCTTCTGACCCCGGGCGCATTCAAACCAAAAATGACGCATGCGGCCACCGGTTTTATATCATGATCGCGACACAGCTGATTAAACTGTAGCCGCCAATGATACAAGTCCCTGTCTTTTACAGGATCTGTCAGTTGATAATTATAATAATCGGACCCCGTTAAAAATCCTCCGTTAAAAACGGAAGAATTGATAATGGCAATATCCTGTCTTTCCAGCTCCAGCATAAAATTTATCAATGCCGGAGGATGGCTGTGAATAGTCATACTATTAGCGATCATTACCCAATCCAGCTTTACATCGGCGGTTATTCTCTTTATAACCCGCCAATCCTTTGCTCCTACTCCGATAGCTTTAACTTTACCGGCCCTCTTTAATTCGTGTAAAGCCCGGTAGGCATCCAATATATCCCGGTATCGTTGCTCTTTTTCCAATTCATTCGCTGATGCGGCAAGATATTCGTCGGGGTCATGCACAGATACCAGTTGCGCATGATAGTTGCCCAACAATTCATTCCCCTGCTCATAGCAGGCGAGAATACCGTCATAGCTTATTTTTTGAACAGCATCATGCTCCAGGTTTCTCCATACTCCCGGTTCAAAAGTAGGTTCGGCTGTTTTCAATTCAGTACGCAGCCAACCCAGTTTATTGCTGATCAGTACCGCTGAAGGGTCAATGGCTAGTTGTGTCAAACTATGTCCAAGAGCCTCCAGCGCCAATCCTGCGCCATATTTACCTGCAGAATCGAATACAACCGGGCTGGGAGCGCATTTTATACATTCTTCCACAATAGATAGCTTTGCTTCATCCGGGAGCGCCACATATAAATTTCCTAACCCGCTGGTGCCAAAAATGACTTTGGGTAATGTGAGTTTATCCATACAAAAGCCAGGTTTATTCAAGAACAGGTGAAACAAATAATTTTTCAGACCTTGCTTTTACAAGATGTCCTTTAAATCCAAAATAGGCTACCACCACGAAACAGACCAGCGGTACTACGTAGCCATACTGAATGTTCCCTGTTACATCGCTGATATAACCAAATACCCTTGGTAAAACCGCGCCTCCAACAATCGACATAATAATTAAACTACTCCCAAATTCGGTGTCGCCACGTAACTCTTTTATACCAAGGGCAAAGATGGTAGGAAACATGATAGACATAAAAAAGCAGATACCGATGACCGTATAAACTGTGATCATTCCGCTTGCCCAAATGGCTATCACGCAAAGTAAAATGTTGATGACCGCATATACAGCCAGTAACCTGGCCGAGCTGAAGTATTGCATTAAATAAGTACCGATAAATCTTCCGATCAGGAATGCCAGCCCGCATAAGCCTAAATAATCTGCGGCCTTTACCTCCGGTATAGCTGCAGCCTTTGTTGCATACAGGATAAACAAGCTAAACACGCATACCTGGGCGCCCACATAAAAAAACTGTGCAACAACACTCCAGGTCAGATGACGGTGTTTAAAGGCATGGAAAATATTTTTGCTGGCAACATGTCCTTCATTTGTTTGAATGGCCGGCAAACGGGTAAAGGCGAAAATGATCGCGATTAACACCAGTACAGCACCAAGAATAAAATAAGGCATCTTTACGGTGGCTGCTTCAGCCGCCAATGCCAGTTTACGGGCTTCTTCCGTCATTGCACTCAATTGCGCCGGGGAATAGCCTTTGGTAAGTATAACCCTGGCACCGATTACAGGTGCAAGCGTAGCTGCCAGCCCGTTAAATGATTGCGCAAGATTCAGTCGCTGTGTGGAAGATGCCGGATCGCCAAGCGAAGAGGCATAAGGATTAGCCGCCGTTTCTAAAATGGTAAGACCACAAGCTATTATAAACAACGCTACCAGGAAAAACGGGTACTGTTGTGTATCCGCGGCCGGAATAAATAAAAATGAGCCCAGTGCAAAAACCAGCAGCCCCGTAATGATTCCTGCTTTATAGCCGTATTTCTTCATAATAAATCCTGCAGGCAAAGCCATTAGGAAATAAGCGATAAACACCGCAGAATCAACCAGCGTAGCCTGTACAGTAGTGAGTGTAAATGATTTCTGCAGGTGTGGTATCAGTATGGGGTCAAGGTTATGCGCAAAACCCCATAAAAAAAACAGGCTTGTTATCAATATAAAAGGGAAAAGTGTATGGTTCTTTGCCATATAGAAATTCTTAAATTTTGCAGATGACCAGCCGGATAGTTATACTATCGCGCCTTCAATTTTTAATACAAAGGCCTCTTTGCAGGGGGCTTGCTCAGGTAACTGCACCGTCAGGCCCTCAGATGTGTGCTGAAAATTCAACCGGTCATTTCCCAGCAGGCTTACCTGGCTTACTTTTCCCACCTGGCCATTAGCAGCTAATGACTTAATGAACGCAGTTTTATTTGCCGGCCATCCCAACATAATGGCGTAAAGTGTTTTGCCCCTGGTGGTAAAGCGGATATCTTCTGCGCCAAATGGTTTACCCTTTCCTTCATTAAAGCCCTGTGCAGTTAAAGCAGCGACTGATTCCAAGGCAGGTCCTTCCCCAAATACTTTCCAGGGACGTGAGCTGTAAATAGCTTCGCTGTTGATCTGCATCCATGCGGCTACTTCTTCCACTACATTACGTTCTATGCTGTCGATGGTACCATCCCCGCGTACAGGAATATTGAGTAAAAGATTACCATTTTTACTTACCACATCTGCCAGGGTATGTATCACTGTTTTAGCGCTCTTATAGCCATTGTTATCATACAGGCGGCGGTCATAATGCCAGCCACCGATACAGGTATCCGTTTGCCATGGCAGCGGTTCTATTTGGTTGCTTTGTCCACGCTCAATATCCCATATCATACATTTGCGCTGTTGTTCGTTCAATATCTTACCGAACAAAGCTGCCTGTAATTTTCCGTGTTTTTTGATACTCGTGTTATAGAGATGAGCAGCTATTTTTAACCCGGCATCGCTTACCGGCCAAAGCGGTAGGGCATTATCATCAAAATACACGAGCTCGGGATCATACTTGTCAATGAGGTCAATAGTCCTGTTTAAAAAACTGTCGCAGTAAGCTTTGGAAGGCGCATTGGCGCCATTCTCCCAGCCCCAGATCGCGCCCATATTATTCTTGCTCAAAGCATGTTTCTGCGCATACAGTTCCTGTGGATCATAACCATTCCACCATTTATTGCCGCCATCTGCTTTGCTCAGGTTACCATCGTAAGGGATGCCTGCATAGGCGCCGTTTTTGTCGGAACCCTGGGCCACTTCATACCAGGTCCAGGCATGGGAGGCATGAACCGTTACACCGAAGGGCAGTCCCTGTTCTTTGGCTGCTTTTGCCCAACCGCCAACGATATCTTTTTTAGGTCCCAGTTTCGTAGCATTCCAGCGGTGGTATTTACTATCGTATAAATCCAGGTTATCGTGGTGATTAGCCATGGCCATAAAATATTTGGCGCCAGCTTTTTTATAGAGAGCCACCAGTTCTTCCGGGTGCCAGTTCTCCGCTTTCCATTCGTTGATCACATCCTTAAATCCAAATTTTGAGGGGTGGCCATATTTAGCGAGATGATATTTATAATGGTCGCTTCCTTCCTCGTACATGCCGCGTGCGTACCAGTCGCCATGTTCCGGCTGACATTGAGGGCCCCAGTGCGCCCATATACCAAATTTTGCGTCCCGAAACCAGTCCGGTACCTGGTACTGCGCCAGCGAGTCCCAGCTTGGCTTAAATGGTCCCGGCGCCATACGTGGAATGGATTGAGTCGTCAACAAGTTGCGTGCATAAAGATTGGATAGGTATAAAGATGACAGGCCCGTGGCTAAACCTTTTATCAACGTTCTTCTTTTCATGGAATTTAATTTTTACTGTGGCGGTGATAAACCTTATTGGCAACCGATAAATTGATAAAACAAACTTACTTCGAAATAGCTGCCCACATTTGGCCTAATAGGACTTTTTTTTATACAAAACCGACTATTTGCTTATTATTGCCATGGTAAAACCGGAATATTGGAAATGTTATCATAACCGCAAAGCGGGGCAGCTTGGCGGATGGCATATTTTAAGGGATATCGTTAATCAATTGTTCAGGATGATTAAAAGAGCACTAAAACATACATTCACATTATTGAATGTTGACCATGTAAAGCTTGGTTCCAAATGGAATTATAAGAATGTGATCAGCCCTTATTTCAGGATATATTATATCGATGGCGGAGCGGGAGAAATATGGGATTCGTTGGCCAGGATCAAACTGGAGCCCGGCTTTCTGTACATGATACCAAGCTTTACTTTATGTAACCTGCTATGCCCGGATTATCTCAGCCAGTATTTTGTGCAGTTTTTCGAGGAGTCGTCGGACGATATTTCCCTGTTCGAAAAAAACAGGTCCATTCTCAGGGTAAAAGCCACTGAAATTGATATACTGAATTTTGCACGCTTGCTGGAAATAAACCCGGGCAGAGGCATTAATCGCTCTGATAATCCAAGGGTGTATGAAAAAAACATTTTCTACAACGAATACAGGGAGCTTAATAACCGCCAAAGCATGTCTACGTTCACCGAAACACATGGTATCCTGCTCCAGCTGGTTTCGCGCTTTTTGACAGCAGAAACCTTTAAACACAAGGACAGCGGCCACGTACCGGTTAAAATTCTCAATGCCATCAGTTATATTCAATTACACCTGCAACATGATTTATCGGTAGCCAACCTGGCCAAAAGGGCCAATCTGCATACCGATTATTTTTCACGCCTTTTCCACCAGCACACCGGCGAAAGACCTGTCAGGTACATACATGAAAAAAGAATCGAGCGGGCACAATACCTGATGGTAACATCCCAGATGACCTTTTCCGAAATTGCTGCACATACGGGTTTTGAAAATGTATTTTACTTCTCTAAAATTTTCAAAAAAATTACGGGAATGTCTCCGGGGAATTACAAAAAACAAATGGATATCATTGGATTTTAGGTCATACATACACCACATTTCCGTGCTTCTCAACAGTTCTCTTAAACTGAAATGTATTTGACTCCTCCTGGTATTGCTTTAAGAAACTCCTTGGAGAAAGACCTTTTACTTCTTTAAAATGTTTATTGAAGTTTGACAGATTGTTATAACCACTGCTATAGCAGGATTCTGATACATTACACATACCGCCTAACAGTAATTTAGCCGCATGATTGATCCGGACTTCCTTGATAACATCTGAAAGTGTTTTATTGGTCTTTCTCTTAAAAAAGCGGCAAAAACTGGCGGTAGACAGCGGAACAATTGCCGCCACTTCCTGGAGAGAGATTTCGCTCCTGAAATTCTCATAGATATAGTTAAATACCTCGTTAATCTTCTGACCTTCTGTGGATGTTTCTCCCATATTAAAGTAAGGGGAAGACAACACCCTATAGTTCTTTGCGCGTGTTAGTACATGTAACAACTGGATCATCCTTACCATCCTGTCAAATCCCTCTTCGTACTGCATTTGTTGCAGGATTTCCCTGGCCTGCCGAACTGTATCGCCTGAAAATACAATACCCCTGGCTGCATCGCAGAACAAATCGCTCAATTCTCTTGTTTCCGGTTTTTCAAGCAGTTCCCTGCCAAGAAAATCCGGTGAAAAATGCACTGCATAAGACATCGGCACCCGTTCGGGGTCCTGCACACGGTAGTACTGCCAGCAGTGCTGCAGATAGCTGCCCAGCAATACCAGCTCGGGTCCTTCAAAAGCGCCTATGTGATCGCCGATAAACCTTTTACCAACACAGTTCTCCAGCAGTACTATTTTAAAATCAGCATCACATTTAAATGTATTGTACGTCGTTATTTCCAGTACCCCTGTGTGCATACTGAAAGACTGGTTTTTGGGCGATGTTAAATTTTTGTACAAATACTCCATGGATTAAGAATTAGATAAATACTTTTGGTTGCAGTATATTTCCTATGCTATAATATAAGACTGCTGACAACTGAAAGTGGATACCCTCCTGAAGTAATTCCTGCAATTTTTTTTAGAACCTGGCATTTACGCCAGCCATAAAGTTTTTCATGATGGGATAACTCGTGAAAGCGCTGAGCTCCGGGTCGTAGAATTTAAATTCTGACCAATAAAAAAGATTGGTTGCCGAAGCGAAAACCTGTACCCTGTCGATACTGGCATGCCTGAAGAGCGTATGGGGAAGCGTATAGCCCAGGTTGATATATTTAAGACGGATAAAATCTCCGTTATACGTATTGAAAGTAGAAGCCTCCACATACCCTTTGGCACGGGGGTCGCCCCAGGCGTATAGTTTAGGGGTATTGCCGTTCGTATTAGTTTCAGACCAGGCGTCATCATGATAAAGAGGAATTTTACCACCGCCACCAAAACTGCGGCCCCATGGATCGTCATAGGTAACTTTAAAACCGGCTAACCCGGAGAAAAGAAAATCCAGCGTGAATCCTTTATAGGCAAAATTTCCGGCAAACCCGAACGAAACCGGTGCGTTATTGGGCCCCATATACTGCCCGATCACTGTTTTGTCGTACGAGTCTATTTTCCCATCAGGCACTCCATTGGGGCCGCTCAGGTCTGCAAAGTTCATCATACCTGGTTCCGGAACGGCGCCTAAAATCGTATAGCCTGCCGGAAGACTGTTAATCACCTCTTTACTACGAAGTATACCTGTTGCCAGGTATCCCGTTCCGTATGCCGCAGTTTTACCTTCCGGGTTATCGTAGGGTTGTGCATTAGTAGCGTGATCTTTCAGGATCGTTTTTGTAGTGGACTTACTAAAAATCCCTTTCAGACTATAGCGAAGTGCCTTAGAAGGACTGCTGTAATATCCCAGTTCTATATCTATCCCTTTTGCATCTCCGATGCCGTAGTTGGTGGCGGGTAACTGGCTGCCGAACTCAATCGGCAATACCAGCGTGCGCACGCCAAGAATTTTGTAGGTATGCTTCTTCCAGACCTCAGCGCCTACTGAAAACCGGCTGTTGATCATTAACTCCATTCCCAGGTTGGATATTTTAGACTTCTCCCAGGTAAGGGCAGGGGAAGGCAGGCCACCATAGCTGATCCTGGGTTGGGCTGCCCCCTGTTGCCCCAGGTAATAGGTCCCTTCTTCCATGTTGTACTGATCCACCCATTTCCATCCCCCGATACCATCATCCCCAACAATACCAAAAGCGCCTTTTAGCTTCACCCTGTCCACGACTTTGGCAATTCCCGATAATTTGTACCACTCCTCTTCTGACATAAGCCATCCTCCGGACACAGAAGGAAACCATCCCCAGCGCTGATCCGGCGCAAATTTGATAGAACCATCCCTTCGTATGGAGGTAGAGAGAAAATACTTGCCACCATACTCATAGTTTATACGACCTATGTACGACAAACGCGCATCCTGCTTTTCATTTCCCCGGGTTCGCCAATCGCTGTTGTTCATACTGGCAGCAGGGAACTGGTCAACCGTGAACAGCGGAAAGGTGTTACTATACACGGAAAAATAGTTACTATGGAATTCATATTGCTCATATGCTGCAGTGGCATTGATATGATGTTCCCCGAACTGACGGTCGTAGTTGATTTGTGTATTAAACTGGTAGGCATCTGCTTTCGTATACTCATTACCGATATATTCCATTTCCGGGTCACTGCTTTGCAGGACGCCAGTTATTTCATCGGTCACTATCAGGTTATTAGGGCCTGTTCTCCTGAAGTTGTAGATAGTTTGCTTCTTTGCAAAGTTCTTATCAAAGGAATTATTCAGGTTACGACTGTAGGAAACCTTCAGTGAGAGGCCTTTAACGAATGGTACGTTATAGTCCACTGTCATTAGGGCGTCCATTTGCTGGTTGCTGTTCCGCATATATCCACCGGTTTTAATCATCTCCGGCGGGTTGCCCAGCCAGCCCGGGTTTACTGGTTTTCCGTTGATATATGGTATAGAAAAGACATCCCAGTAAAGCAGCTTACCCCAAAGCGCATTGAGGTCAGCGCTTTTATCATCCATAAAATTAAAGCGGTTTTTGGTACCGTAATTATGCCCCAGGTTAAGGCCCACCGTCAGATTCTTGCTCAGCTTTGCTGAGATATTTGCCCTTAGATTATATCTTTTATACCACACTTTGGGCAGGAACCCTTCGTCATTATAAAATGAACCTCCAACGAAATAAGTGAATTGCTCATTCCCTCCTGAAACACCAAGGGAGTATTTCTGGTCGGTAGGATTCTGATACACCGCATTATATTCCGCCATTCCACCAGGATTGGCTTTCAGCACCCAGTCAATTTCTTCATTGGAAATTCCCCCCAGTACTGCCTGTGATGTTTTCAGGCCTTTGTAAACATCCATATATTTAGGTAGGGAGCCCACCTGTTGCCAGCCGGTCATGGCGTTAAAATCAATTGACATCCTGGAGGCACTGCCTTTTTTCGTGGTAACAAGAATAACGCCGTTGGCCGACCTGGAGCCGTAGACCGCTGCGGCTGCGGCATCTTTCAGCACAGAAACCTGGTCTACTTCATTGGGGTCCAGCGCGTCGAAGCTGGTGGGGTCCCTGATAACGCCATCTATAACAATCAGCGGACCACTGGCATTCCAGGAGGCGGAGGTACGTACACGCAGATTTGAACCTGTTCCGGGCATGCCGGTTCCCGTACCTACATACAGGCCGGATAGTCTGCCGGCAAGAATATTTGAGAGATTGGAAGTCGGTATAGTATTCATCGCATCGGCATGAATCGTTGAAATGGAGCCGGTGATAGCATCCTTTCTCTGTATACCGTAACCAACAGCCACAAACTGTTCGATAGACAAAACAGTTGTTTCCATCACTATATTCAACTCAGACCTGTTTCCTGCTTTTACCGCCACAGGCTTCATACCAAGGAAAGTAAACAGGATAATATCATCTGCAATAACATCCTGCAATGTATACTGGCCATTGCTTTTTGTTACCGCGCCTGATTTTTTTCCTTTAATGGTGACCGTGACTCCCGGTAAAGGCGCTCCCGCTGAATCACTGACAATGCCGTGTATATTTCCGGTGCCATCTTTTTCAGGAAGTGCAACCGTTTCTTTCTTCTTGATCAGTATCGTTTTATCAACTACCGTATAAGTAAATTCCTTACCAGGGAAGCATAGTTTCAACACGCTGCCTATGGAACCATTCTTTATATGAAGTGAAACCGGTTCATTTTTCTCCAGCAGGTCAAGGTCACACAGGAAATAATACCCGGTTTGCTCCTGTAGTTGCAAGATGATTTTTTTGACAGGCATTTTCTCCACCGACAAGGAGATTACCTGGGAGAATCCCTTTGTGCTGACATGTAAACAAGCTGTCAGCATCACAATTGCTGCCCATCTCATTACTTAAAAGATTTTGGTGTTGTATTACAGCCCCTGTCTTTCTACAGATGTTACCACTAACTTTTTTCCGTTCAATTCAAATTTTACGTCTGTGCCTTCCAGCACCTTTAACAGGGCCGGCAAAGGCTCTTTCCGGCTGAGTGTTCCCATGAACTTCCTCGCCGGCATCTTTCCGCGGAATTCCACTTCAATATCATACCACCTGGCGATCTGGCTGGTAATGGTTTTTATATCGGCATTGTCAAAACGGAATAATCCTTTTCTCCAGGCAGTGACAATGTCGGGATCTACCTGTTCTACTTTAAACGAAGTTGCCCCGGTAGGCAGACTAGCCTGTTTGCCCGGCGCCAATTTTATGCTTTCAGATTGATAGTTCACGCTTACGGCCCCACTGACAAGCGTGGCCCGGAACTCATTATCTTCCGGGTAAGCGGATACGTTGAAGCTGGTTCCCAGCACAGTAACCTGGATATCGTTGACCCTAACCCTGAACGGTTTGGATGGCTGCTGCGCTACCTCGAAATAAGCCTCCCCGGTCAGGATCACTTCCCTGTCCTTGTTTGCAAAGCTGGTTGGATAATACAGCGATGAAGCGGCATTCAGCCACACTTTAGTCCCATCCGACAATACGATACTAAACTGGCCCCCCTTTGGGGTAATCAACGTATGATAAGTTGCAATATCAGTTCTTTGTGTGAGCAGGTAAGATAACCTGGAGCTATCCTTACGGACAATCACATCCTTTTCCCCAAGACCGGTTAAGGCCGTACTATCGTCCAGGACTACCTGTCTCCCACCCGGAAGCAGGAGAACAGCCTTGTTGCCGGCTGGCCTGGTATCCACCCACGCAGCAACCGGTAGTGTAGGCTGCCGGCTTTTCTCTTTCCAGGCAAACCATCCCGTACCCAGTAACAACAGTACAGCTGCAGCCGCACTCCAATAAAACAGCCTGTGTTTTCTCACCGCCCGCCTGTCGATGTCATCCAGTCGCCCTTCCAGCTTTGTAGCAAATAGTTCCAGGTCAGGTAAAGCGCCGGCATTATCATTTCCTATCACATCAAGTGCCGAATCTAATTGCGCGGAATTTCCCTGATCCAGCCATTCCCAGAGATCAGTCCATTCCGTTTCGGAAAGTACGCCTTCTTTATATTTCCGAAGCAGGATTATTATTTTATGTTGCTCCATGCCCTTCCTGTAACAGTTAAAGAATAATTACAATCATCTTCAGATTCTCCGGGATCATTTCTTTCTTCATCAATAAATCAATAGTAAGACTGCCGGCAATCAAAAAAGGATACCAATATCTAGAAAAAATATTCCGGGAATGGTAATATCATTAATAGCATAATAAGCGACCAACTGGTATGGGATTTCAGGTAGGATTTGATGAAATGAATAGATTCGTAGAGATGCTTTTTCACTGCTGACCGGGATAAATCAGTGGCTGCCGCAATTTCGTCCAGCGACATCCCCTGCTGCGTGCTCATCAGGAATATCTCCCGTTTCCTGGGAGTAAGGATGGCGATGGCTTGCTGGCTTAATTCGTAATACTGCTTAAACACGACCTGCTTCTCCACTACCTCATCTTCCATATGAACATTCAGCGAGGCATGTGCAGCCATTTTCCGGCGACGTTCCGTTTGTTTATTGATATCGTACAGGCGATTCTTAGCCATTCGGAAAATATAATTCTCAAAGGACAGAATTTCCTTCATGGTCTTTTTTCTTTCCCAAATTTTCAGAAAACAATCCTGAACAATCTCTTCTGCATCCGTCTGGTCATCGCAGAAAAATTCAACAAAGCGGTATAACCGGAAAAAATAATGACGATACAATACGGTAAATGCAAGCCTGCTGCCAGCTGCTACCTCCTTCAGAATCTCCTTCTCATTTTCCAGTGTATGGACCATATTTAACTAAATTGTCCCCCGTATAAATTTATTCCGAAAATAGCGCAATCCTTCTTCCACTAAAGGTCTGTATATTATACCATTTTGATTAATTCTAAATTCACTTTAAGCAATGTTATATTACCATTTACTCAGAAAATTTGCGGGCAAACGACATTATTCTTTGCCTGGTACAGGGTCCATTTTTCTGATTGAACGGCCATTTACTGTTATCTGGTTGATAGTCCCCTAAAGTTAAGGGGATGCAGCGTTTATCATTGCTGCTATTTTGACAAAGATGACTGTTTTCTTTGCCCTGGCTTTTTGTTTTTTGTATATGCAAAATGGGGGGTAAAGAAGAAAAACCTGCGACCGGCATTCCGTTTTATTCTCAGTGTTAGTGAGGGCTTGTAGATCGTGTGCCTGAAGGGGGCGGAACCACCGTCATCGAATCGAACTTTTCGGCAATCACCCTGGGATCAATCCCTCCGGCAAACTCACTGACCAGGTAATGCCGCTCATCGTTTGGCGCCAAACGCCACAAATTCGTTCCATCTTCGAAAATATGGTTATATCCACGTTCCTCCAACTTAAAATAGGGTTGGTATCCTTTAACGGCTACATAAACGGCAATCAGGTCGGCGCTGTGGTGCCAGTTCCTATGCCAGCCTTCAAGAAACAATTTGTAGGCATGAGCCATTGGGGTATGGCTATATTTTTTATTGAAAAAAACCTTTCCCGTAGGCACACTATCTGCGAATGCTCCACCTCCGGTGAAATAAATACGGGTAGGCCATGTTGCAACCACATGTTGGGTGGCGCCCGGATCAGTTTTAAAATTTCCCCAGGGCCTCGGGTCCGGATCTGCAGGGTATCTGCCACCCATACATACCAGGTGCTTTACTTTCTTTTTCACCAGGTCAATACCTTTCAATTCGCTGAACGGATCTGCATCGCTATCCAGTAATTTAGAAAGATTGGTCAGGTCGCCTACCGTCACCACAACAACACTGGTATCCGGTTGCGACGATAATATCTTCCGGTACAGCATCGTTGCGTCCTGCATGTCTTCACCCAGTTTTACGTCAGGCTTAAATTCCCTGCAAATACTACGTGCATATTTAGATTTATTGTACACGCCAAATCGCTGCACTGCGCCGATGGGAATATCCTGCCTGCCGAAATAGGTGTTGATCACATCCACTACTCCCGGCGACCATGGATTGAGGCTGGATACAGTAACCGCCAATATTTCTGCTTCCCCGAGATTGGCGAAACCGTGAAGCATCGCCAGGGCGCCTACGTCATCCACATCGGAATCCATATCTGTATCGAAAATAATTTTTACCCGTTGGGCTAAAGCCAGCTGACATAGCAGCAGGCTAACAATCAACAATCCTACATCTTTCATTTGTTTTATTTATTTTAAATTTCTCCCCTTTATAATAAGTGAAGAAGCCGTTCCAATTAATTATTGAAACGGCTACTCTCTTTAGATTTTGACAACCTGTAAGGTCTTTGCTTGCTTCTCTCCTTCCAGCTTCAGCAAATAAGCGCCCGCAGGTAACGCACTGATATCTTTGCGGACCTGTTTTTCTCCTTTCTGGATATTCCATTGTCGCAGCACATTACCCCGTATATCCAATAACGTTAGTCGTTTGTAATTCATACCTCGCAAATCTATGGTCAGCTGCCCGTTGGTGGGATTGGGATAAATAACGGGAGTACCGGCGTCCGTTGCTGTCACCGGGTACTCCGGCTTACTATACGCCATACGGGCGCCCGATGGGTTTACCGCACAGTTATCAAGGCTGAACCAGTTAAACTTCAATGTGCCCGACAGTATATGCACACCTGTATAATTGAGGGCGGGTAGTCTGATGGTATCGGTAATTGTCATCCATACACCTCCGGTAGATGGCACACTGATGGTATCAAATTTAAAGGTGCTGTGACCTATCCATATTTTAGACGGTGCATTGGTGTGCACCCTGAAGCTGATATTATACCTGCCGGCAACCGGAATATTCAGGTTGTTGTAAGAAAACCAGTCGCCTGCTTTCAGGTTGGTGAAGTCCTGTCCGCCGCCCACGTCAGTACAGGTTTCCAGCACCGGGCCGGGGGCGCGGGAGGAAGCGCTTTCTGCTTCGTATTTGTTATTGACGCTGCAGGTAAAATCTACTACTACAGCGGTAGTAGCTGATACAGCGTTACTGCTTGCTGTGAGGGTGAAAGTGCCGGGCGTTCCACCTGCCGTGAAAACACCGTTGGTATCGATGGTGTTTCCACCACCAGTGACACTCCAGATGGGCTTAAAGGCAAAAGGAGTGTTGTGCTGGTCGTAACCCTGGGCCATGAATTGTTGCGATGCATTTAAAGGTACTGATACCGAGTCGGGTGTAATCACAATACGGGTCAGCACAGGCGGGGTGATTACATGCACGACAGCCGTATCCGTTTTGTTTCCCGCTGTTGCTATCACCAGGTAATCGCCAGCAACACTACCCGTAAACAGGCCGCTGGCGTTGATACTACCTCCGGCGGTGGCAGACCAAACCGGTGATATGGGTAACAGGCTACTGTCCTGGGCATAACCTGTCACAGAAAACTGCTGCGACTGCCCTACGATAATGGTGGCGCTATCAGGTTTTATGACCATGCGGGACAGCTGGAGGGAGTCTTCAGGAATAATACTCAGCCAGTTAAAATTCCAGCCATCCTTATTGGCAACGATCCGGATGGTTTGCTGACCCTGCTCCAATCGTATAGGCGCCGACGTGACAGTGATCCATTTCTGCCATCCGCCACTTACAGGCAGGTTTACCGTTTGCAGGGTGATGCTGTCCTGCTGTATTTTCAGGCTGGAAGCGGCGCTTACTGCAACGCGAAACTGTATCCGGTAGCTATCGCAGCGGGGAGCATTGATGTCATATTCAAACCAGGTACCGGAGCCAATATAGCTCACATCTACACCGCCGCCTGCATCCGAAGTGGGTTCTGTGCAGCATGCGTTACCGTTGTCAAAGGCCTCTGCCTGTATTTTTGCCGGTATGTTCTTGTAGTTGCCTGTTCGCTGTGTTACAAAAGCAACCCCTGTCCTGGTGGTTGTATCTACAGTAGCCGTGGCCGTTACTTTCCCGGAAGTGTTCAGGGTGGCCAGACCGCCGGCGGTAATACTGTTGCCGGCGCCTGTGATATTCCACACTGGCGTAATAGCCATGGCGTATCCGTTCTGATCAAAGCCCTTAGCGGTATATTGCTGCTGCTTTCCGGGCAGGAAGGATAAATCGGCCGGTGTAACCATGATTGTATCCAGCACCGGAGTACCCACACCTTTCTGATAGATGCGCGCGTAGTCCACTAACATACTATCGGGCCAGTCCGCCTCCACGATAGCGCCACCCATTCCGCCGCCAATGGCGAGGTTCAGGATGAGGTGAAACTTCTGGTCAAAAGGCCAGTCCTTCCAATCCGTGTGTGGATTGGCGTAAGACACGACCTTCGCACTGTCGTACATAAACCGGATAGAATCCGGCGCCCATTCCATAGCGTATACGTGATACACGGTATCGGCATCCATCAGTTTTTTGCTGCCGGAGATGCCTCCGCCATTTGTCCAGTTATGGTTCTGCGTATGAATAGTCGACAATACTGTACCGAAGTTGTTGCCTACATGTTCCATCACATCCAGCTCTCCGCTTTTAGGCCATCCTCCATATACGCTGCTGGTAGGCATGAGCCATATGGCCGGCCAGGAGCCATGTGCGCGTGGCAGCCTTGCCCTCACCTCTACTTTGCCGTAGAGGAAATCAAATTTGCCCTGCGTAATGAGCCGCCCGGATGACCAGGGCTCTGCGCTGTTCCCCGTTGGGAAATCTTTCTTCCCGGTAATAACCAGGCGACCGTTTCTCACGCGGGCATTGTCATGGGTAACATCTGTATATACCTGCTGCTCACCATTGATCCAACCTTTGGGGCGCGGGTCTACTGTCCACTTGCTGCCATCAGGTTGCCCGTCTGTGTTAAACTCGTCCGCAAACATCAGGCTCCAGTTGGGGTTACCTTCAAACAGCACATTTCCATTTGCCGTGTAGGCGGTGACGTTAGCAGTGGCCAGCTCCTGGCCGGCCACAGTAAGTTTCAGGGTAGCCCTCGAATAGTTGGCCGGTGAATTACCGCTGAGTGTAATTTTTGCGGTGCTGTCATTTATCCGCTGCACGTTGCTGATAGAAACGCCGGCGGGCAGGTTTGATGCCACCCAGTTGGATGTTGTCAGTGTTGGGCTGAATGTGCCACCTTTCACGTCTGCTGTGAGCACCGCCCCATTTTCATGGCCCATCAGGATACTCGTATCCTTTAAAATAACGGCAGTGGGATTGGGCGCTTGCAGCAGATCAAAGTACAGGATGCCGTTAGCTTTCCTGCCGTCAATAAACTGTACGGAAATCGTATTGAAATCTGTTCTGTTCTTAACACTCACAAAGTTGTAGGTAGCCTCTTCCCAATGGTTCACACGGGAGGGCTTAAAGGTGAAGAAAACAGCCTTGCTGTAATTGGTGCCAGGCTGCAGCTTAAGCATGATCTCATCCAGCGTGCTGCTATATACGAGCATTTTGAAAGTACTGCCAACGGAGAGATTAAAGGAATCTCTCAGCTGACAGCTTGCGCTCATGTATTCAAAGCAGCTGGTATCTTTTGTAAATTTGGCCACCAGCGGACTGGTGTTCAGACCGGATGGATTGGGATTGGGTACGCCAAATTCCACTTTGCCGGTGATGGTGTTGCCCGCGTAGTAAGTCCATTTGCCGGAGCAGGGGCCGTGGCCTTCCATGTCGTCCAGCAGCAGGTATTGCGCATTGAGCTGACTGCACAGCAGCAGGCATAGCGGCAGCAATAATACCGGTAACTTTCTCATCCGGTTGCAACTGATATACAGCCGCCGGAGGGTGCCTTGCCAGGAAGGTCCAGTGCGAACAGTTGATTTTGGTTTGCTTGTTTTCATAACATTTTATATTTGTGTGGAAAGGGGCGATGCAACAGTTTGCTGCACCCGCTACATTGGTATCAGGAGATTTAACGAAAGAAAAAAACAGGGCCTCTGTTGAAAAGTGTTTCATGATAACAGGGCTATTGGACATGTACATTAATTTCAGCAACCCCTCCCTAGGGGCAGCAGACTGCAACGCCTGCCCGGACAGTTGGGTAAAGCGTTTTTGGGTTGCCAATTTGAAATTGTTTTAACAGTACTACATCTGGCGATTTTATGATGTTATTCAAACGTGAAATACCTGTCGTGGAATACCCATTTTTTCAACAGACGCGCAAGTGATCATTTAGGACCTATAGGAGGAAAACTTTTTTTACTGAAGCCATTTTGCAAGTTATATCGAACGAAAAAGGCCTGAAAACACGCGTGTTCTCAAGCCTTTTTAAATTTCCGCACCCCGGTAAGAGTAATAGAAATATTTATTTTCCTTTGGGCGATCGGGTAATCTTCGGGGTTAAAAAATGAATGAAGGCCGGCTATTCAATCGCGAATCTGACTGACAGGCAGCGATATTGATCCGCGATCGGTTTTAAATAAAAGCGCTCGTCGGCAGCTGCTTCCAACTGGGCAAGATCTGTAACTGTCAGTACAGCACCCAGCTTTTTATTGATCGCTTTGGCAATAGTTGTGGCTTTATCCCTGCCGTTCGCCAGTTTAGACGCCAACATAATGACGGCCAGTATTAATTTTTTCATCGGTTGAAAGTTGATGGTAAAGGAATGAATGCTAGGCGACCGTATAAAGGAAAGACGCAGCGATCATCCATGCACCAACGATGATACCCAGTATGCCCAGTTTACCTTGTTTTGGTGCTACTTTCTCACGGATACGCGCTGCCTTTTCCCGGGCCTTTTCGTTGTTGGAGAGGAAGAACTTGTTGATGAGCGGGAATCCGAGTAAAAAACCGAGGCATGCTTCCACCAGGCTGCCGGCGGTTAACGTGAGCCACCAGATAGGCGTTGAGGTGAGCCAGCCCAGGTGTAAAACGGCTGTTACAAGGCCCCATATTCCCCAGAAACAGAAAATAATCCCGATCCATCCCTGGTAGGGCTCCACTTTCTCCAGCAATTCCTTTGCATTAGGTTTTTTAGATAAAATCAGGGAGGGAACGGCAATAATACTCAGCAGGATCAGTGTAATTCCGTAGATCATAATGTTGCATTTTTTAGTTAAGAGATTGTTCCGTTTTGTTATGCAACAAAGGTAGTCCGGCACGATGGGGGCAACAACATCGTATTCAGTGAAATTCCATACCCTGTTTTCAGGGGGTTAGCTGAGTAGGCCTAATTTGACGGCGTACCTGGTAAGTCCTGCCAGGTTGCGCACTTTCAGTTTCAGGATAAGCGTTTTGCGGTAACTTTCAATAGTGTGTTTACTGAGGAAGAGTTTGTCGGCGATTTCCTGGGTGGTGTATTCTTCTGCGATCAGTTTCAGTACATCCTTTTCACGGGAAGTGAGCATTTCAAGGGTTTCTTTTTCTTTGTTGAAAACGCTTTTGAGGTACTCCTGTTTTACAGCCTCCGAAAAGTATTTCCCGCCTTTGAGGATGGTTTTGACCGCTTCCAGCAGTTCGTCTGAATCTGCGTTTTTAGATAGGAAGCCGTCGACATTATTTTGGATGAGCGCATCAATCATATTACTGTCGGTATGCATGCTTACTACCAGCGTACTAATGTCCGGTCTTTTTTCCTTGATGTGGTTGTTCAGTGTGATGCCGTCCACGTCTGGCATACTAATGTCTGTAATAACGAGATCGACCTGCTCGGCGGGGTGCTGGTCGAGATAGTTCATCACCTGTTGGCCGTTATGGGCATAGTACAATACGTGAAGGTCCTTTTCCTGCGCTATCAACCTGGTAAGGCCTTCCAGGAATAATTTATGATCGTCTGCAAGAATAATATTATGCTTCATAGCATTCCGGATTTAAGGGTATTTCAATGTCGATTACGGTACCTTTCGAAGGGAAAGAGTCAATAGAAAGCACGCCGTCGAATAATTTCAACCGTTCGCGAATATTCTGGAATCCGATACCGTATTTCACGGTTTCCAGGGAAAATCCGCGGCCATTGTCTTCAAACAGCAGTTTCAGTATGCCATCCAGCCGGGTGAGTTGTATTTCTATTTTCGAAGCCTGGCTGTGCTTCTGGGCGTTCGTGATCAGTTCCTGGATGATTTTATAGATCTCTACTTTCAGCGAGGTATTGATCTGGTCAATTTCTTCACTAGGGTATGCCTGGAAGGTAATACTGGCGTTTGCAGGCACGTCGTATTGCCTGAGATAACCGGAAATGAGTTCAGTGAAGCCTGTGTTACTGAATTTCTGTGGAACGAGGTCATGGGAAAGGTCCCGTACCTGGTGGTAAGTTTCGTCCACCTGCCGGATAAGCATTTCCAGCTTATTCACACCGGTTTGATTGGAGAGTTGGAGTTTGATAGCGGCGAGGTTGCCGCCGATGCTGTCGTGCAGTTCGCCCGCGATCCGCTTCCGCTCTTTTTCCTGCCCGCTAACGGAGGCTTTTAGCAATTCCAGTTCCTTGTCTTTCAGCAGCGTCGCAATCTTTTGCCGGTTCATTTCGTCCATAGTAGCGTTTAGTTTGCTCTGAGCCTGCAGTTTCTGATAATACATATACAGCAAACCGATGACTGGCAGCAGAATGACAAGGAACGCGATCAGCAGACTATATTTTACCGTTTTCTGGTGAGTCAATTCATTTTCCTTGTTAAGTATTTCTTTTTCTTTCTGGGCGGTTTGGTATTTTATCTCGAGTTCGTTGATCTCTTTTTTATTCTGCTTGTTCAATGCTTCCCGGGAAATGCCCAGGTACTGGGTCATGAGTGCATAGGCATTTTTATAATCGCCCGTTAGAGCGTACAGGTTGCGCAGACTGTTCAGTACTTTCAGCTGCGCTTTCAGATCATTCCATTGCATGGCGTTGGCGTATACCAGTGACAACAGGCCCTTTGCGTTATCATATTCCTTCCGGGCAATGAGCAGGTCGCCCATTCTTTGTCCTGCATTGATATACAGGTCAAAAAACTGGTATTGCTGCGCGTTGTTTTTTACTTCATTATAAATGGAATAGGCCTCCCCTGTTTGCTGGTTGAGCTCCGCGATGATGCCGAGGGTCAGTTTTGCCTGGAGTTCTTTTTTTGCCTGGTGTTGCAGCTGGAAATAAGCCAGCGCTTTTTCAGTATACTGTTTCGCCTGGAGCAGATCTTTCCGTTCCAGGAAAATGATTCCCAGTCGTTCATACACCAAATGCTTCAAGTGTTCGTCCGGGCTCGTATTTAGCAGGTCGTTATATGAGGCGATGGCTTTGTCGTGTTCGTTGCGGGCGAAATATACGTTGGCGATGCCCAGTTTGTTGTCGTTGACTGCGGCTTTGTCGCCGAGGGATTCCGCCATCCTGATGCCCTCGAGGTAAAAACGTAAGGCTTCGTCATACAGCCCCTGCTCACTGTAAGCATTAGCCAACGTAAGATAAAGGGAGACCTGGCAGGAAAGTTTGTTGGTAGCTGGAAGGCTGCTTTGGCTAAGGTCCTCGATAAGCTGTTGGGCATAATAGATCACCGAGTCCGTGGTACCGTGGGCGGCATGGAAGGCCAACAGTGGCTGGGCAGCCAGTATTTTCGCTTTAATATCCGTGGCAAAATGTATTTTCCGCAAAAGCGAATCGGGGGTTTTTACCGGGACCTCTCCATAGCCCGTGAAGCCGGCTTCATTTTGGGCCAGGCAGGAACAGGAAACGGCCAACAGTCCTGCAAAAATCAGGACTAACGTTTTGTTTTGCCTGGTTTGAATTAATCTTGTAACTCCTGCGATCAAGAAAAATATTTTTGTTTAAGCATGGAAGGTAATAATTAAACATATCTTTTAAAACAATGGATGGGGAACTGCCGGCTGCACAGCCTATCACCACCTTCGCACCTTCATTGTAGCTGACCAGGATTAATCCCGATAAAAAATACCTTCACAGCACCCGGACCTTCCCTATTCTCAGAGCACCCTGATCGGGAGTCAAACCACTTCTTACGGCAAAATCTAAATATTCTATTTTTTTATTGTTAAATATCTATATCAAAATACTAAGGAGTCCGATGTATTTTTTAAATAAAAAGTTAGTGTTGTCCGACTAAAGTTATGTAAAACAAGAAAAAAGGGCAGTTCCGAAGAACCACCCAGATTAGTTATGTTTGAGTTACCACACAACAAACATTCCTAATGGACGAAGTTAAAAAATTTCCCG
>Ga0207426_1001360_pt1 | contig 20729 bp, 18 predicted proteins | sample AraplaMF_Cvi_mMS_FD_184265 | JGI IMG/M metagenome (GOLD analysis project Ga0207426, IMG submission 184265) | Arabidopsis root microbial communities from the University of North Carolina, USA - plate scrape MF_Cvi_mMS (SPAdes) (version 2) | ecosystem: Host-associated > Plants > Roots > Endosphere... | reverse complement strand
GCTCGAACACCCCCCGCTCTACACCTCCGGCACCTCGGGCAAGGAAACCGACCTGCGCGATCCCCGATTCCCGATCTTTGCCACCGGGCGGGGCGGCCAGCTCACCTATCACGGCCCCGGCCAGCGGGTGGCCTACATCATGCTCGACCTCAAGCGCCGCCGGCCCGATGTCCGGGCCTATGTCGCGAGCCTGGAGGAACTGATCCTGAAGACGCTCGCCGCCTTCAACGTCCGCGGCGAGCGGCGCGAGGATCGGGTCGGCGTCTGGGTCAAGCGGCCCGACAAGGGATCCGGGCACGAGGACAAGATCGCGGCGATCGGCGTGCGGCTGAAGCGCTGGGTCTCGTTCCACGGCATCGCCATCAATGTCGAGCCGGAGCTGGAGCACTTCGCCGGCATCGTGCCCTGCGGCGTCGCCGACCCCCGCTACGGCGTGACGTCGCTGGTTGATCTCGGCCAACTCGTAAGCCTCGCCGAGGTGGATGTCGCGCTACGGCAAGCGTTCGAGGAATTGTTCGGGCCAACCAAAGCGCTGTTGCCAGAAGCAGCCGTCTAGCAATTTTTCTGTTCGCGCCCGGCCGAGCGTCTCCGCCCGCCGCGGAATCGGCTATGCTTCCGTCAGGTGCCGCCCACGCCTCCCCCCTCCGCCGGGAAAGTACACTTCATACCGGGCGACGAAATCATCGGACCGACTGTTCGAGCACTGGGCATAAGGAGGGATTGCGCTTTCGGCTCGCAACGGGAGGTTCTGACGATGAAATTGTCTGCGCCGATCTATCATCTGAAGCGACGGGCCAAACGTCTGTCGCGCGACGAAGGCATTCCGCTGCACGCAGCGCTTGACCGCGTCGCGGCGACGGAAGGCTTTTCCGCATGGAGCCTGCTCGCCGCAAATTCCGCCGCACTGACACCGGCGAACAAGCTGTTTCCACAATTCAGGCCCGGCGACCTCGTGCTGGTCGGCGCGCGGCCCGGCCATGGCAAGACGCTGATGAGCCTGGAGCTTGCGGTCGAGGCCATGAAGTCGGGCCATCGCGCCGCGTTCTTCACGCTCGAATACAAGCAAGAAGACGTGCTGGACCGCCTCCGCGCGATCGGCGTGGAGCCGGCCCAGTTCGACAAACAGTTCGAGGTCGATTGCTCCGACGCCATCAGTGCCGACTATGTCGCGAAGCAGATGGCTACTTCGCCCCGGGGCACGTTCGTCGTGATCGACTATCTGCAATTGCTCGACCAGAGGCGGGAAAATCCTGATCTGACCGTTCAAGTGCGCACGCTCAAGTCGTTCGCACGCGACAAGGGGCTGATCGTTGTCTTCATCTCGCAGATCGACCGGTCCTACGATCCCGCGACCAAGCCCTACCCTGACCTCGACGATATCAGGCTGCCGAACCCGCTTGACCTCAAGCTGTTCGACAAGACCTGCTTCATCAACAACGCCGAAGTTCAGTTCCGCGCGGCGAGCTGATGGCGAGGCCGCGGGTGAGATGCCTCACCCGCGGCTTTCGGCGTCACGCAGCCTTCAGGGACACCTCGAGCTTGCCGGCGATGTAGCGGCGCTCCTGGGTCAGGCCGCCGAAGCCGTAGGCATCGCTCTTGACCTCGTCGACATGCAGATAAGTCTCGGGATGCAGCGGGCCCAGAATCTCGGCCATGCGCTTGAACATCGCGGCGAGATAGGCCGCCTTCTCGTCCTTGGTGTTGGTGCCTTCGCTGACATGGATGTCGATCCAGTAGCTGGCCAGCTTCTGCTCGGCGAGCGATCGGCCGCCTGCGAACCAGTCACCGGCATCGACCGACTTCACGATGATCGCGGTCACCGCAGGGTCCTTGTGCAAAATCTCAGCGGTGAGCTCGGACACGGCGGCGGCGATGTCGGCCTTCAGCGAGGGCGACTGGCGGGACGAGGCGTAGGAAACGGTGATCAGGGGCATGGTCGTTCTCCTCAAGGGCCGCGGGTGTGATGCGGCGTCGGTGAGAAGCTAGACCTCCCCTCGCCATTTTGGTATCTTATCTCTATTGATACCAGTGATAACAATCCATAATGACAACCACACTCGACATTGCCACCGTCCAGGCCTTCCTGCTGGTCGCCGACCTCCAGAGTTTTACGCGCGCCGCCGAAGCGCTCGGCACGACGCAAGCGGCCGTCAGTCTCAAGCTGCAACGGCTGGAGACATTGCTGGGCAAACGCCTCGTCGAGCGTTCGCCGCGCGCGGTCCGGCTCACCGCCGACGGCGCAGGCTTCCTCGACCGCGCCCGCGCACTGATGGCGGCGCATGATCTTGCACTGTCGGGCGAGGCCCCGGCCGCGCAATCGCTCTCACTCGGGATCTCCGACCATGCCGCAGGTCCCGAGCTGGTGCCGCTGCTGGAGCGCCTGCATGCGATGTCATCGAGCCTCACCCTTGCCGTCACCATCGGCTTCTCGCGCGAGATGCAGGATGCTTATGACGCAGGCGAGCTCGACGCGGTGATCGTCCGCCAGGAAGGCAGCCGTCGTGGCGGCGAAAAGCTGACCGAAGACGAATTCGGCTGGTTCGCCGCACGGCGTTTCACTCTGCCGAAGGGCGAGCCGCTGCCGCTTGCGACCCTCGCCCCGCCCTGCGGCGTCCGCGCCGTCGCCGTGCGCGCACTCGACAAGGCCGGCATCACTTGGCGCGAGCGCTTCGTCGGCGGCGGCGTCACCGCTGTGGTCGCGGCCGCGCTCGCCGGACTTGCGATCGCGCCGCTGGCACGGCGGATCGCGCCGCCGGGATTGTTGGATATCGGGCCCACGCACAAGCTGCCGAAGCTCGGCAGCTCAAAGGTCATGCTGCATTCGAAGGTCAGCGACCCCGCCAAGCTCGCGGCATTGCGCGCGGTGGCGGCGACGTTTCGGAGCGTGGCCGACGCGCGCCCTGGCGACAGGCGCTAATCCGTCTCGCGGCCGGGATGACCGCGACCGGAATGCCGTCCGGCCACATACCAGTAGCCCAGCCCCGCCGCGTTCCCGGCCACGACAAACATCCAGAGACGGGAAGACGTCCGATCGAACATAAGCTGGCTAAGGCCTCCGGTCGCAGCACCCGCGCAGACATAGAACAGCAACGACCGGATTTGGAAGCGCTCGGTCAGTCCGATGATGACTGCAGCCGGGATCGCGGTGACTATTGCGATCGCGAACAGGATGAACGGCGCGGTCAAGCCAAAGCCCATCAGGTAGTCCGACGCCGCAAAGGCGACGTTGGCGCGATGATTGTCCCACGCCGCCGCGGCGATGAGCCAGACTTCGGCAGCGATGGTGGCCGCCACGCATCCGCTCAGCCAGCCTTTGACGACCCGTGACCAGGCTCCGCTCACAGGATCGCCTCGAACGCGCTGCGCAACGTCTCATGCCTGAACACGAAGCCGCGGCTGAGCGCCTTGTTCGGCAGCACCCGCTGACCACCGAGCAGAAGCTCGTCGGCAAAGCCGCCGCCGATCCGGCGCAGCAGGCCGCCGGGAATGCGGAACACCGCGGGCCGGTGCAGGCGGCGGCCGAGCTCCTCGGTGAATTTCGCGTTGGTGACGGGGATCGGCGCGGTGGCGTTGACGGGACCAGCGAGATCAGGCGTTGCGATCACATAGGCCATCAGCCGAATGAGGTCGTCGCGCTCGATCCAGGACATCCACCGCCGCCCGGTGCCGATGGGACCGCCGAGCCCGAACTCGAACGGCGTCAGCATGCGCGTGACGAAGCCGCCTTCGGTGCCGAGCACGAGACCGATGCGCAAATTGACCACGCGGACGCCAAGCTCCTCCGCCGGCCGCGCTGCCTTCTCCCAGGCCGCGCACAGCTCGTGGCTGAAGCAGGCATGCGACTTCGCAGACTCCGTCAGCACCTGATCGGCCCACAGCCCGTACCAGCCGATCGCGGAGCCGCTGACGAGCACTTCGGGCTTGCGCGCGAGCCGAGCGATCAGCTTCACGACGTCACCGGTCATGTCGACGCGTGAGTTGATGATCTTGGCGCGCTTCGCGTCGGTCCACAGGCCGTTGCCGATCGGCTCGCCGGCGAGATTGACGATGGCGTCGATGGGCGTGTCCGCGGCGAGCTGATCGAGGCTGGTGATCAGCGTCACCGGCGGCGGCAGCATCTCCGCCTTCGTGGGGTTGCGGATCAGCGCGATGACGTTGTGTCCTGCACCGCTGAGACCTGCTGCGAGGCGACTGCCGATGAAGCCGGTCGCGCCGGTGATCAGCACGGTCTTGCGGCCGGGAATCTTCTCAACGAGATCAGCTGCCGAAACGCTCTTCATGCGGCCGAGCCTGCGCATCGCCGCGAAATCCCTGACGCCGCAGAGCGATGCGCCGAGCGCGCAGGCGGTCGCGGCGAAGCTGAGCAGACCTTGATGCACGACGGTCACGCCGAATGGCCGCATCGCCCAGTCGATGAGCACCGGCAGCAGCAGCACCAGGATGGCGCCGTAGTTGATCGCCAGCAGCGTATGATTGATCCGCTCGCTCGGCGGCAGCTTCCGGCTCAAATCCTCCTCGACGAAATCCATCAGCGTGATGACGATCTCGGCAACCAGCACGGCGACGACAAGGAGCGCCAGCACGCCGTCAACTTCCAGCCAGCCGAGCAGCAGGAACAGCAGCGCATAGAGCATGTTGCGGATGCCGTGCAGCTTCAGCTCGAAGCGCTGCGATGGACGCCAGGCCAGGCGCTCGGTGAGTTCGTGGTGATAGAATGTATCGAACACGCCCATCACGATCTGGATGGCGATGAGTGTCCACAGCAGCGGGGTCATGATACGGCCTCCCTGAACACGGCGGACTGGTGGATCAGCGCGCCGTAACGCGGATGAATGACATCGAGGGTGAATCTGAAAGCGCCCTCGCCGAGATCGCTGTGCGTCACCGTGAGATCGCCCGGTGTCAGCCATCGCGGCAGCGGGATCCAGAGGCGCCCGAGTTGCAGGCCGTAACCGGCGCTGCGGAAGGTCAGTGCCTGGCCTTCGACTGCGATGCGCAACGCCATCGAGACGCCGAAGCCGACATACTCCTCGAGCCCGGTTGGACCTTCGAAACGTTTTGCCGAATGGATGACTTGCGGAAAGCCGCGCCTGCGCGCGCAAATGCGGGTCCAGGTCTGACCGCCGGTGCCGCCGTCCTCGGTGACCGTGACGATCATGGGCACACCGGTGTCGCGTCCCGTCGGCAGCGGGCCGCCGATCAGGCGCGCGGCCTGTGCGAACCACCAGCCGATATCGCTGAAGGCGATCTCGTCGACGACACCGACATAGACCACGCTGTCGCCGTCGGCGACGCGCTTGGAGAAGCGCCGCCAGGTCGCGAGCGGCAGGCGGCCCCAATCCTCGTCCGACAGCAGCGCGCGGAAGCGGCGGTCGTCGAGCATTTTGATGTGAGCGGATGCCGATGCACTGGAGCCTGATAATCGAGCCGACGTCATCGCACCCTCCTCAACGCTATTTGACCTTGCCCAGCGGCAGCAGGTTGGCGATCTTCTCGCCGAGCCGCATCAAGGCGGCCAGCCGCGGCCGCGGCACCTTCAGCATCTGCATGAACCAGTGGTCGGCGAGCTCGGTGAAGGCGAGCATCTCCTTCAGCCGCTTGCTGGCGACCGGATTGATGGCGGGGTCATCGGCGGCATCGGACACGCAGGCCCGCAGCGCTGTGATCGCCGGATCAAGCTCCCGCTCCTTGCGCCGCGCCGCGATGCGGGCCGCGACTTCCCAGATGTCGGTCTCGGCCTCGTAATGATCGCGTCGGTCGCCGAGGATCGGCACGCGCCGGATCAGATTCCAGGCGAGCAGCTCCTTGAGCGAGTTGGAAACGTTGGAGCGTGCCATGCCGAGCGTGTCGGCGATGTCCTCGGCCGTCATCGGCGCTTCAGCCAGATAGAGCAGCCCGTGGATCTGGCTGATCGAGCGGTTGACTCCCCACTGATCCCCCATGTCGCCCCAATGCAGGATGAAGCGCTCGACGGCGGCGGGGAGTTTCTTCTTTCCGGTTATTTCTGTCATAACAGAAATATCTGACGCCTGAGATTGATTGTCAAGGGCGTCACATCGCTTGCGTCATGCATACCGCCGGTCGTATTTGCCTAAGAAAGATCCGGGAACCGGGAACCAAACGCCCCCATAAGCGTTTGCCCCCTTCCAGGTGGGGTTGAGAATGGTGAAAAAGTTCAGTCAACAGAGAGACTTGTTCGAAAGCGAACGTAGTTTCCGGCTGTTGGTTGAGGGAGTGGCGGACTACGCGCTCTATATGCTCGACCCCAACGGGATCATCACCAGCTGGAACATCGGCGGGGAGCGTATCAAGGGTTACTCGCCCGAGGAAATTCTGGGCCAGCACTTCTCCCGCTTCTACACCGAGACCGACCGCGCCAACGGCAAGCCTGCCCGGGCGCTCGGCATCGCCCGGGACAAGGGCCGCTACGAGGAGGAAGGCTGGCGCGTCCGCAAGGACGGCACGTTCTTCTGGGCCAGCGTCGTGATCGACCCGATCTACGAGGACGATACGCTGGTCGGCTTCGCCAAGATCACGCGCGACATCACCGAACGCCGCAACGCCCAGGTCAAGCTGGAGGCGATGCAGAAGCAGCTCGCCGAGTCCCAGAAATTCGATGCGCTCGGCCAGCTCACCGGCGGCATCGCGCACGACTTCAACAACCTCCTGATGATCATCAGCGGCAGCCTGCACATCCTGAAGCGCAGCGGCTCCGACGACGAGAAGGTCGATCGCGCGATGGCGGCGATCGAGACCGCCTCCAAGCGCGGCGCCGCGCTGACCAACCAGCTCCTCACCTTCGCCCGGCGACAGAGCGTGAATCCGCAGGCCATCCATATCGCCGAGCGCATCGCCTCGATCCGGGAGGTGCTCGATGCCGGCGTCGGCAGCGCCGTGCGTCTCGCCCTCGACATCGCCCCCGATGCCTGGCCGATCACGACCGACGTCTCCGAGCTCGAGACCGCCCTGCTCAATCTCGTCATCAATGCCCGTGACGCAATGCCGGACGGCGGCACGGTGACGATCGCAACGCGCAATCTGGTGCTGGCCGAACCGCCGCTGACCGGCGATTTCGTCGCGATCAGCATTGCCGACAACGGGCTTGGCATCCCCGGCGACGTCCTCGACAAGATTTTCGAGCCGTTCTTCACGACCAAGCCGATCGGGAAAGGCACGGGCCTCGGCCTGTCGCAGGTGCACGGCTTTGCCCATCAGGCCGGCGGCACGGTCAGGGTCGCAAGCGATCTCGGCAAGGGCACCACCTTCACCATCCTGCTGCCCCGGAGCCTGGACGCGCCGGTGCGCGAGACGACGGGCACAGCGTCGTTTCGCGGCAGCGGCACCGTGTTGCTGGTCGAGGACAATCCCGACGTCGCCATCGTCAGCACGGGCCTGCTGGAGCAGCTCGGCTATCACGTGCGCCGCGTCGCCGATGCCGAAGCCGCCTTGCGCGAAATCGAGCTGGACGGCGTCGACTTCGTCTTCTCCGACATCGTCATGCCCGGCAAGATGGACGGCCTCAGCCTCGCTCACCATCTGCGCCAGATCCGCCCCGGCCTGCCGATCCTGCTCGCCACCGGCTACAGCGACGTCGCCGCCGGCGTGCGCGGCGACTTCCCGATCCTGCGCAAGCCGTACGAAATCCACGAGCTGAGCGAGGCGATTTCGAAATTGCCGAGGTGACTCTTAGCCGCGCCCTGTAAGAACGTGGCGAGCGAGCACACTTCCTGCGTGGAGTGGACTAGCTCTCATACCGTCGGCAGGACCGAGAATGTCTCCCCTGCCCCGCGCAGGTTCAGCTCATCCACGCTTGCCGTCTCGCTCGTCACGCTGTCCACCCGCGAAGACGGCGGGCCGTGGCGGCACAACGCGACCATGTCGGCGACATGCTTCGGCGTGCCCGCGAACAGCGCCTCGACGCTGCCGTCGCGGCGATTCCGGACCCAGCCTTCGAGGCCGCTTGCGGTCGCCTGATACTCCACCCAGGCCCGATAACCGACGCCCTGCACGCGCCCGCGGATCATGACCTGAAGGATCGCCCGGCTCATGTCTTCAGTCCGAGAAAATCAGTATTGCGCGCCTTGACCTCGGCGTCGCGCATGACGCGACCGGTCAGCTCCGCTGACGGCAATCCTTTCAGCGCTTTCGGCGCCGTGCCCTCGCGCAGCGCCTTCTGCACCTCGTAGACGGCCTGCGTGGCGGCCGCGATCGGCGCGTGGCCCTGAAGTGCGATGCGCACGCGCTGGCTGGTGAGATAATCGAGCGCGCTGAGATCATCAGGCGCACCGCCGAGCACGATCGGCAAATGCGTGGCGGCAACGATCGCCTCGAGCTCGGCGCGCGATTTGATGCCGGTGAAGAACAGCGCATCGACGCCGGTCGCTTCATAGGCTTTGGCGCGGCGGATCGCGTCCTCGATCGAGGTGATCGAGGCGGCCCCGGTGCGGCCCATGATGACGAGCGAGGGATCGCCGCGGCCGTCGAGCGCGGCCTTCATCTTGCCGACGCCTTCTTCGAGCGAAATCAACTGTGCTTTGGCTTCGCCGAAGGCGGCCGGCAGCAGCGTGTCCTCGATGGTGAGGCCGGCAGCACCCGCGGTCTCCAGCTCCTGCACCGTGCGTCGCACGTTGAGCGCATTGCCATAGCCGTGATCGGCATCGACCAGCACCGGCAGGCTCGCGGCGCGCGACATCCGCCGCATCTGCTCGGCAAGCTCGGTGAGCGTGATCAGCGTGACATCGGGGTCGCCGAGCACTGCGAGCGAGGCGACCGAGCCGCCGAACATGCCGAGCGGAAAGCCGAGATCCTCGGCGATGCGGATCGAGATCGCGTCGTAGACCGAGCCGGGATGGACGCAAGCCGCGCCCGACAGGATGGAACGCAGTTTTTCGCGGCGGGAACGAAAGGCCATTGGTGCCCTCTCAATTGTTGCGACGCAGCCGCAACATACTCCGTCATTGCGAGCGTAGCGAAGCAATCCAGAGTCTTTCCGAGGAGGCAGTCTGGATTGCTTCGCTGCGCTCGCAATGACGTGCTTGTGAGGCCCGATGAGGGCCCCATTCACACTTACGTAAACTCCAGAATCAGCGCGTCGACCGCGAGCGTCGCGCCGGCGCTGGCGTGGATTTTCTTCACCGTGCCGTCCTGCTCGGCGCGAAGCACGTTCTGCATCTTCATGGCTTCGACCACTGCGAGCGTCTCGCCGGCCTTGACCTCCTGCCCTTCGGTCACCGCGATCGAGACGATGAGCCCGGGCATCGGACAGAGCAGCTTCTTGCCGGTGTCGGACGCCGTCGTCACCGGCATCAGCTTTGCGGACGCAGCTTCCGCTTCGGTCCAGACATAGACCGGAACCTCGACGCCCTGATGCGCGAGACGGATGCCGTTGGCGATTGGGCGCGCCTGCACGGCGACGAAGTGGCCGTCGATGGTGCCCTGCCAGACCGGATCGCCCGGCTTCCACGGCGAGGCCAACAGATGCGCATTGCCGGCCTTGCCGTCGGCATCGATGAAGCGGATCGCGATCGCGTCGCCTTCGCGGGCGACTTCGAGCAGAATCTCCTGACGGTCGAGCCAGACCGCACGGCGGCGCTCGCGCTGCACGACGCGGCCGCCCATCTGGCCGGAGATCTGGCGCTTGCGCTCGCCGAGCACGTGATCGATGGCGGCACCGACGGCGGCGATCCGCCGCGCGACCTCGCCTTCGGGCACGCGCACCGAAAAGCCCTTGGGGAATTCTTCGGCGATGAAGCCGGTCGACAGATTGCCCTCGCGCCAGCGCGGATGGTGCATCAGCGCCGACAGGAACGGGATGTTGTGCCTGATGCCGTCGACATAGAACGAGTCGAGCGCAGTCGCCTGCGCCTCGATCGCCGCGGCACGCGACGGCGCGTGCGTGACGAGCTTGGCGATCATCGGATCGTAGTGGATCGAGATCTCGCCGCCCTCCTGCACGCCAGTATCGTTGCGCACGGTGATGCCGTCCTTGCTGACTTCGGCCGGCGGACGATATTTCACCAGCCGCCCGATCGAGGGCAGGAAGTTGCGGAACGGGTCTTCGGCGTAAAGACGCGACTCGACGGCCCAGCCGGTGAGCGTGACGTCCTTCTGCGTGATGGCGAGCTTCTCGCCGGCGGCAACGCGCAGCATCTGCTCGACGAGATCGACGCCGGTGACGAGCTCGGTCACGGGATGCTCGACCTGGAGGCGCGTGTTCATCTCCAGGAAGAAGAAGCTTTTGTCCTGGCCGGCGACGAACTCGACGGTGCCGGCGGAATCGTAATTCACGGCCTTGGCCAGCGCCACGGCCTGCTCGCCCATCTTGCGTCGGGTGGCCTCGTCGAGCAGCGGCGACGGCGCTTCCTCGATGACCTTCTGGTTGCGGCGCTGGATCGAGCATTCGCGCTCGCCGAGATAGATCACGTTGCCATGCTTGTCGCCCAGCACCTGGATCTCGATGTGGCGGGGATCGACGATGAACTTTTCGACGAAGACGCGATCGTCACCGAACGAGGCCTTGGCTTCCGCCTTGGCGAGGTTGAAGCCTTCGGCCACCTCGGCCTTCGAATGCGCGATGCGCATGCCCTTGCCGCCGCCGCCGGCGGAGGCCTTGATCATCACGGGATAGCCGATCTCGTCGGCGATCTTCACCGCATGCTTGTCGTCCTCGATCACGCCGAGATAGCCCGGCACGGTCGAGACCTTGGCCTTGGCGGCGGCCTTCTTGGATTCGATCTTGTCGCCCATCGCGGCGATCGCGCCGGGGTTGGGGCCGATGAAGACGATGCCGGCGGCTTCCAGCGCGCGCGGAAACGCCTCGCGCTCGGACAGGAAACCGTAGCCGGGATGCACGGCCTCGGCGCCGGTCTTGCGGCAGGCCTCGACGATCTTCTCGATCACCAGATAGCTCTCGGCCGCGGCGGGCGGCCCGATCAGCACGGCCTCGTCGGCCATCTCGACATGGAGAGCGTCGCGGTCGGCCTCGGAATAGACCGCAACCGTCTGAATTCCCATGCGGCGAGCGGTCTTGATGACCCGGCAGGCGATTTCGCCGCGATTGGCGATCAGGATCTTCTTGAACATGCTTTTCTTGAATCTCGACCTTGGGCGGGACCCTTCCCCGGCCGTTGGGGCCTGTCAGGATGGGCCGTGTGATCCCCGTGGTACATCAAAATCGGCCGGAGGCAACGGTCTAAATCCGGCCGTTCTGGCGTACCAGCGCAAGACCGAAACGCCCTAGCCGGCCCCCGGGGCGGCCTGCGGCTTTCCGGCTCTGGCCGCGTCCCTGACAAGGCCGTGAATGAAGCCGAGTTTGGCGACAACAGCCGGCGACAGGATGAAGGGATAGAGGTCGCGCGCGCCCATGGCGCGATTGACGCTGTTCATGGCGAAGGTGAAGGGCAGCCATGCGTTGACGAGCGCCTCGACGCCTTTGGCCTCGTAGGGGTTGAAGCGGATCCGCGCCGTCAACTCCCCGTCGTGGTCGACCTTCGGCCGCACCTCCATGCCGAATTCGCTGGCCATCTCCAGGGTGTCGACGATGTGGAGATAGTGCGCCCAAGTCTCGGCGAAATCTTCCCAGGGGTGCGTGGTGGCGTAGGCCGAGACGAAGTTCTGCTGCCAGTCGGGCGGCGCGCCCTCGGCGTAATGGCGCTGCAGGGCCTGGCCGTAATCGGCGGAATCGTCGCCGAACATCGCGCGGCATTCCTCCAGCCTGCCACCGTCGCGGACCAGCACGTCCCAGAAATAGTGCCCGACCTCGTGGCGGAAATGCCCGAGCAGCGTCCGGTACGGCTCGCCCATCTCCAGCCTGCGCCGCTCGCGCTCGATGTCGTCGGTCTCGGTCAGCGCGATCGTGATCAGGCCGTTGTCGTGGCCGGTCAGGACCCTCTGCCCGGTATTCGGATCGTCGGCGAGGAAGTTGAAGACCAGCCCGTGCTCGGGGTTGTCCTGCCGGTTCTGAAGCGGCAGCTTCCAGCGGATCAGGGAATAGAACAGCCGGTGCTTCGCCACCTCCAGCTCGCGCCAGCCGGCGAGTTGGACCGGATCGGACAGATCAGGCACGATACCGTTGTGGCGGCAGGCGCGGCAGAAGCCGGTGGTGTCGCCGGCATCCGTGAGCCAGTTGCAGGCATCGTACTGGGCGTTGCTGCAGAGCATGCGGCGCTCGCCCTTGTCGGCCAGGATCGTCCAGCCGTCCCCGTCCGGCTCGATCGCCGACATCGTCTCCTTCTCGGGCAGGAACGCGACCCGGTGGCCACAGCGTTCGCATGCCCGGTTCTCGAAATAGAGGATGTTGCCGCAGTGCTGGCAGACAAAGAGCTTCAAGGTTTAGCCTCTTGGGCAAGGGAGTTTTATGAATGAGTTGTGAGCGCCCCGCAGATACGCGCGCTGACGCTCATCGTTCCAATGACTGGAACAAATAACCGGGCCTGACGTTCGTTCATACCCGCCATCGAGCATTGGCCGGTGTTTCCCTGAGCAATTTTCTTTTGAGCAATGGCCATCACGCTTTGTCTGTGTGAATATCGGTTCGGCACGTGCGCTCCTGCATCACAACGGCCGACGCCTTGAACGATCCTACGCCCGAGACCCCCGCCGCCGAAAGGCTGCGCCAGCACCTCGAAGAAATCGCGCGCGAGCGCGACAATGCCTATCGCGCGCTCCAGGAGCGCGAGGCGGAGCTGGCGCGCATCCAGCGCATCGGCAAGGTCGGCGGCCTCGAAGTCGACTTTCGCGAAGGCTTCAAGAACCGCCGTTCGCCGGAATATCTGCTGATCCACGGGCTGCCGCCCGAGGCGGCGGACGAGACCCACGATGACTGGGTCAACCGGATCCACCCCGACGACCGCGACGCCGCGGTGAGGCATTTTCTCGATGCGCTGGCCGGGACCAGCGAGGACTACACCGCCGAATACCGCATCATCCGCCCGAGCGACAGCGAGACCCGCTGGATCCGCGTCGTCGCCAAGATCGAGCGCGATGGCGACGGTCGCGCCATGCGGCTCGTCGGCGCCCATATCGACGTCACCGCCCAGATGCTGGTGCGCGAAACCCTGCGCGAGAGCGAGGAGCGTTTCCGGCTGATCGCCGACAGCGCGCCGGTGCCGATCTGGGTCACCAAGCTCGACCGCACGCGCTCCTTCGCCAACCAGGCCTATGTCGACTTCGTCGGCCTGCCCTACGACCAGGCCATCACCTTCGACTGGCGCAAGGTGCTGCATCCGGACGACCTGCCGCACGTCCTGCAGCAATCCGTCCAGGGTGAAGCCTCGCTCAAGCCGTTCGTGCTGGAGGCGCGCTACAAGGACGCCACCGGCGAATGGCGCTGGCTGCGCTCGGAATCGCAGCCGCGCTGGGACCCGACCGGCAAGCATATCGGCTTCATCGGCGTCGCCCACGACATCACCGCCGCCAAGCAGGCCGAGATCGAGCTGCGGCAGCTCAACGAGACGCTCGAAGAACGCATCGTCGAGCGCACCGCCGAGCTCGAATCCAACGAGGCGCGGCTGCGCGCGATCCTCGAGACCAGCAACCAGTATCAGGGCCTGGTCAACCTCAAGGGAGAACTGCTCTACGCCAACAAGACCGCGCTCAACGGGGTCAAGGCAAGCTCCGAAGACGTGATCGGCAAGCTGTTGTGGGAGACGCCGTGGTTCACCGGCACCCACGGCATGAGCGCAATCGTGCGTGAGGCCTTCGACACCGTGTTGCGCGGTGAAGCGGTGCGGATGGAGATGCGGCTGCGCCTGCCGATCGGCGAGCGCGATTTCGAGTTCGGCATGCGCCCGGTGCTCGACCGCCACGGCAATATCACCGGCGCCGTGCCCGAGGCCGTCGACATCACCGAGCGCCGCCGCGGCGAGGAAGCGCTGCGGCAGTCGCAGAAGATGGAGGCGATCGGCCAGCTCACCGGCGGCGTCGCGCACGACTTCAACAACCTGCTCACCATCATCCGCTCCGCCACCGACTTCCTGCGCCGGCGCGAGCTGCCGGAAGAACGCCGCCGCCGCTATGTCGACGCCATCTCCGACACCGTCGAGCGCGCCTCCAAGCTCACCGCCCAGCTCTTGGCGTTTGCGCGCCGGCAGCCGCTGAAGCCGCAGATCTTCAACGTCGGCAGCCAGGTCGAGGGCGTGGCGCAGCTGGTCCGCCCGCTGGTCGGCGGCCGCATCGAGATCGTCGTCGAGATCGACGATGCCGACTGCTTCACGGTTGCCGACATCGCGCAGTTCGAGACCGCGCTGATCAACCTCGCCATCAACGCCCGCGACGCCATGGACGGCGAAGGCCGTCTCACCATCTCGGTGCGCAAGGTCGAGGGTATCCCGACCTTGCGCGCGCAGTCGGCGCGCGGCGGCGACTATGTCGCTATCTCGGTCGCCGATACCGGCAGCGGCATCGCGCCGGAAAACATCGACGCGATCTTCGAGCCGTTCTTCACCACCAAGGAAGTCGGCAAGGGAACGGGCCTCGGTCTCAGCCAGGCGTTCGGCTTCGCGAAACAGTCCGAGGGTGACATCGCCGTCGCGAGCACGCACGGCCAGGGCGCGACCTTCACCATCTATCTGCCGCAGGCGCACAGCCCGGCTGCCGAGAAGGAAGCCGCAGCGCTGACCAGCGAAGCCGCCACCACCGGGCGCGGCTACCGCGTGCTCGTGGTCGAGGACAATGACGATGTCGGGCAGTTCTCCACCGAGCTGCTGGAAGACCTCGGCTACGTCACCCGCCGCGTCGCCAATGCCAATGCCGCGCTCGCCATCCTCGGCGAGAACGAATTCGCGGTCGATCTCGTGTTCTCCGACGTCATCATGCCCGGCATGAACGGTGTCGAGCTCGCCGGCATCATCCGCGAGCGCTACCCCGGCCTGCCCGTCGTGCTCACCTCCGGCTACAGCAACGTGCTCGCGGAGAACGCCCATCGCGGCTTCGAGCTGATCCAGAAGCCCTATTCGGTGGAATCGCTCTCGCGCATCCTGCGCAAGGCGATCACGGAGAAGCTGTCGGTGGCACGGTGAGTGTGAGCCAAGACCACCGCCGTCGTCCCGGACAAGCGCCGCACAGCGGCGCGCCGATCCGGGACCCATAACCACAGGATCGTGTTTGGCGAAGAACGACGACGCATGTGCCCCGAGACAGATGCCGCGGTATGGGTCCCGGATCTGCGCTGCGCTTGTCCGGGACGACAGCGGAGTGTGAACGACCCGATGAGAGCAACACAATCATGAAACCCGCGCTCTTCTCCGCCTGGCAGACCTGGGCGCTTCTCTCCGCCTGCTTCGCCGCGCTGACCGCGATCTTCGCCAAGGTCGGCGTTGAGAACATCAATCCTGATCTCGCCACCTTCATCCGCACCATCGTCGTGCTGCTCGCCTTCTCCGTACTGCTGTTCTTCACCGGACAATTCGCGGTGCCCTCGGCGGTGTCCTCGAAGACCTGGCTGTTCCTGGTGCTCTCGGGGCTGGCGACCGGCGCATCCTGGCTCTGCTACTTCCGCGCGCTGAAGCTCGGGCCCGCGACGCTGGTCGCGCCGATCGACAAGCTCAGCGTCGTGCTGGTCGCCCTGTTCGCGTTCGCCTTTCTCGGCGAGCGGCCGACGGCGCAGGGCTGGATCGGCATCGCCATGATCGGCGCCGGCGCGGTGCTGCTGGCCTTGAAGCTCTAGCGCGGGAACAAAGCCGCGGTGAGATCGGTTTCTGACGGGGCGTTTCCCGCCTCGATCGAGACACCGATGGCGAGCGACAACCCCGATCAGGCACGACAGGCCGGCCGCGCGCTGGATGCCGCGAATTTCTTCCTGGCAGACGTCCGCGACGGGCTCGGCCCCTATCTCGCCGTCTATCTCCTGACCGAGCAGAGCTGGAACGAGGCACGCATCGGCTTGGTGATGTCGATCGCGACGATCGCCGGCATCGTCGCCCAAACGCCGGCCGGCGCGCTGGTCGATGCGACGCGGGCGAAACGGCTGGTGATGGTGATCGCGGCGATCATGGTGACGCTGGCGTCGCTGTCGCTGCCGCTGTTTCCAACCTTCCTGCCGGTCGCGATCTCGCAGGGCATCGCGCAGGCCGCCGCCGTGATCTTTCCGCCGGCGATCGCCGCCGTCTCACTCGGCATTTTCGGGCACGCCGCCTTCACCCGAAGGATCGGCCGCAACGAGACCTTCAATCACGCCGGCAACGCGGTCGCCGCGGGGCTTGCGGGATTGTCAGCCTATTGGTTCGGCCCCACCGTGGTATTCTACCTTCTCGCAGCCATGGCGATCGCGAGTCTCGCCAGCATCCTTGCGATTCCCGCCCGCGCCATCGATCACGATCTCGCCCGCGGACTGCACGAAGCAGGCGGCGCCGAACAGCAAGAACATCCCTCGGGCTTCGCGGTGCTGCTCACCTGCCGCCCCCTGCTCGTCTTCGCGATCTGCACGGCGCTGTTCCATCTCTCCAATGCCGCCATGCTGCCGCTGGTCGGGCAGAAGCTGGCACTGCAGGACAAGAACATGGGCACCAGCCTGATGTCGGCCTGCATCGTCGCAGCGCAACTGGTGATGGTCCCGTTCGCCATGCTGGTCGGCGCCAAGGCGGACAGCTGGGGCCACAAGCGCTTCTTCCTCGCCGCGTTGCTGATCCTGCCCATACGCGGCGCGCTCTACACGCTTTCGGACAACCCGTTCTGGCTGGTCGGCGTGCAGTTGCTCGACGGCGTCGGCGCCGGCATCTTTGGCGCCATCTTCCCCGTCATCGTCGCCGACCTCATGCGCAACACCGGCCGCTTCAACGTCGCACAAGGCGCCGTGATCACCGCCCAGAGCATCGGCGCGGCGCTGTCGACCACGCTCGCCGGCTTCGTCGTGGTCGGCGCGGGCTACGGCGCGGCGTTCATCACCCTCGGTGCGGTCGCGGCGATCGGCGCGATCATCTGCATCCTCGCGCTGCCCGAGACGCGGCACACGTCGGATGGCGGTCCGCGCCCGCGGGGGAAGACAGCCGCGTCCGCTTCCGCTATCGCTGCAAAATGAACCCACTCCAAAAGGACTGAACGTGCCGTCTGACGCCATCTGGGCCTGGAGCATCATCGTCGCCGCGACCGCGTGTGTCATCATCCGCCCCTTCCGGCTGCCGGAGGCGATCTGGGCCGTCATCGGCGCCGGCGCGCTGGTGCTGCTCGGCTTCCTGCCGTGGCAGGACGCACTGACGGGCATCGAGAAAGGCGTCGACGTCTATCTCTTCCTGATCGGCATGATGCTGATCGCCGAGCTCGCCCGGCTCGAAGGCCTGTTCGACTATCTCGCCGCGCTCGCGGTGGAATATGCCGCCGGCTCGCCGCAGCGGCTGTTCCTGCTGATCTATATCGTCGGCACGCTTGTTACCGTGCTGCTCTCCAATGATGCCACCGCGATCGTGCTGACGCCCGCCGTTTATGCCGCGACACGCGCGGCCGGCGCCAAGCCGTTGCCCTATCTGTTCGTCTGCGCCTTCATTGCGAATGCCGCGAGCTTCGTGCTGCCGATCTCGAACCCGGCCAATCTCGTCGTGTTCGGCGCGCGCATGCCGCAGTTGACGGAATGGCTGCGCCTGTTCGCCCTGCCCTCGGCCGCCTCGATCCTGCTCACCTATGTCGTGCTGCGGCTCACCCAGCACCGCGCATTGAAGGACGAGACGATCGCGTCCAGCGTGCCGCATCCAAAGCTTGGCCGCGGCGGCAAGCTGACGGCGCTCGGCATCATCGCGATTGGCGTCGTGCTGGTCACGGCCTCCGCGCTCGACAAACAATTGGGCCTGCCGACCTTCATCTGTGGCGTCGTCACGGCCGCAATCGTGCTGCTGATCAGCCGTCAATCGCCGCTGCCCGTGCTGCGCGGCGTGTCCTGGAGCGTGCTCCCGCTGGTCGGCGGTCTCTTCGTGATGGTGGAGGCGCTGGTCAGGACCGGCGTGATCGGACAACTGAGCGCGCTGCTGCACCAGGCCGTCGCGCAATCCGTGCCGCAGGCCGCCTGGAGCGTCGGGATCGCCACCGGGATCGCCACCAACATCGCCAACAACCTGCCCGTCGGCCTCGTCGCCGGCTCGGTCGCAGCCAGCGACCACCTGCCCGCACCTGTCGTCAGCGCCATCCTGATCGGCGTCGATCTCGGCCCCAATCTGTCGGTGACGGGCTCGCTTGCCACCATCCTGTGGCTGGTGGCGCTGCGGCGGGAAAAGATCGAGGTCGGCGCCTGGCCGTTCCTCAAGCTCGGCATGCTGGTGACGCCGCCGGCCCTGATCGCCGCACTGGCGGCCGCGATCCATTAATCTCGCGCAGTTTGCGGCGCATCAATGTCGCGCGAAACCGCGAACCTACACTGCACCTTGTCGCGCAGCCCCATGGCGCGCGGCAAGGAGGTCCATCATGCAGATCCAGTCAAAGGCATTGCCACAGAGCTTTTCCCTGCGCCGCGCATTTCAGAGTTCTCCCGCGAAAGACGCATCGTCGCACCCGATGCTCGTCTTCTCGGTCGTGGTGTTGTTGACCCTGTTCGCGATCGTCGAGATCGATCTGCACAGCGCCCAGCTTCAGGCAATCGGCCTGCTCGGCCATGGCACCGGGATTGATCCGGCCTTCCTCAGCCCGTAGCCGAAAAGCCCGGTCGCGGCATGACAGCCGCGACCGGGCGCTTAATCGTCAATCGTTCTCGTAGCCGTAGACTTCCGGCAGGATGAAGATTGCGGCGAGCAATCCGATCAGCGGGAAGATTGCGACCAGCAGCGTGGCATTGGCCTGACCGATCGCGGCAAACACCGTCGGGAACAGGAAGATCGCCAGGAACGACGGCAGCTTCACGAACATGTAGGCGAAGCCGCTGGCGGTGCCGCGATATTTCGGCTTGGCGACCATGGTCGGGATCGTCATGCAGTTCGACGCGTCCCAATAATGGCCCCACAGCATGGCCGCGGCCGCGAACGGCAGCAGGACCTTGTTGTCGGTGTAGAGCGCGAAGGCCGCGACCAGCAGCGAGGCCAGCACGATGCCGAAACCGGCGATCGAGATGCCGCGGTGGCCGATCTTCGGCGTCAGCAGCGGACCGACCCAGCCGGACAGCGCGGCGAACGAGAACAGCGCCATGGTCACGAGGTTGATGCCGAGCACGCTCGACACGCCGACCATCACGAACAGCACCGGCAGATAGAACGCGAAGGTCGAGAATTCGGATCCTTGCGCGAAGCAGGCGATCCAGCCGTAGATCGTCGCGCGCCAGCGGATCGGGTCCTTCCTGAGATCGGCGATGAAGTCGCGGGTCGAGACCTTCGGCACCTGCACGTCCTGGTCCGGCAGCATGTCGAGAGGATCGTTGAACATCTCGCGCGCGACCTGCTTGGCCTCGCGGTAGCGCCCCTTCTGCACCAGCCACACCGCCGTCTCCGGCACGTCATGGCGCATGATCAGGATGATCAGCGCCGGCACCGCACCGAGGCCGAGCGTCACGCGCCACAGCGTCTCGTGGTGGATGTCGAGCAGCAGGAAGATCACGATGACGCCGATGGTCAGGACTTCGCCGACGGCGAACATGAACTGCCAGCGGTTGCCCATGACCTCGCGCTCCCCCTTCGCCATGGACTCCATGATGTAGGTGTAGCCGGTCGAGATGTCCGAACCGAGCGGGATGCCGAGCAGGAAGCGGATCACGATCAACCAGGTGACGTTGGGCACAAAGGCCTGCGCCAGCGCCAGCACGATGAACATCACCATCGTGATCAGGAACATCACGCGACGGCCGATCTTGTCGGAGAGCCAGCCGCCGAGCAGCGCGCCGATCAGTGCGCCGCCCTGGGTACCTGCCGCGGCAAGGCCGAGCATCAGCGGATCGGGATTGTACTGCTCCTTGATGAAGATCAGCACGAAGGCGATCGAGTAGAGATCCCAGGCTTCGACCAGGATCGAGGCCATCATCAGCCAGCCGACCTTGTTACCTTTTGGACTGTAATTGGTGATGAGGTAGCGGACCGCGGTTTCGCTCGCGGTCGGTTGTGGCATGGCCATCGTTGACATCTTTGGTCCTCTCTTCAAAACTCTTATGCCAGGTACTTTTTACGCATCGAGTAGCGGCTCGATGCTGCAATCGAGCAGGCGCGGATCGATCCCCGCCTCCATGCCCGTGAACATCGAATCCATGTAGTCGATCAGCGCATCGCTCGCCTTGACGGCGTCCTCGACGTGACGGCCGGCGACCGCACTGAGAATGGCGAGGTGGTGATCGATCGTGCCGGACAGTTCGGCCTGCCCCGGCATGAAGCGGTGGTGGATGTAGCCGATGCGCCGATATAGCGTGTGCAGCGGCCGCAGCGTGTGCACCAGGAACGGCTCGCCGGCGGCTTCCAGCACCAGCGCGTCGATGCGGCGATCGAGGCTGTTGAATTCGTCCAGCGTCAGGGTGGCGCGGCGCTCCCGCAGCAGACGCTCGATGTGCAGCGCCTGATTGCGGTGAGACAGGCTGGCGCGATCGGCCGCGAGGCGAATGACGAAACGCTCCATGTCGCGGCGCAAGGCCAGCAGCATGCGTTCACGCGCGAGATCGATCGGCGCGATGTGCAGGCCGTGGCGCGGACGGATGATGATGAGCGTGTCGGCAGACAGACGATTGACGGCGTGATGCACCGGTGTGCGCCCGAAGCCGGTGATCTGCTGCAACTCCAGCATCGTCATGAATTGTCCGGGCTTGAGCTCGCAATGAACAAGGAGCTCTTCGATCTTCTGGT
>Ga0207426_1001359_pt1 | contig 20741 bp, 18 predicted proteins | sample AraplaMF_Cvi_mMS_FD_184265 | JGI IMG/M metagenome (GOLD analysis project Ga0207426, IMG submission 184265) | Arabidopsis root microbial communities from the University of North Carolina, USA - plate scrape MF_Cvi_mMS (SPAdes) (version 2) | ecosystem: Host-associated > Plants > Roots > Endosphere... | reverse complement strand
GATCAGTTCTTGTTTGTGTAGTCGGCCATGTTCTTCGGTGTGACGAGTTCGAAGGGCACCCAGACCTGCTTGTCGATGGCTTTGCCGCGCGCAAGTGCGACTGCAGAATCCACTGCACTTGCGGACTGGCTCTTTGCGTTCTGGAAGACGGTCGCATCAAGGTCACCGGCAGCCATTGCGGCAAGGGCATCCTGGGTTGCGTCGATACCGATGACGATCACATCGTCCATAGAGACGCCTGCTGCCTTCAACGCCTGAACGGCGCCGATGGCCATTTCATCGTTATTTGCAAAGACGACATCGATCGGTTTACCCGCGGTGATCCAGTTCGTCGTCAGGTCCATTGCCGTCGTGCGGTTCCAGGCGGCGGACTGCTCGTCCGCAATCGTGACACCCTTGCAATCTCCGGCCGCCAACGCTTCCTTGAAGGAGTTGGTGCGATCGCGCGAGGCCTGGTGAGCCAGATCGCCCATCAGAATATAGACCTGCGCATCGCTGGCCTTTCCCTTCTCCTTCAGAAGCGAACATGCCGCTTCTGCGCCAAGCCTGCCAGAATCCGTTTCCTTCGAACCGACATAGGCCTGCTTTTCCGGCAACTTGCCCGAATTGTCGGGTTCAAGGTTGAGATAGACCAGAGGAATGCCGGCTTTCTCGGCGGCTTCGCTGATGCCGGGGGCAGCAGAGGTGTCTGTCAGCGTCATGACGATGGCATCGACACCGGCGGCTATGAAGTTGTTGACCTGGTTCAGCTGTTTGGAAATGTCCGTCTGGGCATCTTCCACCTGCACGCTGACACCATCGACCTGCGATGCCCTTGCAGTGATGCCTTCACGCAGAAGCGTCTGGAAGTTGTTGTCGAAGCTTTGCATCGAGACGCCGATCGTTTCAGCGAAGGCAGCACTTCCCATCATGGCGGCCAGAGCAGCCGCCAAGCACACTGATTTCATGTCATCCTCCGTAAGGTGCCGGATCACCCCGATTGCACTCCGGAAGCCCGATGGGCTATTGGCTGAAGCGCGGCCTAACCGAGGGCCACACGAACCTCTCCATCAACCACCTCGGCCGGATAGGTCTTGAGGTTCTCGCAGGCCGGAAGCCGCATGGCCTCCCCCGTCCGATAGTCGAAGGCGCCGGAATGTTTGGGACATTCCACCTCGAAGTCCATGACCAGCCCGTCCGCAAGATGGATCTTCTCATGGGTGCAGAGACCGGCCGTGCAGTAGATGCTGTCATCCGGTCCGCGGTAGATCGCATAGGTGCGGCCTTCATGATCAAAGCGGATCGCGCCTTCCTGTTCGATGTCTTCGAATTTGCATGCGGATACCCAGCTCATTTGGCGGCTCCCTGCAGTTCGGAGGAAGCCTTGCGGGCGGAGAGCCTTTCCTTGCGCTTGCGATAGCGTTCCTGCATGCGGGCCTCGCCGTCGGCAGAGCCGTCATGCCAGGTCCCGAACCACTTATCGAGCGGGATCAGTGCATCGCCGTAGTTCACCTCGAAATACTTGTGGTGCAGGTAATGTGCATAGGCGTGGCTGTCGACGAGCTTGTCTTCACCCACTTCCACCTTGTCAAAGCCCACATGACCGGGGATTGCGCCGAAGCCCGCATAGTGAAGCTGATAGAGCATCAGGATCGGGTTTGACGGCAGAATGAGGTGATAAAACGCGGTCCCGAGATAAAGGAGATGTTCCACCGGATGCATCGACAGCGACGACCAGGGCGACGGATTCACCGAATTGTGGTGTACCGAGTGCACCCACTTGTAGAGGAAAGGCGTGTGGATGAGCCTGTGGATGCAGAAGAAGTGGAACTCATGGATGATAGGAACAACGAGCGCGACAAGCGCCAGTGTCCACGGATTTTCCGAAAAGCTCAGCCACGGCGCGTAGCCATTGGCATGAGCCCAGAGCATCACGACCTCGATGCCCGTCCAGATCGTCACGCCCGACAGGAATGTACGCAACATGTTGTCGACGTTCTGGCGATCAAACCAGAAGACGTTGTTCTTCTGATCAGCCGGGAATTTGCCATTGTACTTGAAGCGGTTTTCCTGCCGCTTCAACACATAGAGATGAAGCTCGAAGGCTCCGTAGAACAGGAACACGCAGGCTGCGTTTACCGCATAGAGCCAAAGTGCCCACCCAACACTCAACGTCTGCAGCGTTTCGACTGACGGAATGATCAAAGCCCAATAGGCGACAGCAGAAGCCGCGAAGATGACGTTCCAGGGGAAGAAATAGTGCGGCAGCCACTTTGCGATTGCCAACAGCTTTGGGGGAAAGACGAACAGCGGCGCAGTCTCGACCGGCTTGTTCGGCGCCCAGTCGCCTCGCTTGTTCCGCGTCCCGTATTTCAGGTCGTCCATGGCGCTCTCCTTCGGCAAATCCTTTTACGGAAAGGAGTGGCCAAGCGCCTGAATCCGTGTCGTTTCCCTTGAAACGCCGGCTCTCCTCCCGCTTTTGAAACTAGCAGGAGACAGTGAAACCTGCGAAGACTTCCTTGATCAAAATAGATCAAAGGCTTTCGGCGGTGATCGTGATGAAGCGAATGGGGTTACGGTCAGGCTCGATTTTCGTAAGACCGACGCGGTGCAGCACGATATCGAGGGCGCGCTGCGCCTGTGCTTCGGGCGCCTGATCGAGCACCACGTCCATGATGCCGTCGCGCAGCGCCGTGCGGGTGTAGTCGGTCAGTTCGTGACCGACGAAAAGAATGTCTCTTCCCCGGTCGCTGCGGCGTAGAACGTCGATCAAGGCGGAATTCGCGCCACCGGCATTATAGAGCCCGACGAGGTTCGAATACTTCTGCATCGCCATGATCAAGGTCTCCGCACTGAACCCCTCCTCGTCGCGGGTAAAGCCGAGCCACTCGAAGTTGATCGAACCGGGGTGATCACGGAAGTACTCGGAAAAGCCGCGGATCCGATCGCGATGCACCTGGTAGATAGGGTGGCAAAGGGCGACAACCGGTCCCTGCGACCGAACCATGCGGCAGATGAAATGGGCCGCCGTGCGGCCGGCGGCGTAGTTGTCTATTCCGACAAATTCGACCTGATCCTCAGACGCGCGCGTAACCACATGGACGATAGGGATACCCTGCGCTGCCACAGCTTCCACCGCCGCCTTGACCAGCGGGCTGTTGGGGACGGCGAGTATAAGCCCAGCTCGCGGATAGTCCGCCGCTGTGATTGCGCGAGCGATTTCCTGCGGGTTCATTTCCTCGACGAAGCGCCTGTGGACGACGACCAGCGGATCAATGCTATGGGCAATCTGTTCGAATGCCTTGGAGAGCCGCCGATAAAACGTGGTTTCCGGACGGACCATCAAAACGTCAACCCGCAGCAGGCCGCGATGCGTATCGGGAAGGACACGCGGATAATCCAGACTGCGCGCGGCAATAACGACCTTCTCGACCAGTTCCGGCCTGACGCCCCCTCGCCCGTTCATCACTCGCTCGACGGTGGCCGTCCCCACGCCTGCCTCGCGGGCAATGTCCGTGTAATTCGCCTTGCTCATGTTCCCCCCGCGTGTCGCGGAATTATCCAATGGGCACCGCCGTTTTGCAATCTTGCCCTTAGTTCGAACCAACGTGGGCCGATCAAAGAGCTGCTGTCAATCAAGGCCGCCGTTCAAAGCTGGAGGGTCATCTCCACCATCGTTGGCTTAAAACCCATAGACGCGAAGAGACGTTGCCCGGCGTCGTTGCGATGCGCCGTCGACAAGACGATCTGCGTGGCCCCTCGCCCTCCCCATTCGCCGACCATTGCCGCCAGCAACGCTCGACCGGCTCCTCGTCGACGGTGGCGCTCCTCGACGAAGATGTCATGGATGACGCCAGCCGGCCCACGTAGTGACATATAATCGGATCCCTCAAGACCCGCATAAACGTATCCGACGACCCTTCCATGGACCTCGGCAACAAGCACCACGACGTCGGGCTTGTCGAGTTGACTTCTCAGGTGGCTCGAATAGGCCGTCGGCGTTCTAGGTCCTCCGGCGATAAAGCGTCGCTCATCCCAGCCGTGGTGGATCGAGACAAGCTCCGCTCCGTACATGCCAAGGAGATCGATGTCTGCCTTTGTGGCTGGCCTCAAGGTCGTCTCAAACTCGTCGCTGGTTTCCGGTTCCATTTTGCTTTCCAGTTCCATGCTTTGCAGGCTCATTCACCGTGGTAGCGAAGCGCCTCGACCAGCACCGAAAACGCGGCCGAAGTTTGCCGCCTGCTCGGGCAGTATAGATGATAGCCCGGAAATGGCGGGCACCAGTTGTCGAGCACCCGGATCAGCCTGCCGCTCGCAAGATGGTCGGCGACACTATCCTCCATGACGAAGCCCAGGCCGAAGCCATCCACGCTCCGTCCCCGACACTATGTCCACTATCGTGTTGATGACGTATTGGTGCGACCCCACGCGCTCATCCTAACGACCTTTAGGTCTGTCACAACATTCTTAAAGGTCTTGAGCGGATACGAACCGACGACACGTTATTTACTTCGTCGACGCAATCGACTTGCAATCGCTCCACAGCCGGCGGTGGCGACCAAACCGCTCACTTGCCCAGCTTCGCAGCCGCAACAGCGTGCGGCATCAGGAACGTGGCAATCTCGGTGAGGACGTCCGTCAGATCGCCAGGATCGTGTGCAACGAGGCGCTGACGTTTCTGATTTCCTTAGCCATTTGCGGTCAGTGCCTCGATATACGGACGGATTACAGTCCCCACGCCACCACGCTCGGCTTGGTCAGCGATTTCGCCCGGAGTAGCCCTTCGTTGCCGCAGCGCCTCCTGCAGCCCCTCTATCGCTACGGATAGGCCAATCTTGTTGCGGTAGCGAAAGCAATCGGCAATCGTTTTGGCGATTCCAAAAATCTTCACCGGAACGCCTTCAACGACATGGGTCTCGACGCTTTCATTGAGAAGGCTGTCTGTGAAACGCACGATACGCACAGCAGGGCCGTCCGGTTGCGGGGCCCAGTCTTTGCGGCCTATGGCAAGCCAGATTTGTCTCGGAAGTTGATCCGTCAAGCCGTGGAAAGCGAGGGCCGAAACAAGGCAGACAACGGCTTTCGGGGCGCGCTTGGCAATCTCCGCCAGACTGTGGTTGGCATCGAGTTCCGCATCGGGAAGTTGATAAAGACCGCGGGCAAGCCGCACGACCTCACCATCCCGTTCCATTCGGCTCATGGTAGCCGCCGTCACGCCTGCATTCCGCAGTTCCGCGAGACGTGCTATCCCGCATTCAGCGAGCACGATTCGGGCGATTTGGCGTTGCGTGATGGAAGCCAGCATTGATACAAAAACTCGGACCCTAGACTCTATTATCCGAGGATTTGTATCACAGTCTCTAGACTTGGGAAAGCCGTCGACTGGCGAACTAGTTCGTTCGCGATCATCGATAACACCATCCCGTATCCTCGCACCCGCGGCAGTCCGCGCATGGCTCCCGCGCAATGAGCCTTGACATTCAAGCAAGCACAAGCCTCGTCAGCAGCACCCACGACGAGCATGAGTGCCATCGTCTACCCCTTGGTGTTGGATTTTCGTTGCCTTGGTAAGTAGATCTTCGTCGAATGCTTTGCAGATCTTGCTGAGCCCACTCATCTAAGCCCGCGCTCAGGCGATTGGCTTGTCAATTGATGCGAATTCGACACTGCGCAACGTTGTTGGCCGAAACGGCGAACGTTTTCCGTCCTCCTGTCTCGAGCAGCCTCATGCATAATGGGCCGCTTGTACGCGGCCCATTATGCGAAATGGCCCCCAGATGGCTCGGTACCCGCTACAGTTCAGTGCGCGACAAGCACCATCTTCTGGTTTACCAGCTCCTTGATACCTGCTCCTGCGAGTTCGCGACCGTAGCCGGATCTCTTCACCCCGCCGAACGGAAGCTCCGGTCCAGTGAAAGAAGACGTATTGATCCATACCGAGCCGGTCTCGACCTGCGACGCGAGGGATTTCGCCCGCTCAACGTCAGCAGTGAATATCGCCCCCGAAAGACCGAAATTCGAGTCGTTTGCGATCCTGACCACATCATCATCATTTTTGATCACATGTACCTGCGCCACGGGGCCGAAGAACTCCTCGAAATAAGCGGGGTTGTCTCGAGACACATTGGTCAGGATGGTCGGCTTGTAGTAGGCCCCCGGTCCGTCGATTGCGCTCCCACCAACCAGCACCTTGGCCCCGGCCTTCACTGCGCGCTCGACCTGTCCTGCGATATCGTCGCGAGCCCCGATCGAAGACATCGGCCCCAATCCGACAGATTCATCCATGGGGTCGCCGATCTTCGTGTTCGTGAACTTGTCGGCTAGCTTCTTCGTGAATTCGTCGGCAACCTTCTCGTGGATGAGGAAGCGCTTCGCACCATTGCAGACCTGGCCGCACCCGCGAAGCCTGGCCTCGACCCCAGCGGCGACCGCCTTGTCCAGGTCGGCATCATCGAGAACGACGAAGACGTCGCTCCCGCCAAGTTCCATCACTGATTTCTTGAGGTTCTTGCCAGCGTTGGCCGCCACGATACTGCCAGCGCCCTCGGAACCTGTTAGAGCCACGCCCTGGACGCGATAGTCGGCGATGAGCTTCGAAATCTGATCTCCCGTCGCGAATATGTTCGTCCAGGCGCCCTCAGGTGCACCCGCCTCGGCAAGAAGCTCCTCGAAGGCCACCGCAGCCTGCGGAACCATGCTGGCATGCTTCGCGAGCACGGGATTGCCGATCGCGAGGTTCGGTCCCGCGACGCGGATCAGCTGATAGAAAGGGAAATTCCAGGGTTCGACAGCAACGACGACGCCGATTGGATGGTATTCCAGCCATGCCTCGCCCTTCGGTGTGGTCACCTTCTCGCGTGCTAGAAAGGCTTCGGCATTGTCGGCATAATACTGGGCGATGTCGGCGGTTATCCGCACTTCGGTCCGCGCCTCGTTGATCCGCTTGCCCATTTCCAGGGTAAGAATGCGCGCCAGGTCGTCGACGCGCGCGTTGGCCAGTTCGGCAAACCGGCGCAGGACCTCAAGGCGAGGCCCCCGGTCGCCCTTGCACCATGGCGACTTGTAGAGGGAGTGTGCCAGCGTGAGCGCCCTCTCGATTTCTTCATCGCTGTGGTTGTTGAATGTCTTGAGAACCTTGCCGGTCGCAGGATTTACGCTCTGATAAGCCATGTCATTCCTCCTTTTGATGTCTGGGTCGGACCAGATCTTGGGAACTACGGCGCGCATTCGCGGAGCACTGCGCCCCATCGAGAGCCGCGATCAGTGGAAGGCGGTGTGGTAGCGGGTTTGATCCGCGGATCAGAATTCCTGTGCCGTCGGCCGCAACACGATCTCGTTGATGTCAACGTCGGCAGGCTGCTCGATGGCGAAGGTGATTGCCCTGGCAACCGAGCTTGCAGGGATTGCCGACTTGTAGAATTCCATGACCGCGCCCTGTGATGTGCCGCTGGTCGTGTGCTTGAGGTCGCTCTCGACCGCGCCGGGCTCGATCGAGGTCACCCTTATCTTGCTGCCTATCTCCTGGCGCAGCCCTTCAGAGATAGCACGAACGGCAAATTTGGTGCCGGAGTAGACCGTGCCACCAGGTGCGAAAACCTTGACGCCCGCAACAGAGCTGATGTTGATGATGTGGCCAGCTTCCTGTTTGATGAACATGGGGAGAACCGCGGCAATACCGTAGAGCGTCCCCCTGAGGTTGACGTCAATCATTGCGTCCCATTCGTCCGTGTTCACTTCCGCCATCGGGCGGATGGGCATCAGCCCTGCGTTGTTGATAAGGACGTCCAGCCTTCCGAAGTCGGATGCCACCGCATTCACGACCGAGTTGAACTGGTCCTTGTTGGCGACGTCCAGCTCATAGCCCTTCGCCTTGCCGCCGGAGTTGGAAATTCTGGCTGCGACTTCGTCGAGCTTTCCGCGCCGACGCGCAGCGATTGCGACCTTCGCCCCCTTTTGAGCAAGCATCTGAGCAGTCTCGGCGCCCAGCCCCGTACCACCTCCGGTGATCAACACGACTTTCCCTTCGATATTGGTTGTCATCGTCTTTGCTCCTTTCCTGAAGTTAGCAATTGCGAGTCTGCGGGCATAAGGTCGATGGCCGACACGGCGGCTTGGGCGACAGCGATGTCCTGCTCCACCGATCCGGCGCTTGCGCCAACGGCGCCGATCAAACGACCGTCACGGATGACAGGAAGTCCGCCACCGAAGATGACGACGTTTCCGTCATTGCTCTGATCAATTCCGAAGAGTGGCGCGCCGGGTTGCGCCAGCTTTGCCAGGTAGTCAGTCTTCTTGTCGAAGAGCCTCGTGGTGACAGCCTTTTTGATGGCCAGATCGATACTACCGATCAGCGCGTCGTCCTGACGGACGAAGGCGATCAGATGTCCACCGGCGTCGACTACGGCGACATTGTAGGCAATGGAAAACTCCGCCGCCTTTGCCTCTGCCGCTGACAGCATCAGTTTGGCGTCATCCAGCGTAAGGGTAGCGATTAGCCTGGTCATCTTGCGTCCCTTGGATTCCGATGGGAGGGCATCGTCCGAGCGAACCGCCCGACAAGCCGGAACGTTCGGACGATGCGTGTCCGTCGTTTTGAATTGGATGCAGGCTAACATCTCATTCTGGCAACGCACGCTAAACGCCGTCAATGCGCGTGAAATCCGGCATGCCATCTCTCTTGCTCGACTTAACAACGCCCATCGTGCGAAGGGAACGGGTCTTCAGCACCAGTCGTTCAGGAGCTGTGTTGCAGCTACCCAACGTCATTCGCATGCCGGGAAGCGACCGATCGGCTCGTCGTTCTTGAAAAGGGCCGTCGCGTTCGACCAGCGTACGCGTCCGGCCGTTCCCGGAATTTCGCGATGATAAGCGCCCTTTAACAGGCCGCCCTCGGCCGGCAAGCGTAGGCTTTTCTCGAGCAAGTGTGCACCACACGGGCTTTACCGAGGTTTTTCCCGATGGCCGACAGAGCTGACTTCAGTACTATCAGCAGCCCGGTTTCCGCCGCGCTTCGTGAAATCCCCGGTGAGGCGTTTCCCCGCCTCACGTCCGATATGGTGGAGCGCATTATCCCGTTCGGACGCAAGGATCGTTTCGATGGCGGCACGTATCTGTACGAGGTCGGCGATCGGGAGGTTGATTTCTTCGTCATTCTGAACGGATCTGTCGACGTTTTCGAAAGCGACGGACAAGGCGGACATGCGCTTATCGCCACACACCGCGAAAACCAGTTCACCGGGGAACTGCATCACTTGAGTGGCCGGGCGGTTCTCGTTTGTGGGAGAGCGACCGTTTCCACGTCCGTCATTCGTCTTTCCCGTCCATCACTACTGAGGCTGGTCAGCGCTGAACCGGATATCGGAGAGATCATCCTGCGCTCGTTCATCCTCAGACGTGCAAGGCTTCTCGAGCATGCCGAAGGCGGAACCGTGGTCGTGGGTAGTTGTCGCGCCGGAGATACGGTCCGCATCCAGACGTTTCTCGAAAGGAACGGCTATCCCTATCGCTGCCTGGACACCGACACCGATGAAGTTGCGCGAGCGGCAATGGAATCCTTCCATGCCGATACCGACAACTTGCCGATCGTTGTTCTCAATGGCGTCAAGGTGCTCACTCGACCAACCAACCGTGATCTTGCCGAGGCTCTTGGGATCACGGAGCGCCTGAACCCCTCACATTTATACGACGTGGTTGTTGTTGGTGCCGGGCCGTCGGGCCTCGCCGCGGCGGTCTACGCAGCATCCGAGGGACTGGACACGCTCGTCCTGGAGGCGGTTGGCCCCGGCGGGCAGGCGAGCACGAGTTCGCGCATCGAGAACTACCTCGGATTTCCAATGGGTATTTCGGGACAGGACCTTGCGAGGCGCGCTCAAATTCAGGCTCAGAAGTTCGGCGCTCGGTTCGTCGTGGCCGATGCAGCGTGTCGTCTCGATTGCACCTGCTACCCGTTTCGGGTGCACTTAGAAGCCGGCAACGTGGTGTTTGGCCGATCAGTCGTCGTCGCAACCGGCGCGCGCTACCGCCGATTGGACCTTCCGGAGTCTCCACGCTTCGAAGGAAAGGGAATTCACTACGCGGCCACCTCGATCGAGTCGCAGCTTTGCGAAGGCACCGAAGTCGCGGTTGTGGGCGGCGGGAATTCCGCCGGGCAGGCCGCAATCTTCCTGTCCGCAGCGGCCCGTCACGTGCATCTGATCGTTCGGGGCAATGGCCTGTCTGACACCATGTCGGACTATCTTGTCGGGCGCATCGCCGTATCCCCACGGATCACGCTGCACACTCTGAGCCAGATCACCTCGCTTGTCGGCGGAAACTACCTTTCCAGCGTCCGATGGCTGCAACACGGTAAACACGAGTTCGAGCAGCCTATTTCAAACTTGTTTCTGATGATCGGCGCGGTCCCGAACACCGACTGGCTGGATGGCTGTGTCGAACTCGACAATCGTGGCTTTATCCTCACCGGGCACGACAACAATGGTGCGCCCAGGAATTCGCCCTATGCCACCAGCGTTCCTGGCATATTCGCGGTTGGCGACGTCCGTGCCCAATCGGTGAAGCGGGTTGCCTCAAGTGTCGGCGAGGGATCAGTCGTGGTGCATTCAATCCACGGCTGGCTGACGAATAATCCGGTGACCCGCGAAACCGCGAGTCAGCCGATGGGTGTTTGAGCATCGCCTTGGCAACTCGCTATGTACTCTGAGCGCGTCCAAAATTCCGCAACTCCGTCAAGAGATTTCCGGCTCTCTGCAGGTCGGGAGTATCGAACCCATCTATGAACTGGCCATAAACTGGTTCGAGAACGCTCTTGGCGTCATCGATCTGCAAACGGTCTCTGAGCAGGATAGCAAGGTCAGTTGCACTACGGATCCGCCATCCCCACGCACCGTTTTCTTCCGCCGCTTGCAGCGATTGACGCAAAGTGAAAAGTGCTTCTTCGTCGCGCCCAATCGATCGTTCCTTGACAGCCCTTAGGCGCAATAACTCGGGCACCATTGAACGCTGCGGTCCGATATCAAACAGATAGTTGAGAATCCGTGCTGCTTCGTTGACATGTCCGATTGAATAAAGGGCGCGTATCAGGAGCGCGTAGTAGACATGACGTCCTAATTGCCGAAGGCCGGTGCGGAGTTCGTCAAACGCCCTCATAGGCCCATCCGGGTCATCTCGATCACCCGAAAGAACGTAGAGCGCTTCGGCGTAGCAGTTGGCCACCGGGATCCATGTCGGCATGCCGTGACGATAAATCGTATCTTTCAGTTGCTCGGCGTAGTACGTGCCCAGAGCCCATTCCTGACATTCGCTTAGAATGAAAAGCGCTCCGTGGGTATAGCACGATATGAGGGTCCATCCGTGATGGACTTCCAGAGCTTCATGCGCGCAAAGCTTAACCGTACTCAGACCCGTTCCGGGCCTGACAGAGCCCAGCCATTGTAGCGCGCCAAGCGTCGTCTCGCTCCTGATCTTCGGATCGAGATCAAATCGAGAACCTGTCCCATCGGAGAAACCCCGCACCTCCTGACTCAACTTCTTCATCCTGGCAATTGCTGGTGGATATTGGCAGTGAATGATCTCCAATTCTGTAAGAAGAATCTCATGCTCCCAGCGCGCCGCACGGTTGTTCGATCGTTCAGCAACACGCTTCAGTTCCTTAAGAATCTTCCTGGCCTCGATCTGGTTGCCGGGCAGAAGCCGATATCTCGCCAGCGCACCCAAACCTTGGCACTCGGCATTGGTATCGCCGATTTGACGCGAAAGCCTGATTGCGGTTTCGAAGATCTCGATCGCTTTTCCAGCGTCAGCCGATACGTAGCTATTAACGACTGCAAGCCCTACGACGAGCTTAAGCTTCAGAGCCGTGTCCTTGCAGCCAATGCGATCGAACTCGGCAAGGGCCCGCTCACAGTTCCTTCGCGCCTCTTCGCTCAACGACAGTTCATGCCATAGAGGTACGCCGGATGCGACCAATTGGATCCCGAGCAGCGGATCGCCTCGAAGAAACAACGCCCATCCGATGGCTCTGCGCAAATCGTCGGCATGGGCGGCATAGGCAGCGTGCCATTGTCGCGCCGGAAGCCTTGCGCGGTCGGCGTTCGCGCGAGCAAATATACCCAGCATAAGGCGGGCGTGTGCTCCTGACATCGCAGGCAATTCCCCGGAGGTTTCCAGCAGGTTGCCCGCGAACGCGCGAGTACTGTCTAGAAGGCGATATCGCATCGCTCCTGCAATCTGTTCGACACTCAGCATAGACTTGGCGCGTAGCCCGGCGATAGCATCAAAAACGGTTGTTGGATCGAGGTCAGAAACGACGCTCACAACCGCGTCGATATCGAACGTTCCCATGAAGATCGAGATGGAACGCAGAACGGCCGCCTCGCTCTTGGAGAGGAGCCCGTAGCTCCATTCCAGCGTCGCGAGCAGGGTCTGTTGACGAAGAGGACCATCCTGCTCAGCTCCAACCAGTGCGGCAAAGCGATCATCAAGTTCCTTGAGAACGCCGGCAGCACTTCGGCTTGTGAGCCGAGACGAGATTAGCTCGATTGCGAGAGGCGATCCATCGAGCCGCCTGCATATCTCGGCGACCGCAGAAGCATCTTCATCCTCAATCGTGTACTTCCCCTTCTCGGACGCTCGTTCGACAAGAAGTTGCGGTGCCGAATATCGAACGACCTGTTCGGCCGTATAGGTCCGGCCAGCCGGCGGAACCTCCAAAGGAGCAAGCCAGAAGACCTCTTCCCGCTTCGCCCGGAGAGCCTGGCGGCTCGTTGCGACGATCCTGACGTCCCTCGTGTTTGCGAGGATGACGTCGCAAAGATGCGCGACGGCGTTGAGCACATGCTCACACGTGTCCAGCAAGAGCAAAGCCTTCCGTCGAGCGAGGATCGACGAGATCGCCTCAAGTCGATCCTGATTTGCTGAGCTTATGCCAAGTGCGGCGGCAACCGAGGGAATGACGAATTCCTCGCCGGTCGCCCGAGAGAAGTCGATGAAGGTGACGAGGCCTCCCTCCTCGTCTTCGATGAGTTGCACGGTGGCGACGGCCAACGTAGTCTTTCCAATGCCGCCGGGGCCAACGATCGTCGTCAGACGGTTAGCGGCAATCTTGTCTCGCAGCTCGGCGATTTCGGCATCGCGCCCGATCACCGTACCCAACTCGGGAAAGCGGGTGTTGGCCACAACAGGGAGATCCGCGATGCTCTGCATCTCTCCGGACGGTATCTGATCGCTTAGCCAGTAGCCGCGGCCTATCAGTGTCCTGATATAGTCCTCCGCGGGAGAATACTCCCTCAGCGCTCGCCTCAGCGAGGCGATTGTCACTTTCAGATTGGCTTCATGGACAAAGATGCCGGGCCACGCAGCGTCGTAGAGTTCTTCCTTTCGAACCAACTCGCCTTTCTTCCGGGCCAAGGTTACGAGCATCTCCATTGCCCGACCGCCAAGCTGAACCTCCTCGCAGCCGCAGAACAAGCGACGCTGCTCCCTGTGAAGGCTAAAGGGGCCAAAAGCGACCACCTCGTGCGGTTCCGTTGATGCCATGTGTTCCTCTTCGCGCGCTTTTGTCGGCCGCACAAAAAATATGTCGAGGTCACTATCGCGCGAGCGGATACGGTAATTTCAGTTCGCCACGCAGCGGGCTGTCTGCCAATGGATGCTACAAATAGACCAATCTACCGCAATTGGTTCCTTGCGTATCACCGCCATCGCTCGCCGACAAATTCTGCCGATGCAACTCAATGCCGTGTCGTTTGCTCTAATTCCATTGCCCCGCCGCTATTTGGGTTAACCAGCGGCTCGGTATTCCCGAAAGCAGTCGGGCGGTCGTAGTATTAACTCATTTGATGTGACTGAGTCACCTCCACCAAGTGGCAACCCCAAGCCCGCCTTGTATGTCATTCGTTTTCGAACAGGTTATTGAATCGACTGGGCTGTGACCGAAGGTATTGCTTCGGGACCTGTACCTTGCCGCCAAGCTGCGCGGCGGCATGCCAGGGCCAGTTTGGATCGAACAGGATGGTCCTGGCAAGCGCCACCATGTCCGCATCACCCGTTCCGACGATAGCTTCAGCCTGCTCAAAACCTGTAATAAGCCCAACCGCGACCACGGGTATCTTGACTTCTTTCTTGACCGCGCGGGCAAACGGCACCTGATATCCCGGCCCGATCGGAACATGTTGGGCAGGATGCAAGCCGCCGCTGGAGACGTGTATGGCATCACAACCCCGCCGCTGCAGTTCCGCGGCGAAGTGAAGCGTTTGCTCCACATCCCAGCCTCCCTCGACCCAATCAGTGGCGGACAGCCTGATCGAGACCGGCATCTCAGCGGGTGCCACCGAGCGGACGGCATCGAATATTTCGAGAGGAAAGCGCATCCGATTTGCCAGTGATCCGCCGTAATCATCGCCCCTGCGATTGCTTAGTGGAGAGAGGAACTGGTGAAGGAGATATCCGTGAGCCGCATGGACCTGGATCAGATCAAGGCCGAGCTTGACGGCGCGCTTTGCTGCCGCCGCAAACGCATTCCGAACAAGCTTCAATCCCTCCTTGTCCAGGGCCGCGGGATTGAACATGCCCTTGTTGTACCGAAGTGCCGACGGCGCAAATGTTTGCCACCCGAGCGCTTCGGATGGTGAAATCTGTGCTCCACCCTTCCAGGGAACTTCAGTCGACGCTTTCCGACCCGCATGGCTGAGCTGAACTCCGATGGGCATATCCGTCCAGCGACGGATACTCTCAAGTATAAGTCCCATCGCCGCATAGCACCGCTCGTTCCACAAGCCGAGATCCGCATAGGTTATACGCCCCTCTGGAAGGACGGCGGTTGCCTCTATGGTCAGCAAAGCCGCGCCGGACAACGCCAGCTTCCCAAGATGAATGAGATGCCATTCGTTCATACAGCCCTCTTCGGCCGAGTACTGGCACATCGGGGCGATCACTATGCGATTAAGTAGGTTTAGGCCCCCAATTTTAATGGGTTTGAAGAGAGACGCTGTGGGCATTCGCTTCACTCCGTGTCATTCGATGCGCTTTTCGAAAAACTGCAGTTGGACGCATTTTGCGGCTCGGCACCCCAAGATCGAGAGCCGCCTCGCCCGGGATTCGCGTGCGGTTGCGGAAGCTCCGACCAACGGAAACGACCTCGACCCGCGCCCCAACTTGCAAATCGATTTGGAGGGGTCGTCACTCTCACCGGCCATCAGCGATCGAATTCCTCGACAAGATCAAAAACTACGCCGGCAGCGTCTCCGTCGCGCGTAAAATATTGTCAAAGCCCGTGAAATCTCCATCGTGCGCAAGCACTCGCATCTTGGGAAACGAACCCAGCCGATTATTTACCGCATTTAACCTCCGTTGCCGGCGATGTCCTGTATTATCAGTGTCTGAACTTATGTGGATTTCACCGTGCCCACGAGGGCAAGGCCATTGAGGGGAACCGAAATGGGATTTCACGGCAGGAATGGCTATTTCGGCTTTGGGCCATATCGCCTGAATCCGGCGGCAAGGGTTCTGTTGCGAGACGATGATCTGCTTGCAATTGGTAGCCGCGCCTTCGACATCCTTGTTGCTCTGGTCCAAAACCACGGGCGAGTCCTTTCCCAAGCGGAACTTATGGCGTTTGCATGGCCCGGCCTCAATGTCGAAGCCTCAAACATACGAGTGCAAATGACACATCTGAGGCGCGAAATCGGCTGCGGCGAAAACGGCAATCGCTATATCGTCAGCGTGGCAGGTCGCGGTTACAGTTTCGTCGCTCCGGTCAAATGGGAGGACACTGCCGAACTCGAAAAAACCGTCTATACACAACTGAACCACAGTGGATCCGTCGCAACGACAACCGCCTTTCCGCCTCCGTTGAGCCATCCGGTCGGCCGCGACGAGAACGTTTCCAAACTTTCGCAGATGGTGGCGGAGCGCCGGTTCGTCACAATTGTGGGGACGGGCGGAGTCGGCAAAACGACACTCGCCATTTTGGTGGCGCACGCGCTACCCACGTTCGAGTATGCGTATTTTGTCGATCTTGGCACGATCGATGATGAAACGGCGGTATTGGGAGCGGTAGCCTCGGCTCTGGGAATTCCCCATTCAGAAGAGGATACCATAGGCGACATTGTCGGCCACCTGTCGTCACAGCGCGCCCTCGTGATTCTTGACAATTGCGAACACGTTATTGACGCCGTGACAGATATCGTGGGGTCGCTTCTGCGGCATAGTGCCAATGCGCATATTCTCGCCACGAGCCGGGAAGCCTTCCGTTTGCCCGGCGAAGGAGTTTACCTTCTCCGCCCACTTGCGGTTCCTCCTCATGCAGGTCGGTTGACCCTCGCAAAGGCGCTGCTTTGGCCGGCGATCCAGCTCTTCGTGGACCGTGCGATCGATAGCGGCTACCTGGAGCCTATGGGCACCGAGGAAGTAGCAACAATAGCGACCATCTGCAGACGGTTGGACGGCAATCCGCTGGCGATTGAACTCGTGGCAAGCCGCATGGGACCTTATGGCTTAGAGAGAGTTGCAGAACTATTGGACAATCAGCTCACCTTACGATGGAGAGGCAACCGCCACGCCAGCGCACGCCATCAAACAGCTGAAGCGATGATGGATTGGAGTTACGCTCTCCTGTCCGAACCCGATCAACAGGTATTCAGGCGACTGTCGGTATTTGCGGGCGAATTCTCCGTTGATGCTGCCATCGCGATCCTGGAAGACGATGGCCACGGGCACGCAGACATCATTGAATCGATCGGCAACCTTGTCGACAAATCTCTCCTTTCACCTCATCCGGGAACAGGACCCGCGCACTTCATGTTGACGGGGATCGCTAGGACCTATGCCGCGTATAAGCTCCTTGCCACGGGGGAGCGCGCCCTCATCGAGGAACGCCGATCTTTGTACCAAGCCCAAGCGCCCCGACAGCGCCGCGGAAGCATGGCTGTCTCTTCGCATAACGGACGGGCGATTCAACTCCAAGCGTAGTGAACCATTCTTGCAATTCCAGCGTTCGGGCAGCGACTTACGATTGCCCGACCTATTTGACACGCGCTACCGGCGGCCCACCTCGGCGCCGCCGGTCTCTGATTGACCAATTTTCCATCGGGACCAGACACAGACTTTGAGAAAGCTCATACGCGCGTCTAACCACGCGATAATCGCAGGATTTAACCGCAATTAATATGCGTCCAAGCCTCCCTTGGATGATTATTCCCGATATCGCCATTGAGAGCACCTATCGGAGGATGTCGGATGTCCCGAACTCTTGGACTTCTCTTCAGCGCCCTGGTGGCGTTCGCAACCACATGTCCCGACGCTGTCGCGGCGGATCTCAAAGCCAAGACCGTCGTCCTTGTTCACGGCGCTTTCGCCGACGGATCGTCCTGGCAGAAGGTCATCCCTCTCCTGGAACGAGCCGGACTGAAAGTCATTGCCGTCCAAAATCCACTGGAATCTCTCGAGAGCGACGTGGCCTTCACGGAGCGAGCGATCCGTGATGCCGAAGGGCCCGTCGTGCTCGTCGGTCATTCGTGGGGCGGCGTCGTCATCACCGAAGCGGGCGATGCTCCGAAGGTCAAGTCATTGGTCTATGTGGCTGCCTATGCACCTGATGTCGGAAAATCGCTGGTCGACGTCGCCTCCAAATATCCGGCCCAAGAAAGCAGGAAAACATACATCAAGGACGAGGACGGGTTTCTCAAGATAAGCGATGACGGTATCGCCAGATACTTCGCAGCCGGACTGCCTCCGGAAGAGCAGAGGCTCGTTGCCGTCGTTCAAGGACGGCTGCACGCGAACGCCACCACCACGCCCGTCAGCCATGCCGCCTGGCGCGACAAACCGTCGTTCATGGTTGTGGCGACTGAGGATCAGATCATCGCTCCCGAGTTACAGAGGGATCAAGTGAAATCCGCGAAAGCCGAGATGGTCGAAGTGCCATCTGGTCACGTCGCGATGCTGTCTCATCCGAAAGAGGTTGCGGATCTCATTGTGAGGGCCGCTCAATAGACTGGCAATCGTGACAACGGCACAGGCAGAGCAGCAATGAAATTCCGATCGCTGGCGAGCCCAACCACTGTGGCCGTCCGCCGGCGCACAGATCTTAACCGCACCAGATCAGGAGATCGCCATGAGCAAAGGTAACGTTCTCGTCGTTGGCTCAAACGCCACCCGGATTGAAATTCAGGGAGGTGGCACGGGTCCGACCGGCCAATATCTAAACGAAACAGTGGTGCCAGCGATGGCCCTTGTCGACGCCGGATACGAGATCACGTTGGCTACCCCCGACGGCACCAAACCGCACATCGATCCCGTGTCGGACGTAGCGCAACATTTTGACGGCGACGAAGCTGCCTACAAGCGCGGGCACGCATTTTTCAAGGACCATCGAGCGATGAACGATGTCAGGACCTTGCGATCGGTGATAGAGGGCGGGCTCGATCGCTATACTGGCCTGTTTGTGCCTGGCGGCCAGGCACCGGTCGTCGATCTCATGCAGGACGCTGATCTCGGCGAAATCCTGCGGCACTTTCATGCACGCGGGAAACCAACGGCCCTCCTTTGCCACGGGCCTATTGCCTCGCTCGCCGCGCTACCCCACGCAAGGGAATATCGGGCGGCCCTGATTGCAGGCGACATTTCCAAAGCGTCCGAACTCGCTAGGGGCTGGCAGTATGCCACCTACAAGATGACGGTGTTCTCAGCCAGCGAAGAGAAACCAATCGAAGAGCAGATTCTCCATGGCAAACTTTATTTCACGATGCCCGACGCGCTGAGCATGGCGGGTGGCGAAGTCATAACGAACCCCATCGACTTCTCCCCGCATGTGGTGGAAGACCGCGAGCTTATCACGGGCCAGAATCCCCGATCGGATCATCCCCTTGCAGCGAAATTGATCGCCGCCCTCGACCGAGTGACGGTTTCGGCCTGAATTGATGAAGTGCGGCATGAAAGGTGTTGGTGCACCTTCCATGCCGTTGTCCAGACCCACAACCTGTCACATGCCCCAACGACTCGCCCACGTGCGGTCAATCAGGAGCTTTCGGCATGACGCAAACGCCGACCAAGATCATCGCTATCCTGACCGCTCACCTTGGCAAGGCGCCCGAGCTGCGAGCATTGCTCATTGGCATGGCGCCACTTTGTAGAGCCGAGCCCGGCAATCTACGTTGGGATGTATGGTGCGACCGAGCGCATGGCGAGCGCTACATACTGGATGAACTCTACCTGGACGCAGCCGCCGTCGAGGCGCATCGCATGACACCCCACTATCAAGCTTATCTCGGCAAGATTCCTGAACTCGCCGAGCGAACGGCATGGGTGCTGGAGACGGTAGCAATCGGATAAGTGCTTGTCGGCTCCGCGCCGCCCCTGACGGTCGCGGCGCGGGTGAGCAATTATTCCACCGCACGTGACCGGCGATGCTCTAGGCAAGGATAGGTCTCCTCACCCAGTCGCCACCCGTAGCAAATTCTAAGGTCGTGAACAGGATCGAACCGGAAACAATCTGCGCGAATAGCTATGTACCTGCTAACGCTTATCTTCTTTGTTCGCCTGTGGCGCTGGTTCCCTTCGATATGTCGCGACTTTCTAAGTACAAACGGGAACATGTTTCGATTGTGAAGGGTCCGTCGCGCATTGGTGGCGAGAACCTCACCTTCACTCACAGAGGATCAGGAGGCATACTATGTTGCGCTTGTCGCTATACACATTCGTGTGTATCGTCTGGGAATGAAGAGCGGTGATATCATTGTGGCCTTGCAAAAGGATGGCTGTTACGAGGTCGCCACCAAGGGCAGCCATGTCCAGTTTAGGCATCCCGAGAAACCTGGACGCGTCACTATTCCACACCCGAAAAGGGGCATCCCAATCGGAACACTGAAGAGTATCGAGAAACAAGCCGGACTTAAACTGCGGTAGCGAACATGCGCAATTATATCGGATTGATCCATAAGGACGCTGACAGTGATTACGGCGTGTCCTTTCCCGATTTTCCTGGCCTGATCACTGCTGGAACGGACCTCGACGATGCGCGAGCTATGGCCGAAGAAGCCTTAGCCCTACACGTCGAAGGTCTAACCGAAGACGGCGAAGCAATTCCCGAACCCTCCACACTGGAGGCGGTGATGGCAGACGTGGAGAACCAAGACGGCGTTGCAATTCTAGTTGGCGTCAAGACGGAAGCCAAAAGAGCGGTTCGCGTAAATATCACTCTGCCAGAAGATGTCCTGAAGGCAATTGATGCGTTCGCCGAAGCCCATGGGTTGACCAGATCAGGCTTCTTGGTCCGAGCCGCCAAGCATGAGATCGGGCACGCAAACGACGACTACGACGATAACTACGCGGAGACACGGCTAGGGGCCTAAGCGGACGACGGTGAGGATGGTCGAGGCCTTGCGATTCTTCGGTCAGACCACCATCGTCGAGAACGCGGGTTGCTGGGCTAGAAGGTCTGCCAAAATCCGGAGGGCACGTGTAAGTTCCTCCAGGTTCACCGGAGCGCCAAGCGCAAGTCGTATGGCTTCGGGCGCGGACGCAATTGCAAAGGCGTCGCTGGTGACGATACCGATCCCTATCGAACGCAATCTGGAAACCAGTTCGCCTCGCGTCCAAGGTTCAGGAACCTTAAGCCACACGTGGAAGCCGCCCGGAGAGGATTCAACATCGAACGGAAGGAGCGCCTTGACGGCATCGAGGCGCTTCACTGTTTCCTTGACTATTTCGCCTCGGACAACATCCGCTACTCCCGTCTCTATCCATTGAGAAGCGAGAGCACTCGTGAG
>Ga0207426_1001357_pt1 | contig 20752 bp, 16 predicted proteins | sample AraplaMF_Cvi_mMS_FD_184265 | JGI IMG/M metagenome (GOLD analysis project Ga0207426, IMG submission 184265) | Arabidopsis root microbial communities from the University of North Carolina, USA - plate scrape MF_Cvi_mMS (SPAdes) (version 2) | ecosystem: Host-associated > Plants > Roots > Endosphere... | reverse complement strand
TCGTCCATATGGTGCTCGCCATCGAAGGACTGCTGTGGCGGGCGGCGCGGGTCTCCAGCGATGTGCTGGTGTGGCTGCTGGGCGCTGCCTCGGCATGGATCCTGGCCGGCGTTCTGGACCAGCCGGGCAACGGCGCGAGCTGGCTGTTCAGCGAACCGGGGCAGCAGTACCTCTGGCTGGGCCTCCCGGTCGTTCTCGGGGCGCTCGTCCACGACATCGGCGATGCCCTGACCGTCTCGGGCTGCCCCATCCTGTGGCCCATTCCGATAGGCCGCAAGCGCTGGTACCCGGTCGGCCCGCCCAAGGGCATGCGCTTCAAGGCCGGCAGCTGGGTGGAGTTGAGGGTGCTGATGCCGGTGTTCATGGTGCTGGGCGGTGTCGGCGGTCTGAGCGCGCTCGGTTACATCTGACGTGCGAGGACGTGTGGGGACGTGCGGCGACGTGTGAGGACGTGTGAAGAGGTGCGAGGCGGTACCCGGTCACCGGGGGTGATCCGTCCCTGCGCAGGGGCGCAGGCTCTTGGTGTCCAGGGCTCCCTAACGCCTCTGCTGCTCGCGCCTCTTCGCGGTCCTAGGCGCGCAGGCCCCCTTGCAGGCCCCCCTGCGGGGCCCTTCGGCCCGGTTGCTCAGGCTCTTTCACGCCCTGGGCGTGCGTCTCTTCAGACCCACGGTGTCCAGAGCCCTGATGCCCCTGCTGCTCAGACCCTCTCGCGGCTGCGGGTTCCCCGCCGCCGTGGACGGCCCCGCACCAGACCCGCCATGGTCCTGGCCGACAAGGCGTACTCCTCCCGGGAGATCCGGGGCCACCTGCGACAACGCGGCATCCGAGCGGTGATCCCGGAACGGGCGGATCAACAGGCCAACCGGGTGCGACGTGGACAGGCCGGTGGCAGACCGCCAGCCTTCGATCGGGAGGCGTACAAGCAGCGCAACACCGTCGAGCGGTGCATCAACCGCTTGAAGCAGTGGCGCGGTATTGCCACCCGCCACGAGAAGACCGCGACCGTCTACCTGGCCGGCCTCCGCCTCGCCGGCATCTTCCTCTGGCCCGCCCGATGCTCCCCAGGAAATCGATCAGCCCCAGGTGAGCGGGTCGAGATGGAGGTAGAAGCGCAGGCGGTCGTGGTCGAGGGCGATGCCGTACCTCTCGGCGAAGGCCAGGTCCGCACCCCGAGCCTGCTCCTCGTCCGTCCACGTTTCTCGCGCGTTGGCGAGTAGCAGCGCCAGGTCGGCGTAGCGGTCGGCCAGTCCGAGGCGGCCCAGGTCGATGAAGCCTGACACGTCCAGGGCCTGCGGATCGAGGATGATGTTGGGCAGGCACAGGTCCCCGTGGCAAACGACCATGTCGGCGGCTTCCTGCTCCCGTCGTCGTGAGACCTGCCGGGTGAGGCGGTCCAGCAGCTCCGCAGTGGGCGTTTGCTGCTGGTCGACGGGGAGGAACTCGGGGTTGACGGCGTCACGCGCCACGACGTCGCGCGCCACGGCGACCATAGCGTCCAGACCCCGGCGGAAGGGACACGGAGACACGGGCGCCTCGTGCAGTCGGCGGACCGCGTCCGCGATGCGTTCCCAGGCGACCCGCAGGTCCTCAGCGGGCACCTGATCAGCAGGCATGCCGGAGACAGCACTCGTCACCAGACAGACGCCAGCGTCACCAGACTGCCAGTCGAGCACTCGGGGACCAGGTACACCCTGATCGCTCAGCCATGTGACCCGGTCGCGCTCGGCTTTCAGGTCGGCTGCATTCGCAGCGGGCACGCACTTGGCGTACCGAGTGGCGTCTGCGCTGCGAAAGACAGTCGCTCCCGACTCACCCGCGGTGACAGGCAACCAGCCGCCGTCATCCACGCCCAGCAGCACCGGCGACACGGTCCGAGTTCCGCGGCGATCGCTCATGGCTGCCACTCTAGCCAGTCCGGTATATGGGATCTGGACCGCAGATCTCTACCCTTACAGCGCGCCCGACGTGCAGCAACGCGTGATCCGAACGAAACGGCCTAGGAGCTTCGTTCTCTTGCGCGGCGCCTCCAGCCCTCTGCTTCTGGGCCCCCGCCACCGGGCCCCACGGCGCCCCCTCACCCGTGCCAAGACCTCCAAAGCGCCGCATACGCCCCGTCGGCGGCCACCAGTTCGTCATGGCTGCCCAGTTCGCTGATGCGGCCCTCTTCGACGACGGCGATGACGTCGGCGTCGTGGGCGGTGTGGAGGCGGTGGGCGATCGCCACGACGGTGCGGCCGTCCAGGACCTTGCTCAGTGAGCGTTCCAGGTGGCGGGCCGCCCGTGGGTCGAGGAGGGAGGTTGCCTCGTCGAGCACCAGGGTGTGGGGGTCGGCGAGGACCAGTCGGGCCAGTGCGATCTGCTGGGCCTGAGCGGGTGTCAGGGTGCGGCCGCCGGAGCCCACCTCGGTGTCCAGTTCCTTGTCCAGGGCCCGCGCCCAGGTGTCGGCGTCCACCGCGGCGAGCGCCGCCCACAGCTCGGCGTCGTCCGCACCGCTGCGGGCCAGCAGGAGGTTGTCGCGGAGCGTGCCGACGAAGACATGGTGTTCCTGGTTGACCAGCGCCACCTGCTCGCGGATCCGCTCGGCCGGCATCGCGGAGAGTTCGGCCCCGCCCAGGGTGATGCTGCCGGCCCGCGGTCCGTAGATGCCCGCCAGGAGCCGGCCCAGCGTCGACTTGCCGGCGCCGGACGGTCCGACCAGCGCCAGCCGGGTTCCGGGGCGGACCCGCAGCGAGACCTCCCGGAGCACATCGACGCCCGGTCGGTAGCCGAAGCTCACCGCGTCGGCGCGGACGTCCCGGCCGTCCGGGAGCCGCTCGGTGTCCACGGCCTCCGGCTCGATCTCCCGGACCCCGACGAGCCGCGCGATGGACACCTGGGCCACCTGCAGCTCGTCGTACCAGCGCAGGACCATGCCGACCGGCTCGATCATCATCTGTGTCAGCAGCGCGCCCGTCGTCAGCTGGCCCGGGGTGATCCAGCCCTGGATGACGAAGGCTCCGCCGAGGAGCAGCACCGAGCCCAGGAGCAGCACATGGGTCATGTCGACGACGGGGAAGAGCACCGTGCGCAGGAAGAGCGTGTAGCGCTCCCACTGGGTCCACTCCCGGATCCGGCGTTCCGACTGGGCGATGCGGCGTGCGCCCAGCCGGTGGGCCTCGACGGTGCGTCCCGCGTCCACGGATTCGGTGAGCACCGCGGACACCGCGGCGTAACCGGCCGCCTCGGAGCGGTAGGCGCTCGGTGCGCGCCGGAAGTACCAGCGGCAGCCGGCGATCAGCAGCGGCAGCGCGATCAGTGCGGACAGCGCGAGCGGCGGTGCGGTCACCGTCAGCCCGCCGAGCAGCAGCGCCACCCACACCACGCCGATGGACAGCTGCGGTACGGCCTCGCGCATCGCGCTGGAGAGCCGGTCGATGTCGGTGGTGATGCGGGACAGCAGGTCGCCGGTGCCGGCCCGCTCCAGGACGCCCGGCGGCAGCGCCACGGACCGTACGAGGAAGTCCTCGCGCAGATCCGCGAGCATCTGCTCGCCGAGCATCGCCCCGCGCAGCCGGACCATCCGGACGAACACCGTCTGGACGGCCAGCGCCACGGCGAACAGCGCGACGGTGCGCTCCAGTTGAAGGTCCCGGGCTCCTGCGGACAGCTTCTCGACGACCCCGCCGAGCAGGTACGGGCCGGCCATGGAGGCGATCACCGCGGCCGCGTTCACGGCGACCAGCAGGGTGAACGCCCCGCGGTGCCGACGGATCAGTCCGCGGACGTAGCCGCGGACCGTGGCCGGTGAGCCGACGGGAAGGGTGGTGAGGGTCTGCGGGGCGTCCGGATCGTGCTCCGGCGGCGCCAGGCCGATCATGCGGTCTCCTCGGTCCGGTGGCCGGCCGACATCGCCGGCTCGGGGTCCGACGCGCGGGTGACGATCGCGCGGTAGGCGGGGTGGGTGTGCAGCAGTTCGCGGTGGGTGGCCTCGGCGACGGCCTTCCCCTCCTGGAGGAGCACCACCCGTTCCGCCCGGTCCAGCAGCAGCGGGCTGGAGGTGAGGACGACGGTCGTCCGGCCGGTCCGCAGCTCCCGCAGGCCGTCGGCGATCCGGGCCTCGGTGTGCGCGTCGACGGCGCTGGTCGGCTCGTCGAGCACCAGTACCTCGGGGTCGGTGACCAGCGACCTGGCCAGCGCGAGCCGCTGGCGCTGGCCGCCGGACAGCGACCGGCCGCGCTCGGTGATGTGGGTCTGCATCGGGTCCCCCGAGCCGTCGACGGACGCCTGTGCCAGCGCGGTCAGCACATCGCCGCACTGTGCCGCGGCCAGCGCCGCCACCGCGCCCACCCGGCCGGACGCCGGGACGTCGAGCAGTTCGCCGAGCGTGCCCGAGAGCAGCATCGGGTCCTTGTCCTGGACGAGTACGGCCGCCCGGGCGGCGTCGCGGGGCAGGTCGTTGAGCGGGGTGCCGCCGAGCACGACGGACACCAGTCCGGTGCCGTCGCCGCCGCCCTCCTCGTGCTGCGGCGGGTGTCCGCCGAGGCGTTCGGCGAGCCGCCCCGCGCTGTCGGGGTCGCCGCAGACCACCGCGGTCAGCCGGCCGGCGGGGGCGGTCAGGCCGCTGACGGGGTCGTGCAGATCGCCGGTGGGCGTCGGCGCCGGGCCCGGGGCGTGGTCGCCGGCCGGCCGGCTCTGTGCCAGGACGCGGGCCGTGCGCTTCGCCGACGGTTTGGCGAAGGAGTAGGCCTGGGCGATCTCTTCGAAATGCCGGAGCGGGAAGAGCAGGAAGGTGACGGCGCTGTAGACCGTGACGAGATCGCCGACCGCGATCGTGCCGTCGAGGGCGAGCCGGGTGCCGTACCAGACCACCGCGATGAGCAGCAGGCCCGGCAGCAGCACCTGGACGGCCGAGATCAGCGACCACATCCGGGCGCTGCGGACGGCGGCCCTGCGCACTTCCTGGGAGGCGCTGCGGTAGCGGCCGAGGAAGAGTTCCTCGCCGCCGATGCCGCGTAGGACGCGCAGGCCGGCGACGGTGTCGGAGGCCAGCTCGGTGGCCTGGCCGGCCTTCTCGCGCTGGGCGTCGGCGCGGCGGGTGGCGTGCGGCAGCAACGGCAGCACGGCCAGCGCCATCACGGGTACGCCGACGGCGACCAGTACTCCCAGCTCCGGCCGGTAGAGGACCAGGGCAACGGAGACGCCGGCCGCGGCGACCGCGGCGGCGGCGAACCGGGAGAGCGCCTCGACGAACCAGCCGATCTTCTCCAGGTCGCCGGTGCTGACCGCGACGATCTCCCCGGCCGCCACCCGCCGGGTCATCGCCGAGCCGAGCTCCGTGGTCTTGCGGGCGAGCAGTTGCTGCATCCGGGCGACCGCCGTGATCCAGTTGGTGACGGCCGCGCGGTGCAGCATCATGCCGCCGAGCGCGATCAGCGCGCCCAGGGCCATCACCAGGCCGCCGGCCAGGAGGAGCCGGCCGGCGTCGCGGTCCACCACGGCCTGCACGGCAAGGCCCACCGGCACCGGTGAGGCGGCGATGGCGCCGACGTTCACCAGCCCCCAGGCGAGGGCCTTGAACTGCCCGCCGAGCTGCTGCCTGCAGAGCCACAGGAGAAAGGCACCGCCCGTACGGACGTCCGGGACGCCCGGGTCGGGATGCGGAAGGTCGCGAATGTGCATGATGCCCCAGGCGAAGTCGTGGTGGGTGGGCGGCAACAGGCCGTTGCGGCAGGCGGAATGCCCTCTCGTCCGTCTCGTCTCCGGCGGAGGTCCTGGAAGGTTGGCCCGCGGCCTGGGTTGATTTCAAACGGTTTTTCCGCTGTGACCCCCTGATCCGGACAATCGTGCGGCGGCCCGTGAACGGCTGCCGGGTGCCGAAAGGCCGTCAGGCCGACGGTGCGACCATGGGGGTCATGCGAACAGCGGGCAGTGCGATGCGGATGACGGCGGCGGTCGCGACGGGGCTGGTCCTCCTGGCGGGCTGCGGCGGCGGTGCGGGCGGCGGCAAGGCCGGGGACGGCAAGGGGGACGGCGCGGGCAAGGGGGAGCGCCCCGGCGGCCCGGCCCGCGGCGCCTCGGCCACCACCCACCTCAAGAACATCCCCGACGTCGGCACCGCCCTGCGGTCACGTATCCCGGCCGGCTCCCGGCAGGTCGTGGCGGTTTACGGCAAGGGTGTGGACTCCGCCGATGCCACCGTCGTCCTGTACGACAAGGGCGCCAAGGGCTGGGACCGCAAGGGCGGTTGGTCCGCCCACAACGGCCGGCGCGGCTGGACGGCCGATCATCACGAGGGTGACAAGCGGAGCCCGGTCGGGGTGTTCTCGCTGACCGACGCGGGCGGTGTGCTCCAGGACCCCGGCGCCAAGCTGCCCTATACGCACTCCTCGGCGTTCACTCCGCCCTCGTACTGGGCCAAGAGCACCCGGCACGACTTCGACTACGTCGTCGCGATCAACTACAACCGCGTCAAGGGGACCTCCCCGCTGGACCCGTCACGCCCGCAGGGCCAGTCCAAGGGCGGCGGCGTCTGGCTCCATCTGGACCACGGCAGCGGGACGTCCGCTTGCGTCAGCATCCCGAAGGCCGGGATGCGGGCGCTGCTGCGCACCCTCGATCCGGCGCGGCACCCCGTGGTGGTCATGGGGGACAGGGCGCACCTGGCGGCCTGAGCGCAGGGGGCGCGGCGTACGGGGCGCGGCGGGCGGACGGCCTGGCGCGCGGTCGGCCGGTGCGCGGATGGCCGGGCGCGCGGAGGGCCGTCCGCGGACGACCGGCCGCGTGGTGGTCCGTGCGGCGGTCACCGCTGCCCGCAGGCGGAGGGCCCGCGCACCTCCTTGGATCAAGCTCCAAGATTTCCCGGGAAGTTACACCGACCTCTTTCGTGGTGAACAACAAGCGGCCATAGTGGCGGATCGCGGAAGTCCACTTCCGCATCACAGAATCCGTCCATGGAGGAGTGCCCGTGCCGCACGCCACCGGAAGCCTCATCCGCCGCGCAGGCCGCCTCCTGCGCACCAGCCTGTTCGCGCAGGTGCTCATCGGCCTGCTCCTCGGTGTCCTCGTCGGACGCCTGTGGCCGCAGGCGGGATCTTCGCTCCAGCCGCTCGGCGACGGCTTCGTCCGCCTGATCAAGGCGATGATCGCGCCCCTGGTGTTCTGCGTGGTCGTCGCCGGAATCACCAAGGCGGGCGACCTCAAGGCCTTCGGCCGGATCGGGGTCAAGGCCCTGATCTGGTTCGAGGTGGCGACCAGCGTCGCGCTCGTCGTCGGCCTGCTGGCCGGCAATGTCTTCGCGCCCGGAGCCGGGATGCACATCGACCCGGCCTCGCTGGACAAGGGCGCGGTGGACGCCGAGACGGGCGGCGGGCACCTGCCCTCCGCCGCCCAGTTCGTCCTGGAGTCGCTGCCGGACAGCGCGGTCGGCGCGTTCGCCGAGAACTCGCTGCTGCAAGTCCTGGTGCTGGCCTGCCTGGTGGGCGCCGCGCTGCTGCACCTCGGGCAGACGAAGGTGCCGCAGATCCTGCCGCTCATCGAGCAGGCGCAGGACGTCGTCTTCGCCATCGTCGGCTTCCTGATGCGGCTCGCCCCGCTCGCGGTCCTGGGCGCCACCGCCCACCTGGTGGGGGAGTACGGCCTGGGGGCGATGTCGACGTACGGCAAGCTGATCGCGGTCTGTTACGGGGTCGCGCTGGCTTTCCTCGTCCTGCTCGGCTGCGCGCTGAGGGTCGTCACCGGCCTGAGCCTGTGGAAGTTCGTCCGCTACACCCGCGAGGAGCTGCTGCTGGCGCTCGGCACCGGCTCCAGCGAGACGGTGATGCCGCGGATGATGCAGAAGCTGCGCGCCGCGGGCTGCCGGGACGACGCGGTGGGTCTGGTACTGCCGACCGGCTACTCCTTCAACCTCGACGGCGCCTCGATCTACCTCTCCGTCGGCACGCTCTTCATCGCCCAGGCCGTGGGCGTCGATCTCTCGCTCGGCCAGCAGATCACCGTGGTCCTGGTCCTGATGCTGACCAGCAAGGGCATGGCGGGCGTGCCGGGTTCCGCGTTCCTCGCGCTGTCCGCGACGGCCTCGGCGCTGGGCGTCATCCCGGCCGGCGCGGTCGCCCTGCTGCTCGGCGTCGACCGGATCATGGACTCGATGCGGGTGGCGACCAACCTGCTCGGCAACTGTGTCGCGGTCTTCGCGGTCTCCCGCTGGGAGGGCGCACTGGACCGGGTGACCGCGAAGCAGGTCCTGAACGGCGAGCTGCCGGGCGCCGCGCCGTCCGACCGGGCGGGCGACCGGCAGGAGCGGGGCGCACAGCGGGCGGAGCCGGTCCCGGCGGAGCCGCGGGAGGCGACGGCCGAGCCGGGCGGCGCCGCCTCCGTCACCGCCCGCGACACCTGAGCGACGGGCGACGGGCCCGGCCGGCGCACCGCCGCCCGCCGGGCCCGCACCGCCGCAGGGCGCCCGGCCCGTCCCCGTCCCTCACTCCTCCGGCTTGGCCGAATCCATCCCCGGCCGCGCCTTCTTCCACAGTCCGCGGGTGAAGTCGGGAATCTCCTGCGGGGCGCCGTTCGCCTTGAGGGAGAGGTCGCTCAGCGGCACCGGCGCGGTCCAGGTCGCCGCGTCATAGACGTCGAAGTCCGGTACGAGGCCGAGCCGCATGCACTGCATCAGCCGGAAGACCAGCATGTAGTCCATGCCGCCGTGCCCGCCGGGCGGATTGGCGTGCTCCTTCCAGAGCCAGTGGTCCCACTCCGCGTACTTGGCGAAGTCGCCCCACTCGTCGTTGTGCTGGTCCGGCTCCAGATAGATCCGCTCGGGGTAGTCCTCGAAGAGGCCCTTGGTGCCGCCGAGGCTGTTGATCCGGCTGTAGGGGTGCGGGGTGGAGACATCGTGCTCCAGCCGGATCACCCGCCCCTTGGCGGTCTGCACGAGGCTGATCGTCCGGTCGCTCCCGATGTACGACTCCTTCCAGCTGGGGTCGCCGGCCGGCATGTGCTCCTTGCGGTACGCGGCCAGCCCGAGGGCCGGGGTGCCGACGCTGGAGATGCGCACGGCGCGGTCCCCGCGGTTGAGGTCCATGTAGTTGGCGACCGGGCCGAAACCGTGGTTGGGGTACAGGTCACCGCGCAGCCGGGTGTGCCACAGCCGCCGCCAGGGCCCCTCGTAGTACGTGGGGTCGAACATCAGGCCGCGCAGGTCGTGGATGTACGCACCGGCGCCGTGCAGCAGCTCGCCGAACAGGCCCGCATGCGCCATCCGCAGCACCCGCATCTCGTTCCTGCCGTAGCAGCAGTTCTCCAGCTGCATACAGTGTCTGCGGGTGCGCTCGGAGAGGTGGACCAGCTCCCACAGCTGGTCCAGGCGCAGCGCGAGGGGGCATTCCACGCCCACGTGCTTGCCGTTGAGCATCGCCGTCTTCGCCATCTCGAAGTGCCAGTCCCACGGCGTGGCCGCGTAGACGAAGTCGATGTCGCCGCGCTTGCAGAGGTTTTCGAAGTCGTGGTCGCCGTTGGTGTAGACGGCGGGCGCGGGCTGCCCCGCGGCGGTGACCTTCTTGGCGGCCTTGGCGGTCTTGTCCTTCACCGGATCGCACAGCGCGACGACGCGGACGCCCGGCATCGCGAGAAAGAGGTCGATCATGCTGCCGCCGCGGTTGCCCAGCCCGATGATGCCGACGCGTACGGTGCTGCGCCGCTCGAACGGCACCCCGATCATGGTCCTGTCCCGGGTGCCGGGGGACGCGTCGGCAGCCGCCGCGGAGGCCGCCGACGCGGGTGCGGCGGCCGCGGCCTGCCCGGGGGCCAGGCCGCCGAGCCCCAGTCCGGCGCCCGCCGCTCCGGCGGTCCACAGGACCGAACGACGGCTCGGGCCCGCCTCGTTGGGGTCGTGGTTCTGCGAAGGTGCCTCGTTCATCGGTCCTCCAGGGGAGCGGTGGTGTGCCGGGGCATACGTGAACCTCGGTCAGGACCCTGTCGGCCGACGGCCTGGGGCACAAGAGGGCCGATTGGACTCTTGATGCGGCATTCTTGGACTCTTTGCCGCACTACCGGACGGCTCGGGGCAACACCGGGGCTGCCGCCGCCGATGTCTTTCGCAAGTCGCTGAAAAGCCTTGCGGAAAGCCTTGACGTGTCCGCGCGGTAAACGGCAGGCTCCGAGGCGAATCCCCCCATGGCAGCCTGGCGCGTGGCTGCACTCGTGGGCGCGGTGCGTCCTGCCGTGCCCCATGAACAAGGAGCGCACAATGCAGCAACGTTCCCGTGTGCTGGGCGGCGCGCTGGCCGGAGTTCTGGCAGCGGCCGGCCTCGCCGCCTACGCGCCGTGGTCCTCGCAAGCCGCCCCGCCCGGCGAAAAGACCGTCACCGCCACGCTCTTCGAGTGGAAGTACGCGGATGTCGCCAAGGCCTGCAGCGAGCAGCTCGGCCCGGCCGGCTACGGCTATGTCGAGGTCTCGCCCGCCTCCGAGCACATCGAGGGCGGCCAGTGGTGGACCTCGTACCAGCCCGTCAGCTACAAGATCGCGGGGCGGCTGGGCGGCCGGAGCGCGTTCTCCTCGATGGTCAGCGCCTGCCACGGCGCGGGCGTCAAGGTCATCGCCGACGCCGTCATCAACCACATGGCGGCCGGATCCGGTACGGGCACCGGCGGCACCCGGTACAGCAAGTACCGCTACCCCGGCTCCTACGAGGACAAGGACTTCCACGGCTGCCGGAAGAGCATCTCCGACTACACCAACCGCGACGAGGTCCAGAACTGCGAACTCGTCGGGCTCGCCGACATCGACACCGGCAGCGACCACGTCCGCACCACGATCGCCCACTACCTCGACGACCTGCGGTCGCTGGGCGTGGACGGCTTCCGGGTGGACGCCGCCAAGCACATCTCCGCCACCGACCTCGCCGCCATCAAGGGCAAGATGCGCGACCCGGGCTACTGGGTGCAGGAGGTCATCCACGGCACCGGTGAGGCGGTGCAGCCCGAGGAGTACACCGGCGTCGGCGACGTCGACGAGTTCCGCTACGGCACCCACCTCAAGAGCGCCTTCCAGAGCGGCAACCTCGCCCAGCTGAAGTCCGTCGCGGACGGGAAGCTCGGCAGTGACAAGGCCCGCACCTTCGTCGACAACTGGGACACCGAGCGCAACGGCTCCACGCTGACCTACAAGGACGGCGCCGCCTACACCCTCGCCAACGTCTTCATGCTGGCCTCGCCCTACGGCTCGCCGAACGTCTACTCCGGTTACGAGTGGTCCGACAAGGACGCCGGACCGCCCGCAGGCAGCGGCGGCTGGACCAACGAACACGCCAAGCGAGCGATCACCGGGATGGTCGGGTTCCGCAACGCCGTGGGCTCGGCCGAGCTGACGGACTGGTGGGACGACGGGGGCTCCGCCCTCGCGTTCGGCCGGGGCGGCAAGGGGTTCGTGGCCCTCAACAACGGCGACGCCGAGCTGCACCGGACCTTTGCGACCTCGCTGCCCGCCGGCACGTACTGCAATGTCGTCGCGGCCGCGCCGTCCTCCTGCGACGGCCACACCGTCACCGTCGGCAACGACGGGAAGGCGCAGCTCTCGGTCCCGGCCAAGGGAGCGGTGGCGCTGCACGTCACGCGCTGACGGCCGGGTGTCCGCACCCGCCGGGCGGGGCCTTCCCGGCCGGCGGGCGCGGCGTTGGGCGCGGAAGGGCGGCTGGTGCCGTGACCGCACAGGTTCGCCGGGTTGGTGGTCGTGGCGGTGGCACGGTGGTGACGTCCGTTCCGACCGCTGGAAGTGCGGTGGCGGAGCCCGTTCGTGTGCGCAGACCAGGCGCCGGCATCCGCCGCTGGGCAGGGACACACAAGGTCGGGCTGGGCTTCACCCCGGCCTACGCATCCTGGGTCAACCCGCTCGAGGCCCGCTTCGGACCCCTGCGGCGTTCACCATCGCCCACTCCCACCACCCCCACCACGCCGTGCAGGCCCGGGCCCCGCACGCCGGCCTCCGCCGGCGCAACGCCAACGCCCGCCACCGAGACGTCCTGGCCGCCGAACCCCGCGCACGTGACCGCGTCCGCAGGGAGAAAGGCATTCGCCGGGGAGGCGGACCGCTCTCGGCAGCAGCGCGATCAGGCAGGGGCTTCAAATACGAGTTCGAGGCCGTCCTCCTCGTCCCATTGCTCTCCGACCTCCACGAAGCCGAACCCGGAAATCGTCGCCAGGGACGCGGCGTTGTCAGGACTGATCGTCACCCGCGCGGTCCTGACCCGAGGTTCGGCAACGGCTCGGTGCGCCAACTCGGTCAAAATCGCCCTGGCGTACCCCCGGCGACGGTAGCCGGGGGCCACGGAGTAACCCATTTCCACCATGCCTGCCTCGTCCGGCGGCCCGTGGAACCCGGCATAACCCACGACGGCACTTTCCGGCTCGGCTACCACGGCGTTCGTGAGCCACCCCGCGCAACCCGGGTCCGAGGCCAACTGATGGACCCGATACCGCCACACCCATTTCGCCCGGTCCGTAAGGAAATACTCGGTGAGAGCGACCCCTGCTTCGGCACTGGCTCGAGCAAGGTCGTCGTCCAGCAGGGCCGTCATGGCCGTGGTCGACAACTCGACGAAACGCACAGTCTTCGGGCTGGCGGGGACTGGGGGCCGGAGCCTGGCTCTGTCTGTCACAGTGCGCATCGTCGTGGGGCGTCGAGGATGCGTCCAACGGGTTTCGCAGTGGCCCCGTGTCCCTCCTGCACGTCCAACGGCCGCCACGCCCCTCAGAACCCGGCGAACCCATGCGGTGACAGCACTAGGGAGCCGGGCGGGTGGCCTGCTCCAACGCGAGGAGGACCGAGTGGTAGCCCCGGCCCCCCGTCGCATGGTCCATCCCGATCTCGCACATCCGGTTCGACGACAGGTGCGCGTCGAAGTGCCGCGCGGTCACCTCGGCCGCCTCTTTCGCGGTGGCCGACTCCGTGAGCTCCTTGTGCAGCATCCCCCGGTCGCCGGCGAAGGCGCAGCAGCCCGCGTCGTCCGGCACCACCACCTCCCGCGCACATGCCTCGGCGACCCGGCGCAGCTGCGCCTCCGCCCCCAAGTGCTGCAGGGAACAGGTGGGATGGAGCACCGCAGAGCCGACCGTGCGCACCGTCTCCAGGCGCGGCAGCAGCTCCTCGGCGGCCCAGACGACCGAGTCGACGACGGTCAGTTCGGCGTGCAGCGCGGCATTGCCGGGCGTCAGGTACGGCACGACCTCCCGGGCGAGTCCCAGGGCGCACGAGGACGCGTCCACCACCAGCGGCAGACTGCCGCCGGCCGTCCACCCCCAGGCCGCCTCGACGATGCGGTTGGCCATCACCGTGTTGCCGCGCTCGTAGCCCTTGGAGTGCCAGATGGTGGCACAGCAGGTACCGGTCACATCCGGCGGGATCCACACCGGCCGTCCCGCCCGCCGTGACACCGCCACCACCGCCTCCGGCAGCGACGGCCCCCGATGCCCCGCGGGTCCGCCGAAGATCCGGTTCACACACGCCGGGTAGTAGACCGCGGCCGCTCCCGCCCGCCGTGTCGCGGGCAGCGCCCTGGCCGCCGGGCCGGGGATCCGCGGGAGCCACTCGGGCACCAGCTCGGGGCCTACGGCCTTGCGGGCGGCCCGGGTCAGGGCTCCCGTCAGCCGGTCGCCGATCCGGTCGGCGGCGGCCACCGCCAGCCGTGCCGCCTTCTCGACGGCCCCGAACTGCCGGGCGGACCGCGCGGCCGCCCACTCCTCGCGCGGGGAGTGGCGCCGGTGCCGGAGGTCCTTCATCAGCGCGCCGGTGTCGATCCCCACCGGGCAGGCCAGTTGGCAGACGGAGTCGCCGGCGCAGGTGTCCACCGCGTCATAGCCGTACGCGTCGAGCAGTGCGGCGGTGACGGGGGAACCCGCCGGTTGGCGCTGCATCTCACGGCGCAGCACGATCCGTTGGCGGGGCGTGGTGGTCAGGTCCCCGCTGGGGCAGGCCGGCTCGCAGAAGCCGCACTCGATGCACGGGTCGGCGGGGGCCTCGGTCAGCGGGATGGTCTTCAGCCCGCGCAGATGCGCCCGCGGATCGCGGTCGAGCAGGACGCGCGGGGCGAGGATGCCGTGCGGGTCCACGGTCTCCTTGATCCGCCACATCAACTCCGTTGCCCGCGGGCCCCATTCGAGTTCCAGGAACGGGGCCATGTTGCGGCCGGTGGCGTGCTCCGCCTTCAGCGAGCCGTCGAAGCGCCGGACGGCCAGCCGGCAGAACGCGTCCATGAAGGCGGCGTAGCGCGCCACGTCCGCCGGGTCCGCCGCGTCGAAGGCGAGCAGGAAGTGCAGGTTGCCGTGGGCGGCGTGGCCGGCGACGGCCGCGTCGAAGCCGTGCCGTTCCTGTAGCTCCAGCAACGCCGTGCAGGCCTCGGCGAGGCGCTCCGGCGGTACCGCGAAGTCCTCGGTGATCAGTGTCGTACCGGACGGCCGGCTGCCGCCCACCGCGGTCACGAACGCCTTGCGGGCCTTCCAGTAGCCGCCGATGACCGCCGGGTCCCGGGTGAAGGCGTTGCTGACGGACGCGACCGGGGCGACCAGTTCCCGTTCCGTCAGTACCTGGGCCGCGGCCCGTTCGTACGTCTCCTGGGCGGCCTCGTCGGGCGCCCGGAACTCCACCAGCAGCGCGGCCGTCTCCTTGGGCAGGGCCGCCCAGTCGGCCGGGACCCCCGCCACGCTCACCGAGGCCCGCAGCGTATTGCCGTCCATCAGCTCCACGGCCCGCGCCCCCGCCGCGTTGAACCGCGGGACGGCCGCGGCCGCGGCACTCAGCGACGGGAAGAACAGCAGCGCGCTGGAGGTGTGGCGATCCAGCGGCAGGGTGTCGAAGACCGTCTCGGCGATGAAGCCGAGGGTGCCCTGCGAGCCGACCGCCAGGCCGCGCAGGATCGCCACCGGTGTCGCGCCGTCCAGGAAGGCGTCCAGACGGTAGCCGTTGGTGTTCTTGATCCGGTACTTGGCGCGGATGCGGGCCACCAGCTCCGCGTCCGCCTCGATCTCCGCCTTGAGCGCCAGCAGGCCCGCGCACAGCGCCGGCTCGGCCCGCGCCAGTTCGGCGTCGGCGTCCGGCTGCGCGGTGTCCACGATCGTGCCCGACGGCAGGACGAGGGTGACCGAGGCCAGTGTCCGGTAGGAGTTGCGGGTGGTGCCGGCCGTCATCCCGGAGGCGTTGTTGGCGACCACCCCGCCCAGGGTGCAGGCGACGGCGCTGGCCGGGTCGGGCCCGAGCAGCCGGCCGTACCGGGCCAGGGTGGTGTTCGCGCGCAGCACGGTGGTGCCGGGCCGGATCCGGGCGCGGGCGCCGTTGTCGAGCACCTGGACCCCGCTCCAGTGGCGGCGGACGTCGACGAGGATGTCCTCGCCCTGCGCCTGGCCGTTGAGGGAGGTCCCCGCGGCCCGGAAGACGACGTTGCGGCCCTTGCCGTGCGCGTAGGAGAAGACCGCGGAGATGTCGTCGAGGTCCTCGGCGACGACCACGACCTGCGGGACGAAGCGGTACGGGCTGGCGTCGGAGGCGTAGCGGACCAGGTCGGAGACCTTGTGGAGCACCTTGTCCGGGCCGAGCAGTGCGATCAGCTCGCCGCGCAGCGGCTCGGGGGTGCCCGTGGCCCGGTGGTCGGCCACCCGGTCGTGGACGGGGCGCGCCGCGGTGATGGGGCGCAGGGCCCGGGGATCCGGCTCCAGCAGGGGCATGGCGGCTCTCCTCCGGTTGACTCCGCGTCAGCTCAATGCGGTCGGTCCGGCCCGTCGACCAGGGTGGTCAGCAGGTCGCCGAGCACCTCGCGCTGATCGGCGGTCAGGGGGGCCAGGATCTCCTCCGCCGCGGCCCGCCGCGCGCTGCGCAACGCGCGCAGTGTGGAACGGCCGGCATCGGTCAGCTCGATCCGGACCACCCGGCGGTTGGCCGGATCGGGTACCCGCCGCACCGCGCCGTGCGCCTCCAGCGCGTCGACCAGGGTGGTCACCGCCCGGGGGACGACCTCCAGCCGTTCGGCGAGGTCGGCCATCCGCGGCGGGGTGTCGCGGTGGTGGTCGACGATCCGCAACAGCCGGGACTGCGCGGGGGTGAAGGCGATGTCCAGGTGCTCCAGGTGGTGTTTCTGGGCGCGGTGCACCCGGCGGGTCAGCCGTACCAGCTGCTCGGCGAGGTGGGTGGTGCTGACCGTCGGCTCGGGGGAGGGCATGGCGCGAGGATAGCGGATGACAGGACTTCGTTCATTGTGAGCATAGGTAACAATGAGCTAAGCTCCACGATGCTCGCCCCGAGTCCGCCCGCGTCGGTGGTTTCCGGCCCGTGAATCCGTACGTCCTTCGAAGGAGCCCATGCGCAGCGACGAACCCCAGTGGACCCCACCGCCCAAGGACCCGGCCGAGCCGGTCCAGCTGCGGCGGATCCTCGCCCTCTTCCGTCCCTACCGCGCCCGGCTCGCCCTCGTGGGCCTGCTCGTCGGCGCCTCCTCGCTGGTCTCGGTCGCCTCCCCCTTTCTCCTCCGCGAGATCCTGGACGTGGCGATACCCGGCCGGCGCACCGGGCTGCTGACCCTGCTCGCCCTCGGCATGATCGTCACCGCGATCACCACCAGCGTCTTCGGCGTCCTGCAGACCCTGCTGTCCACCACCGTCGGCCAGCGCGTCATGCACGACCTGCGCACCGCGGTCTACGCCAAACTCCAGCGGATGCCGCTGGCGTTCTTCACCCGCACCCGCACGGGCGAGGTCCAGTCCCGGATCGCCAACGACATCGGGGGAATGCAGGCGACGGTCACCTCCACCGCCACCTCCCTGGTCTCCAACCTGACCTCCGTCATCGCCACCGTCTGCGCCATGCTCGCCCTCGACTGGCGGCTGACCGTCGTCTCGCTGCTGCTGCTCCCGCTCTTCGTCTGGATCAGCCGCCGGGTCGGCAACGAACGCAAGAAGATCACCACCCAGCGGCAGAAGCAGATGGCCGCGATGTCCGCGATGGTCACCGAATCCCTCTCGGTCAGCGGCATCCTGCTCGGCCGCACGATGGGCCGCGCCGACTCCCTCACCGAGAGCTTCGCCGGCGAGTCCGAGCGCCTGGTCGACCTGGAGGTCCGCGCCAACATGGCCGGCCGCTGGCGGATGGCCACCATCGGGATCGTGATGGCCGCCATGCCCGCCCTGATCTACTGGGCGGCGGGCATGGTCCTCCAGTTCGGCGGCCCGGCCTTCTCCCTCGGCACCCTGGTCGCCTTCGTCTCCCTCCAGCAGGGCCTGCTGCGGCCGACCGTCTCGCTGCTGTCCACCGGCGTGCAGATGCAGACCTCGCTCGCGCTCTTCCAGCGCATCTTCGAGTACCTCGATCTGCCGGTCGCCATCACCGAGGCCGCCGAGCCGGTCCGTATCCCGGCGCCGCGCGGCGAGATCCGCTTCGAGAACGTCCGGTTCTGCTACGACCCCGAGGCCGCCCCCACCCTCGACGGCATCGACCTGACCGTCCCGGCCGGCGCCAGCCTCGCCGTCGTCGGACCGACCGGCAGCGGCAAGAGCACCCTGAGCTACCTCGTGCCGCGGCTCTACGACGTGACCGGCGGCCGGGTCACCCTCGACGGCACCGACGTCCGCGACCTCGACTTCGACACCCTCGCCCGCTCGGTCGGCGTGGTCTCCCAGGAGACCTACCTCTTCCACGCCTCGGTCGCCGACAACCTGCGCTTCGCCAAGCCCGACGCCACCGACGAGGAGATCGCCCGCGCCGCCAGGGCCGCCCAGATCCACGACCACATCGCCGCCCTGCCCGACGGCTACGACACCCTCGTCGGCGAGCGCGGCTACCGCTTCTCCGGCGGCGAGAAACAGCGCCTCGCCATCGCCCGCACCATCCTGCGCGACCCGCCCGTCCTGGTCCTGGACGAAGCGACCAGCGCCCTGGACACCCGCACCGAACACGCCGTCCAGCAGGCCATCGACGAGCTCTCCGCGGGCCGCACCACCCTGACGATCGCGCACCGCCTCTCCACGGTCCGCGACGCCGACCAGATCGTGGTGCTGGACGCCGGCCGGATCGCCGAACGCGGCACCCACGACGAGCTGCTCGCCGCCGACGGGCGTTACGCGGCGCTGGTACGGCGTGACGCACACCTCACCCCGGCGGACGATCAAGCCATGGCCCCGTAAGTGACCCGCGGGTAAGGTCGGAGTCGCGGCGGCCAGTTCAATGGTCGGGGTGGCCGCCGCACCCACTTCCCGGCGGCCCGGCCGGCCGTCGCCGTCCCTTCCGTCCTCGCTCCGTCCGACCCGGGAGGCCTTCGTGACAGCTGACGACCGTTCCGCCCGCGCCCTGGCCCGTCTGCTGGCGGGGATGGGGACCCTCCACTTCCTCGCCCCGAAGCCGTTCGACGCGCTCGTGCCCCGGCACCTGCCCGGCAGCGCCCGCACCTGGACCTACGCGAGCGGCGTCGCCGAACTCGCCGTCGCCGCCGCCGTCGCCCTGCCGCGCACCCGCCGGGCCGGTGCGCTGGCCGCGGCCGGCCTCTTCGTCGCGGTCTTCCCGGCCAACCTCAAGATGGCCCACGACTGGCGCCACCGCCCGGCCCCGCTCAAGGCCCTGGCCTACGCGCGGCTGCCCGGCCAGCTCCCGCTGATCGGCTGGGCCCTGCACACCGCCCGCACGGCCCGCGAGACCACCCCCGCACCCCGCCCGTAGCGCCTACGCTGCACGGCATGACCAGGCCTCAGGAACACTCGGACCTCCCGCAGTTCACCCTCGGCTTCCCCGGTCCGCTGCGGGACCGGCTGGTCTCCGCGGTGCTCTGCGGCGCCAAGACCACCACGACGAGCCTGCTGACCGAGTACGAGCGCGGCGGCGAACCGCTGCCGAGGGCCGGCCGGCGCGCGGTCCTGCCCGACTCCGCCGACCGGCCGGTGGCCGTGATCGAGGTGACCGGCGTGCGGGTGGTGCGCCTGGCGGAGGTCGACCCGGCACATGCGCGGGCCGAGGGCGAGGGCCACACCACCGTGGCCGCCTGGCGGGCCGACCACGAGACCTTCTGGCACGGCCCGGACCTGCGCAGGGAACTCGGGGATGCGGACTTCACCGTCGACGACGACACCCCGGTGGTGCTCGAACGCTTTCGGGTCGTCGAGCGCCTGCCGGACGGAAGCGGTGCCGCGCCCGGCAGCTGAGGTGGCGGCGGACGGGGCGCCTGGGCTCCGCTGCCCCGTGCCTCGGTCGCCGGACCCTGGCCGCCGACGCCGGACTCCGTCAGCGCCGGGCCGGCGGGCGTCAGAGCGCGGCGATGTCGACGGCCTCGGCCATGATCCGGTAGCCCGCATCATTGGGGTGCTTGTGGTCGCCGCCGTCATAGGCGGGAGCGAGCGCGTCCGGGTCCGCCGGATCGGCCAGCGCCGCGGCGAAGTCGGCCACCGCGTCGAACTCGCCCGAGGCGCGTATCCAGTCGTTGACCTCGCGGCGCTTCGCCTCGGCCGCCGGCGTGTGGTACTCCGCCCCCTTGAACGGCAGGATCGTCCCTCCTGTGACCCGCACCCCCGCCGCGCCCGCCATACCGGTCAACTCCCGTTAGCCGGCGATGAGTTCCGCGGCGGTCCGATCCGGATTGGGCCGGTACGTCGGCAGCTCGACCTCACTGAAGCCGATGTCGTTGAGGCCCACCAGCACCACCACCGAGCGCACGCCCGGCTGGTCGAGCACATCGCGGCGGAAGCGGGCAGTGGCCCGCTCGCCGAACCACGCCGAGTCGGCGAGCAGCAGATTCCCCCCGATGCCCTGGTTGAGCACGGGACGCGGGGTGCCCCGGCCGGCCAGTCGCTCGGCCAGCGCGTCCGAGTAGCGGCGGTTGCCGTCGACGGTCGAAGCGAACCCGTCCGTGAGGGAGTCGCCGAAGACCACCACGGTGTCGGCACGCGACGGGCCGCCGTCCGCCAGTTCCACGGCGGCAAGGTAGTACCAGGACACCGTGGTCTCGCCGAACACCGCCGGGTCGGCCGCCGCGAGTTGGTCGCCCGCGGCCCGGTAGGCGGTGGCGTACGCCTGGGCGTGGAAGGAGGCGGGGCCGGTCGGCCGGGCGAAGTACAGCGACACCGTCAGCGACGCGAACGGTGCCACGCTCACCTCCGCGGCATCGCTGTACACCTCACCGCCGGCCGGGATCCGCACCCCGTCGGCCCCGCCGAAGGTGAGCCGGCGCACCGTGCCGGCCCGCTCGGCCGCGTCGTGGTCCGTACGGGCGATCGTGGCGCCCGCCACCTCCAGCGGGGCGGTCCCGTAGCGGTGGGAGAGCTTGATGCGGGCCGAGGTGCCGGAGCCGGTGACCCGCACGACCTGGCGCACGGTCTGGTCCGCGAACCCGTCCAGCGCCCAGTTCTTGTGGAAACCCTCACTGGGGCGCTGGACGGCCGCGGCCCAGCCGGCCTTCCAAGAGGGGGGGGGGGGGGGGGGGGGGGGGGGGGGGGGGGAGATCTGGTGGTGGTTCATGCGCTGCGTTCCTCTCTGTGGTTCGCCGGACGGCGCCAACGGAGAGTCTGCGAGCGGGCGAGAAGGCTGCCCAGACCTCTGATCTTGGTACGCACCCGGTGCCTACCAAGGCCAGGGACACCCTCCAGGGCCAGGGACACCTGGCCCTCCCGTCCTTCAGTCCCGCTCGACGAGGGCGTCGGTCAGCGTCATCAGCCGTTCCCGGGCCTCGGTGTCGTAGGCCTGGTCGTGGGCCCGCGCCTCGGTGAACTGGTCGAAGTAGCGGCCCGTGGTGTCGGCGAGGTCCGGGTCGAGGAGCAGCCGGAC
>Ga0207426_1001356_pt1 | contig 20757 bp, 18 predicted proteins | sample AraplaMF_Cvi_mMS_FD_184265 | JGI IMG/M metagenome (GOLD analysis project Ga0207426, IMG submission 184265) | Arabidopsis root microbial communities from the University of North Carolina, USA - plate scrape MF_Cvi_mMS (SPAdes) (version 2) | ecosystem: Host-associated > Plants > Roots > Endosphere... | reverse complement strand
CGTCGACTGGACGGGCGTCGGGGTGCTCTGGCTCAACTACCCGAACAATCCGACCGGCGCGCGCGCCCCGCTGGCCTTCTACGAGCACGCGGCCGCGCTGGCGCGTGAGCACGGCTTCGTGCTCGCCTCCGACGAGGCCTACTCGGAGCTCTACTTCGCGGGCGAGCCGCCGGTCAGCGCGCTGCAGGTGCGCGATCGCTCCCACGTCGCGGTCTTCAACACCCTGTCGAAGCGCTCCTCGATGCCGGGCTACCGCTCGGGGTTCGTCGCCGGCGACCCGGAAGGAGCGGGCGTCGATGCTCTCCAGGGTGCGCGCGGACGTCTTGTCCGCGCGGAGCGCCACCAGCCGGTCGGCGGTCGCCCCGGCGGTCTTCGCCGCCTGCGGCGCCACGCGGGCCCCGTCCCGTGACGGCTCGGGCCGCGAGGAGACGATCAGCGGGAGCGTCGAGGTGTGCGCCTCGTCGTATCCGGCGGCGATCAGTGCCGTCACGTTGAACAGCCGGCGGTCAAGGGTGCCCGCGGACACCAGTGCCTCGGCGTCGAACGGCATGACGCGCACGAAGGGCTCGTTGTTGTAATACTCGGCGAGCATGTCGCGCACGTCCTGCGGCTTCGCCGGGCGCGCGAGCTGGTCCGGCGAGAAATACGTCGTCACCGCGAGACCCTTCAGGAATGCGCCGACGATCGGCGTGAAGACGGGCGCGCGCGCGAGACCCGTGCGCACGGACATTTCCGGCAGATGCTTGTGCGTCAGGCTCAGTGCGTAAGGGCGCGGGCTCATGAGTCGCTCGTTGCCGCCCGCTTCGTACTCCGCGATCATTTTCTTGCCGCCGCCGCTGTAGCCGGTGATCGAATAGGCATGCGCGTCGAAATCGGCGGGGACGAGACCGCCCGCCACGAGGGGCTGCACCGACAGCACGAACGCCGACGCGTGGCAGCCCGGCACCGCGATGCGCTTCGACGTGCGCAGACGCTCGCGCTGCGCACGCGCGAGCTCGGGCAGGCCGTACGCCCAGTCGTCCTGCGTGCGGAAGGCCGTGCTGGCGTCGATCATCACGGTGCGCGTGTTGTCCTTGTCGACGAGCGAAACCGATTCGCGCGACGCAACATCCGGCAGGCACAGGAACGTTACGTCCGACGCGTTGATGAGCCAGCGGCGCTCCTCGATGTCCTTGCGCTTCGCTTCCTCGATACGCAACACCTCGATGTCACGGCGCTGCGACAGATATTCGAAAATCTTCAGGCCGGTGGTGCCTTCCTGTCCGTCGACAAATACTTTCGTGGTCATCTCGATCTCGCTGGTTCGTGCGGACGCTCGCCGCAAAACCGACATTTTAGTGCGATTCCGCGGCGGGTTGATGTCCGCGGTTTTCGTCGCCGGCCCGGTTGCCGACCCAGCGCGCCGTCACCGCGGCGATGCGTGCCCCGTAGACTTTCGCGGTTTCGAGATCGCCGGGCGGCGGGGCTTCATCCGGCGAGGCATCCGCGGGCGATTGCGTGAGGAGGCCCGTGAACCCGCCGACGAAATTCAGATCGTTACGCGTGGCCGCCTTGGTGTTCGACGGCATCATGCCCGTGCCGATCCAGATCATCCCGTGCTGCATCGCTAGCGTAACGAAATAGGAGATGGTCAGGAATTTGTCGCCGTTCATGTGCGCCGAGTTGGTGAATCCGGCCGCGATCTTGTCCTTCCATTTCTGCGAGAACCAGGGCTTCGAACTCGCGTCGGCGAACTTTTTGAAATCGGCGGACGGCCCGCCCATGTATGTCGGCGCGCCGAAGACGATGGCGTCGGCGGCGTCGAGTTCGGCCCATGCAGCGTCGTCGAGGTCACCGACGGCGATCAGTTTCACGTTCGCGCCGGCGTCGGCTGCGCCGCTGAGCACCGCTTCCGCGACTTTCTTCGTGTGGCCGTAGCCGCTGTGATAAACGATGATGATGTTCGGCATGGTTTCCCCGAGTCACTTCCTGCGCCGCCGCCTGTACGGACGCGTGCCTTGCGGACGGTCCAGGCCAGTCTAGCAAAGACAATTTTTAACCGAGCGGCGTAAGCGCGCGGTTCTCTACTTCAGGCTAACGGCCGTATGTAAAGGTGAGCTGTGCGCTGGCGATCGTCATCGTGCGGATTTCGTGCTCGAACATGAGGGCGGGCGTGCCTTGGCGCAGGCGCAGGTCGGCGCTGCCTAGCGCGTAGACAGTCACGATATAACGATGCGGCTTGCCGGGCGGCGGGCACGGGCCGCCGTAGCCTTCCGTGTCCCAGTCGTTGCGCGCCTCGACGGCCCCCATCTTGCGTAGCGCGCCCGACGCGCTCGCGTTGCCCGCCAGGTGATCCGTGCCAACCGGAATGCCCGCGACCGCCCAGTGCCACCAGCCGCGCCCCGGCGCGTCGGGATCGAAGACCGTCACGGCGAAGCTGCGCGTGTTGGCGGGTGCGCCGTGCCAGGAAATCTGCGGCGAGCGGTTGCCGCCCTTGCATTCGGACTGATCGAAAAGGAGTGTCGGCCCGATGGTCTTGCCGGGCGCGAGGTCTGTGCTGGAGACGGTGAACGCGGGGTCGGCCGCGGCCTCGTGCGAATGGGCGAAAACCGCCGCCGCGAAGGCGATGAAGAGTACTGATGCGACATGGCCAGTCGAACTCACGCGTCGGCCGGTGAGGCGCATGGGCTGAACTCCTGTCAGTATCGTCGCGCGTTATAGCAGCGTTTCGCTGGCTGCAACGATGTTTTTTGTCTCAGTGATGCGCTTCGTACTAGCTTGCAGTTTAACATTGCAACAAAGCATAAAAGTCTTAAATCCTTGGGACTTAACCGATGGCGCACGGAGCGCCACCGGTTTCGACGTAGTGCGCAGCGCCTTGACGGCGATGATTTCAAACTCTAATGAACGCAGACATGAGTAATTCGACGCAGATTCGCGCGGCAACTAATCGACTGAAATACAGGAGAAGTTAAATGAGCCAGCGAATAAAAGTCATCATCGCAGACGATCATCCGGTCATTCTGTTTGGCACGACACAGGCCCTCAACAAGTTTCCGGAGGTGGACGTCATCGGTCAGGCCCGTCAGTCGACCGAACTCGTCCAGTTGCTCCAAAAGGAGCCATGCGATGTCCTCGTCACCGATCTCGCCATGCCCGGCGGCTCTTATGGCGACGGCATGCCTTTGCTCGGCTATATCGGCCGGCAGTTTCCACGCGTGAAACTCGTCGTGCTGACCATGCTCGAAAATCCGGCCTTGCTCAAACGTTTGCGCGAAGTGGGCGTGATGTCGATCATCAACAAGGCCGACGACATGAACCACATCGGCTGGGCGATCCAGCACGTCATGCGCGGGCAGGAGTACCTCGGCCCGTCCGTCAAGGCGGCGCTCGACAGCATGGGGCTCGGCGCGAACGGACAGCAGCGTAGCGTGATCCTGTCCAAGCGCGAGCTGGAAGTGGTGCGCCTGTTCGTTTCGGGCATGACGATTACGGAAATTGCCGGACAATTGCGGCGCAGTATCAAGACAATCAGCACGCAAAAGAACACCGCAATGCGAAAACTCGGCATCGAGCGCGATTCCGAATTGTTTCAGTATGCGCAAAGCAACGGCTTAATGAATCTCTCCGCCTATTCCGGCGACGGTTCGCTCGACGATTCATCGCTTCCCAATCCCAATTCGCTGTAAGCGATTTTTGAATGCCGAATAAAAAAAGCCGCCGACTTCCGTCAGCGGCTTTTTTATTTTAATTGCTTCGTGCGGGTCAATGCTTATTGCGGGGCAGCGGTCGCGCCGCCGTGCGCAGCCGACCATTCCGCCGGTGCGTGCAGGAATTTTTCGACTTCATCGAGCGTCTTCGACTCGAAGTAGCCTTGCTCCTTCGCGACGCGCAACACGTCCCACCAGGTGGCGAGCGCGTGCAGATCGACGTCGATGTCTTTCAGCACCGACACGCTCTCCTTGAAGATGTTGTAGTGGAAGAGCACGAAGCAGTGGTTCACCGTCGCGCCCGCCGTGCGCAGCGCGTTGATGAAGTTGATCTTGCTGCGGCTGTCGGTGGTCAGGTCTTCGACCAGCAGCACGCGCTGGCCCTCAGTCAGCAAACCTTCGATCTGCGCGTTGCGCCCGAAACCCTTCGGCTTCTTGCGGACGTATTGCATCGGCACCATCAGGCGGTCGGCGATCCACGCGGCGAACGGGATACCCGCGGTCTCGCCGCCGGCGACGGCGTCGATCTGCTCGTAGCCGACATCGCGAAGAATGGTCGCTTCGGCCATCTCCATCAGGCCGCGGCGCACGCGCGGATAGGAGATCAGCTTGCGGCAGTCGATATACACCGGGCTCGCCCAGCCGGACGTGAAGATGTACGGTTTTTCCGCGTTGAAGTGCACCGCCTGCACTTCGAGCAGCATCTTGGCGGTGGTGTCGGAGATCGTCTGGCGATCGAAGCCTGTCATGGGCGAATCCTTGGACTTGTGTGGCGCTTGAAGAAGCGGGAGGCGGCCGCGAGGGCCTTGGCGCATGGGTTCGGTGCGAAGCGAGCATTCCTTCCGGAGGGCTTCTTCGCATGCCCTGCGCGCGTGTCGGCGGGACTCGGCGCTTCAGCGCCTGGTGCCGCCCCAGGCACAGCTAGCCCGGCATTTTACCTGAGCCGGCGTGCCTGGGCGAATTGTTTGCAGGTTGTGAAAGCGCGGTGCTCACGCGTAAACTCGCGGCGCTGCGCATACCCTTCTTTACCTCGATGACATCTGTTTCCTCCACGAACGATTCCGCCGCCGCGCCAACCCGCCACGCGCTGCAGGCGCTCGTCGCGTCCATGCTCGGCTATGCGATGGACGGCTTCGATCTGCTGATCCTAGGCTTCATGCTGCCCGCGATCGCCGCCGACCTGCATCTCACGCCCGCACAATCCGGCGCGCTCGTCACCTGGACGCTCGCCGGGGCCGTCGCGGGCGGCGTCGTGTTCGGCATGCTGTCCGACTACTTTGGCCGCGTGCGCATGCTGACCTGGACGATTCTCGTGTTCGCCGTCTTCACCGGCATGTGCGCGCTCGCGCAGGGTTACGGCGACTTGCTGATCTATCGCACCATCGCCGGGATCGGCCTGGGCGGCGAGTTCGGGATCGGCATGGCGCTCGTTGCCGAGGCGTGGCCCGCGCGGCTGCGCGCCCGCGTGTCGTCGTATGTGGGGATCGGCTGGCAACTGGGCGTGCTCGCCGCCGCGCTCATCACGCCGATGCTGCTGCCCGTGATCGGCTGGCGCGGCATGTTCGCGGTCGGGCTGCTGCCGGCGGTCGTCTCGTTTTTCGTGCGGCGACGCGTGGACGAACCCGCGTTGTTCACCGAACGCCGCGCGGCTGCGAAAACCGCCGCCGCCCGCAAGTTGCCGCTCAGGCGTCTTTTCGACGACGCCCGTACGGCGCGCGCGAGCCTCGGCGTGATCGTCCTGTGCTCGGTGCAGAACTTCGGTTATTACGGGCTGATGATCTGGCTGCCGAGCTATCTGTCGAAGACGTTCGGCTACTCGTTGACGAAATCCGGCCTCTGGACCGCGTCCACCGTGCTCGGCATGGCGTTCGGCATCTGGCTGTTCGGTCTGGCGGCGGACCGCTTCGGGCGCAAACCGGCGTTTCTCGTCTACCAGTTTGGCGCGGTCGCGATGGTGTTCGTCTATTCCAGTTTGACGAGCCCGGCGGCGCTCCTGATCGGCGGCGCGGTGATGGGCGTGTTCGTCAACGGCATGCTCGGCGGCTACGGCGCGCTGATCTCCGAGATCTATCCGACCGATGCGCGCGCGACCGCGCAGAACGTGCTGTTCAATATCGGGCGCGCGGTGGGTGGACTCGGTCCGGTCGCGGTCGGCGCGCTGGCCGCGCGTTATTCGTTCGCGGTGGCGCTCGCATTCCTCGCGTCGATCTATCTGCTCGACGTCGTTGCGACGCTCTTTCTCATTCCCGAAAAACGCGGCGCGGCCCTCGACTGAGCGCATCGTCGCCGGATGAAACTGCGCTGAAACGTTGCATCGCGTCATTTCAAGTGCGCGGTGTACACTGAATGTCCCAAAAAAAACCAAAGGCTCCGTCTGCTCGTTCGATCCCGACGAGCGGCACGTTGCGTCTATCCGACGCCCCGAGCACATGAATCTTGGTCCATCGATTCACATTCCCGCATTCATTGCAACACGGTCGACGGCGGTGTGAACCCTGTTCAAATAATTCTCAAACGTCTCAGGTCAAATCATGGACGAACAACTGAAGCAAAGTGCCCTCGCGTATCACCAGAATCCTCGCCCCGGCAAGATTTCGGTTACACCGACCAAGCCGCTTTCCAACCAGCTCGACCTGTCGCTCGCGTATTCGCCGGGCGTCGCGGCCGCGTGCATGGCGATCTACGATGAGCCGCTCGACGCGCAGAAGTACACGTCGCGTGCGAACCTCGTCGGCGTCGTGACGAACGGCACGGCCGTTTTGGGTCTCGGCAACATCGGCCCGCTCGCGGCCAAGCCGGTGATGGAAGGCAAGGGGTGTCTCTTCAAGAAGTTCGCGGGCATCGACGTATTCGATATCGAGTTGGCGGAAACCGATCCGGACAAGCTCGTCGATGCGATCGCGATGCTCGAGCCCACGCTGGGCGGCATCAATCTCGAGGACATCAAGGCGCCCGAATGCTTCTACATCGAGAAGAAGCTGCGCGAGCGCATGAAGATTCCCGTTTTCCATGACGATCAGCACGGTACGGCGATCATCGCATCGGCGGCGATTCTCAACGGCCTGAAAGTGGTCGGCAAGAAGCTGGACGAAGTGAAGCTCGTGTGCTCGGGCGCGGGCGCGGCGGCGATCGCGTGTCTTGACCTGCTCGTCCACCTCGGCCTGAAGAAGTCGAACACGCTCGTGGTCGATTCGAAGGGCGTGATTTACGAAGGCCGCGGCAATCTGGATGCATCGAAGGAGCGCTATCAGGCTACGACCGACGCGCGCACGCTCGCCGATGCGATGCACGGTTGCGACGTCTTCCTAGGCTGCTCGAGCGCGGGCGTGCTGAAGGCGGAAATGGTCGAGACGATGGCCGGCAAGCCGCTGATTCTCGCGCTGGCGAATCCCGAGCCGGAAATTCGTCCGGAAGAAGCGAAGCGGGTGCGTCCGGACTGTATCGTCGCGACAGGCCGTTCGGACTATCCGAATCAGGTCAACAACGTGCTGTGCTTCCCGTTCATCTTCCGCGGCGCGCTGGACGTCGGCGCGACGACGATCACCGAAGAGATGAAGCTCGCGTGCGTGCGCGCGATCGCCGAACTCGCGGAAGAAACCGATCAGGGCGATGAAGTCGCGAAGGCCTACGAAGGCCATTCGCTGGAATTCGGCCCGGAATATCTGATTCCGAAGCCCTTCGATCCGCGCCTGATCATCAAGATCGCGCCGGCCGTGGCGCAAGCCGCGATGGATTCCGGCGTCGCGACTCGCCCGATCAACGACATGGACGCGTATCGCGAGACGCTCGGCGCGACGGTGTATCGCACGGGCATGGTGATGCGTCCGGTATTCGCGGCGGCGAAGGCTGCGCCGGCGCGCATCGCGTTCGCGGAAGGCGAGGACGAGCGGGTGCTGCGCGCCGCGCAGTTCGTGCTGCTCGAGAAGATTGCGAAGCCGATCATCATCGGGCGGCCGGCTGTCGTCGAAATGCGTCTGCAGAAGATGGGCTCGAAGCTGAAGCCGGGCGTCGATTTCGAGATCGTGAATCCGGAAGACGATCCGCGTTATCAGAAGAGCTGGCAGGCGTATCACGAGATCGCCGCGCGTCAGGGCGTGACGCCCGAAAGCGCGAAGGCCGCGCTGCGCAAGTTCAACACGCTGATCGGCGCGATCCTGGTTCACACCGGCGACGCGGACGGGATGATCTGCGGTCTCATCGACACGTATCAGGATCACCTGAAGTTCATCGATCAGGTGCTCGGCAAGGCGGAAGGCGCGAACAACTTCGCGGCGATGAATCTGCTGATGCTGCAAGGGCGCAATCTGTTCATCAGCGACACGTACGTCAACGAAATGCCGACGCCCGAGCAGCTCGCCGACATGACGATTCTGGCGGCGCGCGAAATCGAACGGTTCGGGATTCAGCCGAAGGTCGCGCTGGTGTCGAATTCGAACTTCGGCAGCGTGCAGAGCGCGTCGAGCAAGCGGATGGCGGACGCGCGCAAGCTGATCGCCGAGCGTGCGCCGGAACTCGAAATCGACGGCGAAATGCACGGCGATGCGGCGCTTTCCGAAGCTGTGCGCAAGGCTTCGTTCCCGGGGACCACACTGCATGGCGAGGCGAATCTGCTGATCATGCCGAACGTCGAAGCGGCGAACATCACCTACAACCTGCTCAAGATGGTGAGCGGCGAGGGCGTGACCGTCGGGCCGTTCCTGCTCGGCGCTTCGAAGCCGGTGCATATCCTGACGCCGGCGGCGACCGTGCGCCGGATCATCAATATGACGGCGGTGGCGAGCGCGAATGCGCGCGTAGCGAAGTAACGCGACATCGCGTTGGGAAGAGGAACGGCGATCCGGGTGACCGGATCGCCGTTTTTTTATTGACGCGGTTCGCTCGATGGTCGACCTCGCGAACCGCCTTCGAGCGTGACCCAACCAGAATCAGGCCACCTGCCGCTTTTCCCCGCCTTCGTTATTCCGCCAGCGCGCAAGCAACGCATTCCATTTGATCTTCGCGGCCTTCACGTTGTTGTCCTTGATGTGCCCATAACCGCGCATGGAATCGGGAAGATTCGCGAGTTCGACGGCGAGTTGCAGGTTCTGCGCCGTCAGTCCGCCGATCAACTCGCGCACCAGAGCCTCGTACTCGCCGATCAACGCCCGTTCCATCTTCCGTTCTTCCGTGCGTCCGAACGGATCGAGCGCCGTACCGCGCAGGAACTTCAGCTTGGCGAGCACGCGCATCGCCGACATCATCCACGGACCGTACTGCTTCTTCACCAGATGCCCGTGCGCGTCCTTCTTCGAAAAACTCGGCGGCGCGAGATGCATCTTGATCTTCCAGTCGCCTTCGAAGCTGTTCTTCACCTTGTCGAGGAACACCGGATCGGCATAAAGACGCGCGACTTCGTATTCGTCCTTGTACGCCATCAGCTTGTGCAGGTTCTTCGCGACGGCCTCGGTCAGCGGATACTGCCCGTCGCCCGAACCCAGCGCCGCTTCCTTCGCGCGCACTTCGGCAACCAGCCGTCCGTACCGCGCTGCGTAAGCCGTGTTCTGATACTTCGCGAGATAGTCGAGACGCTTGTCGATGAGCGCGTCGAGCGCCTTCGGCGTATGCAGCGCGATGACCTTGCCCGGCGCTTCCTGTACGCCGTGCTGCGCATCGGCCAGACGGCGCACGGCTTCGAGATCGTGCGCCGCGCGACGGCCCCATTCGAATGCCGCGAGATTCTTCTCGATCTGCACCGCATTCAGCTCGATGGCGCGCGCCAGCGACTCATGCCGCAACGGCACCCAACCCTTCTGCCAGGCGAACCCGAGCACGAACGGATTCGTATAGATCGCATCGCCCATCAGCGCGACGGCGAAGCGGTTCGCATCGACGAGCGCGACATGCTGGCCCGCCGCCGCGCGAATATCCGCCTCCGCGCTCGCGCCCGGAAAACTCCAGTTCGGGTTCTTGATGAACTCGGCGGTTGGCGTCTGCGCGCTGTTCACGACGACACGCGTGTGATCGGGCTGCATCCGCGAGCCGCATTCGTTGCTGGCGGTGACGATCGCATCGCAACCGATGACGAGATCCGCCTCGCCCATCGCGATACGCGTCGCGTGGATATCGGTCGGACGGTTGGCGATCTGCACATGGCTCATCACGGCGCCGCCTTTCTGCGCGAGGCCGGTGACGTCGAGCACGGTGACGCCCTTCTGCTCCAGATGCGCCGCCATGCCGAGCAGCGCGCCGATCGTCACGACGCCCGTCCCGCCGACGCCCGTGACCAGCACGCCATACGGCCGCGCGATCTCCGGAAGCTCGGGCGTCGGCACGGGCGACATCGCATCGCTCGCGACGCTCGTCGCCTTCGGCTTTTTCAACTGACCGCCTTCCACCGTCACGAAACTCGGGCAGAAGCCGTTCAGACACGAGTAGTCCTTGTTGCACGTCGACTGATTGATCTGGCGCTTCGTGCCGTACTCGGTATCGAGCGGCTCGACCGACAGGCAGTTCGACTTCACCGAGCAATCGCCGCAGCCTTCGCACACCGCTTCGTTGATGACGACGCGCTTCGCCGGATCGGGGAACGCGCCGCGCTTGCGGCGGCGGCGCTTCTCGGTCGCGCAGGTCTGGTCGTAGATCAGGATCGACGTGCCCGCCACCTCGCGCAGTTGCCGCTGAATATCGTCCAGCTTGTCGCGATGATGCACGTCGATGCCCGGCGCCAGCCCGACGCTCGCCGTGTACTTTTCCGGCTCATCCGTGACGATGACGATCTTCGCCGCGCCCTCCGCCGCGAGCTGATGCGTGATCTGCGGAACGGTCAGCACCCCGTCTACGGGCTGGCCGCCGGTCATCGCGACGGCATCGTTATAGAGAATCTTGTAGGTGATGTTCACCTTCGCGGCGATCGCCGCGCGGATCGCGAGCAGGCCCGAATGGAAATACGTGCCGTCGCCGAGATTGGCGAAAACGTGCTTGTCGTTCGAGAACGGCGACTGGCCGACCCACGCGACGCCTTCGCCGCCCATCTGGCTGAAGGTGCTCGTGTTGCGGTCCATCCAGACCGTCATGTAGTGGCAGCCGATGCCCGCCATCGCGCGCGAGCCTTCCGGCACGTTCGTCGAGGTATTGTGCGGGCAGCCCGAGCAGAACCACGGTTTGCGCTCCGCCTCGACGCGCGGCCGCGCGAGCGACCTTTCCTTCGCTTCGATCACGGCGATGCGCGTCGCGATGCGCGCGCGCACGTCGGCGGGCAAATCGAATTTTTCGAGGCGCGTCGCGATGGCCTTCGCAATGATCGCGGGCGACAGCTCGTAGTGCGCGGGCAAGAGCCAGTTGCCCATCGGCACGGACCATTCGCCGCCTGCGCCGTCTTTTTCATCGAACTTGCCGTACACGCGCGGACGTTGCGCATCCGGCCAGTTATAGAGTTCTTCCTTGATCGCGTATTCGAGAATCTGGCGCTTTTCCTCGACGACCAGAATCTCTTCCAGCCCGCGCGCGAATTCCTGCGCGCCTTGCGCTTCGAGCGGCCATACGCAGCCGACCTTGTAGAGACGGATGCCGATTTGCGCGCACGTCGCGTCATCGAGGCCGAGATCGGTCAGCGCCTGACGGACATCGAGATAGGCTTTGCCGCCGGTCATGATGCCAAAGCGCGCATGCGGCGAATCGATTTCCACGCGGTCCAGCTTGTTCGCGCGCACGTAGGCGAGCGCGGCGTACCACTTGTAGTCGAGCAGACGCGCTTCCTGCACGAGCGGCGGATCCGGCCAGCGGATGTTCAGGCCGCCATCGGGCATCGCGAAATCGGTCGGGAGCACGATCTTCGTGCGATGCGGATCGATATCCACCGATGCCGACGACTCCACGACATCCGTCACGCATTTCATCGCGACCCAGAGGCCGGAGTAGCGGGACATCGCCCAGCCGTGCAGACCGAAGTCGAGATATTCCTGCACGTTCGACGGAAACAGCACCGGCAGGCCGCACGCCTTGAAAATGTGCTCCGACTGATGCGCGAGCGTCGATGATTTCGCGGCGTGATCGTCGCCGGCGAGCACGAGAACGCCGCCGTGCTTCGCCGATCCGGCGGAATTTCCGTGCTTGAAGACATCGCCGGAACGGTCGACGCCCGGGCCTTTGCCGTACCACATCGAGAAGACGCCGTCGTATTTGGCGCTCGGGTACAGGTTCACTTGCTGCGAGCCCCACACGGCGGTGGCGGCGAGATCTTCGTTCACGCCCGGCTGAAACACGATTTGATGGCCGGCGAGATGCTTCTTCGCCTTCCAGAGCGACTGGTCCAGACCGCCGAGGGGAGAACCGCGGTAACCGGAGATGAATCCGGCGGTGTTGAGACCGGCGGCCTTGTCGCGCTCTTGTTGCAGCATCGGCAGGCGCACCAGGGCCTGGATGCCGCTCATGTAGGCGCGGCCGCGTTCGAGCGTGTATTTGTCGTCTAGCGTGACAGACTTCAATGCGGCTTCTAGCGAAGCTCTTTGTTCTGCATCTAGCGGGGCGTTCATTATGTGTCTTCCTCCACCCGAGGTTTGGGATCACCAAAGCATGTTTCGGGCCGTGACATCTTGTGAATGCGTAGGCCGGGACTTCAAGTTTGCCGGTGCGGTGATCTTTCAGGCACTGGTACAAACCCGTTAAAAATTCCTCACTTACCGAGGCTTTGCGTCAGATCCTTGACGATTTGACTGCCATCGGGAGCGTTTTGTTACAGCTTGTAAATTCGACCGATCGGCGGAACCCTGCCGCTCATCGCTGTCTAAAAGGTCGCTTCCGGAGTTCCCGTGCAATTTTCTGTGCACATTTTGGCATCCGAAAGCGAGCCGTACACATGCAGTTAGAAGGAGATAACGATGAAACAACGCCACATCCAGAATGTCTTGATGGTTTCGGCGGCCTTTTTCGCCATCAGCGCGCCGATTGGCGGCGCACGCGCGAATAGTGCCTCGCCGTTCGGGGCGTCGTCGGTTGCACAGGTCGCGCAAATGCGCGTTCAGTCGGTTCAGGCCGGTGCTCAAAAGCGCCGTGAATCGGAAAGCAGCGACGACGAGACGGCGGGCTGACCCGCTCTTCGCGGTCCGTGTTGACTGGGGCGGGCCGCCTGAATGAACAAAGGGACATGGACCTTCGCGGTCCATGTCCCTTTTTAATGCCCGCGTTGCGGTGCGTTCAACCTGCGGTCGTGTCCTTCAGCACGCCGCGGCGCATCTGATCCAGTTCGATCGATTCAAAGAGCGCCTTGAAGTTGCCTTCGCCGAAGCCCTGATTGCCCTTGCGCTGGATGATCTCGAAAAAGATCGGCCCGATCTGGTTTTCCGTGAAAATCTGCAGCAGGATTTCGTCCTTGGTGCCGTCGATCAGAATCTTGCGCTTCTTCAGCTCCGCGACCGATTCGACGTGACCCGGCACCCGGCGATCGACGAGCTCGTAATATGTGTCGATGGTGTCGAGCAGCGCGATGCTCGCGCCGCGCAGGCCGTCGACGGTGCTGTAGATGTCAGCGGTGCCGAGCGCGATGTGCTGAATGCCTTCACCGCGATACGCGTCGAGATATTCCTGAATTTGTCCCGCGTTCTCCGAGCCTTCCTCATTGATTGGAATGCGGATCTTGCCGCACGGTGACGTCATCGCCTTCGATTTCACCGCCGTCACCTTGCCTTCGATATCGAAATAGCGGACTTCGCGGAAGTTGAAGAGCCGCTCGTAGAACTCCGCCCACTCGACCATGCGGCCGCGGTGCACGTTGTGCGTCAGGTGATCGATATAGGTCAGTCCGTGGCCCACCGGATTCTGCTCCGCGCCCGGAATCGGCTCGAAATCGACGTCGTAAATGCTGATATCGCCGATGCTGCCCGGCTGCGCGCCGTTCTTGCCGCGCCAGCGGTCGACGAAGTAGATCAGCGAATCGCCGATGCCTTTGATCGCCGGAATGTTCAGCTCCATCGGGCCGGTTTTATTGTCGAAGCCCCATGCGCCGAGGTCGAGCGCGCGCTTGTACGCCTTGGCGGCATCGGCGACGCGGAACGCGATCGCGCAGATCGACGGACCGTGCAGGCGCGCGAAGCGCTGCGCGAACGAATCGGGCTCGGCGTTGACGATGAAGTTGATTTCACCCTGGCGATAGAGCGTCACGTCCTTGTGACGATGCTTCGCGATCGCAGTGAAGCCCATCTGCTCGAACAGCTTGCCGAGCGCGACCGGGTCCGGTGCGGTGTATTCGATGAACTCGAAGCCGTCGGTGCCGACGGGATTCTCCCAGGTCGTTGCGGTCATGCATGTCTCCTGATCTTAGATGCGGCGCGATGTGCGCGACGTGGAGACAGTTTAGTCAGGCGGCACTGGCAAAAACTTGCGAAACAAACCGGCGATTCATAAGATTGCGCACGATGCTGCCAATTCACAGCGGCGAGGAGCTACGAAATGGCTGAGCTTGAATTGGATACGATTGACCGCCGAATTCTGGCCATTCTTCAGGAAAATGGACGGCTGTCGAATCAGGAAATCGCGGATCGCGTGAATTTGTCGCCGAGCCCATGTTTGCGGCGCATTCGGCGGCTGGAGGAAATCGGCGTGATTCGCGGTTATGTCGCCTTGCTCGACGCGAAGAAACTCGGGCTTGGCCTGCTCGCGTACATCAACGTGCGCCTGGAAAAGCGCGGCGGCACGCAGGCCGCCGCGGGCACGCCGAAAGCGCCGACACACGGCGATCTCTTTCGCGAAGCGGTGCGTTCATGGCCGGAGGTCGTCGCCTGCGACGCGATGACCGGCGAGATGGACTTTCTATTGCGCGTGCAAGTGCGCGACATGGATGACTTTTCGCGCTTCGTGCAGGATGAGTTGCTGCACCATCCGTCCGTCATCGATGTGCGCTCGAGCTTCTCGCTGGAGCGCATCAAGGAAACGACGGTTCTGCCGCTGCGTTAAAAGACGAAGGGCGGTCAGTGCCGCCCTTGTTGGTCCCGCGCGCAGCGCATCCCCGCGCTGTTCTCGAAGCTGATTACGCGGCGTCTTTTGCCGGAATGAACGCCTGGAAAACCTGCGACGCGCGATGCGCCTGGCGCTTGATCGCGTAGTCGAACACGGCGGCCTGCTCCTGAAGCATTTCGGCCACGATGCTGGTTTGGTCCGCCGGCGCGAGCGAGAGATAAGCATCCGCTTCGCCGTAAGCGTATTCGATCTTCATGCCCGACTTTTTCGCGATGTGCATCATGGTCGAATTACGCGACAGGCAGTGCATATAGAGCACCGACACGTGCGTGTTGCGGCTGCGCATGGCGGCACGCTCGAAAAGCTTCGAACCGATGCCACGGCCGCGTGCGCTTTCGAGCACCGACACGCCGAACTCGGCTGTACGCTTGTCGCCCTCGGCGGGCAGGTACGCCAGATGGCCAACGCCGATCAATTCGAGCGCGCCACCGAACACGCCGAACACCGTGTCGTTCGTGAAGTTGATATTGCGGACATAGTTCTCGATGACGTGATCCGGCACGAGCTGGCCGAAGCGCAGGAGACGGTCGTCTTCATCGAGAGCGAGAAAGTGAGTGAGGAGACGCTCGCGATCTGCCGAGGACAACTCCCGGACGAGAACCGGCATGCGCGCGTCTTTGAGCGGCTGATCGTGCGCGACGATTTGCTCGGCAGTGCGGTTGATGGTCAGTTCCATGGTCGTTTCTCCGTCATTCATGATGCAGCATGCTGCAAAGCAAAACGAATTTTAGCCGATTCCGGAGAAGCGCATACGGGAAAACCCTTAAAACTTCCTAGACCACACCTTCTAAACACATACTGAAAAGGAACTAAATCGTGAAAAATCAATCACTTGAGTATATTGCGCAGAAGCGACAATTCGCCGACCGGAGGGCTTGCTGTGTTGCAACATAAGATTAGTCGCCGTTGAGCCCGTTTTCGATCATATCGACCACCTGTTCCGCGAACTCGCGGTAGCCGAGCTTGCCGCCGGGTTTGAGCCACGTGAACGTCCAGTTGATCATGCCGAACACCATCATGGTCAGCGCGGTCTGGTCGTCCTTCGTCGCGCGTTTCGGATAAGCCCGCGCAAGCTGTCGCGCGAAGGCCGCCACGATGTCGCGCTGCCGGTCGAGGACGATTTCGCGCTGCGCCTGTTCCAGGTACTTCACATCGTTCAGAAGCGCGACGTGCCGGCTGTGCGACGTCTCGTATTCGGCGAGAAACGCGCGTACGAGATCGGCGAAAGCCTCGCGCTCACTCAGTCCGCGCCGCTGACTGGCGCCTTCCACTTCCGCGATGATCAGCATCAGGCGCTTGGTGTAGCGGTCGAGCAGATCGAAGAGGATCGCTTCCTTGCTCACGTAATAGTGATAGAGGCGGGCCTTCGACGTGCCGCTCGCGGCGGCGAGATCGGCCATCGAGGTGCTGGGATAGCTCGTCTGGGCAAATTTCGCGGCGGCGAGTTCGAGGATCTGTTCGCGTTGCGTCTCGTGATCGGGCGCTTTGGTACGGGCCATGTGTTCGAAAGGTGCGTTCTTTTAGGTATAGGTTCAGCAGCGCAGTTCGGCCTGACTCATCTCGGACGGCGTGCCGCGGATTTTGAGCCGTCCCGCCGTGACGAGTTCGCGGCAGCGCCAGAATGCGACGGAATCGGAGAGCATGAAATCGAAGCGCTGTCCCATCGCCGCGCCGGCGATCTCGCGCGCCGGTTTCCATTCGGGACCGGCGAGGTCGAGCAAGGCTTCGTCGATGTCGATCCACGTTCCCGAAATCAGCATGTTGTCGCGCAGGCGGCGCGTGTCGGCGTTGGCATGTTTCGCTTCCTGCCATTCGAGCGCGAGCCGGCTGATGCGCAGCACGGAAATCGGCGCGGCGCTCGGCAGCTTCGCGAGCAGTTGCTTCGGCGAAAACATCCCGACGGCCGTCGCGCGGTCGGCGCGGCCTACGCGTTCGGGATCGCTCGCGTCGGTCGCAATCGTCAGATCATCGTGAGTGAGCTTTGCTTCGTTCAGACGTTGCGGCGCGTTGCGCAGGTGATAGGCGACCCGTCGCAAGGTGAGCTGATCGGCCGCGCTCTGGCCATGCCACACGACGACCTGTTCATCGCCGCGCGCAAGGCGGCCGAATAGTGCCTGCTGTGCTTCGAGTTCGCCCTCGAAGTCGATGCCGCTGTTCAGAACCTGACGCCAGAACGTCGCGCGCGTGAGCGGCGATTCGTCGATGTCCCTGATCGGACCGACGGCGAGATCGTCGCGCAGCGCGATGACGCGCTCCGCGCGTTCGGCGCGCCGCAAGGCTTCCGTGAGGGCTTGGGCCGCGCAATCGCCATTCGTGACGTGAATCATGTTCATCGGTGTCGGGATGCCGGAAGGACGAAGGGACCGCTTGGGTGAACGGTCCTAGTTTACGCGAATCGAATGGCGTCCGGCTGGATCTAGCGCTCGTCGAAACTCACGACCACCCGCTCGCTCACCGGATGACATTGGCACGTCAGCACGAAGCCGTCATCGATTTCATGTTGTTCGAGCGTGTAGTTCTTTTCCATCTTCACTTCGCCTTCGAGCACTCTGGCGCGGCACGTGCAGCACACACCGCCCTTGCACGCGTACGGCAACGCGAGTCCCGCTTTCAAACCCACATCGAGCACGCTCACGCCTTCATAGGGCAGCCGCAATTTGCGCTTCTTGCCGTCGATGATCAGCTCCAGATCCGCCGCCGGCGTGCTGTCCGTGATCTCGATGTCCGGCGCCCCGGCTTGCGGCAACGGCGTGCCGAAACGCTCCACGTGAATCTGCTTCGGCGCCACGCCCGCATCCTTCAACGCCGCTTCGGCTGCATCCATCATCGGGCCGGGGCCGCAGATGAATGCCTCGTCGATTTCCTCGGGCGAGAGCAGCGTCTCCAGAAACGCCTTGCACTTCGCCTGATCCAGCACGCCGTTGAACAACTCGACGTCCTGCAGATCGTCCGAGAGCACGTGATACAGCGAGAACCGGTCCATATACCGGTTCTTCAGATCCTCGAGCTCCTCGGCGAACATGATCGCGTCGACGCTGCGATTGCCGTACACGAGCGTGAAGCGGCTCGTCGGCTCCATATCCAGCGTCGTCTTGATGATCGCCAGCACCGGCGTGATGCCCGAGCCGCCCGAGAACGCCACGTAGTGCTTCGCGTGATCCGCGTTCAGATGCGTGAAGAAGCGCCCGTCGGGTGTCATCACCTCGATCTCGTGGCCGGGCTTCAGGGTATCGAATGCGAAGTTCGAGAAGCGCCCGCCACGCACGCGCTTGATGCCGATGCGCAATTCGCCGTCGCGATCGTAGTCGGTCACGCCCACGCAGATCGAATACGAACGGCGCGTCTCCTCGCCATCGATATGCGTCTTGAGCGTCACACGAACTGACCTTGCGTAAAGCGAAACGCATCGCGCAGCGCCGGAGGCACTTCGAACGAAACGGTGAGCGCATCGGCGGTTTCGGGGCGGACCTCACGGATGCGCAGCGGATGGAATTGCGGAGTCGCCATGTTTTTCGGCTCGCTTCAATGGAGTCAGTTCAGTACGGCTTGAAGTAATCGAACGGCTCGCGGCAGTCGATGCAGCGGTACAACGCCTTGCACGCCGTCGAGCCGAATTGCGCCAGCTTCTCGGTGTGCGTCGAGCCGCAGCGCGGGCACGCGATCGTCGCTTTCGTATAGGGCACGAAGCGGATGGGCTTTTCCGTGCCGCTGCACGCTCCCGTCGGCGGTGCTATGCCGTAGCGGCGCAGCTTCTCGCGCGCTTCGTCGGTGATCCAGTCGGTCGTCCACGCGGGCGCCAGCACCGTCTCGATGCGATGCGCACCGAGCTCGGCCCGATCGATCGCCTGCGCAATATCCTCCGCGATCTGCGACATCGCCGGACACCCCGAGTACGTCGGCGTGATCACCACTTCGAGCACGCCATCGTCGCCGTGACGTACCTCGCGCAGAATGCCCAGTTCGCGAATCGATACCACCGGAATCTCCGGATCGGGCACCGCTTCGAGCACATCCCACGCGCGTTCGATGGTTGCGTTGGCGGTATTCATTACCAGCTCGCGCCCGGATGTTGACGCGCCAGGCTCTGCATCTCCGCGAGCAGATAGCCCATGTGCTCCGAGTGCTCACCGTGCTTGCCCGTCGTGACGTGCTTCACTTCTTCGGGCGCGGTGAGCGTGGCCTCTTCCAGTGCCGATGCGACCTCGTCACGCCATGCCGCTTCGAACTCGCTTGCGAGCGGCGCGATGCCCGCATCGGCGACGGCCTGCTCGATTGCATCGGTGGCGAAGAACTCGCGCGTGTACGGCATCAGATAGTCGAGCGCGGCCTGCGCGCGACGATGCGACTCGTCCGTGCCATCGCCCAGACGCACCAGCCAGTCGCGCGCATGATGCAGGTGATAGCTCGTCTCCTTGATCGACTTCGCCGCGATCGCCGCGAGTTGCGCATCGCTCGATGTTTGCAGCGCGCTCCACACTTCGATCATCAGCGACGAATACAGGAAGTTGCGCACGATCGTCACCGCGTAATCGCGCTCAGCGCGCGCCGTGCCCGCGAGCGGCCCGAAGTGCGGCAACTCCGCGATCGTGTAGTTGGCGAACTCACGCTCGGTGCGAAAGTACGCGTAATCGTCTTCGGTCTTCCTGCTGCCATTGAGCGCGGCTTCCAGCGACGCCGCGTGCGTGTACAAGAGCCGCGCCTGGCCGATCAGATCCAGACTGATGTTCGCCAGCGCGATGTCTTCTTCCAGTGCCGGGCCGTGACTGCACCATTCGGCATTGCGCTGCCCGAGGATCAGCGCGTTGTCCGCCAGACGCAGCACGTAGGCGAGATGGTCCTGACTCATGGCTCTTTCGCCCTTACATGTGATTGATTTCATCGGGCAGCACGAAGAACGTCGGATGCCGATAGATCTTGTCGCCCGCGGGCTCGAACAATTCGCCCTTGTCCGCCGGGTCCGATGCGGTGATCGCCGCCGACGGCACCACCCAGATGCTCATGCCTTCCTGACGGCGCGTGTACACGTCGCGCGCCATGCGCAACGCCACACCCGCATCCGGCGCGTGCAGGCTGCCGCAATGCTTGTGATCGAGTCCCTGCTTGCTGCGCACGAACACTTCCCAGATCGGCCATTCCTTGCTCATCTTCATCGTCTCCCTGTTCATGCAGCTTGTTTGTGGGCGCGGGCCTTGTGCTTCTCCGCGTAGGCGAGTGCCGCTTCGCGCACCCACGCGCCTGCGTCGTGCGCCTTCACGCGCGTGGCGAGGCGCTCCTTGTTGCACGGGCCGTCGCCGTTGACCACGCGCCAGAACTCGTCCCAGTCGATCTCGCCGTAGTCGTGCGCGTTTCTTTGCGCATTCCACTTCAGATCGGCATCGGGCAGCGTGACGCCCAGAATCTTCGCCTGCTCGACAGTCGCGTCGACGAACTTCTGGCGCAGGTCGTCGTTCGAGATGCGCTTGATGCCCCACGCGAACGACTGGCCGCTGTGAATCGAGTCCTTGTCGCTCGGGCCGAACATCATCAGCACCGGCCACCACCAGCGGTTCACCGCCTGTTGCACGAGGTCCTTCTGCGCTTGCGTGCCCTTCATCATCGCGAGCAGCGCATCGAAGCCCTGGCGCTGGTGGAACGACTCCTCCTTGCAGATGCGGATCATCGCGCGGGCATACGGCCCGTAGGTGCAGCGGCACAGCGGTATCTGATTCATGATCGCCGCGCCATCGACCAGCCAGCCGATGACGCCGACATCGGCCCAGGTGGGCGTCGGATAGTTGAAGATGCTCGAGTACTTGGCCCGGCCCGCGTGCAGCGCGGCGACGAGCTGATCGCGCGAGACGCCGAGCGTTTCAGCCGCGCTGTAGAGATACAGGCCGTGGCCGCCTTCGTCCTGCACCTTCGCGAGCAGGATCGCCTTGCGCTTGAGGCTCGGCGCGCGGCTGATCCAGTTGCCCTCGGGCTGCATGCCGATGATCTCCGAATGCGCATGCTGCGAAATCTGCCGCACCAGCGTCTTGCGATAGGCCTCGGGCATCCAGTCCTGCGGCTCGATCTTGCCGTCGGCTTGCATCACCGCGTC
>Ga0207426_1001355_pt1 | contig 20765 bp, 18 predicted proteins | sample AraplaMF_Cvi_mMS_FD_184265 | JGI IMG/M metagenome (GOLD analysis project Ga0207426, IMG submission 184265) | Arabidopsis root microbial communities from the University of North Carolina, USA - plate scrape MF_Cvi_mMS (SPAdes) (version 2) | ecosystem: Host-associated > Plants > Roots > Endosphere... | reverse complement strand
ACATGTACGTCGCCTCGAGAACCGGCTTGATCGAAAACCCGGCTTCCGAAAAGGCGAGATCCACCACCTGGCGGACGGTGCTGTCTTCGTCCATCAGAACGAGCGGTTGTCGCGCAAGCAGGTCGGCGGTGAGCTTCTTTTCCTTGTCGAGCGCGTGCGGTGACAGATAGACCGCGTGCATCTCGTCGCGTGTCAGGATTTGGGTCTGAACATCGGGATCGTTCACTTCGCCGCCTGCAATTCCGAAATCCACGTCTTCCGAGTTCACGAGACTGACGATCTTGCGGCCCACACCGTCTTTGAGCAGAAACTGGATGCCCGGATGGTGAGCGCGAAACGCCACGATCGCTTTTGGCAGAACCGTTGCGGCAAATGATGGAAGGCAAGAGAGGCGCACAACGCCGAGCCGCTTCGTGGCAATGTCCTTCGCGCCGGCCACGACGGCATCGAACTCGCCCAGCAACCGCTCAAACACTGACAGCAGTTCCTCGCCGACGCGCGTGAGGCGCACGGCTCGCGTGTTGCGGTCGAGTATCTTCACGTTCAACGAAGCTTCGAGCTGGCGAATCTGAACGGTGAGGGCCGGTTGCGATAAATTCACGGCATGCGCCGCCTGCGTGAAGCTTCCTAGCTTGCCGATCGCCACGAAGCTTCGAATCTGACTAAGGTTGGGGGTCATAAGAGAGTATTATAAGTGAGATACAAAGTATTCAATTGTAAAATAACTCGTCCCTGTTCATAGCTTTCCTCAACCAATAAGCGGCCAGCAAATGGCCAGCTGCAGGGAGGACTTCTCATGATTGCTCGCGTCAAATCTCTTCTCCTGATCTCGGCGATATCTCTCGCATCCGTGGCGAGCAGCCGCGCGGAAGTGAGTGAGATCGTGGTGGCTCAGCAATACGGCGTCAGTTTTCTGCCGCTGATGGTCATGGAGAAGAAAGGGCTGGTGGAAAAGCACGCCGCCGTCGGCGGGCTGCCCGGACTGAAGGTGGTCTGGGCCAAGGTCGCGGGCCCCAGTGCAATGAACGACGGGTTGATTTCCAGTGCCATTCATTTCGCGGCTCAAGGGGCGCCTTCGATGATTACGCTCTGGGACAAGACCCGCGGTCAGATCCGGGGCGTCTCGTCGATGACGACGTACCCGCTCTACCTCATTTCGCGCAATCCGGACGTCAAGGGCATCAAGGATTTTGGCGACAACGACAAGATCGCCGTGCCCTCGGTCAAGATATCGACCCAGGCGATCATGCTGCAGATGGCGGCCGCCAAGGCGTTCGGAGACAAGGAGTTCGGCAAGCTGGACCCCCTCACCGTATCGCTGTCCCATCCGGACGCCACTCTTGCCTTCACCAACAATACGGCAGGCGTCAACGCCCACTTCTCCTCGTCGCCATTCTACGAGCAGGAGATGAAGGTGCCGGGCGCCCATCTCGTCACGACGAATTATGAAATCCTCGGCGGTCCGGCAACGGCGGTCGTCATCACCGCAGGCACGAAGTTCCACGATGCCAATCCCAAGGCCTACAAGGCTTTCTATGACGGCCTGAGCGAGGCGATCACGATCATCAACGGCGACAAGCGCGCTGCGGCCGAGCTTTATCTGGAGGCCGCGCAGGACAAGAAAAATTCGGTCGATGATATCCTCAAGATCATCAGCGACAAGGACTACGATTACACCCTGAAGCCCGAGAAGGTCTTCCAGACCGCGAAATTCATGGCCGAGATTGGATCGATCAAGCAGACCCCGGCGACACTCGCAGACCTGTTCTTTCCCGAGGCCGGCAAATTGGGTGGCGATTGAACCAGCAGCTTCGGAAACGATCATGAGCAATATGGCTTCGACCTTTCGTATTGGGACCGGCGCGGGCTTTTCCGCCGATCGTTTGGACCCGGCTGTCGATCTGGCCGAGCGCGGCGAACTCGACGTCATGGTTCTCGAGTGCCTGGGAGAGCGAACGGTCGCCTTCGGTCATCGCGACCGGATGGCGAATCCTGAGCGCGGCTACAACGCGCATCTGCAACGACGCATGCAGGCGCTGCTTCCTGCGTGCCGGGCAAACGGAACCCGGATCGTCACCAATATGGGCGCGGCCAATCCCAAGGCCGCGGCACAGCGGACCATCGAGATTGCACGCCAACTGGGTCTCAAGGGGCTGAAGGTTGCGTGCATCGAGGGGGATGACGTCTCGGCTCTCGTTGCCCGTGACCAGCCCTTCATGGACGAACCTGGCAATCTCTCCGAGATCGGCAAGCCCGTCGCTGGCATGAACGCCTATCTCGGCGCCGACGCAATCATCCCGGCATTGCAGGCCGGCGCCGACGTCGTGATCGGCGGTAGACTTGCAGACCCCTCGATGTTTCTCGCGCCTCTGATCCACAAGTTCGGTTGGGATCCGATGGACACGCGACGCATGGGGGCGGGTAGCTTGGTCGGGCATCTGATGGAGTGCGGCATGCAGATTACGGGCGGCTATTTTGCCGATCCCGGAGTCAAGGACGTCGCAGGTCTCGACCGGTGCGGCTATCCCATTGCCGAAGTGGACGCCGACGGCAGCGCCGTGATCACGAAGCTGGCCGACAGCGGCGGGCTTGTGACTCTGGCGACCGTCAAGGAACAGCTTCTGTACGAAGTGCATGATCCTTCGCGGTACATCACCCCGGACGTCATCGCGGATTTCAGTCAAGTGCAGATCGCCAGCGCCGGTTCGGACAGGGTTCGGGTCTCGAACGCCGGCGGCAGCTCGCGTCCGCGAACCCTCAAAGTCACGGTCGGCTTCGACGACGGTTTTCAGGGCGAAGCCGGCGTCAGCTACGCAGGCCCGGGTGCCCAAGCGCGAGGCAAACTCGCCGCCGAGATCGTCGGGCATCGGCTCCGCGAGGTGCACGGGTTCACATCGGACTTCCGCATCGATCTGATCGGCGTCAGCTCGCTGTTCGCCACGGCCGGCCGCTCCGGCCTGGGTTCAGAGGACGTCCGTCTCCATGTCGCGATGCGCTCTCCCACCCGAGAGGGTGCGGAATTGATGCTTTGGGAAGTTGAATCCCTGCTGTGTTGCGGTCCGGCCGGTGGCGGCGGTTTCCGTGGATCGATCGTGCCCTGCGTGATGACCAAGTCGGTCTTGATCGATCGAGGCATGGTGAAGCCCCGCCTGGAGGTTCTGGTCGCATGAGCAGCCAACGCAACAATCCGCCGCGTCTCATTCGCGACATCGCGCACGCCCGCGCCGGCGACAAGGGCAACACGTCCAACGTCAATGTGTGGGCTTACGACGCCGCCGACTTCGAGATGCTCATGAGGGCCCTGACGCCGGAACGCATCAAGCGAGCTTTTCCCAACCTGATCGGAGGCAAGGTCGAGCGCTATCTGCTGCCGCATCTCCACGGGTTGAATTTCGTCATGGAGAACGCATTGGAAGGGGGGGTGAACAAGTCGCTCAACCTCGACTCGCATGGCAAATCCTGGAGTTATTTGATCCTCGGCCTCGAAATCGAAGAGTCTCCCGGACGGGCGGAGGCACCTGCCGGCTCGTCGGAGGAGGCATGACAGCCTCGATCGAGTCCCAGCCGTTGCTGCAAGTCGAAGGAGTGACGCTGCAATACAAGACCCGGCAGCACCTGATCACGGCGACCTATCGTGTCGACTTCAACGTCTTGCAATCGGACCGCTTTGTCCTGCTTGGACCGTCGGGCTGCGGAAAATCCACGCTGCTCAAGTCGATCGGCGGCTATCTGCGGCCGACCGAGGGCGAGATCCGGCTGAAAGGGCGTCCTGTCCTCAAGCCCGGTCCGGACCGCATGATGGTGTTTCAGGAGTTCGATCAACTGCTTCCCTGGAAGACCGTCGTGCAGAACGTGATGTTTCCACTTCGGAAGACCGGACGCGCGAAGAACGACGCTGACGCGAGAGCGAAGGCGATGGCCTACATCGAGAAGGTCAATCTCACCAAGTTTGCCGATAGCTATCCGCACATGCTGTCGGGCGGCATGAAGCAGCGTGTGGCGATCGCGCGCGGCATGGCCATGGAGCCGGATATTCTCTTGATGGACGAGCCGTTCGCGGCGCTCGACGCACTCACGCGCGTTCGCATGCAGGACGAATTGCTTGGCCTTTGGGACGAAGTGAAGTTCACCGTGATCTTCGTGACGCACTCGATCGATGAGGCGGTGAAGATCGGAAATCGCATTCTGCTGCTCTCTCCGCATCCCGGCCAGGTGAAGGCCGAGCTCAACAGCGTACCGCGCGGCGAGTCCGGATCCGCACGAGGCGTGGAGTTGCAGCGTAATATTCACGACATGCTGTTTGCCGACGAGGCGAAAGAGGACGACCATGTCTGAGGTGACGTCTCGACCCGAAATCTACCGCGAGATCATGGGTGCGGAACGTTTTGGTATCGTCCAGAAACCGCTGACGGTCTTTGAAACCCTCTACAATCAAGGCTGGCTGCGCAAGCTGTTCGTTCTCATCGTGCTGGCGGCACTCTGGGAGTTCTACGCCAGATGGCTGAACAACGAATTGCTGGTTCCGACTTTCAGCGCAACGGTGCAGGCGATGGCGCGCGGAATCGCGAGCGGTCTGCTCATCCTGCGGGCCTTGGCGTCGATCAAGGTGCTGTTGATCGGCTACGCGACCGGCGTCGCTGTTGCGGCGATCCTGACTTTCGTTGCCGTCAACACACGCATCGGGACCGACTTCCTTGAAACGATGACCGCGATGTTCAACCCGTTGCCCGCCATCGCACTGCTGCCGCTGGCCATGATCTGGTTTGGATTGGGCGTCGGCAGCCTCGTGTTCGTTCTGGTTCATTCGGTTTTATGGGCGGTGGCGCTCAACACGCATGCTGGTTTCCGCGGCGTGTCGAATACCCATCGGATGGTCGGGCAGAATTACGGGCTCGGCGGCATCCGGTTTGCTGCCAGCATTCTGATTCCGGCGGCGTTCCCGAGCATTCTGGCCGGGCTGAAGATCGGCTGGGCTTTTGCCTGGCGCACGTTGATCGCAGCGGAGCTCGTGTTCGGAGCGACGTCCGGAAACGGCGGCCTCGGCTGGTTCATCTTCGAAGCCAAGAACCAGCTTGAGATCCCTGACGTCTTCGCAGGGTTGCTCACGATCATCTTGATCGGCCTGTTCGTGGAAAACGTGATCTTCAGACTTATAGAAGCTTTGACGGTGCAGCGTTGGGGCATGCAAAGCTGACCAGCGTGGCAAGCTTGTCCGCTCTCTTGGCGGCGACCGAGATTGCGGCGTAAGCCGAAGGCCGCGCTGCGTTCATCGCGACGTCCTAGGCCTGCAATCTCGGAACGAGACGCGCCGCATTCGCATGGCCGATCGCATCGAGTTCGCTTGCGGAGAGGCCGAGCTTCTGCAACTGCGCAAACTGGCCAAGACCGAAATACGGATAGTCGGTGCCATAGGTGACCTGCGAGGCCGGCACCAGCTTGAGCAGCGCGGCCATGGATGGCGCGAACGTCGCGTTGGCGGTGTCGTAGTGAAGCCGGCGCAACTCGCCCTCGATCCCATCAGGCGCGAACTCCTTGAAGTCGGGCCGTGCTCCGTAGAACGAATTGATGCGACCGGCCATCATCGGGATCGTGCCGCCGGCGTGCGAGAACAACCATCTGATGTCGCGGTAGCGGGCGAATGAGCCGCTGAGCAGCAGGCTCGTGACGGTGCGCGTGGTGTCGTGCGGGACCTCGATCACCGCCGGAAACGTGCCGACGCTGAGCGCGCTACAGCAGCTCGCGACCAGCGGATGCACGTAGACGACGGCCTTGCGGCGATTCAGCTCTTCGAGCACCGGCCTGTAGACGGCGTTGCCGAGCCATTTGTCGCCGTAGCTGCTCTGCAGCCCGATGCCATCAGCCTTCAGCGTGTCGAATGCGTATTCCAGTTCCTTGAGCGTCGCATCAGTGTCCAGCATCGACAATGTCGCGAACAGGCCGAAACGGCCGGGATGGTCGCGCATCATCTCGGCCGCATAATCGTTGCAGGCCCGTGCCAGCCGGCCGGCTTCCGCGGGGCCGAGATCGAACCATACGCCCGGCGTGGAGGCGACCGACAGGATGCCTGCACGGATGCCGTTGCGGTCCATGTCCTCGATGAGCTTCTCGCGGGTCCAGACGACCTGACCTGGAAAGTGCGGTTGCTTGCGGGCGTCTTCGTAAGCAAGCCACAGCTTTTGATATTCGGGCGGATAGAAATGAAGATGGGTGTCGATCAGCATCGGCCTGGACTGTGCGTGCACTGCGATGGCCGGCATGGCTGCGGCGAGGCCCAGTGCACCGGCACCCGCGAGAAAGCCGCGACGCGACCGGGATGGGCCGCAGCAGGTGGAGTCGGAGCAGACGTGATGCTGTCGCGATGTTCGATCCCAGATGGTCATGTGGCACGTCTCCGGCGAGGGATGGGCGGGGGCAAGACCCAAAGCGCGTCGAAAGCCTATGGCGCTTTCATGCGACGTGACTGTTGGGAATTGGAATGCGCCGATTTTTCGTCGCAATGCGGCATCTCGCGCCGCGCGAGCGCGCCAAAGCAACAACTTTGTGTGAGTGCCGTGGCTCGCGTTTTCGAGGTGCAGTGGCTTTGTTCTGCTCGGCCCCGGCCGTCACCGGCGGCAGGGGGCTCTGCATCCGCGGCCGATGACAACCCTCCCGATCTCGGGCATGACCGTATCAAGGGCAAGAATGCCTCAATAAAAATCGGGAGGATCTCATGAGCCACCAGCACATCATCGTCGACGATCCGCGTCCGCGTGTCCGCCGCATCACGTTGAACCGGCCGGAGAAGCGCAATGCGCTGAACAACCGGTTGCGGAGCGAGGTGTTCGAGGTGCTCGAGCAGAACGATCGTGACCCTGACGTGTCGATCACGATCCTGCGTGGCGCTGGCTCCTGCTTCTCGGCAGGCTACGATCTCTCCGCCGACAATCGCATTGACCAGCCCTATCATTCCGCATCCGGACCGGGACAATGGTCGCGCCATGTGGTCGAAGGCTGGTTCCATATCTGGGATCTCGCAAAGCCCGTGATTGCACAGGTGCACGGCTATTGCCTTGCCGGCGGCACCGAGCTCGCCACCGCCTGCGACGTTGTCTATGTCGCCGATGACGCCCAGATCGGCTATCCGCCGGTGCGCCTGATGAGCCCGCCCGATATGCAATATCATCCCTGGCTGGTCGGCATGCGCCGTGCCATGGAGTTGATGCTGACGGGCGACGCGATGTCCGGCCGCGAGGCAGCCGAGTGGGGCTACGCGACGCGATCCTTTCCGCTCGCCGATCTGGATCAGAAGACGCTCGATTTTGCCGAGCGCGCGGCCAAGGTTCCGGTCGAACTGCAGCAGCTCAACAAGCGCAGCGTCCACCGCGCGATGGAGATCATGGGCGCCCGCGCCGCCATCCGCGCCGGCACCGAGATCCAGGCGCTGGCCTTCACCACCGAGGCGAGCAAGGCCTATATGGGAAGCTTCCGCCGCGACGGCAGCAGCGTGAAGGACCTGCTCACTCAGCGCGACACGACGTTCGGGGATTACCGAACGAAGAAGGAGTGAGGCGAGGCAAGAGCGCCGTCACAGCGCGAAATAGACGGTCATCGCGATCACGATCACGCCGAGCGCTACGGCGAGCACGAGCTCTGCCTTGATGCCGGAGGCCGAGTGCGATTGTGCGTCGTCGATCATCCGGCCGGTCCTGATGAAGCGAAACAGCGAGATCAGGATGATCGCGATCCCGATCACGATCAGCACGAGGCCGTCATAATGGCTGAACGCGCCGGTGAAGCGTTCGAACTGCAGCCGCGAGCCGGCCTTGCTGGCTTCGGCGATCGTCCGGACGAACAGGTTGAACTTCTCGACGACGAAGCCGAACGCGATGATGGCAATGCCGGTTCTGACCCAGGCGAGAAAGGTTCGTTCGTTCGCCGCGTGATCCGAATATCGCTCGATCATCGGGACCTCCATGGATGTTGCGGCGTCCAGCTTCTCAGCCGGAGCGCGTCGGCTCAAGAGCGGACATTGCAATCCCTCGTGCCGTCAAGGCTGTCGCGGCTAGTGGTCGGATAATCGCTTGTTACCTTGGCGCCGCTCGCGCGAGCGCCTCGTCCTTCGAGACGCCCGCCTTTAGCGGCAGCTTTGGCTGCGGAAATGGCGGCCACGTACTCTGTCCTCATCCTGAGGGCCCGCCAAGGGCGGGCGTCTCGAAGGATGGCTACGGGCGAGGTCTCTGCCGTGCCTTCTCACATGCGACAGCGATACGCTTATCAGTGGCGACTGCCCGAACAACTCCACTATACCTGTGGTCGAGGAGCCGCGCGGCGACACTTCCGTCGCGCCGGAAGTGGCTCGCATCAAGTCTTGTGGCAAGGCGCTACGCGAGGCGATTGGATGCGGTATCGCGTCTCATTCCATGGTCGCAGCGCCGAGTTAATTAGCTGCTTGACTAAGATGATCGACCGTTCTCATATCGAGAAAAATACAGACGCATTCGCGCTTCAGGGACGGAGATGCTGGACTTCACGCAGCAATTGATCAGCGGCGTCGCGCTCGGGTGCGTCTATGGCCTGATCGCGCTTGGTTTCGTGCTGATCTACAAGGCGACCGAGGTCGTGAATTTCGCGCAGGGCGAAATCATGATGCTTGGCGCGTTCATGTCGGTCACCTTCATCACGACGCTGGGGCTGAACTACTGGCTGTCGTTCGTGCTCTGTGTGATCGCGATGGCGATCCTCGGCGCGATCATGGAGCGGCTCGTCATTCGCCCGATCCTCGGCTATCCGCAGTTCTCGATCGTGATGGCGACGATCGGGCTTGGTCTCGTGATCCGCGCGCTCGTCGGCATCATCTGGGGCACGGACGATCTGCGGATCGAGACGCCGTTCACCGACGGCGTGTTCACGATCGGCAAGCTCGTCATCGCCTGGGACGCGCTTTCCATCATCGTCGCGACCATCCTGCTTTGCGGCGCGCTCTACACCTTCTTCCGCTACACGAGGGTCGGCATCGCGATGCAGGCGACGTCGCAAAACATGCTCGCGGCCTATTACATGGGCATTCCGGTCAAGCGGATGTTCTCGCTGATCTGGAGCCTCTCCGCGATGGTCGCATGCGCGGCCGGCATCCTGCTGGCGCCGATCACGCTGGTCCATGCCAATCTCGGCTTTCTCGGCATCAAGGCGTTTCCGGCGGCCGTGCTCGGCGGCTTCGGCTCGATCCCCGGTGCGGTCGCCGGCGGCATCACCATCGGCATCGTGGAATCGCTGTCGGGCTTCTACCTGCCCGAGGGGTTCAAGGACGTCGCGGCCTATATCGTGCTGCTCGCGGTGCTGCTGTGGAAGCCGCAGGGCCTGTTCGGCCTCAACGCGATCAAGAAGGTGTAGGGCATGGCGCATCATGTCCGCACCGATTACGGCGACAGCGAGCCGCTGTTTCCCTCCAAGGCCGCGGCCTTCTGGTATGCGGTCCTGCTCGCAGGCCTGATCGCCGCACCCTACGTGCTGGAATCCTATTATCTCAGCCAACTCGTCTTCATCATGATCTACGCCATTGTCGGCGTGGCGCTGAACATCCTGTCGGGGCAAGCCGGCCAGGTCTCGATCGGCCACGCCGCCTTTCTCGCGATCGGCGCCTATTTCACCGCGGTGTCACAGAAATACGGCGTTCCGCTGGTGCTTTATCTGCCGCTGGCCGGAATCTTCACCGGCATCGCCGGTTATCTGGTCGGGTTGCCGGCGCTGCGGCTGCACGGCATCTATCTCGCCATCGCGACGCTTGCCTTTGCCTTCATCGTCGAGGAGATCATCGCGCGGTGGGAGAGTGTCACCAACGGCAATGAAGGCCTGATGCTGCCGCCGCCCACCGTGTTCGGGCTGAAGCTCGGCACCGAAGGATTCTATTATCTCTGCCTGCTCGTCACCGTGCTGGTGATCCTCGCCGCCATCAACATCATTCGCTCCTCGACGGGGCGCTCCTTCATGGCGATCCGGGATTCCGAGACCGCGGCGCGGAGCATGGGCATCGACACGGCGCGCTACAAGACCACGGCCTTCGCGCTGTCCGCCGGCATCACCGGCATCGCGGGGGCGCTCTATGCGCACAAGATGTCGTTCATCTCGCCGGAGATGTTCAGCCTGTCGGTATCGATCGACTTCGTCATGATCATCATCATCGGCGGCCTGGTGAGCCTGCGCGGTGCGGTGTTCGGCGCGATCTTCATGATCATGGCCGATCCGCTGCTGATCATCCTCAAGGACAAGGTTCCGCTGTGGAGCGATGCGCTGACGCACGGACTGTTCCTGCCTGACACCGTGACCCAGGCGATCCAGGCCGGCGTGCTGCGCGTGGTCAACGCGCCCGGCCTGAAGTCGCTGATCTTCGGCATCATCATCATCGTCTTCATCATCTACGAGCCGATGGGCCTCGACGGCCGCTGGCAACGTGTGAAGGCCTATTTCAAGCAATTTCCGCTGGCGCGCCAACGAGCCGCACGTCCTCCCCGCATGTTCCTGAAGTCCGAGCGCCGATGACCTTCTTCGACGTCAAGAACCTGACGGTGAAGTTCGGCGGCCTCACGGCCGTGGACAACGTCTCGTTCGGCATCAACGAGGGCGAGGTCTTCACCATCATCGGGCCGAACGGTGCCGGCAAGACCACGCTGTTCAACCTGATCAGCCGGCTCTACACGCCGAGCGCCGGCCAGATCGTCTTCCGCGACGAGGACGTCACCCGGCTCTCGGCGCAGCAGATCGCCGGGCGCGGCATCGCGCGCACGTTCCAGAACATCGAGCTGTTCGAGAGCGCCTCCACCCTGCAGAACCTGCTGGTCGGCCGCCACCGCCATTCGACCACGCGTCCCTGGCAGGACATCCTGCGCACCAGGAAGGTCCGCGACGAGGAGGTCGCGCACCGGCGCGCGGCCGAGGAGGTCATGGACGTGCTGCGGCTGCAGCGATATCGCGACACCACGATCGGCGCGCTTCCCTATGGCGTGCGCAAGGTGATCGAGGTCGCGCGCGCGCTCTGCGTCGGCCCGACGCTGCTGCTGCTCGACGAGCCCTCGTCCGGCCTCAATGTCGAGGAGACCAATGCGATGGCGGAGTGGATTTTGGAGATCAACCGCCGTCTTCGCGTCACCGTGCTGATGGTCGAGCACGACATGTCGCTGGTCAGCCGCGTCTCCAACCGCGTGCTTGCGCTCAACTACGGGAAGATGATGGCGCTCGGCACTGCCGCGGAAGTGCAGGGACATCCTGACGTTATCGCGGCCTATCTCGGGACATGACGATGGACACGCAACCGATCCTTCGTCTCGCCAATGTCGAGAGCACCTACGGGCCGATCACCGCGATCCGCGGCATCAGCCTCGACCTGATGCACGGCCAGATCGTCACCGTGCTCGGCGCCAACGGCGCGGGCAAGACCAGCATCCTCAAGACCATTTCCGGCGTGCTCGACCCCGTGAAGGGAACGGTCGAGTTCGAGGGCCGCAAGATCGGCTCGATGGAGCCGGACAAGGTGGTGCGGCTCGGTATCAGCCACGTCCCTGAAGGACGCGAGGTGTTTCCGTTCCTCTCGGTCCGCGACAACTTGCGGATGGGCGCCTACATTCGCACCGACAGCAAGACCATCGCCTCCGACCTGGAGAAGGTGTTCGACTATTTCCCGGTGCTGCGCGAGCGGCAGAACCAGATCGCGGGCCAGCTCTCCGGCGGCCAGCAGCAGATGCTGGCGATTAGCCGGGCGCTGATGAGCCGCCCGAAAGTGCTGCTGCTGGACGAGCCGTCGCTCGGGCTCTCGCCGCTGCTGGTGAAGGAGATCTTCACGATCATCCGCCGCCTCAATGCGGAGGAGGGGGTCTCGATCCTGCTGGTCGAGCAGAACGCCAAGATGGCGCTGGAGACGGCGCATTACGGCTATGTGCTCGAGGTCGGCCGCGTCGTGATGCACGACACCTGCGCGAACCTGCTGCAGTCCGACCAGGTGCGTGAATTCTATCTGGGCATGCACGGTGAAGGTGGTCATGGCGGGCACTGAAACCGAAGGCCTCACGGCACGTCTTACCGCAGCGCTGGCGGCGCATGGTGCGGCGACCGTCATGCGCTCGAAGCGCTACGGGCTCTGGCAACCGCTCAGCGGCACGGAGACCGCGACGCGCGTCACCGCGATCGCACGCGGCCTGCGCGCGGTCGGCCTGCACGACAGGGACGTTGCGGCGATCTGCGGCGACACCTGCGCGGATTGGGTGCTGGCCGATCTCGGCATCATGGCCGCCGGCGGAGTCTCGGCGGGCCTCGATGCCGACGCCAATGCCGACGAACTGGCGCGCCTCGTCAATCTGTTTGACGTCACGGTCCTTTTCGTCGCCGGTGACGCGCATCTGCACCGCGCGCTCGGCATCCGCCAACGCTGCCCGAAGCTGCGGCTGATCGTCGTCATGCATGAGCAATGGGACGATGGCGCGCGTGTGGATCATGTGATGACGCTGGCGGAGCTCCAGACCCGCGGCGGAGGCGCGGACCAGCCTCCAGCACCGGCTGCGGCATCCATCGCGGCCATCGTGATGACATCGGGCGTCACCGCGCCCGCGCGCGGCGCCTTGCTCTCGCAGGCCGCGCTCGGGCGGCAGGCCGCGCGTGCTGCTGCCGAACTGCAATTGGGCGCGATGGACGAGCGGCTGTCGCTGACACCGCTGCATCATGTGATGGAGCGTGTGGTCGGGGTCTACGCTTCCTTGCTCGCGGGCTGCATCATCAACTTCCCCGAAAGCCGCGAGACCGCGCTCGCAGACCTCCGGGAATTGCAGCCGACCGTGGTGCAGGCGCCGCCGCGGCTGTGGGCGAAGCTGAAGTCCGGCGTCGAGCTCGCCGCCGCCGAGGCGACGAAGTTTCAGCGCCGGATGATCGCGATAGCGGTGAAGCCTGGCAGCGACGGGCCGAACGCGCTGCTGGATTCCCTGGTGCTGGGGCCGGTCCGGTACCGAATGGGGCTGTCGCGGGCGCGGCTTTGCCTGACGACCGGCGCACCGGCGCGAGCCGATGTCGGGGCCTGGTTCGCGGCGATCCGGCGGCCGCTCACGGATGCCTATGGCCAGGCCGAATCCGGCGGTGCGGTAACGTTCGCCGCGCATCGCGGCACGGCCAGGACGATCGAGGGCGTCACGCTGGAGACGCTGGCGTCGGGCGAAATCCGGCTGCGGTCGGATGCGCTGTTTGCCGGTTATGCCGGCGAGACGATGAACGCTGCCGCCGACGGCTGGTGGCATAGCGGCGACGTCGTCCATGCGGGCCAGGCGCATCCTGCCGGTCGCGTCGTGGATCTGCTCGGCGGCGGGAGCGGCGCCGCATGTCTCAGGAGCGAAGCCGATCTCGCGACGTCGCCCTATATTGCCGATGCCTTCCTGCATCGCGACGAGAAGGGCCGCGTCATCGCGGCGGTGCTGATGGACGCGGATTCCGTCGTCAAGTTCGCGCAGGACAACAGCATCCCGTTCACGCATTTCCTCAGCCTGTGCCGCTCGCAGGACATCCGCGCCCTGATCGGCCGCGTGGTCGCGGAGACCAACGCGCGGGTGCCGGTGAAGATCGACGATTTCACCCTGATCGAGCGCGCGCTCGGTCCGGGCGATCCGGAAGTCAGCGCCATGCTGGTGCTGCGCCGGCGATTGCTGCGTCCGCAAAACCATTCGTCGAGAGAAAGCGCCATTTCAGAGAGCGCATAACCGTAAAGCCCAGGGAGGACTAACATGACGTCACGCTACCTTATGTCAGCCGCGATCGTCGCGCTCACGGGACTGGCGGCGCAGCCCGCGCTCGCGCAGTTCAAGACGCAGGGCGTCACCGACACGGAGATCGTGATCGGTACGCATATGGACCTCTCCGGGCCGATCAAGTCCTGGGGCGTCCCGGCTTCGCAGGGCATGAAGCTCGCGGTCGAGCAGATCAATGCCGCCGGCGGCATCAACGGCCGCAAGATCAAGCTGATCCTCGAGGACGACAGCTACGATCCGAAGAAGGCGGTGCTGCAGACGCAGAAGCTGATCGAACTCGACAAGGCGTTCTCGATCGTCTCGGCGATGGGCTCGGCGACCACGCTGGCGCCGATGCCGCTGGTGCAGGGCGCGGGCCTCACGCATCTGTTCCCGATCACGGCCGCCGAATTCACCTTCAAGATGGATCCGGCCAAGCCCGAGGACCGGCTGAAGTTCAACATGTTCAGCCCCTATTACGACACGATGCGGCTCGGCATCAAATACGTGATGGAGCACAACAAGGTCACCAAACCCTGCATCGTCTATCAGGACGACGAGATGGGGAAGAATTTCACCGACGCCTATACCGATCAGCTCAAGGACCTGAAGATCCCCGAGGCGACGCGCGTGTCGTTCAAGCGCGGCGCCACGGACTTCAACTCGCAGGTCGCGCGCATGAAGGCCGACGGTTGCGACCTCGTCGCGCTCGGCTCGGTGGTTCGCGAGTCCGTCGGCATCGTCACGGCCGCGAAGAAGCTCGGCTGGACGCCACTCTATGTCGTCTCGTCGCCGAGTTACGTGCCTGACCTGCATGAACTCGGCAAGGACGCAACCGAAGGCGTGTTCGGCGTCGGCCAGACCGAGATCTTCTACACCGACACGGCGACCGGCAAGGTGAAGGAATTCATCGAGGCCTATCGCAAGATGTTCGGCGTCGATCCCAATCTGCAGTCGACCTCGGGCTATGACGGCGCCATGGCTTTCGCGTTCTATGCCGGCCTCGCCGGCAAGAACCTGACGACGGACTCGCTGATCGCCGCGATGGAATCCGGCAAGGTGTTCGAGGACATCTTCGGCGGCGCGCCGGTGTCCTTCTCCAAGGACAACCATCTCGGCGTCTCGGCCGCGACCATCGGCCAGATCAAGAACGGCCGCTGGACCACGATCGCGAAGAACCAGTCCTACAAGACCGAGAAGTAGGCCGGTGATGAATGCGGCGATGTCTGACGGACAACGTCAGGCATCGCCGATTTCAGAAGTTTCGTGTCCCGGACGCGGTGCGGCACGAAGTGACGCGCCGCAGAGCCGGGACCCAGAAAGACTTGGCGATACATTTGGAAGCTTAAGTTGATCGAAGAGCTCAATCCGAGTTGGCGTCAGTCTGACGGATGAGCTGAATTTCCTCGCGGCTTAGCTGGGTCCCGGCTCTGCGGAGCAGCACTACGTGCTGCACCGCGTCCGGGACAGGAGAGATGCGCCAGAATTAAAACTGATACCTGCGCAAGCCACCATCCACCGGGATCACCGTGCCCGTGATGTAGCGCGCGACCGGTGAGGCCAGGAACACCGCGAGCGCGGCGAGGTCTTCCGGCTCGCCCCAATAGCCGACCGGAATCTCTTCCTCAGCAAAGCGCTCGCGATAGTCCGGCGGGTAATTCCGGCGGATCTGCTCGCTCATGATGCGGCCGGGCGGGATGCAGTTGATGGTGATGCCGTGTTCGCCGATCTCGCGCGACAGGCCCTTGGCCCAGGCGTGCACGGCGGCTTTCGCGGCGAAGGCGGCGTTGAGGCCCTCCGGCTCCGACTTGCCGGTGATGTTGACGATGCGGCCCCATTTGCGTTCGATCATCTGCGGCAGCAGCGCATGCGCAATGCGGCGATAGCTGGTGAAATTCAGCGCGATCGCTTCGTCCCATTTGCTGTCGGGCGCATCGACGGGCAGGGGACGGCTGCCGCCGGCATTGTTGATGAGGATGTCAACATGACCGAGCTCCTTGACCGCGAAGGCGGCGATCTTCTCGGCGGCGTCCTTTGCCATCACGTCCTGCTCGAGCGGCGTGATCAGTCCGCCGCCGACTTCCTTCACCAGCTCGGCGAGCAAGTCGGTGCGCCGCGCCACGCCGACAATGCGGACGCCCTCGGCCGCCAGGCCCTTGGCGATGGCGCGGCCGATGCCGATGCTCGCGCCCGTGACAACAGCGGTTTTCGATTTGAGCCCGAGGTCCATGGTGACACGCTCTCTTGTTTTGTTTTTTGCGGTTCGTTGGCTGTTCGTTTCCTGCCCGTCCCGGTGCGACGATTTGCCCGACCGGGACGAGCAGTGGTAACCAAGAGCTCTCGTGAAGGAAATACGAAAAAGAAAAGGCGTCTGAGATGGTCTGGGATCCGCAGCAATATCTGAAGTTTTCCGGCCATCGGCTCCGGCCCGCGGTCGACCTGTTGATGCGCATTCCGGATTCCGACCCGCGCACGATCGCGGATCTCGGCGCCGGCGCCGGCAACGTGACCAAGCTGATCAAGGAACGTTGGCCCGAGGCGGCCGTCACTGGCGTCGAAGGTTCGGCCGAGATGGTCGCCGCGGGCCGGAAGGCTGCGCCCGATGTCGAATGGTCCCACGAGGATCTCGGCCAGTGGCGTCCCGCGCAGCAATATGACGTCGTCTATTCCAATGCCGCACTGCACTGGTTGCCCAATCATGCGGCACTGTTTCCGTCGGTCATGGAGAAGGTGGCGCCGGGCGGCACGTTGGCCGTGCAGATGCCGCGCAACTTCCTGGCACAGTCGCATGTGCTGATCGGCGAGACCGCGCTGAACGGCCCCTGGCGCTCAAAGGTCGAGCACCTCGTCACCCCGCCGCCGGTCGAAGGGCCGGCCTTCTATCACGACCTTCTTGCGCCGTTCTCGCAGGGCATCGACATCTGGGAGACCGAATATCTCCAGGTGCTCGAAGGCGAAAACCCCGTGAAGGAATGGACCAAGGGCACGTGGCTGACGCGCTATCTCGACATCCTCAAGGGCGACGAGAAGGCGGCGTTCGAGGGCGCCTATGGCGAGCGCGTGGCGAAGGCCTACCCGAAGAATGAAGCGGGGCAGACGCTGTTCCCGTTCCGGCGGCTATTCATGGTCGCCCAGCGCAAGGGCTGAATGCTTCGCCGCAATGCGGCATGGATGGCCACTGGCGGCGTTGCGGGCGCTGGTTTGGGTCCGCAACGAAGGTCAAGATTGCCTGCCTGCGGCAAATTGGGCTTAGGTCTAGTTGTTCGGGCTGCGGAATGCTGCCACTACTGACAACGTAAAACAAAAAAGACCCGGTTTTCCGAGGTTTTGGGGAGGTCCTTCATGCGAAAACTGCTTCTCGCGGTCGCTGCGGCCGCGCTTGCTCTCGCCCCTGCTGTTGCCCAAGCGCAAAGTCCCATCATCATCAAGTTCAGCCACGTCGTCGCCAACGACACCCCAAAGGGCAAGGGCGCGCTGAAGTTCAAGGAGCTCGCCGAGAAGTACACCGACGGCAAGGTCAAGGTCGAAGTCTATCCGAACTCCACGCTTTACAAGGACAAGGAGGAGATCGAGGCACTGCAGCTCGGCTCGGTGCAGATGCTGGCGCCATCGACCGCGAAATTCGCCCCGCTCGGCATCAAGGAGTTCGAGGCGCTCGACCTGCCCTGGCTGTTCAAGGACGATGAGACCTATTCCAACGCGATGAAGGGGACGGTCGGCAAGTGGCTGTTCCAGAAGCTGGAGGCCAAGGGCATCACCGGGCTCGCCTACTGGGACAACGGTTTCCACATGCTGTCCGCCAACCGCCCGTTGATGAAGCCGGCGGATTTTCAGGGGCTGAAGTTCCGCATCTCCGGCTCGAAGATTGCCGACCAGTATTTCCGCATCCTGGGCTCGATCCCGCAAATCATGGCGTTCTCGGAAGTCTACCAGGCGCTGCAAACCGGCGTGGTCGACGGCTGCGAGAACACGGCCTCCAATTATCTGACGCAGAAGTTCTACGAGGTGCAGAAGGACATCACCGTGTCCTATCACGCGCATCTGCAATATGCCGTGATCGTCAACTCGAAGTTCTGGTCCGGCCTGCCGCCCGACATCCGGACCCAGCTCGACAAGGCGATGGCTGACGCGACCGAGTACACCAACTCGATCGCGCGCAAGGAGAACGACGACGCGCTTGCCGACATCAAGAAGACCGGCAAGACCACGCTGCATTATTTGACTGACGCCGAACGCAAAGCATGGCAGGAAGCGATGCAGCCGACGTATAAATGGGCCAAGGGCCGGGTCGGCCAGGAAGTGCTCGATCTGGTCTCCAAGGAACTCGACGTCAAGATGAACTGACGGCGCGTTTTTCGGAACGACACTGCGAACGGTCGGGAGTGATGGCACTCCCGACCGTTTCGCTCTTGAACGACAGGCTGTTTCTGGGGGGCTGAAGTTGCTGCGTGTGCTGAATCGTTTCCTCGATCATCTCGAGGAGTGGCTGATCGCGACGATGATCGCGGCCGCGACGTCCCTCATCTTCGTCGCCGTGTTGCACCGCTACGGCGCCGGCCTGTCGATCGACATCGCGAAATGGGCGGAGGCCCGCAGCCTGACGTTCATTTCCGTGCCGGCCCGCGCCGCGTTCGTCTGGCTCGCCGCGCTCGACCTGTCCTGGGCACAGGAACTCTGCATCTACATGTTCATCTGGATGGCGAAGTTCGGCGCGGCCTATGGCGTGCGCACCGGCATCCATGTCGGCGTCGACGTGCTCGTCAACGTGCTCCCCGGCGGATCGCGCCGCCGCGTCATCACCTTCGGCCTGCTTTGCGGTGCGCTGTTCACGGCGATCGTCGCCTATTTCGGCGGCGCTTTCGTTCACCAGATGTGGCTGACCGGCCAGCAGTCCAACGACCTGGAAGCGCCGATGTGGATGGTCTATCTGACCATTCCGCTCGGCTCCGGCCTGATGTGCTTCCGCTTCCTCCAGGTCGCATGGTCGTTCTACCGTACCGGCGAGTTGCCGCATCACGACATGGCCGGCGTCGAAGGTGTCGAGCCGGACCCGGTCCATCCGGCGCCTGTTACGCGCAGCCAGGTCGTCCGCGACGAGCGCAGCCCGCTCGGCTGGATCCTGATGCTGCTGCCGGTGTTGATCGTCGCGATCTGCTTTGTGCATGCGGGACACATCATCACGCTGCCGCAAGGCGCGCGCGTCGCCGTCGTGTTCGCGCTGCTGCTCTCGCTGATGCTCACGGGCATGCCGATCTCGATCGCGCTGGGTCTGACCGTGCTCAGCTTCATGTTCACGCTGACCGACGTGCGAACGGAATCGGTGGCGCTGAAGCTGTTCACCGGCATCGAGAATTTCGAGATCATGGCGATCCCGTTCTTCATCCTCGCCGGCAACTTCCTGACCCATGGCGGCGTCGCGCGCCGGATGATCAATTTCGCGACGTCGCTGGTCGGCCATTGGTACGGCGGTCTCGCGCTGTCCGGCGTGGTCGCGTGCGCGCTGTTCGCTGCGATTTCGGGCTCCTCGCCCGCAACCGTGGTCGCGATCGGCTCGGTGATCCTGCCCGCGATGATTGCACAGGGATTCCCGCGGCGATTCGGCGCCGGCGTGATCACGACATCGGGCTCGCTCGGGATCCTGATTCCGCCGTCGATCCCGATGGTCCTCTACGCCGTCTCCACCAACACGTCGGTGGGCAAGCTGTTCATTGCCGGCATCGTGCCGGGACTGGTGCTGGCGTTTCTGCTGGGCGCGACGACCTTCTACCGGGCCTGGCGCAACGACTATCCGCGGATGCCGAAGGCCACGCTCATGGAGCGCTTCGACGCGTTCCGCAAGTCGATCTGGGGCATCCTGCTGATCGTGATCGTGATCGGGGGCATCTATAGCGGCCTGTTCACGCCCACCGAGGCCGCTGCCGTCTCCGCAGTCTACGCGTTCATCGTCGCGGTGTTCATCTACAAGGACCTCAAGCTGAGCGACGTGCCGCGCGTGCTGCTGTCGTCGGCCAATCTGTCGGCGATGCTGCTCTACATCATCACCAACGCCGTGCTGTTCTCGTTCCTGATGACCTACGAGAACGTGCCGCAGGCGCTGGCGCAATGGATGATCGACCAGGGCCTCGGCTGGATCGGCTTCCTGCTGGTCGTCAACCTGCTGCTGCTGCTCGCGGGCAACGTGATGGAGCCGTCCTCGATCATCCTGATCATGGCGCCGATCCTGTTCCCGGTCGCGGTCAAGCTCGGCATCGACCCGATCCACTTCGGCATCCTGATGACGGTGAACATGGAGGTCGGCCTCTGCCATCCGCCTGTCGGCCTCAACCTCTACGTCGCCTCAGGTATCGCCAAGATGGGCATCACCGAGCTGACGGTGGCGGTGTGGCCGTGGCTGCTGACGATGCTGGCGTTCCTGGTCGTCGTGACCTATTGGCCCGGCCTGTCGTTGTGGCTGCCGCGGTTGCTGGGGATGTAGCGTCGACATCGTCCGAGCAGCGCCACAGCACGGAAAGATCGAAGCGTGATCGTCGGATCGCGCTTCCCTCCATTCGCCTCCCGGGCCGGATGGCAATCGATCGTGAGATGCGATTAGATGCCTTCAACCGGCCGGGAGGAAACGAGCATGACAGGCACCAGCAACGAGCCAAAGGACGCGAGCGCGTCCGTCATCGCGCAGCAGGCGGCGATGCTCAACGCGTTGCCGTTTTCCGACACGCGGGATTTCGACGATGCCGCGCGCGGCTTCCTCGGCACGATCGACAATGCAGAGATCGCCAACCCGCAGGGGCGAACGGTGTGGAGCTTGAAGCCCTACGGCTTCCTCTCCGCCGAGGAGGCGCCGCCGACGGTCAATCCCAGCCTGTGGCGGCAGGCGCGGCTCAACATGCATCACGGGCTGTTCGAGGTCGTGCCTGGGGTCTACCAGGTGCGCGGGCTCGACATCGCCAACATGACGCTGATCGAAGGCGACAGCGGCGTCATCGTCGTGGATACGCTGACCTCGATCGAGGGCGCGCGGGCCGCGCTCGATCT
>Ga0207426_1001350_pt1 | contig 20814 bp, 15 predicted proteins | sample AraplaMF_Cvi_mMS_FD_184265 | JGI IMG/M metagenome (GOLD analysis project Ga0207426, IMG submission 184265) | Arabidopsis root microbial communities from the University of North Carolina, USA - plate scrape MF_Cvi_mMS (SPAdes) (version 2) | ecosystem: Host-associated > Plants > Roots > Endosphere... | reverse complement strand
CGCGCCAGCCGGCGTCGGCGGCCCGGACGACCATCTGGAGGGGGTAGCCGCTGCGGCGGTCGGTGAGGCCGAGTCCGAGCAGCGCGGTGCGCCGGGCGGCGCGCAGCGGGCCGAGGTCGTGCAGGCGGAGTCCGGTGCGGCGGCGCAGCATCCGGGCCAGTACGGCGTTGCCGGCCCGTGCATGGGGCGGCCAGGCGCCGCGGCCCTGGGGCCGGCGGCGGCCCAGCACCAGATCGCTGGTGCCGTACCGGACCGCGTCGACGAAGGGGGTGAGGAGGGCGGGGTCGAGGGAGGCGTCGCAGTCGCAGAAGCAGACGATGTCGGCGTCGGCGGCGAGCAGTCCGGCGTGGCAGGCGGCGCCGAAGCCGCGGCGCGGCTCGTGCACCACGGTGGCGCCGAGGCCGCGGGCTATCTCGGCGGAGCCGTCGGTGGAGCCGTTGTCGACGACGATCGCCCGCCAGCCTGCCGGGATACGGGCCAGCACCCAGGGCAGCGCGGCGGCCTCGTCGAGACAGGGCAGGACGACGTCCACCGGGGCGGGCCGGGGGACGGGGGGTGGGAAGTGGGTCACGCGTTCACCTGCGTATCAGAAGCGGAAGAGGAGAGTTCAGGGGTTGTTCGGGCCTGGCCGGTGGCGGCCGGGAGGGCGTGCGGGTCATTCCGCCGGGACCGCCCGCATGCCCTCACGGGCGAACTCCGTCATCCCCGCCGCGAATCCGGTGGCCGCGCGCCAGCCGAGGTCCTCGGCGATCCGGTGCGAGGACGCGGTGATGTGCCGTACGTCGCCGAGGCGGTACTCCCCCGTGACCACGGGCGCCGGACCACCGCACGCCTCGGCCAGGGTCCGGGCCATCTCGCCGACGGTGTGCGGCACTCCGCTGCCCGTGTTGTAGGCGGTCAGGGCGCCCGCGGGCCGGTCCGGCAGGGCTTCCAGCGCCACGACGTTGGCCGTGGCGACATCCCGGACATGGACGAAGTCCCGCCGCTGGCCGCCGTCCTCGTAGACCGTCGGCGACTCGCCTCGGGCCAGCGCCGAGCGGAAGAACGAGGCGACCCCGGCGTACGGGGTGTCGCGCGGCATCCCGGGGCCGTAGACGTTGTGGTAGCGCAGCGCGACGGCCCGGCCGCCGGTGGCGCGTGCCCAGGAGGCGGCCAGATGTTCCTGGGTGAGCTTGGTGGCCGCGTAGACGTTGCGCGGGTCGGTGGGGGCGTCCTCGCCGACCATGCCGGGCCGCAACTCCGCGCCGCAGTGCGGACAGCGGGGTTCGAACCGCCCGGCGTCCAGCTCGGCCACCGCCCGCGGACCGGGCCGCACCACCCCGTGGCGTGCACAGGTGTAGCGGCCCTCCCCGTAGACCACCATCGACCCGGCGAGGACCAGCTGCCGCACCCCGGCCGCGGCCATCGCGGCCAGCAGCACCGCCGTGCCCAGGTCGTTGCAGCCCACGTAGTCGGGCGCATCGGCGAAGTCCTTGCCGAGGCCCACCATCGCCGCCTGGTGGCAGACCGCGTGCACTCCCCGCAGGGCATCGTCGACGGCCGTCCGGTCCCGTACGTCGGCGACGATGCGCCGCTCCCCCGGGCGCGGGGGCGGGGGTTCGGGGTGCGCCGAGGGGAGCAGCGCGTCGAGGACGACGGGTTCGTGCCCGTGCGCCAAAAGCGCCTCGACGACCTGCGATCCGATGAATCCGGCGCCGCCGGTGACCAGTACACGCATGCCGGTGACGCTAGGCGCGACAGCGGGTTCCGGCCCGGTTTCGGGACGTCGCGTCATGGGTCCGTAAGATCCGCGACCCGTCCGGCGGGGGTGCTGTCCGGCCGTGCGGGGCCACTGCGATTCGGTAACAGCACGCATTCAAGGTATTTCGGTACGGCATAGCGTGCCTATGCTCAGGTCGGGGGCCGGGGGCCGCTTTCGGACATTCCGACGGCCGACGGCCCTCTTGCCCGAGCACGTCACCCACATACCGTCGGAGAACACCTTGACCGTGGAGAAGGGGGAGCAGCGGACCCGCTCCCGTGCGCTGGCCGTGCTCCCGTACGCGGTCATGGCCGTGGTCACCACGGTCGATCTCACCGCGGGCCCGGGGGTCGGCTTTCTGCCGCTGGTGTCGCTGGGCCCGGCGTTCGCGGGGCTGGTCGGCGGCTGGCGGCGGACGGCCGTGGTCGGCCTGACGGCGTTCGTGCTCTGCCTCGGTCTGGGCGTGCACAGCGGGCTGTTCGAGAGCCGGCGCGGTCTGACCGCCCTGCTGTCGGTGGCCGGGGTGACCGCGGCCGGGGTGGCCGCCGCGGTGATGCGGCAGCGGCGGGAGGCCGAACTGGCCAGCGTCCGCTCGATCGCCGAGGTCGCCCAGCGGGTGCTGCTGCGCCCGGTGCCGCGCGGCGCGGGCCCGCTGCGGATCGCGGTCTCGTACACCTCGGCGGTGGCCGAGGCCCGGATAGGCGGTGATCTGTACGAGGTGGTGACCTCGCCCGCCGGGGTGCGGATCATCGTCGGCGATGTGCAGGGCAAGGGCCTGGAGGCCGTGGAGAGCGCGGCGGTGGTGCTGGGGGCGTTCCGGGAGGCGGCGCACGACGAACCGGATTTGCCGGCCGTCGGCGAGCGGGTCGAACGGGCGCTGAACCGCCATCTGTCCGGCGAACGGTTCGTCACGGCGGTGCTCGCCGAGATCGGTGACGGTCCGCGGGCCACCCTGCTGAACTTCGGCCATCCGGCGCCGCTGGTCGTCCGCCCCGACGGCACGGTCGGCTTCGCCGCGCCGCCCGACCGCGCCCTGCCGCTCGGCCTCACCCTGCACGGCGCCGACGCCCCGGCCCCCTACGAGGTGCCGTTCACCCCCGGCGACCAGTTGCTCTTCTACACCGACGGGGTCACCGAGGCCCGCGACGCGGCGGACCGCTTCTACCCTCTCGACGAACGCGCCGCGCTGCTCAAGGACCCCGACCCGGAGGCCGCGCTGCGCTCGGTGCGGGAGGACCTGGTCGAGCATGTCGAGGGGCCGCTGCACGATGACGCGGCGATGCTGCTGGTCCGCTACCGGCAGAGCCGGTGAACGGCCTTCATATCAGCGGCAGCCCCGTGTAGTTCTCCGCCAGCTCCGCGGCGGCGTGCGCGGAATCGGCGATCCGGTCGAGCTGGGAGTGCTGAAGCCGGGTGTCGAACGGGCTCTGGTCCGGGGCGGTGTGCAGGGTCGTCGTCATGAAGGCCGAGAAGTGTTCGGCGCGCCAGACCCGGCGCAGACAGGTATCGGAGTAGGCGTCGAGCAGCTCCGTGGCGCCGGTGCGGTGCACCTGATCGAGGGCGCGGGCCAGGACGGTGACATCGGCGACGGCCAGGTTGAGGCCCTTGGCCCCGGTGGGCGGCACGATATGCGCCGCGTCGCCGGCCAGCAGGACCCGCCCGTACCGCATCGGTTCGGTGACCGAACTCCGCATCGGCAGGACGGCCTTGGCGCTGAGCGGCCCGCGCGCGAGTTTCCAGGGGCCGTCGATCGCGCCGCGGGCCTCCAGTTCGTCCCAGATGCGGTCATCGGGCCAGTCGGCGGGGTCGGTGCCGTTGGGGACCTGGAGGTAGAGCCGGCTGAGGGTCGGCGTACGCATGCTGAACAGCGCGAAGCCGCGTGCGGAGTGGGCATAGATCAACTCGTCGTGGGAGGGCGGGACCTCGGCGAGCACCCCGAGCCAGGAGTAGGGGTAGCTGCGGGTGTAGGTACGGCGGACGCTCTCCGGTACGGCCTCCCGGGCCACACCGTGGAAGCCGTCGCAGCCCACGACGTAGTCGCAGGTCAGGGTCTGCTCGCGGCCCTGGTGGTGGTAGCGGATGGCGGGCCGGGCGGTGTCCGCGCCCGTCACGGCGAGGGCCTGTGCCCCGAACAGCAGCGGTGGGCCGTCCGCGAGCTGGAGGGCGATCAGGTCCTTCACCACTTCCGTCTGGGCGTAGACCCGCACCCGGCGGCCGCCGGTCAGCGCGGGGAAGTCGAGGCGGTGGGCGCGCCGGTTCCAGCGCAGCTCGATGCCGTCGTGGACCAGGCCCTCCCGGTCCATCCGCTCCCCCGCCCCGCAGGCGCGGAGCACATCGACGGTGCCCTGTTCCAGGATGCCCGCGCGCTGGCGCCGTTCGACATAGGCGCGGTCGCGGCTCTCCAGGACGACGCAGTCGGTTCCGGAGCGGTGCAGCAGCCGCGCGAGCAGCAGCCCGGCCGGGCCGCCGCCGATGATGCCGACGGTGGTGTGCTGGGGGTGGGTCACTGCGCCGTTCCTTCCGCGGGGTGGGGTGCGGGTGCGCCGGGGCTCGGGGCCGCGGCCGGGGATCCGTTGTCGGGCTGTGCCGCGAGGTGGCCGAGGAGGGCGTCCCCTACGGGGGCGGGGCGTTCCACGTTGGCGAGATGGGCGGCGCCGGAGAGTTCCAGCAGGCGGGCGTCCGTGATGCCGTCGGCGAGTTCGCGGGCGTGGGCGGGCGGGGTGGCCGGGTCGTCGCGGCCCGCGACGACGAGCGTGGGGGCGGTGATCCGGGCCAGACCGGCGCGCAGATCGTAGGCGGCGAGAGCGTCACAGCAGGCCGCGTACCCGGCGGGCGTCACCGACCGGCGCACGCCCTCGACCAGCGCCCGGGCCTGCGGGGCGTCGGCGAAGGCCGGGGTGAACCAGCGGCTCGGGGCGGATGCGGCGATCGGGCCGAGGCCCGCTTCCCGTACCAGCGCGGCCCGTTCGTGCCAGCCCGCGGGCTCGCCGAACCGGGCGGAGGAGCAGAGCAGGGCGAGCGAGACGATCCGCTCGGGGTGGTGGGCGGCGAGCCAGGCCCCGACGGCGCCGCCGAGCGAGATCCCGGCGTAGGCGAACCGGTCGATACCGAGGGCGTCGGCGAGGCCGAGCACCAGCCGGGCCAGGCCCGGGATGCCGGTGGTGGGGGCGGGTCCGGCGCCCAGCACCTCGGCGGGGGTGCCGCCGTGGCCGGGGAGGTCCCAGCGGATGACGCGGTGGTGCCGTGCCAGGGACGGGAGTTGGGGTTCCCAGACGGCGAGGGTGGTGCCGAGGGAGGGGCCCAGGAGGAGCGGCGGGGCGCCTTCGGGGCCGTCCGCGGTGTGGTGCGGGAGCGGGGTGGCGGGCGGAGGGGTCATGCGGACTCCTGTGGGTGGTGCTCGGTGCGTTCCAGTGCATGGTCCACGAGGGCACCGGCGGAGCCCAGGTAGCCGGTGGGGTCCAGGAGTTGACGCAGCCGCGACGGGGACAGGGCCGGAGCCTCGCGCGGGGTGGCCGGGGCGCCGGGCGGGGCGGGACGGTCGTCGCCACGGGCTGTGGGCGGCGCCTCGTGCAGCACCTCGTCCAGTGCCGCCGGGAGTGTGACGCCCCGCTCCGCGGTGCGCCGGGCCGCCGTGTCCAGGAGGCGGCGGGCCTCGGCGCGGCCGGTCAGCGCGGTGAGGGCGGCGGCCAGCCGTTCGGTGACGACCAGACCGCCGGTCGCGTCGAGGTTCTGCCGCATACGGTGCGGGTGGACGCGCAGCTCCGCGGTCAGTACGGCGGCGTCCCGGGCCGCGCCGCCGGTCAGCCGCAGGGCGTCGCGCAGCGGCTGCCATTCGGCGTGCCAGGCACCGGCCGGACGTTCGTCCTCGGCGGCCAGCGCGCCGTACAGCACCGCGGCGAGCCCCGGGACCTGCCGGGCGGCGGCCGCGATGAGGGTGGCGCGCACCGGGTTGGTCTTGTGCGGCATGGCGGAGGAGCCGCCGCCGCTGCCCTCGGTGAGTTCGCCGAGCTCGGTGCGGGAGAGGGTGAGGACATCGGCGGCCGCCTTGCCGAGGGCGCCCGCGGTGCAGGCCAGCGCACCGGCGAGATCGGCGACCGGGGTGCGCAGGGTGTGCCAGGGCAGGGCCGGTGCGACGAGTCCGGTCTCGGCGGCGTAGCGGGCGAGGAGCCGGCTCCCCAGGTCGGGAGTGGGCGGCGCGCCGTCGGCCTCGGCGTAGGCGTGGAAGGCCGCCAGGGTGCCGGCCGCGCCGCCCAGTTGCACCGGCAGCGCGGCCCGTACGGACGCCAGCCGGTCATGGGCGTCGAGCACCAGGCTCCGCCAGCCCGCGGCCTTGAGGCCGAAGGTGGTCGGCACCGCGTGCTGGGTGAGGGTGCGGCCCGCCATGGGGGTGTCGCGGTGCTCGGCGGCGGTACGGCGCAGCGCGGCGGCGGTGCGGGTGAGGTCCGGCAGCACGGTGTCCAGGGCGCGGGCGCAGACCAGCATCGTGGCGGTGTCCAGGATGTCCTGGCTGGTGGCGCCCCGGTGGACGTAGGCGGCGGCCTCGGGGTCGCGGGCGGCGACGGCGGCCGTGAGGTCGGCGACGAGCGGGACCACGGGGTTGCCCGCGGCGCGGGCGCGCAGGGCGAGGTCCCGGGGGTCGTAGCGGTGGGTCTCGGCGGCCGCGGCGGTGACGGCGGCGGCCGCCGCCTCCGGTGCGAGTCCCAGGGCGGCCTGGGCACGGGTCAGCGCGGCCTCGGCGTCGAGCAGGGCGCGCAGATATCCGGCGTCACCGGTGGCGGCGGCCACGGCGGAGCCGGCCCAGGACGGCGCGAGCAGTCCCAAATCGGCTGTCGGGTCCGGCTGTTGGGTCGCCGGTCCCGGTGCGCTCCACGGCAGGTCATCGGTAGGCAAGGAAGACCGTCTCCTCGTGTGCGCCGTCCGCCGACCGCTGGAGCCGGATGTCGAAGCGGTACCGGCCGGGGCCGTCGGGGCGGGCGAGCAGGGTGTCCGCGCGCGCCGCGGGCAGCCGCGCGAGCAGCGGATCGGTGGGCCGGTCCGCCGCCGGGTGCCCGGGGAAGTAGACGCGGGTGAACAGGTGGTGGAGCAGGCCGCGGGCGAAGACGCACACGGCGAGGTAGGGGGCGGCGTCCGGGTGCCCGGCGGGGGCGGTGGCCGGCCGGGTGTGGACGGCATAGCGCCCGTCGGCGTCGGTGGGGACCCGGCCGAAGCCGGTGAAGTCCACCCCGTTGCGGCCGAGGACCGCGCCGGTGGCCGGGTCCCGGCGCAGCGAACCGGGCGCGCCCGTACGCCCGCCGTCCGGGCCCGCCTGCCAGAACTCCAGCAGCGCGTCCGGCACGGGGGCGCCCGCCCCGTCCCGTACGCAGCCGTGCACGGTGACCGTGCCGGGGTGGCCGGCCGGGGCGATCTGCTCGCCACCGGGGAACGGGAGGGCGTAGCCGTAAAACGGGCCGATGGTCTGTGCGGGGGTCGGGGCGAGTGGCCCGTTGGGTGCACCGGCCGTGGCGCCGGTCCGGTCGTGGCGGGTGGTGGCGCGGGGCATCAGCGGCCCTCCTCGATCCAGGTGGCGGACGGGCCGTCCAGGACCACGTCCCAGCGGTAGCCCAAGGACCTTTCCGGGACGGTCAGTTCGTGAGCGTAGGTGGCCACCAGGCGGGCGCGGGCCGCGGGGTCGGTGACCGAGGCGAGGATCGGGTCGTAGGGGAAGAGCGGATCGCCGGGGAAGTACATCTGGGTGATCAGCCGCTGGGTGAAGGCCGATCCGAAGAACGAGAAGTGGATATGGGCCGGGCGCCAGGCGTTGTGGTGGTTGCGCCAGGGGTAGGCGCCGGGCTTGACGGTGGTGAACGCGTACCGGCCCGCGTCATCGGTCAGACAGCGGCCGACTCCGGTGAAGTGCGGGTCGAGCGGGGCCGGATGCTGATCCCGCTGGTGGGCGTACCGCCCGGCGGCGTTGGCCTGCCAGATCTCGACGAGCTGGCCGCGTACGGGGCGGCCGCTGCGGTCCAGCACGCGGCCGGTGACGGTGATGCGTTCGCCGAGCGGTTCGCCGGTGTGCTGCCGGGTGAGGTCGGCGTCGAGGTCGGTGACGTCCGTGACGCCGAAGGCGGGGCCGCCGAGTTCCACGGCCTCCGGGTCGGTGAGGTGGTCGATCTCCACCGGCGGGCGGTGGGGGTGGCGGGCGGTGCTGCTGCGGTAGGGGGCGAAATCCCGGGCGGGGTGGTCCGGGACCGGTGCGCCCGCCGCCCGGTCCCGTTCGGCGGCGGTGTGCCGGGCGGCGATCTCCCGGCTGATGTCGGCCTGGCTGGGGAGCGGCGGGGCGGCGGGCGCGGGCCGGGGCGGGGGTGCGGCGACGGATGCGGACGCCGGGGCGGGAGCGCCGTCGGACGGGGTGGGCGGTGTCAGGGCCATGGGGGTATCTCCCGGCGGTGGGCGGCACGGTGCGGGGCGGGCGGGGCGGCCGGACGGGGACGGCGGCGTGGCGGAACGGGCGGGGCGGTCGCCGTGGCCCCGGGGCGGCGGGGACGCGTCGGCGAGCCCTGCGACATCCCCGGGCGGCCGGTGCGCATCAGGCGTCTTTGCCGGTGCGGTGGGGTGGTGCGTCCGCGGCGGCCGCCTTCAGGGCCCGCAGGGCGGCGAGTTCGGCGGGGGTGGGCGGGGCGGTGACGCCGATCCGGGCGGCCTCCCTGAGGTCCCAGCCGGTGGCCGCCCGGACCTGATCGACCGTCACTCCCGGGTGCAGCTCGGTGAGGACGAGTTCCGCGGTGTCCGGGTCGGGGCGCAGTACGCCGAGGTCGGTGATGACCGCCGTCGGACCGGCGCCGGGCAGTCCGAGCGCCGCCCGGTCGCCGGGGCCTGCGCCATGGCCGAGGGTGGTCACGAAGTCCAGCGTCCGGACGAAGTTGCGGCGGCTGTGCCGCAGGACCATCAGCACCTGCCCGCAGTTGGCGGCGATTTCGGGGGCGCCGCCCGCGCCGGGCAGCCGCCCCTCGGGCTTGCCGGGGCCGCGGTCGACGACGGTGGTGTTGATATTGGCGAACCGGTCGACCTGCGCGGCACCGAGGAAGCCGACATCGATCCGGCCGCCCTGGAGCCAGTAGTTGAACATCTCCGGCACCGACACCACCGAGTCCGCGGTGTCGGCCAGTTCGCCGTCCCCGATGGACAGCGGCAGCCGGGTCGGCTTGGAGCCGAGGGTGCCGGACTCGTAGACCAGCACCAGATCCGGATTGACCGTACGGCGGGCGAGGTTGGCGGCCGTACTGGGCAGCCCGATACCGACGAAGCAGGACCGCGCCCCCGCGAGCGCACGGGCGGCGTTGACCTCCATCAGCTCGTCGGGGGTGCAGTCGGGGGCGGTCTCGGGGGTGGAGGTGGGGGCGAAGTCGGGGGTGCGCTCCGGGGTTGCGGGCGGAACGGCAGCGGCGCCCCCGGCCTCGCCCCCACCTCCGTCCCCCACGCCCGCGTCCCCCACAGTCGCTCCCCGCCCCGAACTCCCCTCCCCCCGCACACACTCCGCCAGCCACCGCCCGAATGCCTCCCGGTCCCGTGCGATGCCGTCCCACTCCCGGTAGTAGGCGTTGTCCCGGACCGAGTAGCCGGCCGCGTAGGACGGATGGGCGCCGCCGGGGACGAGCGCGACCGCGTCGACGACCCAGGTGGGCAGGACGACGGAGCCGGGGCACGGCTCCAGGGTGCCGACGATCTCCTCGACGGTGACCAGGACGCGCCGGGCGGCGAGGGCCGCCTCCTTCTGCACCCCGGTCAGGCCCCACAGCTGGACGTTGCCGGCCCGGTCGGCCTGCTGTGCGTGGATGACCGTGACATCCGGGTTGAGGGCGGCGACGGCGGCCAGTTCCTCGCCGGTGAACGGGCAGAGGACGGTGGAGACCGTGGGCGTACGGGCCGGGATGTCGCTGCCGCGGTAGCCGCGGAGCACCGCGAACGGGAGCCGGGCCGCGCCCGCGGCATAGCGGTTGGCCATCCCGGCGTGGCTGTGCTCGTCGATCTCCAGCGGGGCGGGCCAGCCGTGCTCGACCGCGTCCCGGAAGCGGTGCAGCGAACCGACGCCCGGATTGCCGCCCCAGGAGAAGACCAGCTTCCGGGCCGCCCCCGCGCCGATCAGCTGGTCGTAGACGACATCGGGGGTCATCCGGGCGAGCGTGAGGTCGTTGATGCCCTGACGGATGATCTCGTGCGCGGCGGCGAACGGGATGAGGTGGGTGAACCCCTCCAGCGCCACGGTGTCGCCGTCATGGATCAGCTCCGCGACGGCCTCGTGCAGGGAACGGATGTCGGCCATGTCCTCACCCTCGGGTCATCCCGGGGACTGGCCTCAACAGCCGCCCCGCAGAAGGTTGTTCGCACAATGAACTTAAGTTCATAATGCCACCGTCCCGAGTCTGGCCCCGGCCCGCGGCCCTGTCAACGGTGCGCCGGGTACGGTTCCGACGAGATCGCCGCACCAGGGAGAGGCCATGACCCACCCCGCCGCCACCGCCCCGTCAGCGCCGCCGCCACCGGAGGCGGTGGGGCCGCTGATGCGCAGCCTGTCCGTGCTGCGGGAGCTGGCGACCGGCGGCGGCCGGCGGTCCGTCGGCGATCTGGTGCGCGACACCGGCCTCGCCCGCTCGACCGTGGACCGGGTGCTGAGCACCCTCACCCGGCTCGGCTACGTACGGACCGAGGGCCGGGACGCGGTGCTCGCACCGCGTCTGCTGGAGCTGGGCAACGCCTACCTCGCCGCCTCCGAACTCCCCGACCGGCTCGGCCCGCTCGCCGACCGGCTGGCCGATGAGCTGGACGAGTCGGTGTCGCTGGCGGTGCCGGACGGCGACGGGGTGCGCTTCGTCCACCAGGCGACCCGCCGCCGCGCCATGTCGCTGGCGTTCCGCATCGGCGATCTGCTGCCCGCCGAGCGGGGCGCGCCGGGCGCGCTGTTCGCGGACGGCTGGGACGAGGCGGACTGGCAACGGTGGCGGGCGCGCCGGGCGGCCGATCCGACGGACGCGGGCTTCCCGGCCGTTCCGCCGCGGCGCGCCGAGGACGAAGCGGTCGGCGCCGCCGCGGCCGCGGACTTCGTGGCGCGGGTGGCCGCCGCACGCACGACCGGCTGGTCCCTGGACGACCAGCTCATCGAGCCGGGGCTGGTGGCCGTGGCGGTGCCCGTGCGGGACGCCGACGGCCGCCCGGTCTGCGCGCTCAGCGTCGTCAGCCACACCAGCCGGCTGAGCGCGGACGCGCTGCCCGGCGCGGTACTCCCCCGTTTGCGCGAGACGGTCTCCGCCATGGAGGACGCGCTACGGGCGCCCCACGAAGGCCCGGCCTCCGAGACGGCCCCCGGCCCGGCCCACGCCACCTGGATGCGCGCGTCCAAGCAGGAACTGGGCCCGGAATTCGTCGAATCGATGGCCCGCGGGCTGATCACCCTCACCGCGTTCGGCAGCGGCCGCGCGGCGCTCCCGCTCAGCGCCGTGGCGGAGGCCACCGGCCTGGCCCGCGCCACCGCACGCCGGGCCCTGATCACCCTGGAACACCTCGGCTACCTCACCACCGACGGGAAGCTCTTCCGCCCCACGCCGAAGGTGCTGGAGCTGGGCTTCGCCCACCTCGCGGGCCTCAGCCTGCCCGATATCGCCCTCCCGCATCTCGCCTCGCTGGTCGAGCGGGTGCACGACTCCGCCTCGATGGCGGTCCTCGCGGGCGACGACATCCAGTACGTCGCCCGGGTCCCCACCGTGCGCATCATGAGCGTCAACATCACGCTGGGCACCCGTTTTCCGGCGTATCCGACCTCCATGGGCCGGGTGCTGCTCGCCGGGCTGCCTCCGGCCGAGCGCTCCGCCCGGCTGGCCCGTCTGCGCCCGGAGCCGCTCACCCGCCACACCGTGACCGACCCCGAACGCCTCGGTGCGCTCCTGGAAGAGGCCCACTCGGCGGGCTACGCCCTGGTCGACGAGGAGCTGGAAGAGGGTCTGCGCTCGCTCGCCGTCCCCGTCCACGACCGCACCGGCCGGGTGGTCGCCGCCGTCAACGTCTCCACCCACGCGGCCCGCAGCACCCCCGACGAGGCCCGCGAGGCCCTGCTGCCCGCGTTGCGTACCGCCGCCGCCGGCATCGAGGCGGATCTGTGGGTGGCGGGGCGGTACGCGCGGATCCCGGTGCGGTGACCGCCCCGGCCCTCCCCTACGGGGTCCCCTGCGGCAGCGTCAGGACCGACCCCGAGTACACCGTGAGGTGGACCGGCTGGAGGTGGGTGGCCTCGACGGATGTCTCCCCTGTGCCGGGGCTTCGGGCGTAGCGCGGATGGGCGCCGCCGCTGATCTGGAGGCGTATCCGGTGACCGGCGGCGAAGCGGTGGGCGGTGGCGCCCATCGCCACGGTGACCTCCGAGGGGGTCACTCCACTCGTCCGTACCCGCAGCAGCCCGTCGCAGATATTGGTGGAACGGCCCCGGGCGTCCACGTCGCAGAGGCGGGCGAAGACCTCGGCGTGGCCGGTGTCGGTGGCGATCCGCAGCCGCGCGGAGACCGGGCCGAGGACGTCGACCGGCTCGGTCAGCGGCGGGCCGGTGAACGTCAGGACGTCGTCCCGCGCCTCCAGGGTGCCGTTGTCGCGGGCACCGGAAGCGCGGGAGAGCAGCGGCCCGCCCACGGACGGGGTGGGATCGGCCGGGTCGTAGCGGAAGGACGCCAACGGGCCTTCCGTCACCGGGGATTGCCCGCTGAGCGCGCCGTTCGCCGCGGCGAACCAGGCGGTGGTGGCGGCGTTCGGCGGCCAGTCGCCGAGGTCCCGCCAGGCGTCCTCGCCGCCGACGTGGACGCGTACGGAGGTGGGGCGCAGCCCGGCGGGGTCGTCGCACAGGTGCGCGCGCAGCCAGGCGAGGCTCTCGGCGAAGACCACGGGCCAGCCCTTTTGCATCGCGGAGGTGTGCGTCCAGGGGCCGACGAGCAGGGAGGACTCGCAGCCGGCCCGCCGGAGCCGGGCGAACTGCTCGAAGTTCTGGCCGGCCAGCGCGTCGTGCCACCCGGCGATCAGACAGGTGGGCACGCTCAGCCCGTCCGCCGCCTCCGCCACGGACGCACCGTCCCAGTACGGGTCGTCGGCGTCCGGGTGGGTCATCGCGCCGTCCAGCCAGGGCACTTCTCCGAGGGCGGACTCATAGGCCCGGCGCAGCGGCCGCGCGCCGGTGATCTCGCGCAGCCGGCGCTGGAGGCGCAGCGCCCGCCGCGCGAGGGGCAGCATCCCCTGGTGCTGGTAGGTCATGCCGACGCCGACGGCGAGGGCGTTCTCCAGGAGGAAGCCGCCGCCCGCGTGGAAGAGGGCATGGGGGTCGTGCAGTCCGACCTGGATCACCATCGCCTTCAGCTCCGGTGGCGGGTCCAGGGCGAGCGCCCACTGGACATAGCCCAGGTAGCTGGGGCCGATCGTGCCCAGGTTTCCGGTGAACCAGGGCTGCTGCCGCAGCCAGGCCACCGCGGCCTGTGCGTCGGCGGCCTCGTTGCGCCACAGGTCGAACCGGCCGCCCGACCCGGCGGTGCCGCGACAGCTCTGGAGGACCACATGGAAGCCCTGTTCGGCGAAGAGCACACCGAAGAGGGGCGACCAGGGCAGGCCCCTGCCGTAGGGCGAGCGCACGAGCAGGGTGGGGAAGTCGCCCTTCGTACGGGGGAAGTAGTGGTCCGTGCGCAGGGGGCTGCCGTCCGCGGCCGGCACCTCAAGGCCCGGTTCCCAGCCGATGTCGTGCTGTTTGGCCGGGAGTCCGCGCCAGCTCGCCCGCATCATCCGCGAGGACAGCGGCGGCTTCCCGGACGGTGCGGCCCAGTGGGACCGCGGTGCGACGTCCTGCGTGTGTGGCGTCATGTCTTCCCCTCACCTATTCCCGTACGTTGCACGAGAATAGTCGACGCACTAGCGCTCCGCACAACTCCGGGTGGCGGGAAGGGATATGAGAGGCCGGTACGCCGCGCCGGGAGCGTCGGCGCACCGGGGCACGAGGAGGCGGTACAGAGGTGGCACGGAGGCGGCGCCTCCCCCTCCGTTCAGCGCTCCATACCGGCCACCTCGGGCGCCGGTACGGTCGCCGACGGGCGGCCGAGGCGCCGGGCGAGCGGCACCGAGCCGATGGCGAGCGCGCCCAGCAGACCGGCCAGCGCAAAGACGGTGAAGCCGAGTTGACTGTTGGCGGACGCGGCGAGCACACCGCCGAGCCAGGGGCCGACGACCGCGCCGGTGCGGCCGATACCGGTGACCCAGCCGAGGCCGGTGGCGCGTTCGGCGGGCGGATAGACGCGGTGGGTCGCCGCGTACACCATCACCTGTGCGCTGAAGAGCCAGACGCCGGTGACGGCGACGACCACATAGGTGGCGCCGAGCGGCAGCCGCGCCCCGAGGAGCAGGGCACCGGCGGCGGTCAGCAGGAACCAGAGGGCGGAGATCCTGACCGGGCCGTAGCGGTCGGCGAGGCGGCCCGCGATCAGCAGGCCGGCGATGCCGCCCGCGTTGATGATGAACAGGAAGCTGACCGAGGACGAGAGGCCGTACCCGGAGGCGCGCATCATCTGCGGCAGCCAGGTACTGACGCCGTACACCAGGAGAAGGCCGCAGAACGAGGCGAGCCACAGAAGCGGGGTCGCCAGGCGGACGCCGGGGCGGAAGAGGGCGAGGACCGAGGCGAGGCGACCCCTGGCACCCTGGGCCGGGGCGTCGGCGAGGACCGGAGGGGCCATGCCGTAGCGGCCGGCGACCGCCGCGGCCTCGGCGGTACGGCCCTTGGCGAGCAGCACACCGGGCGACTCCGGCAGCAGGCGCAACAGCAGCGGGGCGGCGACGAACGCGGGCAGGGCGCCGACCCAGAACACCCAGCGCCAGCCGTGCGCGGGGGCGACCGTCAGACCCAGGACCGTCGCACACATGGCGCCCGCGTGGTACGAGGTCATCAGCAGGCCGGTGGCGAGGGCGGCCCGGCCGCGCGGCGCGAACTCCATCACCATCGACAGGCAGATGGGCATCAGACCGCCGAGCCCCAGCCCGGCGAGGAAGCGTCCGGCGCCGAACAGGCCGGGCGTGCCCGCGACCGCGCACGCCGCCGAACCGGCGGAGAACACCAGCACCCCGGCGACGAGGACGGGGCGGCGGCCGAGCCAGTCGGTGAGGGTGCCGGTGCCGAGCGCGCCGATCAGCATGCCGAGGGTGACCCAGCTGCCGATCGTGCCGGCCACCGCGGGGGTGAGGCCGAATCCGGGGTCGTCGAGCATATGCGGCATGACGGCGCCGTAGATGCTGACATCCATTCCGTCGAAGAAGACGGCGAGCCAGCACAGCGCCAGGACGGGCGCGACGGAACGGAAGGTGTGGCCGCGGGCGGCGGAGGGCGGGAGACCGGTGGGGGGCATGCCGATGGGAGACATGGGGACCTCGGATTCACGGATCACGGTGCGATATCAGCAGGATGTTCGCCTGGTGAACTTTCGTTCGCCGAACGGTCGGCAAGGATCATCTGCCCGGGTTCCGTGCGTGTCAATGGCTCGCGCACGGCTTCCCGTGGCACCACGCGCGGCGCACCGCGGCCGTATGCGGCCGGACGAGTGGCGCGCCGGATCAGCCGTCGCGGCCGTCGCCGCCCCGGCCCTGGTCGCCGTCCTCGTGGCCCTCGCCCCGGCCCTCGCGACCATCGCCGCCCGCCCCGGCACCGTCCGCGTCGCCGCTGTCCGCCGTCGCCCCGGTCTTCGCGGCCATCCGCCGGGCGATCTCCTCGCGCGCCGCGGCCGTGGCGACCGACGGCCACACCCGGTCGAGCGAGGCATTCATCGCGGCTCCGACCAGCACCGCGAAGGCGGACACCCCGATCCACAGCAGCACGGCGACCGGCGCGGCCAGGGAGCCGTAGATCGTGGGCCCCTCGACCGTCGAGGTGAGATAGAGCCGCAGCAGGAAGCTGCCGAGCAGCCACATGCCGAGGGCGACCACCGCGCCGGGAATGTCCTCCGGCCAGGGCGAACGGACCGGTACGGAGGCGTGGTAGAGGGTGGTGAGGAAGGCGACCGACAGCAGCAGGACGACCGGCCAGTACAGCGCCCGGATGACATGCTCGCTGGCCGGCAGCCAGCTCACGACGGTGTCGGGTCCGGCCACCATCAGCGGCAGCGCGACGGCGCCGACCAGCAGCGCGGCGAGGTAGAGCACGAACGCCAGCAGCCGGGTCTTGACGATGCCGCGCCGCCCGTCGAGCCCGTACATGATCGTGATGGTGTCGACGAAGACGTTCATCGCCCGGGACCCGGACCACAGGGCGATGGCGAAGCCGAAGGAGATGACGTCCGGGCGGCGGCCGGTGAAGACATCGTTGAGCAGCGGCCGGGCGATCTCGTTCACGCCCTTGTCGGACAGCACGGTGCCGGCGCCTTCGAGGATGCGCTGCCGGACACTTTCGATGGTGTCGTGGCCGATCCAGGCGTCCGTATAGCCGAGCACACCCAGGAGCCCCAGGATCAGCGGCGGCAACGACAGCAGACTCCAGAACGCGGCCTCCGCGGCCAGCCCGGTGACCCGGTACTTCATGCAGGAGTTGACGGTGTCCTTGAGCAGGAGCCAGGCCAGCCGGCGCTTGGAAACGTTGCGGTACAGCGCGCGGGCCTTGATCAGACGGCCCGCGGGCCGCTCGGTTGGTTCGTTCTCCGGCTGCACCTCCTTACCGTATCCGGCATGGCAGCCACCACTCACACGGTCACGAACCAGCCCCCGCCGCTGGTCGGCTACGACGTCTTCGCGAACGACCCGGCCCTCACCGAGGGCATCACCCGCTACATCGCCGCCGAGCGGCTCGACGAGGTACGCGAAGAACTGGGCACGCTGGGCAAGGCGGCCGGCTCCGCGCACGCCCAGCACTGGGCCGAACAGGCCGACCGGCATCCACCGGTGCTGCGCACCCATGACCGCTTCGGCCACCGCATCGACGAGGTGGAGTTCCACCCGGCCTGGCACCGGCTGCTCGGTCACGCCGTCACCTCCGGTCTGACCGGCGCCTGGTCCCGGCCTGACGGCCATGTCCGCCGCACCGCCGGCTTCATCGTGTGGACGCAGGCCGAGGCGGGGCACGGCTGCCCGGTGTCGATGACCCATGCGGCGGTACCCGCGCTGCGCGCCGAGCCGGAGCTGGCGGCCGAATGGGAGCCGCTGCTGACCTCCCCGGTATACGAGCAGGCGCTGCGGCCGGTCTCTGAGAAGGGCGGCGCGCTGGCCGGGATGGCCATGACGGAGAAGCAGGGCGGCAGCGACGTACGGGCCAACACCACCCGCGCCGAGCCGCTGGCCGCACCCGGCGAGTATGTGCTGACCGGACACAAGTGGTTCTGTTCGGCGCCGATGTCGGACGCCTTCCTGGTGCTGGCCCAGGCCCCGGGTGGGCTCACCTGCTTTCTGCTGCCGCGGGTGCTGCCGGACGGCACCCGTAACGCCTTCCGCATCCAGCGGCTCAAGGACAAGCTCGGCAACCGCTCGAACGCCTCGGCGGAGGTCGAGTTCGACGGGCGGAGCTGGGCGCGCCGGGTCGGCGAGGAGGGGCGCGGGGTGGCGACGATCATCGAGATGGTGGCGGCGACCCGGCTGGACTGTGTCAGCGCGTCCGCGGCGGTGATGCGGCAGGCGGTGACGCAGGCCGTGCACCACAGCGCCCACCGGGAGGCGTTCGGCGGCCCGCTGATCGACAAGCCGCTGATGCGCAATGTGCTGGCCGATCTGGCGCTGGAGTCGGAGGCGGCGACCACGCTCGCGCTGCGGCTGGCGGCCGCGTACGACGGCGGTACCGAGCGGGACCGGCACTTTCTGCGGCTGGCGGTCCCGGCGGCGAAGTACTGGGTGACCAAGCGGTGCACGCCGGTGGTGGCCGAGGCGCTGGAGTGCCTGGGCGGCAACGGCTATGTCGAGGAGTCGGGGCTGCCGCGGCTGCTGCGGGAGGCGCCGCTCAACTCGATCTGGGAGGGCGCCGGGAATGTCCAGGCGCTGGACGTCCTGCGGGCCCTGCGGCGCGAACCCGAGGCGCTGAACGCGTTCCTGACCGAGGTCGGGGCGGCGCGCGGGGCGGACCACCGGCTGGACCGGGCGATCAAGGGGATGCTCACCGAACTCGCCGACCTGGAGGGCATCGAGGCGCGGGCCCGGCGGCTGGTGGAGCGGATGGCACTGGTGCTCCAGGGTTCGCTGCTGGTGCGCCACGCACCGTCCGAGGTCTCGGACGCGTTCTGCGCCTCCCGGCTGGGCGGCGACGCGGGCGCGGCGTTCGGCACGCTGCCGCACACCCTGGATCTCGCGGCGGTGGTGGAGCGGGCCCGGCCGGTGATCGACTGCTGAGTCCCTACCGGCCCGGCCGATGGTCGACCGCTGAGGCCCCTCCAACCCGGCCGGCTCCGGACGCGGCGGCGGCTCCCCGTCGTGTCCGGGCCGTCGGCCGCACGGAACGACGGGGACAGGGGGTTACCGCCGCCGCGCCGGTCAGGGAGCGGTGCCGCGCCGACCCGGCACCGCTCCCCGGTCTCAGGGGCCGCCGGGGCGCTCCGGCGGGTCCGCGCTGCGCCCGCGCACCGCGGCATCGATGGCCACGACGAGATCGCCGTCCGGTGCCTCCGGCGGGAACGCCATCAGCACCCCGCGCGCCTCGTAGTAGCGCAGCACCCGGCAGGCCTCGTCGGCGCCGCCCCACTCCGCACCGTGCAGCAGGACCACGAGATCGGCGAAGGCCAGCGCGGGCAGCAGACCGCCGGTGCCGGCCACCCGGTCGAGGAGCTGCGGGGCCCCGTCGACGACATAGCCGTCGGCGGGCAGCCGCTGACGCCGGATCAGCAGGTCGACCGCGGGCAGCCGGGGAATCCCGTAGTGCTCCGCCAGCCGGGCCGCCCGCACGATGCGGGTTCCCTCGTCGGCTCCGATCACCACGACGCGCGGGACAGCAGCCCTCATGGTGCGCCCCCTCCCCCGCACTGCCGACATCGCACGGCGGCCGATGGCATCCCCGGCCCTCACCGGTGGTTCCCCGACGGGTGTCCGGCGAACCCGCGGTGGCGGGGCACCATCGGCCGCTCCGCCAAGATTCCCGGGAACGCGTCATAGGCCACAACGGTTGCAGTCCGTTGCAGTGCGCCGGTCCGGACCTGAACAATGGCCCTTCCAGGACGGCCTGGTGACGGCACGGCGGGCAGCACGGGGACAGTGCGCAACGGAGAGCAGCGTGAGCGACAGACCGATCGACAGTGCCATCTGGTCGGCCCAGGACGTCCGCGTGACCGCCCACCGCCTCGCCACGGTCCGGGAGGCCGTGCTCGCGGGCGAGACACCGTCCGACGCCCCGTCCGACGCGCCCCGCGCGGTCATCGGTGAGTCCTGGCGCCGGGCGCGGGTCTCGGGCGTGGACCCGGACGGGGAGCAGCAGCAAACCCCGCTGCCCGTCGCGGAGTTGGAGCACCGCCGGCAGATGTCCCGGCTGAGCCCGGTGCTGCCGGTGCTGAACGAGGGGCTGCTGGCGGCCGCCGATGCCGCGCAGCAGATCATGGTGGTCACCGATGCCGAGGGCCGGGTGCTGTGGCGGGAGGGCAGCGCGCCGGTCCGCCGGATGGCCGACCGGCTGGGCTTCGACAAGGGCGCCGACTGGCGGGAGGGCGTCGTCGGCACCAACGCCATCGGCACCGCCCTGGTCGCCCGCCGGCCGGTGCTGGTGCACTCGGCGGAGCACTTCGTCCGCAGCCACCACCAGTGGACCTGTGCCGCGGCGCCGCTCCACGACCCGCGCGACGGGCGGCTGTTGGGCACGGTGGACGTCAGCGGCCCGGCGCCCGGCTTCCACCCCACCACGCTCTCGCTGGTGTCCGCGGTCGCCCGGCTCGCCGAGGGTGAGCTGCGCACCCGCCATCACCTCACCCTGGAGCGGCTGCGGTCCAGCGCGGCGCCGGTGCTGGCACGGATCGGCGGACGGGCGCTGGCCGTCGACCCGCACGGCTGGGTGGTGGGGGTGACGGGCCTGACCCCGCCGGACCGGGTGGCGCTGCCCAAGTCGCCCGAGGCCGGGCCGTTGTGGCTGCCGCGCTACGGCATGTGCGCCCTGGAGCCGCTGCCCGGCGGCTGGCTGATCCGTATCGGGCAGCAGGAGCGGGACACCGGGCCCAGCCGGGTGGTGCTGGACGTCAGCGGCCGGGACGGCTCGACGGTCACCGTCAGCGGACCGGCCGGCAGCTGGTCGCACGAGCTGACCCCGCGCCATGCCGAGCTGCTGTTCGTGCTCGCCGCGCATCCGCAGGGTCGCAGCGCCGCCGAACTCGCCCGGGATCTGTTCGGTGACGACAGCCGTACGGTCACGGTGCGCGCCGAACTGTCCCGGCTGCGCCGCCATCTCGCGAGCGTGCTGGCGCACCGGCCCTACCGCTTCGCCGACGGGGTGGAGGTGGAGCTCCGGCTGCCGCCACAGCCCGTGCATCTGCTGCCGCAGTCGCTGGCGCCTGCGGTGGCGGCGGCACGCCGGGGCTGAAGGGAGCGCCGGGCGGAGGCGGTTGGCGGGCCGAAAGAGCGGCCGGCCGGCCGGGCGGAAAACCGGATGCGGTGCCGTGCGGCCCTCTCGTAAGGTGACAGCGCTCTGAATCAGCTCTCCAGAAGGCCGTCGCAGAACGGGAGCAGCCCGCGCGTATCGCACGCGCGGAGCCGAACGAGCGGGCGACACGACAATCCGTGCTCACGCATGCCCGCATGCCCTTCTGGAGGACACCCACCATGTCCGTAGGCCTTGGCCTTCCCATCGGCGACCCCACCCAGCTGCTGAGCTGGGCCCGGCGCGCCGAAGCCACCCCGTTCAGCACCGTCGCCCTCCTCGACCGGCTGGTGTTCGACAACCCCGAGCCGCTGATCACGCTGGCCACCCTGGCCGGCGCCACCTCCCGGATCCGGCTCCAGACCGAGGTGCTGCTCGCCCCGCTGCACCGCACGGCGCTGCTCGCCAAGCAGGCCGCCACCCTCGATCTGCTGTCCGGCTCCCGCTTCACCCTCGGCATCGGCATCGGCGGCCGCGAGGACGACTATCTGGCCACCGGCGTCGACCT
>Ga0207426_1001349_pt1 | contig 20838 bp, 21 predicted proteins | sample AraplaMF_Cvi_mMS_FD_184265 | JGI IMG/M metagenome (GOLD analysis project Ga0207426, IMG submission 184265) | Arabidopsis root microbial communities from the University of North Carolina, USA - plate scrape MF_Cvi_mMS (SPAdes) (version 2) | ecosystem: Host-associated > Plants > Roots > Endosphere... | reverse complement strand
AGAGAATCACCCACGGCCCCAGACATACGTGTACGGCCGCGCACAGTCGCCTGCCAGAAAGCCATCGAAGGGCCGGCTAATGGCATAGTTCTCCCCGGGGTGGCGGTTTTCTTAGGCCAATGCGCGGAATTTCTTTCTTGCCTTAGCAGGTGACTACCCGGTTGGCAAGTGCGATGATCTTAGCATCACAGCAACACCCGCCGTCCAACGGCGATCTGAGCACTTGCGGCATCTGAAGCGGATTCAACAAAGGCCCAGTTTGGGTTCATTGGGCACCGATGCCGGTCCCGGCGGCGCAACCGGTCGGCGCGCTTCCTGACGGACCGTTGATGCGCTGCCCCTGCTGCCATCGCGAACGCAACGTGCAACAGCGGTCAGCAAAGGTCAGCGATGGGGCGCGTCATGGACGTAGGTGATCTCGCCGCCGCGCACCCGTACGACCCATACGGTCATGTCCCGGTCGGTGCCCCGCAGATAGTGGGCCGTGCAGCGGGTCCGGGCCCCCTTGACGGCCCGCAGGTCCTTCGCGCAGTCGACCGAGCGCGGTCCCCTCGGGATCACCGGAAGCGACAGATGGCCCGAGATCGAGCGGGCGATCTCGTCACGCGGGACGGCATCGGACGTCCCGTCCACCTCACTGGTCGCGTCCCGGTCCATCAGCCACCGGCTGCCCGCCGTGAAGCTGCCTGCCAGCAGAGCCGTACCGGCCAGCAGCAGGCCGACAGCTCGCAGACTCCGCACAGTTCTCCTTCCCGTGGGCACCACACGGACACCGGCCGTGCCCACGGGCCGGGTCACGGACAATTCTTGCCGGTGGCCCGGTTCCGGCAACAGGAGCCCCCGTCGTGCGCCCGGCCGGCCGACGGTGCGTCACGCGGACGGGGCGGGGCCCCGCATCTGCCGGCTGATCCAGTGCAGCGACTCGGCCATCCGCCGGATGTAGGTGTGCCCACTGTGCACGCCGTCCGGTATCTCGAAGAGCGTGGAGTGGACCGGCCCGCCGGTGTAGTCCCTGATGAAGCGCTTCACATCGGGCACCGCCGCCTCCTTGCCACCGAGCTCGAAGGCGAGATAGACCGGCAAGCCCTTGCGTGCGGCCAGCCGCCGGGCCAGGTGGCGTGGGTCGTTGGCGCGCATCTCGGCCGGGTGCCCCTGCCACAGCGGTGAATCCGGCGCGGTATCAGGGCCGTTGACGACGGCCGCCTTGAACTTCTGCGGCTCCTTGAGGACGGCCTTCAGCGCGGCGAAGCCACCGGACGAGGAGCCCATGAAGGCCCAGCCGTCACGGCTGTCGTACGTACGGAAGTTGGCCCGCGCGAAGTCCGGTACGTCCTCGGTCAGCCAGGTGCCCATCTTGGGCTGCCCGGGGATGTCACTGCCGTCGTAGTACGTCCGGCCCGGATTGAGCACCGGCATCACGACGATGAACGGCAGCGTCCGGCCCTGCCGCGACCACTTCGCGATCCGCTCCTCCAGCGCGAAGGCGTCCCCCGCCCAGTAGTTGAACGGAAAGCCGTAGGCGCCGGGCAGCGCAATCAGCACCGGGAAGCCGCTCCGGGCGTAGCGCGCCTGGTGGTACTCCGGCGGCACCCAGGCCCAGATGTCGCCGGTGAAACCGGACTTGCGGCCGTGCCACTTCGTCGTGACGACCCGGCTCCCGCCCCCGGTCGGACGGAACGCGGTGAAGGACGAGCGCGGTCCGCGGGCCGGCACCACCCGGGGCTGTCCGTTGCGGGCGTCCGCGGCATGGGCCGCCGGCTGCGGCGCGCCGGAGGCGTGGACGGCATCCCGGCCACCACCGCAACCGGCCACCAGCCCCAGGGCCGCCACACTCACCGCAACGCGGACGCGCAGGCACTTCATCGGGACGTTCTCCTTGGCTTCTTGGCCGGCCGCGAGTAGTCACGCTGCCACCAAGCCGCCAGTCGCAAGACATCACCTTAAGATCGCCCGCGGCGCCTCCGACGCCGCCTCCGGCCACCCTGACCTGGTGGTCCGCGCGCCCAACTCCGCGCAACGACGCACCGGCACGTCAAATACACCGGCCGGGTTTCCCTCGTTCGATGAGGCCACGGGTTGTTTACCGGTCGGTCGGTTCTGGCAAGGTGGGTTCCCAATTCCGAAGGGCGCGGCGCTGTGCCGTGGTTGGGGATGACCGATGACCGCGAGGGCCGATCGCCGGCCGCTGCCCGGCGTAGTGGGGCGGGCCGTTGAGCACGAGCTGGTGTCCGGGCTGCTGGGCAGCGCGCCGCTCGTGACGCTCACCGGAGCCGCGGGAGTGGGCAAGAGCGTGCTGGCCCGCGCCGTCCTGGAGGAGCACACCGCCCGGCACGACGGCACGGTCCTCCGTGTCGGCTGCTGGGACGGTCTGCCCGAGGGCGGGCTGACGGCGGCGCTGCTCCGGGCGGCGCGGCCGGCTGACAGCGCCCGCCGGGACGCCACGGCGGCCCTCGTCCGGCCGGCCGCCCCGTCCCGCGTCAGCGAACCGGTGCACGGCCGGGCGGAGCCGATGGAGGCCCCAACAGGGCGCGCCCCGGTGGACGATACGGAGATTGCCGCACTCGCCGCGCACTGCCGGAGGTCTCGCGCGACCGTGCTGCTGGACGACTGCGATCCGCTGCGCGACGAATGCGCCCAGCTCGTACGCCGGCTGCTGCGGGCCGATCCCACCCTGCGCATCGTGGCGACCGCGCGGGGTGCGCTCGGGCTGCCCGAAGAGCAGACCATCGCGATCACGGCGCTTCCGGTGACGCTGGGCGAGGGGATCGCCGGGCCGGCCGTCGAGCTGCTGGCCGCGCGGGCCGGGGCCGCCGCACCGGAGCTCCTGGTCGCCGTGTGCCAGGCGCTGGAGGGCTCGCCGCTGGCGATCGCGCTGGCCGCGCAGCAGCTGGACCGGATGTCGTTGCCGCAGCTCGCGGCGCAGGTGGGGTCGGACGGTCCGCTGTTCTACTCGGGGCCGGCGGCGACCGTGCGGCACACCTCGCTCTACGCCGCGCAGGCCGCGGGCTACGCCCTCTGCTCACCCCTCGACCGGCGGGTCTGGGCACGGCTCTCGGTGCTGCCCGGCGACTTCGATCCCTGGCTCGCCGGTTGTGTCTGCACCAGCTGTGACGTTCCTGCGGCCGCGGTCGAGGGCGCACTGGAACGGCTGGTCACCGCCTCGGTCGTGGAGCGCGTACGGGACGCCGGGAGCACGCAGGAAGACACCGGGACGGCGCTGCCGCCGCGCTACCGACTCCCCCGCGCCGCCCGGGACTTCGGGCGGACCCAGCTGCGCGAGGCGGGCGAGGAGGCCGCGGCGCTGCGCCGGTTCCGGCAGGCCTGCGCGGCGCTCGCGGCCGAGGCCCAGATCGCCTGGCAGGGCCCCCATCAGCAGGTCGCCGTACGTCTGGTGGAGGACGAACAAGCCAACCTCGACGCGGCGCTGACCCGGCCCCCGCAGGACGCGGAGGACGCACTCGGCGCGCTGGAGATCGCGGTATCGCTGTGGTTCCACTGGGCGGCCTGCGGCTTCCGCCGCGAGGGGCGGGCGCATCTGGACCGGCTGCTGCTGCTCTCCCGGGACGACACCGCGCTGCGGGCCCGCGCGCTGTGGCTGGCGGGATACCTCGCGGCGCAGGAGCATGCGCTCGGCGCCGCGGAGGCGCTGCTCGACGAGGCGTGGTCGGCGGCCGTGATGCACGCGGACTCCGACGGGCTGGCCCGTATCGCCCATGCGCACGGAGTGCTGGCGCTGTACCGGGGGAACACCGCGGCAGCGGTGGCCTGTCTGGAGGAGGCGGCCCGGCACCGTTCCCGGGACCCGTGGTTCGGCCCGGGGCCCGCGCACAGCTGGGCGCTGCTCGCCGTCGCCCTGTCGTCGCCCGACCCGGAGCGGGCCCGGGACGCGGCCCGTCGCGCCTGGGAGAGCCGGCACTCGGACGGCGATTTCTGGCTGTATTCGACGGTCCTCTATGCCTGTGCGGCGACCGAGCGCGCCCATGGGGAGCCGGCGGCGGCGCTCCGGGCCTGCCATGCGGCGCTGGCTGCCAAAAAGCTCATCGGTGACCCGCTGTTCATCGCCGGGGCCCATGATCTGCTGACCGGTCTGCGGCGTGAGGTGCGCGACGGGGAGCCGCCGCCGGACCATGACGAGAAGGCACCGTGGTGGCGGCCCGGCGGGCCGGACGTACCGCCACAGCCGTTCTTCTCGCGGCTGCGGACGGGGCCATGAAGGACGGGGAGCCGGGGGCCACCCCGAAGGCGGACACCGTGGGTGACGAGCCCGTCGCGCTCGGGATGCGGGGGCACGGTGACGGTCGCATGCTGGGGCGTATGAAGCGTGCCCCCGTGATCGTGCATCCGCCCTGCACCGGCGGTCGCCGTGTGACGCTCTACGGACAGGATCTGGGACGGGCGCTGCGCCCCGGCGACGTGGCCGCGATCCTGCGCCGGGCCGGTTTCTGCGCCACCACGTTCGTCTGGGACGACACCGGCGTCTTCGAATGGCGCGACGGCGGACCCGACGTCTGGCTGATGCCCTGACGCGATGCCCGTCCGTCAGCGCACGGAACGGGCATCGCCTGTAGGTGAGTTGCCGTGCCCGGGCGTTCAACTACTCGTATGCACAAGCAGTTGCGCCCCACGGGCCGAGCCGCGGGAAGCGGCCGCGCGATCAGTCGACCGTCGCCGCGACCGGGCTCTCCGACGCCTCGCGGGCGGCGGCCGCCTTCTTCGCCCGGTGCTTCATCAGGAGGAAGGAGCCGAGGCCGAACAGCAGGGCGGCGACCAGCCCGAGCCAGGAGAAGCGCTTGAGCCACTCCTCGGCGACGACACCCACGCTGTAGATCAGCGCGGTCGTACCGCCGGCCCAGACGATGCCACCGAGGACGTTGGCGATCAGGAACTTCCAGTACGGCATCTTGAGGACACCGGCGAGCGGGCCGGCGAAGATGCGCAGCAGCGCGATGAAACGGCCGAAGAAGACCGCCCACATACCCCACTTGTCGAACTTCGCCTCGGCCATCGCGACATGGTCGGGGCCGAAGTGCTTGGGGAACTTGCGGCCGGCCCAGTGCAACAGGGGCTGGCCCCCCTTGCGTCCGATCAGATACCCGATGGAGTCACCGATGATCGCGCCACCGGTCGCACAGGCGCCCAGCACGAACGGATTGATGTGGTCCTGGGTCGCCGCGAGGATCGCCGCGCTGACGAGGACGATCTCACCGGGCAGCGGAATGCCCAGGCTCTCCAGGCCGATGACCACCCCCACCAGGAGGTAGACGCTCACGGCCGGTACCGACTCGAGCCACTCCTGGATGTGCAACGCCGATTCCTCCGCTGGTGTAGGACCCCGTGGGCCGTGGCCCGACGTCCGTGACACCGTGCCGATCAGCCCCCTGGCGCACCTCAAGCGCGCCCCGGGAAGCCTACTCGATCGGGCCACCCGGGGGCCGAATCCACGTGCGCTACGCAACATCTGGCGCCCGGACACGGCGACGGCCCGCCGCGCGGTGCACGGCGGGCCGTGAGGGCCTCATGGAGAGGCAGCTCACTTATTGGGGCGCAGGGTCCACACGATGCTCATCTCGCCGGTCACCGCGCCGTCCTCGCGGGTGATGGCGATGTTCACCAGGAATTCCGGGCGCTCGCCGGCGTCGAGCTCGGCGACGACCTCGGCCACCGACCGGCCCAGCTCCGCGGTGGCGGTGACGGGCCCCATGGCGAGCTTCTTGTAGCCGATCTCGGCGCGCACCGCGAGCGGCACCGCGCGGCCGAGCTGGTCGCCGAAGGCCGCCATGACGATGGCGCCGCTCGCCGACTCGGCGAGGGTGAACATCGCGCCGGCGTGCGGACCGCCGACGTGGTTGTGGAAGTCGGGCTGGTCGGGCATGCGGACCACGGCGCGCTCGGCGGTGGTCTCGGCGAACTCGAGGTTCAGGGTGCGGGCCATCGGCACGGATGCCGCCATCATTTCGCCGATCGACGGCAGGGTCTCGGAGGACATGAGGCCATGTTACCTAGCGGTAGCTTAGGTGGGAAGAGCCGGCCGTTTCATGCGTCGGCTCTTCGCCGGACGCCGGGCAATAACCCGGTGCTGCCCGTCCCACGCCCGCCTTATCGTTGAGGCCCATGTGGCCAGGACAGCAACACAGTGGAGACGGACGGGTGACGTGCCCGGCACACCCGGTGCACCGACCGGACGCCACGAGCCGGAAGCGGTCCGGCACGGCACCTTCCCGGCCGGTGCGGTCGTGGTGAAGTCACTCCCCCCATGGGCGGGGCGCAACTATCTGCTGCTCACCGGCGCCACGGTGATCGCGAGCCTCGGCAGCTCCGGCGCGCTGATCGCGAGCGCGTTCGCGGTGCTCGCCGCCGGCGGCTCCGCCACCGATGTCGGCCTGGTCGCCGCCGCGCGGACGATCCCGCTGGTCTTCTTCCTGCTGATCGGCGGCGCGGTCGCCGACCGGCTCCCCCGGCATCGCGTCATGGTCGCCGCGAACACCCTCAGTTGTGTCTCCCAAGGCCTGTTCGCGCTGCTCGTACTGGCCGGGGAGCCGCAGCTGTGGCAGATGGCGCTGCTCTCCGCGCTCGGCGGCACCGGGCAGGCGTTCTTCGCGCCGGCCTCCGAGGGCATGGTCCTCGCCAGCGTCTCCGGCGACCAGGCGGGACGCGCCTTCGCCGTGTACCGCATGGGCATGAACGGCGCGAACATCGGCGGCGCGGCACTGGGCGGCGCGCTGGTCGCCGCGGTCGGGCCCGGCTGGGTGCTGGCCGTCGACTCCGCCGCCTTCGCCCTCGCGGGGGCGCTGCGCACCTTCCTCGACGTCAGCGGGGTCCCTGAGCGGGCCCCCGGCGGCGGGATGCTGCACGATCTGCGGGACGGCTGGCGCGAGGTCGTCTCCCGGCCCTGGCTGTGGGCGGTGGTGGTGCAGTTCTCCCTCGTCAACGCGGTGGTGTCGGCCGCCGAGGCGGTCTACGGGCCCTTGGTCGCCGAGCAGCATCTGGGCGGCCCCGGCCCCTGGGGGCTGGCGCTGGCCGCGTTCGGTGTGGGCACGGTGGGCGGCGCCCTGCTGATGGCCCGGGTGAGACCCCGCCGCATGCTGCTGACCGGTGCACTGTGTGTCTTCCCGCTCGCCCTCCCGTCCGCCGCGCTCGCCGTCCCGCTGCCCGTGGCCGGACTCACCGCGATCATGTTCGGCACCGGGATCGCCATCGAGGTCTTCGCGGTGACGTGGATGACGGCGCTGCACCAGGAGATCCCCGAGGAGAAGTTCTCCCGGGTCTCGTCCTACGACTGGCTCGGGTCGCTGGCCATGGTCCCGCTTGCCACCGCGCTGGCCGGCCCGGTTCAGGACCTCGTCGGCCGGACGGCCGCACTGTGGGGCTGTACGGCGGTGATCGTGCTGCTGACGGCGGCGGTGCTGTGCGTGCCCGAGGTCCGGCGACTGACGCGGCGTACGACGCCGGAGCCGGTCGCCAGGGTGTCGGCCGGGGCGACGGAACCCGACACCGCGGCGGCGGAGTAGCCGGTCGCGGCGGCGCCGGGCCGGAGCGGGCCGGGGTCAGCCCACGCTGAACGCGCCGTCCGGCGGCACCGGGGACGCCACCGCCTCGGCATCGCGTACGGGAGCCGCGTTCGCGATCAGCCGGCGCAGCGCCGCGCCGTGCTCGACGCGGGCCGGAAAGGCGTCACCGGCCGTCCGCCGGGCCAGGTCGGCGACGGGGAGCGGCGCCCGCGAGGCGAGCAGCACGGCGTTGCCGAACCGGCGGCCGCGCAGCACCGAGGGCTCGGCGATCAGCGCGAGATGCTCGAAGACCGTGGCGAAATTGGCGAGTTGGCCGCGCAGAAAGGCAAACGGCGCGCTGTCCGCGAGGTTCGCGGCATAGCAGCCGTCCGGCCGCAGCACCCGCGCGGCGGCCCGTGCGTACTCGACCGAGGTGAGCTGGGCCGGCACCCGCGACCCGCCGAAGACATCCGCCACGATGACATCGGCGCTGTCCTCCGGCGCGGCCTCCAGCGCCGTCCGGGCGTCCTGCGGATGCACGGTGATCCCGCTGTCACCGGGCAGCGGCAGATGCTCCGTGACCAGGGCGAGCAGCCCGCGGTCGGCTTCGACGACGTCCTGGCGGGAGTGCGGACGAGTGGCGGCGAGGTAGCGCGGCAGGGTCAGCGCCCCGCCGCCCAGATGCAGCACGTCGAGCGGCTGCCCCGGGGCGGCCGCCTCGTCCAGGACGTATGCCAGCCGGCGCACATACTCGAATTCCAGATGGGCGGGCGCGTCGAGGTCCACGTACGACTGCGGTGCGCCGTCCACGGTCAGCAGCCAGGCGCGGGGCCGGTCGACGTCCGGCAGCAGTTTGGCGGTACCGCAGTCCACGGTCCGGGTGACGGGTATCGGCTCGGGTGCTTCGTCCACCGTCCCATTGTGCCGGTGCGGCCGGGGCGCCCCGGCCACGGTCGCCGCGGGCACCGGCCGACCGGTCAGTCCGACCAGATCCGCCGGATCTCCGCCACATGCGCGGCGGCCTGCCTGCGCCCCGCACGGGCCGCGTCAGCGCGCTTGGCCGGGTCGAGGACGTTACGGCCGAACGCCGACCTCGCCACCCGGTCCGGCGTGATCACACATACCCGGGCGCCGCCGCGCGCCAGTCGCGCGCCCTGCGCCCGCGGTCCGGCGATCGGCCCGCCGGAGGCCGCCATCGGCGCGACGACCACCACCCGGCTGTATCCGGCGGCCAGATCGGCGTTGGCGGTGGAGTGCACCCCGCCGTCGATCCAGCGGGTGCCGTCGATAGTGACCGGCGGATAGATGCCGGGGACCGCGCAGCTCGCGCCCACCGCGTCGAGCAGCCGCACCCCGCTCGTGTCGTCGAACGCGGTCCGCTCCCCCGTCGCCGCCTCCACCGCCGTGATGACCAGCCGTCGGTCCGGCCAGTCGGTCATTCCCAGGGTCCGGGCGATCACCGCGCGCTGTTCCGCCTCGGGGACCGTACGGGCCGCGAGCGCCAGCTTGCCCATGCGGACGCCGAAGGAGACCGTGTCACGGGAGCGCAGCGCGATGGCCGCGAACCGGGCCAGGGCGGCCGGGCCCATACGGGCGGCCGAGTGGGCCTCCGGTACTGCGAGCTGGCGTTCGTACATCTCCTCCAAGGACAGCTGCCGGGAGGTGAGATGGGCACCGACGATCGAGCCGGCCGAGGTGCCGATGACGACATCGGCCCCGGTGAGGTCGGCGCCCGCCTCGGCGAGTCCGGCCAGCATCCCGATCTCCCAGCCGATCCCGGTGAGCCCCCCGCCGCCCAGGACCAGTGCCGTACCCGCCATGGGGTCTCCCTCGCGCCGTCGGGCCGGCCGCTCCCGTACGGCGCGGCCGGAGCACCCTCGTCATCCGTGGCGAGCAGTTTCGCACCCCGCCTGCCCCCGGGACAGCGGACGGCTGCGCCCGGCACCGGGAAGGCGCCGGGCGCAGCCTGACGACCTGCGGTTCTCACTCCTCGACGGTGCGTACCGTGCCCGCGCCGACGGTCCGGCCGCCCTCACGGATGGCGAAGCCCAGCCCCCGCTCCAGCGGCACCTCGCGGCCCAGCTCGACCGACACCGTCACCGTCTCGCCGGGGCGGGCGAGGCCCCGCTCGCCGAGGTCGAGGTCGCCGACCACGTCCGCGGTACGGATGTAGAACTGCGGCCGGTAGCCGGTGGAGAGCGGCGTACGGCGGCCACCCTCCTCGGTGGAGAGCACGTACACCTCGGCGGTGAAACGGCGCCGCGGTGTGACGCTGCCGGGCGCGGCCACCACATGCCCGCGGCGCACCTGGTCACGGTGCAGACCGCGCAGCAGCAGCGCGACGTTGTCGCCCGCCTCGGCGGACTCCATGGGCTTGCCGAACGTCTCCAGCCCGGTGACCGTCGTCTCGGCCTCCGCGCCGAGCACCGCGACCCGGTCGCCGATCCGCACCGTGCCGCGCTCGACGGCTCCGGTGACGACCGTGCCGCGCCCCGTAATGGTCAGCACGTTCTCCACCGGCAGCAGGAACGGCGCGTCGACATACCGCTCGGGCATCGGGACATAGGTGTCCACGGCGTCCAGCAGCGCTTCGATCGCCTGCGTCCAGCGCGGGTCGCCCTCCAGGGCACGCAGCCCCGAGACCCGGACGACGGGCACATGCTCCCCGTCGTAGCCCTGCGCGCTCAGCAGTTCGCGCACCTCCAGCTCCACCAGGTCGGTGAGCTCCGGGTCACCGGCGTCGGCCTTGTTGAGGGCCACGACGATGTGCTGGACGCCCACTTGCCTGGCGAGCAGCACATGCTCGGAGGTCTGCGGCATGATCCCGTCGAGCGCGGAGACGACCAGGATCGCGCCGTCGAGCTGCGCCGCACCGGTCACCATGTTCTTGATGAAGTCGGCGTGGCCGGGCATGTCGACATGGGCGTAGTGCCGGGTGCCGGTCTCGTACTCGACGTGTGAGATGTTGATGGTGATGCCGCGGGCGGCCTCCTCCGGGGCCCGGTCGATCCGGTCGAACGGCACGAACGTCCCGCTCCCCCGGTCGCTGAGGACCTTGGTGATGGCCGCGGTCAGGGTGGTCTTGCCGTGGTCGACGTGGCCCATGGTGCCGATGTTCAGGTGCGGCTTGGTGCGCACGTATGCCGTCTTGGGCATGGTGTTCGTCCTCGCAACAGTGCGGTGAGAACGGCGACTTGGCGCCGTGGGGACCCCTGAGACCCGCCGACCCTCCCCCTGCGGGGTCCGCCGGACGATCCGGAGAGGGTCAGCTTCGTGCGCCGTCGGTCGCTGCGACGGCCGGGATACCGGCTGCTGCGACGGCGGTGGCCGCTGCCACCGAGACGGCACCCGCGGGTGCGAAGTCCGCTGCGGCGAGGGACGCGGGAAGGTCGACGGCAGCCTTCGGCGCGTCCGCGACTGCGGACGGAAGCGCGAGGAAGGCGTGCCGGAACATGCGTCATATGGTGCCGGGCGGCCGACCCGGCGTCCAACGATTTATCCGGGGCAGGGCCAATACGGCAGGTACGGCGACGCGCTCGGCTCACGGGGCGGACGTACGGGCCCGGTGACGGCTCCTGAGCGCCCCCCCGTCGGTTACGCTCCCGGAATGTTCCCGCCCGCCGCAACGCCCGACGGCCTCGCCGCGCGCTGCACGCGTGTGCTGTTCTCCCCCTGGGCCCGGCTGGGGCTGCTGCTGGCCCTGCTGGCCTGCGCCGCGACCGCGATGCTGCTCTGGCAGCCGCAGCACCTCCTCACGGGTGGCTGGCCCGACCGGCTGTCCGGCCCGACCGCCCTCCTGCTCTTCGCGCTGGCATACGGCGGCTGCACCACCGCCTTCGTACCGCGCCCGGTCCTCAACCTCGCGGCGGGCGCCCTCTTCGGCGGCCAGGCCGGCCTGGCCGCCGCCCTCGCCGGGACGGTGCTGGGCGCCGGGCTGGCCTTCGGCCTCGGCCGGCTCCTCGGCCAGGACGCCCTGCGTCCGCTGCTGCGCGCCCGCTGGCTGACGGCCGCCGACCGGCAGTTGAGCGAGCACGGCTTCCGCTCGATGCTGGCCCTCCGGCTCTTCCCCGGCCTGCCGTTCTGCGCCACCAACTACTGCGCCTCGGTCTCCCGGATGCGCTGGCTCCCCTTCCTGCTGGCGACGGCGCTCGGCAGCATCCCGAACACCGCGGCGTACGCCGTCGCCGGAGCGCGCGCCGCGACGCCCACCTCGCCGGTCTTCCTCCTGGCCCTGGGCTTCATCGCCGTCAGCGGTCTGGGCGCGCTGGCGGTGGCGTGGCGCAAGCGGAAGGCGCTGCGCGGGCACTGAACGCGGCAGCACAGCCGACGGAATTCACCCCGGCCGCCGCGGGGCGGGCACCGCAGTCCAGGACCCTTTGGCCGGCCGGACATCTTCGGACGTTACGCTGCCCGGGTCGGCGGTGATCCGCATCCGCCGCCACTGTCCGCTTTCTCCCGTCTCGCGCAGGTCAGCGCTTGATCACCCTTGGATAGCGTAGTTTCCATGTCTTGGTTTGAATCTTTCGTCCTCGGACTTGTCCAAGGGTTGACCGAGTTTCTTCCCATCTCCTCCAGCGCGCATCTCCGTTTGACCGCGGCGTTCGCCGGCTGGCAGGACCCCGGTGCGGCGTTCACCGCCATCACGCAGATCGGCACCGAGGCGGCCGTCATCATCTACTTCCGCAAGGACATCGGGCGGATCATCTCGACCTGGTCCCGCTCCCTCTTCAACCGGGAGCTGCGGCACGATCACGACGCCCAGATGGGCTGGCTGGTGATCGTCGGCTCCATCCCGATCGGTGTGCTGGGCATCACGCTCAAGGACGCCATCGAGGGCCCGTTCCGCGATCTGCGGCTGATCGCCACCACCCTCATCGTCATGGGTGTGGTCCTCGGTGTCGCCGACCGGCTGGCCGCCCGCGACGAGACCGGCGGCCGGCACCGCGCCATCAAGCAGCGCAAGACCCTCACCGACCTCAGCATCAAGGACGGCCTCCTGTACGGCGTCTGCCAGGCCATGGCGCTCGTCCCCGGCGTCTCCCGCTCCGGCGCCACGATCAGCGGCGGCCTGCTGATGGGCTACACCCGTGAATCCGCGGCCCGTTACTCCTTCCTGCTCGCCATCCCCGCCGTGCTGGCCTCCGGCGTCTACGAACTCAAGGACGCCGGCCAGGGCCATGTCTCCTGGGGCCCCACCGTGTTCGCCACGATCATCGCCTTCGTCGTCGGCTACGCAGTGATCGCCTGGTTCATGAAGTTCATCTCCAACAAGTCCTTCATGCCCTTCGTCATCTACCGCATCCTCCTGGGCATAGCCCTCTTCGCCCTGGTCGCAGCGGGCACACTGTCACCACACGCAGGGGAGACAGCGGGCTAGGTTCGGTCCGTGCCGCACATGAAGTCCCTGATCACTGCCATCCGCGAACAGGATGACGCCGCCGATTTCCTCGCTTGGCCGGGGGATTTCGAGCTGGACCGCGGCGACCATGTCGAGGAGGTCCACCTGGCTTCGGGCGCTGCGCTGGAGGGATTCGCGGGCGACGGTGGCGGGGGCACCTTCTTCTTCTGCGGTGAGGGCGGCGAGGAACGTCCGGTCCTGTACGCGGATTCCGAAGGGGGCGCCGCGCTCCTCGCGATCGGTCTGCCCGAACTCCTGCGGCTCCTGCTGGTCGCCCCGTGGTGGCGCGACTGCCGAACGTTCACCGCAGAGGAGAGCCAGGAACTCGAAGCCGACTACCAGGAGGACATGCCGGACCTGGTGGCCCGTCGGGACCGTGCCGCCGCGGCCCTTGGCCTCGACCTGCCCACCGAGGCGGGCGCCTTGGCTCGCCTGCGGCAAGTGGCCGTCGAGGCCGGTAAGGACTTCGTCCTCATCTTCACACCGGAGGGCCGGCTTTACTCGCCTCTACTGACGGAGTGAAGCACCGCCGCGCAGTCGGCAAACACCGTGCAAGTCCAGGGCCGTGCCCTCCCGGTTCGACAAACCGGCCGTGCCGATTCCCTCGCCGGACGGCAGACGTCGGACGCCGGGTCGTAGCGCTGCTTGCGCACCATGAACCGGCGCGGTCCACCGCGATCGCCCTCGCCCGGCGCCTCGTGTGGCGCCGGCCACCGGCGCCGCCTTCCCCTCCCGCCCTCCCTCTTGGGCGTCCGGCGCGCCTGCCCGCGCGCCGCGCCCACCAAGTCTGTGGCCTGCCCACTTGTCATCCTTGCCGCGACTCCGCACCAGGAGAACCGGGCGGGGACGCGTCGTCCCGGGCCGGGTCCGGGTCTGTCCACGAGGCAGGTACGTACGTATCGCCATCGGATTCGGATTCCGTCAAGAACTGGGCTGGTATCAGGAACTGAGGTGGTATTGAGCCCAGGGCTGATGGGCCGGTGCGGCCTCCTCGTGTGAGGGCGCGAGGGTGCCCCAGGGGGCGAGGGCGTTGTCCCACTCGGAGGCCAGGGCGGCCACGTCCGGGACGGAGTCCGTGGACGGCATCGTGCCGGTGTGCCATGCGGACGCCATGTGGTGCGCCGAGGGCGCGGCGTTCCAGGCGGCGGTCTGCTGGGCGGGGATGGAGTATTCGGACTCGTGAACATCGCCGGGGCCGCGCCGGTGGCGTCCCGCATGGGTTTCGACCGGGCCGGGATAGAACCGCCCCTGGGCGGAGAGCTGTTGGGCCCGGGTGACCAAGCGGGTGAGGTCGAGCCCGAATTCAGCGGCGAGTTCGCGCAGATCCACCCCGGTCTGCCAACTGCCGATGAGCACCGCGTCCATCGCCGGGGACCAGGTCTGCTCCGCGGCACCCACGCCGCCGGTGGCCTCGCGGGTGGTGCCGGCCGGGCGCGCTCCGGCGGGCGGGCTCTGGTGGGAATAATCGGCCGCGGGCTCCGGCGCCGGGATGGCCTCCTCATGCTCCCGCGGAGGTGCGGCGGGCGTGGCGGCCGCCAGCAGTTCGTCGGCTACGGCGCGGGCGTCCTCCTTGCCCACCGTGCGCCGGGCGATGCGCACTTCCCGCTCGTTCAAGCCGAACAGCCCGGCCACCGCGCCGGTGCTCCCCACCGTCACCGCGAACGCCGCCAGAACCCGCGACCGGTCGGCCTGGGCCTCGTCAAGCCTGGCCTGCGCCTCACGCACCCGCTCGTCCCCCAGGCAAAACGCTTCTGCCAGCACGGCGTTGCGGTCCCACAACTCTCTAGGATCCATACTCATTCAACGCCTCTTGGGCGCAGGTGTCCCGATCTGGTTCAGCAAAGCACCCCAAAGCACCCATCGAACCACCAGATGAAAATCGTCCCGGGTGCGCGACTACGGATGGCCCCCGTATCCCGTCTGGGGTCATATGCCCTGGCCAGAGGCCCGCGAAAATACGCAACGCGGATTGTCGGTGCCGTGAGCTACTGTCTCGATCAGTCGCATCTTCGCATTTCCATGTGTTCATGGGGGGACCATGGCTTATCGCTCCCGCACCGCATTCCGCGTCGTCGGGGCGCTGCTCGCCGGCGCCGTGCTGGGCGGCACGGCGGCGTGCACGACCGACGGCGCGGCCGTGGACCGCTCCGGCACGTCGGCGCGTCCTGACATCGCCACCGTCGCCGCGGTGCAGCGGGCCGTCACCAAGGGCGCGGGGCTCAACTCCCTGTCGTATCGCGTCTCCGGCAAGGTCCCCGGGCAGGGGGCCGTCACGGGCAGGGCGTCGTTCAGCCTCCGCCCGCGCGTCGTCGAGATGCGGATGACGGCGTCCGGGGGCTTGCAGGAGGGCGAGTTCTCGGTGCGGCTCGTGCGGGACGCGGTGTATGTCGGCGGGGGCGGGCAAGCGGCTGCCGTGCTCGGCGGCAAGCACTGGCTCAAGCTCGCCATGACGGACCAGGGGGCCGGCGGCTTCGGGGGCATGCAGCGGCAGGCAGACCAGGACCCGGCGGCACAGGCGTCGTTGCTGCCCGGGTCCGAGGACGTCAGGAAGGTCGGCGAGGAGACCGTCGACGGGGTGCGGACGACGCATTACGCCGGGGTGGTCGATGTGGCGGAGGCGGCGAAGAAGCCGGCCGGCAAGCGTTCGTCGGGCGCCGAGCGTCGCACGAAGGTCATCGAGCAGTACCAAGAGCTCGGGGTGAGCGAGCTGAAGCTCGATCTCTGGGTCGGTCCCGGCGACCGCACGGTGAAGTTCCGCCAGCGGGCGCGGGCGGCCCAGGGGCCATTGGACATATCCATACGGTTCCTCGACGTCAACAAGCCGGTCACGGTCCAGGCGCCGCCCGCGTCCGACACGGTGGATCCGGAAGCGAAGCTCAAGGAGGCGAGCCGGCGGCTGAGCTAAGGCGGACACGCCCTAGACGTCGGTGTAGCGGCGTACCGGCTCGTCGAGGTGGGGCAGGCCGATCGGGTTGGGGAAGGGGAGGACATCAGCGGCCAGGATGCGGCGGACCACGGGTTCCAGGCCGTGCAGTAGCACCTCGGTCTCCGCCTCGGGGAGTGCGCGCAGCAGTCGGCCGGCCAGCCGGTCTGTGGCTTCCTCGATGCGCTCGCGCTCCCGGTGGCCGAGGTTGGTCGCGTCGCCGTGTCCGTCCACGAGGTCACGGGAGCGCAGCCGGTCCGTCGCGGCGGCCCACTCCTCCTCGGTCCAGCCGCGGTCCTCCCGCATGGTGTCCTTGGGGACGCGCCCGGACGCGGCGGCAAGGACCAGGGCCTCGCACCCGTCCAGTCCCTCGTCGGCGAGCACGGCGTGGTGGGCGTCGCCCCTGAACTCCCGGACGGTGGTCGCCAGTTGCCACAAGCGCTCGACGGGGTCGGCGTGGTCGCACAGGGCTCGGTTGGCGGCGAAGAGCGGCCGTGCGGTGGCCGGTGCCTCGTCTACGACCGCCTGGAGTGGAGGCAGCAGCTCGGCCGCCGCGTGGTCCAGTTCGGGGTCGATCCCGCGCAGGGCGTGCGCCGCACGGCTGCCGCGTTCCTCGAGGACATGCGCCGGGCTGACGATGCTCCAGGCCGCGGGCAGCGCACGGGCGACCATCCCCGGGGCGAAGCCCCCGAGGAGGGCCGTGGCCGCCGCGGGTTCCACGGCACCCAACGGCGCGGTGCGCGCGGCGAAGTACCCCATCCAGAAACCCTTGAGACCGAGGTCTTTGCCCAGGTCACGGCATCGCTCGTCGAAGTAGCACACGGCGTGCAGCGGCTCGGTCAACAGCCAAAGCGATCGTGCTTGCAGCTCCATGCAGCGCACGCTACCGCCGCCCGACGCCGACCGCAGCGCACGGAAGGCGAAGAGCGCTCGCGCCGACCCCGTCGGCGCACCCGGCCTGCGTCTGGAGCCACGGAGAGGCGGAGCGGCAGAGGGGCGGGCGGGGCCTCCGCCGTCGGCCGACCGTTGCGCCGGCGGCCGCAGCCGCAGCCGCCAACCGTCGCCGTCAGCCGCCCGTGCGGCCGCCGGCTCCGAAGCCCGACTGCCAGGCCCACAGGTGGGTGCAGTTGGGGCACTGGAGGTGCAGCACGCTGCCCTTGTTCGACAGGAGGTAGCGCCAGTGGTCGGCGCAGGTGCGGCCGTCGAGGCAGGTTCCGCAGTCCCGGTGGTCCTGGCAGCCGGGGCAGGGGACCCAGGCCCGGCGGCCGATGTCGGCGGTGGGGTCGAGCGGCAGCATGCTCAGCCCTGTCCGGAGGCCGGCAGCACCCCGGCGGCGACCAGCGCGTCGTAGGTGGTCTGCTGCTCCGCGTCCAGGCCGGAGTAGAGGAGCCGGTACGCGTCCGCCTCGCCCTCCATCACCGCGATCGGGTCCCAGGTGTCGCCCAGCGCCGCGAGGACCTCGGTCCGCCGCTGCGTTTCGTGCGCGGTGAGGTCGAACTCGACGGTCCGAAGGTCCGGTATCCGGGGTTCCGAGGTGTTGCGGTCGTTCATGGTGCGCGTCCCATGCCACTTGCGGATGATTCGGACGTGTCTATCAAGTGGGGCGGCACTGAGGAAGCGTCAGAGGGGGCGGGCTGGAGCAGGGGACCCACAGAGGGGCGGGGTGGTGGCGGAGCGTGACGGGGTGAAGCGGGATAGAAGGGGGTGATTGGGACTCTCGGGCGGAACATTCCTTGCGGTATGACCGATATGTTTGAGAATTCATGGCGTGATGAAATTCATCCGTCCCTCTTTGGCTGCCGACCGGAGCGTCGGGGAGTCCGACCCGTGGACGCGCCCCGTCGGCCGGGCCACTCGGGCCTCCATCCATCCCTCATGAGGTACCCACACCCCGGCGTACGGCGGCGACGGGAAGCATTGTCATGCTCGCGGCGACCCGCAGATGCGGACAGCCGGACCGCCGAACGCTGGATGACCAGCGAAGATGCTCGCCGCTTCCCCGACCCGTGCTTGCGCTACTGGGGTGCGTCGGCAGCGCTCGCAGTGTCCGGCGCCACGCGGACCCTCTGGTCGATAAGGGCTTGGAAGGCGCCCACGTCGCCGATGACCTCCTCAGCACGGTCCCGCCGCTGATACATGGTGTAGCACCGGGCCCCGATGGCGTCGGGGCCGGTCTCACCATCACCAGGGACGATGCCCGACGCGATGGTCACCGTGCCGACGTACACCCCTTCCGGCCCGAGTGCGGTGTGCAGAGCATGCGCCCAGTTCCGCAGCCGGACATGGCCATGCCGACGTCGGCCAGGAAGGGGGCCGGAACCGTCGAGGAAACACCCGTGGTCAGCAGCAGCGTGCCGTCGCCTCGGGCACGCATATCCGGCAGTACTTGCTGCACGGCCACCACGGCTCCCACTAGGTGGAGTGCCTCAGCCTCCATGGCCCGGCGGCCGGCCGGGCAGGCGTCGTACGGCGACCGCGGCGGCGTCGTCGCCCAGGCGGCCGTTCGTATGTGCCAGCAGGTCCGTGCGCAGCTGCCGTAGCACCTGCTGCGGACTCAGGGCGCTCCAGGCGCCGGCGCGCTCGGCCAGTGGGTAGAACGTGCCTTTGTCGTCGCGGGCCTCGCTCACCCCGTCCGTATAGAGCAGCAGCAGCTCTCCGGGCTCGAAGGGGAACGTCTCGACCTCGTAATCGGGGGCGCCGGGCAGGCCGCCGAGCCCGATCGGCAGTGCGGGCCACTCCGCCGCCAGGGTGCGCACCCGCCCGTCGGCCAGCAGCAGCGGGGGCGGGTGGCCGCAGGTGATGGTGTGCACGACGTGCCTGCGGTCGGGGATGTCCAGCAGGATCACGGTCGCGAAGGTCTCGTCGGGGTCGGAGTCGGTGACGGGGACGGGGTCGGCATCCGTAGCGGCGGGGACGGAAGCGGTGCCCGGCCCGGGGTCGGCCACCACGTCCGGCGCACGGTCAACCACCGCGTCCGCCGCAGGGTCGACACCCAAGTCCGCCCCGGCCTCGGCCCCCGCGTCCCCTCCACCCCCACCCCCCGGCACGTAATGCCACTGGCTGCTGTCCCAGCGGACCGCGCCGTCGAGGTGGATGGCCAGTCTGGGGAGGGTGGCCTCGCGGTGGGCGGCCGCACGGAAGGCGCCGAGGAGGAGGGCGGCGTGGCTGTAGGCGGGCAGGCCCTTGCCCCGGACGTCGCCGATGATCAGCCGGGTGCTGGTGGTGGTGCGGGCGGCCGCGAACAGATCACCGCCCATCTCGGCCTCCTCCTCGGCCGCCAAATACAGGGAGGCGATCTCCAGGAGGCCGCTGCGCGCGGGGAGCGGGCGGAGCAGGACCTGCTGGGCGACCCCGGCCACCGAGCGGCTCCGGGTGAGGCGGCGCTCGTTGCGGTCGCGGACGACGGTGAAGAGCACGACCAATGCGGAGACCACCACCAGCGAGGCGATCTGGGCCTCCAGGTTCTCGGTGAAGAGCACATGGCGCGCGATGCCGATGAAGACCTGGGCGGCCACCGCCAGCACACCGATCGCCGCCGTCAGACGGGGACCGGCGAAGGCCGCGGTGATCGCGGGAGCCGCGACGAGCAGCGGCCCGAGATGGATGTCGGGCGGCGCGAGGACGTCGATGGTGCAGACCGCCACGATGATCCCGACCGGGATCAGCACCAGGACACGACTCAGCTCCCGTCGTCCCCGGAGCTGCCTCGGCCATGCAAAGGGCATGCTCCATGGTGGCACCGGGGCGGGCGGAATGCCCGGCTCACCCCGTTACCGCGACCGCTCCGCCGCCTCCTGCCGTATGGCCGCGATGAGCAGATCGAGCGTCGGCTCGACGGCCGAGCCCCCCATGAGCAGCAGCTGCTCCCGTACGCGGTGCAGGCTGGGGTACTCGTCCGCGGGCAGGTTGCCGTACTCGGCCTGCCAGGCCTGCTCGTCCGCCGCGCGCTGGGCGGGGGCCAGCCGCAGGACACCGGCGTCCACGGCCGCATGGCCGAGGGCGGTGTCCACGAGGGTGTGGTAGTGCCGCACGGCGGTGGCGTCGTCGAAGCCGGCCTGGAGCAGCAGGCCGATGCCCGTGTCGACGGCACGCTGCTCATGGGGCCGGCCGGTGACCCGCACGGTGCTGAACACCGCGATCTGCGGGTGCCGCAGCGCGGAACGGTACGCCCGTAGTGTGAGGTCGCGCAGATCGACGGCCCAGTCGCCGCCGGGCACGAAGTCGGCCATGGACTCGCCGATGAGCCGGTCGGCCAGCGCCAGCAGCAGATCCTCGGTGTTGCGGAAGTAGCGGTAGATCGCAGAGGGATCGGCGCCCAGCGCCGCGCCGAGTTTGCGCACGGTGAAGGCCTGCGCTCCCTGGGCGTCGATGAGTTCACATGCCGCGTCGATGATGAGGTCGGCCGACAGGACCACGCCTGAACTGGTCGGCCGGCGCCGCTTGCGCTTCACCGGGACGCGCTCGCTCTCCGCCACGCCGTACCCCTCCGCTTCGCTTCGCCCCGGCCCCCGGGCCGTTCTCGGAGCCAGTTAATCACCAGGTTACGTCAACACCGTTGACACAAGAATCAACGGCCTGTTTCATCGGCGGACATACACGGACCACCGCGGTGCCACATCCCGCACCACCCCCTTCCGTACGACGCGGCCTGGCCCCGATCCCGGGCCCGGCCCGCGCCGCCCTGCTCCGCCACACCCGCCCGCACCTCCCCGTTCCCCCAGGTCCGGCCGAGACCGGCCCGGCCCGCCCGTCCAAGGAGTGAGTGCCATGCCTTCCGCAGTGCAGCAGGACCCCGGCCCACCGAGCATGCGCCGCTCACTGGGCGTGAAGGACGGGGTGGCGATCGCCGCGTCGAGCACCGCCGCGACCACCAGCATCGGCATCGGTATGGGCGCCCTGGCCGCGTACGCCGGCCGGCAGACGCCCGCCCTGTTGCTGCTGGCCTTCGTGCCCATCCTCGGCATCGCGCTCTCGTACGCCCGGCTCAACCGCAGCGAGCCGAACTGCGGCAGCGGCTACACCTGGGTGGG
>Ga0207426_1001348_pt1 | contig 20858 bp, 20 predicted proteins | sample AraplaMF_Cvi_mMS_FD_184265 | JGI IMG/M metagenome (GOLD analysis project Ga0207426, IMG submission 184265) | Arabidopsis root microbial communities from the University of North Carolina, USA - plate scrape MF_Cvi_mMS (SPAdes) (version 2) | ecosystem: Host-associated > Plants > Roots > Endosphere... | reverse complement strand
AGGAGTCCTGCATGTCCAGGTGGGTGTGCGAGTCCGCGACCGCCACCCGAAGCGGTTCGGGCAGCGGCGGCGGGGTGTTCTTGTCCTGCGGTGCCATGGCCGCGATCCTACGAGGGCCGCGGCACGGAGTTCACTTGCGGTGGTGCTGGAACGGATGCAGCAGGTCGGAGAGGTGCCAGTGGTGGCGGCCGGGGTCCTTGCCGTCGGTGGTGCCGGTGGCGTCCGGGTCCGCCGCCGGGGAGGCCTTCTTCCCGTTGCCGTGCTGGCGCTGATGCATGCTCGCCATCGCGTCGGAGACCATCGAGACCTGGCCGGAACGCATGATGCGGACGATGTCGGTGCCGCAGTTCACACAGGTGGGGCGGGTCAGCGGGGAGGGGACGCGCTGGCCGTCCGCGTAGTAGACGACATGCAGCTCCCCCTTGCCGTCGACCTGATGGACTATGTCGTACGCCTGCTCCCAGCCGTGGCCGCACCGCATACAGGCGAAGGAGTACGCCTCGTGCGCGGCGGCGTCGGCCCGGGGATCGGGGTGTGCCCCGCTCGTGGCCGCGGTGGAAACTCCGGTGGTCCTGGCGAATTCGCTCATGTGCTGCGCTCCTCTTGTCCGCTGGACAAGGTCTTCGGGAACCGTTGCGTCCCTGGTCCAGTGGACGCCTTTCCCGGTCACAAAGCAGCAGCTCGCCGACCGTATTGGCCCAGATTTGGCCGGGGGCAGGGAAAAGTCCCCGCCATCCCGGCCTGAGCTTTACCTTTCAGGCCGGTCATTTACCTTCTGATGGGTCGGTTTTCGCCGCGTTCTTCGCCGCGACCACTGCGTCGAAGACCTCCCGCTTGGGCAGCCCGGCGTCCGCGGCGACCGCGGCGATGGCTTCCTTGCGGCGCTCCCCGGCCTCCTCGCGGACCCGCACCCGGCGCACCAGCTCCTCGGGGCCCAGGTCCTGCGGCCCGGTATCGGGGGCGCCCTCGACGACGATGGTGATCTCGCCGCGTACGCCCTCGGCCGCCCAGGGCGCCAGTTCGCTCAGCGGCCCCCGCTTGACCTCCTCATACGTCTTCGTCAGCTCCCGGCAGACCGCCGCGCGCCGCTCGGCGCCGAAGATCTCGGCCATCGCGGCGAGGGTGTCGTCCAGCCGGTGCGGCGCCTCGAAGTAGACGAGGGTGCGGCGCTCGTCGGCGACCTCGCGCAGCCGGGTGCGCCGCTCGCCGCCCTTGCGGGGCAGGAACCCCTCGAAGCAGAAGCGGTCCACCGGCAGCCCGGAGACGGCGAGGGCGGTGAGCACCGCGCTGGGGCCCGGGACGGCGGTGACCTTGATGTCCCGTTCGACGGCGGCGGCGACCAGCCGGTAGCCGGGGTCGGAGACCGAGGGCATCCCGGCGTCGGTGACCAGCAGCACCCGCGCCCCGCCGGCCAGCGCCTCGGCCAGCTCGGGCGTCCGGGCCGCCTCATTGCCCTCGAAGTAGGACACGATCCGCCCGGACGGCTGGACGTCCAGGGCCTGGGTCAGCCGGCGCAGCCGCCGGGTGTCCTCGGCGGCGATCACATCGGCGGCGGCCAGCTCGGTGGCGAGCCGCGGCGGCGCGTCCGCGATCTCCCCGATGGGCGTCCCTGCAAGTACCAGCGTTCCAGTCACCTCCCCATCCTCCCAGGGCGCCGGCGCGCTCCGGCCGGTCGGTGTCCCCCGGTGCGGTCCACGGCGCTCCACAGGCGGCTTCCCTACGATGGGCCGGGTGACGAGTGACACCACCGCGACCGACGCCGCCGCGCAGCACGCCCCGGAGCCGCCCGGAGCGCCCCCCGTGTGGCAGCGGCGACTGCGCCGTTTCGGGCTTCCGGCCCGCCCGCAGACCGATGTCCGCGCGCGGCTGGTGCCCGCCTTCCCCGAGTCGAGCGGTCGCCTGTGGGCCGTGTTCGGCGTGGGCCCGGACGCCGCGGCCCGGCTGACGCGCTGGTCCGGCTGGCTGGGTCCGCTGCTGGTGGCACTGTTCGCCGGGGTACTGCGGTTCTGGAACCTGGGCAGCCCGCGGAAGGTGATATTCGACGAGACGTACTACCCGAAGGACGCCTGGTCGCTGCTCCAGTACGGCTACGAGGGCACCTGGGCCAAGAACGCCAATGACGCGCTGGTCGGGCATCCGCCGCAGCTGCTGCTCTCGCCCGAGCACTCGTACGTCGTCCACCCCCCGATGGGCAAGTGGCTGATCGCGGTCGGCGAGGGCCTGTTCGGGATGAACCCGTTCGGCTGGCGGTTCATGGTGGCGCTGCTCGGCACCCTGTCGGTGCTGCTGGTGTGCCGTATCGGACGCCGGCTGCTGCGCTCGACGGCGCTGGGCTGCCTCGCGGGCGGCCTGCTGGCGGTGGACGGTCTGCACTTCGTGATGAGCCGCACCGCGCTGCTCGATCTGATCGTGATGTTCTGGGTGGTCGCCGCGTTCGGCTGTCTGCTGGTGGACCGGGACCGCACCAGGGCCCGGCTGGCGGCGGCGCTGCCGGTCGGCCCGGACGGTCTGGCACGACCCGACGAAGGGGTCGGTGACCGGCTGCGGCTCGGCTGGCGGCCGTGGCGGATCGCGGCCGGGCTGTGTCTGGGCCTGGCCACCGCGACGAAGTGGAACGGTCTGTACTACCTCGCCGCGTTCGCGCTGATGGCGGTGCTCTGGGATGTCGCGGCACGGCGTACGGCAGGCGCCCGGCACCCCTTCCGCTCGGCCGTGCGCCGCGATGCGCTGCCCGCCTTCGGGTCCACCGTCGTGGTGGCCCTCGCCACCTATCTGGCGTCGTGGTCGGGCTGGATCGCCACCAAGGGCGGCTACTACCGCGACTGGGCGACCTCACCGGAGGGCCGTACGGGTGCCTGGACCTGGCTGCCGGACTGGCTGCGCAGCCTGTGGCACTACCAGACCGAGGTCTACTCCTTCCACACCGGACTGACCACCCCGCACACCTACCAGTCCAACCCGTGGAGCTGGCTGGTCCTGGGCCGTCCGGTCTCCTATTTCTACGAGGACCCCAAGGTGGGCCAGGACGGCTGCACGGCGGCCGAGGGCTGCGCCCGCGAGGTGCTGGCGCTGGGCACCCCGCTGTTGTGGTGGGCCGCCTGCTTCGCGCTCCTCTATGTCCTCTACCGCTGGCTGTTCAAGCGGGACTGGCGGGCCGGGGCGATCGTCTGCGGTGTCGCGGCCGGCTATCTGCCGTGGTTCCTCTACCAGGAGCGGACCATCTTCCTCTTCTACGCGGTGGTGTTCGTCCCGTTCCTGTGTCTGGCGCTGGCGATGATGCTCGGCGCGATCGTCGGGCCGCCGGGCTCGACGGAGCGCCGCCGCACGATCGGCGCGGTCGGCGCCGGTGTCCTGGTTCTCCTGATCGCATGGAATTTCATCTACTTCTACCCCCTCTATACGGGGATGCCGATCCCCAAGTCGGCCTGGCACAACAGGATGTGGTTCGACACCTGGGTCTAGCGGCCTCAATTCGACAGTTCCGTAACAGCCGTACAACAGCGCGTCACCGGACCGTGCCCGTATCGAGACTCGCCGCCCTCCCGTGTCCCTTAGAGTGCGAGGCACGTTCTTGTGTGCGTATTCAAGGACGAAGCTCCGGGAGGGATTCAGCGGCATGCGCCGAGAGGTGAAGTACGGGCTGATCGGCGGATCGGTGGCCCTGGTGGCAGGAGTCGTGGGCGGCTTCACGCTGTTCGGCGGCTCGGACGAGTCGTCGCAGGAGGTCAACTCGGCGGATGCCAAGTCGGGCGACAACGGGACGAAGGTGGCTACCGGCCCGCTGTCGGCCAAGGAAGTACAGACCACGTCGCGGGAGTTCCTCACCGCGTGGCAGTCCGGCGACGCGGCCAAGGCGGCCGGGCTGACCGACGACCCGGAGAAGTGCAAGAGCGCGCTCGCGGCCCTCGGCAAGCAGGCGCGGTTCTCCAAGGTGACGCTCACCCCGGGCGCCCCGGCCGGTGACAAGGTGCCGTACACCGTCGCCGCGCAGATCGACTACAAGGGCACCAAGGCCGCGTACTCGTACCGCACCTCCGCGACCGTGCAGCGCGCAAAGGCCACCGGAAAGCCGCAGATCGCCTGGAAGCCGGCGATGATGCACCCGGGCCTGGGCAAGGGTGACGAACTGCGCACCGGCGAGGCGGAGGCGCCGCCGATCAAGGCCGTGGACCGCAAGGGCACCGCGCTGACCCCCGAGGCGCATCCGGCGCTGGCCGGGGTGCTGGACAGCCTGCGGGACAAGTACGGCGACAAGACCGACGGCAAGCCGGGCGTGGAGCTGTTCATCCACCGCGCCAAGGCCGCCAAGCCCGCCGACCAGCTGCCCGAGAAGACGCTGAAGGTGCTGTCCAAGGGGACGCCGGGCACGCTCAAGACCACCCTGGACGCCGGGATGCAGTCGGCGGCCGAGCGGGCGGTCAAGGGCAAGAAGTCCGCCTCCGTGGCCGCGGTCAAGCCCAGCACCGGCGAGATCCTGGCGCTCGCCAACTCCCCGGAGAAGGGCTTCAACCTGGCCACCCAGGGGTCGCTGGCCCCCGGCTCGACGATGAAGATCGTCACCGCGGCGCTGCTGATGGACAAGGGCATGACCTCGCCGGGCAAGTCCCACCCGTGCCCCAAGTACGTGACGGTCGGCGGCTGGAAGTTCCAGAACCTCGACAAGTCCGAGATCAAGAACGGCACGTTCGCACAGAGCTTCGCGGCGTCCTGCAACAACGCCTTCATCTCGCAGGCCAAGGACCTCAAGGACGACGACCTGACCAAGGAGGCCCGGGACGTCTTCGGTATCGGGCTGAACTGGCAGACCGGCATCCCCACGTTCGACGGCGCGGTGCCGGTGCAGAGCGACGCGCAGATGGCGGCCTCGCTGATCGGCCAGGGCGGCGTGCGGATGAACCCGCTCAATGTCGCCACGCTCTCCGCGACGGTCCGGTCCGGCTCCTTCCACCAGCCGTACATCGTGTCGCCGGACCTGGACCACCGGACGCTCGCCAAGGCGCCCCGCACGATGAAGCCGTCCACCCTCAGCGGGCTGAAGTCCCTGATGAAGCTGACCGCGACGTCCGGTACGGCCGCCGAGGCGATGTCCGGGCTCAGCGGTGACGTCGGCGCCAAGACCGGCTCGGCCGAGGTCGACAACCAGAAGAAGCCCAACGCCTGGTTCACCGCCTACCGCAACGACCTCGCCGCGGCGGCCGTCGTCCCGGCGAGCGGCCACGGCGGCTCCAACGCGGGCCCGGTGGTCCGCGCGCTGCTCACCGCAGGCTGACGGGACGGGGCGCCGTGGGGGCGCCCCGTCCCAGTCATCGAATCCGGTTCGCATGGCCCGTACAGCTTTCGCTAGCGTGCGGGCCATGAGCGATTCCGCTTCCGGCGCCGCCCCCGGAACCCCGACCGACATACCGACCGGCGTGCGCGAGCGCACCTCGTGACCCCGCTCGTCGTCGCCGCGGTCCTGATGGCCGCCGTCACCCACGCCAGCTGGAACGCCATCGCGCACGGCATCCGCGACCAGCTGCTGGCCTTCACCCTGGTCGGCGGCGGCGGTGCGGTCTGCGGCCTCGCGCTGGCCGCCGTCACCCCGCTCCCGGCCGCCGGCGCCTGGCCCTTCCTCCTGGCCTCCGCCGTGCTGCACATCGTCTACCAGGCGCTGCTGATGCAGTCGTTCCGGCTGGGCGACTTCGGGCAGATGTACCCCATCGCCCGCGGCACCGCGCCCCTGGCCGTCACCGTCCTGGCCGCCGTCTTCGTCCACGAGATCCCCAACGGCTGGGCCCTGGCCGGTGTCGCCCTGGCCTCCGCGGGCCTGGTCGGGGTCGCCCTCTGGGGCATCCGCGGCCCCGGGACCCGGCCGCACTGGCCGGCCCTGGTCGCCGCCCTCGCCACCGGCCTCGCCATCGCCTCGTACACCACGGTCGACGGCCTGGGCGTACGGGCCTCCGGCAACGCCCTCGGCTACATCGGCTGGCTGATGCTCCTCGAAGGCATCGCGATCCCCGCCTACGCGCTCGCCACCCGCCGCGGCCGGCTCCTCACCGAACTCCGCCCGTTCGCACTGCGCGGGCTGGCCGGCGGGGTGCTCTCCGTCTTCGCCTACGGCCTGGTCCTGTGGGCCCAGACCCGCGCCCCCCTCGCACCGATCGCCGCACTGCGCGAGTCCTCGATCATCGTGGGCGCCGCCATCGGCGCGCTCTTCTTCAAGGAACGCTTCGGCGCCCCCCGTATCGCCGCGGCGGGCCTGATGGTCATCGGCATCGGCCTGATGCTGCACACCGGCTGAGGGGCGCGGACCGCTCAGCCGGCTGAGGGGCGCCGCGCGGACCGCTCAGCCGGCCACCCGTCCGCCCCGCACGCGCCGCACCAGGTCCTCCGCGGCCTGCGGCCACGCCTCGTACGCGAAGGTGAAACCCGCCTCACGCAGCCGGCCGGGCACCACCCGGCGGCTCTTGAGCAGCAGTTCGGTGTCGGTACGCAGCGCGAACGCCCCCAGCTCGGCCATCCACTTCGTGGCGGGCAGCCCCACCGGAACGCCCCAGGCCGCCCGCAGCGCGCGCATGAAGTCACGCTGCGGCAGCGGACCGGGCGCGGCGAGATTCACCGGCCCGCTGAGGTCGTTCCGGTCGACCAGGAACTCCACCGCACGCACGAAGTCACGGTCATGGATCCAGGACATGTACTGGGCGCCGCCCGCGACCGGCCCGCCGAGCCCCAGCCGGACCATCCGCAGCAGCACATCGAACACCCCACCGCGGTCCGGGCTCATCACCATCGCGGAACGCAGCGCGACCTTACGGGTCTCCGGGGTGGCGGCCTCCTCCTGCGCCCGCTCCCACTCCTTGGCGATGTCGACGCTGAACGCCCAGTAGTCCGGCACACCGGGCTCCGCACCGCCCAGCTCGCCGGTCGCCTCGTCGTGGGGCGCGTCGAAGCGGTGGGTGTAGATGGTGGCGGTGCTCATCTGGAGCCACACGCGGGGCGGCCGTTCGGCCGCCGCGATCGCCTCGCCCACGACCCGGGCGGAGTCCACCCGCGAATCCATCATCTCCTGGAGATTGGCCCGGGTGTAGCGGCAACTGACGCTGCGCCCGGCCAGGTTGATCACGACGTCACTGCCGTCGATCGCGGCCGTCCAGGGCCCGGCCGTCGCACCGTCCCAGGCCACTTCCCCCGCCCGCACCGGACGTCTGGTCAGCACCACGACCTCGTGGCCCGCGGCGGTCAGCGCGCGGTTCAGGATGCCGCCCACCTGACCGGTCCCGCCGGGTATCACTATCTTCATCGGGCTCCCTCACCTCGTCACCGGGTATGCGGTCACCACACCCGGCACCAGCAGATGCCACCGCCCCCGGCCCCGTCAACGACGCGGCCGGCCGGCGCCGTAGGCCGGTTCCTCCAGCGTACGGAGACCGCGCCCCTCCCCCTCCACCGGTGTGTCATCGTGCCGGGGGTGCCGCCGCAGCAGGACCCGGCAGTCAACCGCCTTCGACCTGTCGCGGGTTCGTTCCGCCTCGGCCAGCTCCTCCCGGAGCGCCTGGCACGCCGGGCAGCTCACAGCGACCTCCCCAGCGGCCCGAACTGCTGCCGCCGCGCGTAGTCCTCGTGAACCCGTGCCCGAAGGAGCACCAGGGTCTCGCTGTCGCCGTCCTCGGCCCGCTCGTGCTCCAACTGCTCGTCGGCGACTGCGTCGTTCGTCCCAGGATCCGCCGCCGACTCACTCACGTCGCCGCGATGCCGGACACCAGATGAGTCGGGGTCCGCGTCCTTCCGGGCCAACGCCCACTCCTCTCCGTAGTCATTCCACTACCGGGGCGGCTCAGCGTGGCCTAGGGTCGAGTTGCTGTTCAACCTGTCAGGGGAGGGGGAAGCGTTGGTGAAAGCTCCGTGAACCGCAAGGAGTTGGTACCGGAGAGCGGTCCGCAGGCCGCCTTCGGAGCACGCCTGCGCAGCTCGCGGGAGGCACGCGGCTGGACGCAGGACGAGCTGGCCGAACGGATGGGATATTCCAGTACACACGTCTCGGCGGTGGAAACTGGTCGCAAGCCTCCGACTCTGCGCTTTTCGCGCAGCGCGGACCGCACGTTCGGGCTCGAAGGCACCATGGACACCTTCGAGCGTGAGTGGCGCGAGATCCGCCACGGCAGCCTGCTGGAGGGCTTCCCGGAGTACGTCAGCCACGAGGGCAGGGCGGCGGAGATCCGGCTGTATGAGGTGGGAGTCATTCCCGGTCTGTTGCAGACCCCGGAGTACGCATCTGTCCTCGCCGGGAGTTTCGTCAGGCGGGGAGCGATCGCGCCTGAGCAGGCGGACGAGCGGGTGTCGCTCATCGCGGAACGGCAGGCGACGCTGGTCCGCACGCCCCCGCCGCTGATCTTCGTGGTGCTGGACGAAAGCTGTCTCCGTCGTCCTATCGGCGGACCCGCCATCATGGGCGCCCAGTTGGCTCGGCTGATCGAGTTCGCCGAGCTGCCGAACACCGTGCTCCACGTGGCCCCGTTCGACATGGGGGAGCGTCGGCCGTTCGACCTGCCGATCACGTTGCTGACACTGCCGGACCGGTCGCTGATGTCGTACGCGGAGTCGGCCCAACGGGGCCATCTGGAACGGGAAAGCACCTCGGTGCTGCCCATACTGACGGCCTACCATCAGCTACAGGCCGACGCCCACTCCCAGGCGGCGTCCGTGGCCATGATCCACCAGCTACGAAAGGGCATCTCGTGACCGAATCCCTCCGATGGACCAAATCCTCGTACAGCAACAACGGCGGACAGTGCATCGAGTGGGCACCGGAACACGCGGCGGCCACCGGCGAGTTCAAGATCCGCGACAGCAAGGACCCGCACGGCCCGCAGCTCACCCTCACCCGAGGGGCATTCGCCGGGCTCGTGGAGTTCGCCCGGCACCACGGGTGACCGCTCTCCCGCCGCGCCCCGAGTGACCGGCCCTCGCCAAGCTGCGGGGGCCGCTGTCGTTGCCCCCTCACCGGGGCGGCTCCACCACTCACCGGGGGCCGCCCCACCACCCCACTCCGCTCCCGCCGAAGGCGGGCACCAACTCACAGAAGAGGTACGGCGGGCTCACCCGGCAACGTGGGAAACAGCCCGCAACAGCGCCTGCGCACGCGGGTCCGCCGTCACCCCCCGCTGCATCCCGTTGGTGACATAGCCGAACGCCAGCCCGCTCTCGGGGTCGGCGCAGGCCAGCGCACCCCCGCGGCCCGGGTGGCCGAAGGACCCGGGGGCGAGGAGCGGGGAGGCCGGCCCGTGGAGCATGAAGCCCAGGCCGAAGCGGGTGTGGACCAGGAGGGTGCGGTCGAGGCCGGCGGACTCCTCGGTCCGGGCGAGGGTGAGGGTCGCGGGCGCGAAGAGCCGGGAGCGGCCGTCGACGGGGCCGATGAGCGCGGCGTAACAGCGGGCCAGCGAACGGGCGGTGGCGATGCCGCCGGAGGCGGGCAGCTCGGCGGCCCGGTACGCGGGCGCGTTCTCGTCGGGGGCGGGGGAAATCGCGCCGAAGGCGCGGCTGGTGAGCGAGTCCGGATCGGCGTACGCGTCGGCGACGGCTTGCTTCGGGCGGACCCGGAGCCCGGACCCGGCGGGCGGGGCCGGGGGCTCGACGGCGGCGAGCCGCCCGACGCGGGACTGCGCTTCCTCGGGCAGGCCGACCCACAGGTCGAGGCCGAGCGGCCCGGCTATCTCGTCGGCGATCCAGCTGCCGATGCTGCGGCCGGTGGCCCGCTGGACCAGCTCGCCGAGGAGCCAGCTGTAGGTCTGCGCGTGGTAGCCGTGGTCCGTGCCGGGTTCCCAGGCGGGTGCCTGGGCGGCGAGCGCGGCGGGGCCGCTGACGCCGTCGATGGCCTGGTCCGGGGTGAGCGGGGTGTCCAGGACGGGCAGTCCGGAGCGGTGCGAGAGCAGATGGCGGACGAGGACGCGTTCCTTGCCGGCGGCCTTGAACTCGGGCCAGTACGTGCCGACCGGCGCGTCGAGGTCGAGCTGTCCGCGCTGGTGCAGCAGCAGCGGGACGACGGCGGCGATGCCCTTGGTCGCGGAACGGATCACCTGGGCGGTACCGGCCTCCCAGGGCGCCGCGTCCGCCGCGTGCTTGCCGGCGTCGCCGTCCCTCGTGCCGCCCCACAGGTCGACGACCTTGTGCCCGTGCCGGTAGACGGCGACCGCCGCGCCCCGCTCACCGCGCCGCGCGAAGTTGGCCATGAAGGCGTCCCGGACCGGCTCGAAGCCGTCCTCGACCGTGCCCTGGACGTCCACCACTGACTCCCGCTTCCCACTCATCCGTCGCTTTCGTGACCCATCCATGGTGCAACGCGCGGATCAGTGCTCATGACCAGGACCGCGGCCCGTGGCGTTCGTCACATGCGAACGGCGCGGCCGGGCCCGGGAGCGGCTCAGCGGTGGGTCACAGCGGGACGTCGACCGACCGCGGGTCGAAACCGAAGGGCAGCTCCAGCCGGTGGGTGCGCATCAGTTCCTCGTCGCACAGCAGCTCCTGGGTGGTGCCGTCGGCGACGAGCACTCCGCCGGAGAGGACGACGGACCGCGGGCAGAGCTCCAGCGCGTAGGGCAGATCGTGGGTGACCATCAGGACGGTGACGTCCAACGACCGCAGGATGTCGGCGAGTTCCCGGCGGGAGGCGGGGTCGAGGTTGGAGGACGGCTCGTCGAGGACCAGGATCTCGGGGCGCATGGCCAGGACGGTCGCCACCGCGACCCGGCGGCGCTGCCCGAACGAGAGATGGTGCGGCGGCCGGTCGGCGAACTCCGCCATCCCGACCCGGGTGAGCGCCTCGGTGACCCGTGCGTCCAGTTCGGCGCCGCGCAGCCCGGCGGAGGCCGGTCCGAAGGCGACGTCCTCCCGGACGGTGGGCATGAACAGCTGGTCGTCGGGGTCCTGGAAGACGATGCCGACGCGGCGGCGGATCTCGGCGAGATGCTCCCGGGCGACCGGCAGCCCGGCGACCGTGACGCTGCCGGCGCCCGCTTCGAGGATGCCGTTGAGGTGCAGGACGAGGGTGGTCTTGCCGGCGCCGTTGGGCCCGAGCAGGGCGACGCGCTCGCCGCGGCCGACGGTCAGGTCGACACCGAAGAGCGCCTGGTGGCCGTCGGGGTAGGCGTAGGCGAGCCCGGAGACGGCGAGGGAGGGGGGCGTGGTGGTGCTCAAAGGGTCCATCCCAGGAGGCAGACGGCGAGCGCGGCCAGCGGGAGGGCGGCCGCGCGGGTCCATTGTGTGCGGGTGGCGGCGCCGGCGTCGACCACGGGCATGGTGCCGGTGTAGCCGCGGCTGACCATCGCGAGGTGGACCCGCTCCCCGCGCTCGTAGGAGCGGATGAACAGGGCCCCGGCGGATTTGGCGAGCACGCCCCAGTGACGGACGCCCCGGGCCTCGAAGCCGCGGGAGAGCCGGGCGATCCGCATCCGCCGCATCTCGTCGGTGATCACATCGCCGTAGCGGATCATGAAGGACGCGATCTGGACGAGCAGCGGCGGCATCCGGAGGCGCTGGAGGCCCAGCAGGAGTTCGCGCAGCTCGGTGGTGGAGGCGAGCAGCACGGACGCGGCGACGCCGAGGGTGCCCTTGGCGAGGATGTTCCAGGCGCCCCACAGCCCTGACTCGCTCAGGCTCATGCCGAGGACGGTGACCCGCGGCCCCTCGGCGACGAACGGCATCAGCACGGCGAAGGCCACGAACGGCACCTCGATCAGCAGCCGCTTGAGGAGAAACCCGGCCGGGACCCGGGCCGCCCCGGCGGCGGCCGCGATCAGCAGCGCGTAGAGCCCGAACGCCCAGACCGCCTCGCGCGGGGTGGAGACGACGACCAGGACGAAGCCGAAGACCGCCGCGATCTTGCAGTGCGCCGGGAGTGCGTGGACCGCCGAGTGCCCGTGCCGGTAGAGCTTGTGCGCGTGCCCGGCGCCCATCTCAGACGCTCTCCGACGGGCGCCCGGCACCCGCGTCGGGCCGCTCGGCGGTGGCGGCGGTCCGGCGGCGGCGCAGCACGACGAACACGCCGGTGCCCACGGCCAGCGTCGCGCCGACGCCGATGACCCCGGCGAGGCCGCCGGACAGCCGCGGGTCGGTGATGTCCTTGACGCCGTAGTCGGCGAGCGGGGAGTCCTTGGCGGCGTGGTCCTCGGCCTTGCGGTCGATGCCGTGGTCGTGGGCGACCTTCTCCAGGCCGTCGGGGCTGGCGGAGGCGTAGTAGCTGATGCCGCCCGCGCACACCAGGGCGGCGGCGAGGCCGGCCAGCCAGACGCGGCGGACGGAGCGGCGCGCGGGGGCCGGGGCGGCGGCAGCGGGCACGGGGGCAGGCTCGGCGGCCGGGGTGGCCCCGTCGGCCGGTCCGGCGAGCGGCGAGGTCCGCAGCTCCAGCGGCTTGGTCAGGCCGCGCGCGCCGTAGACCAGGTCGGGGCGCACGGCGATCACGGCGCCGACGGTCAGGGCGGTGATCGCCGCCTCGCCGATCCCGATCAGCAGATGCACGCCGACCATGGCGGTGAAGACCTTGCCGAGCGGCACGTCCGCGGTCCCGCCGAGCGCGTAGAGGGCGGTGAAGGCGACCGCGGCCGCGGGCACCGAGAGCAGTGCGGCGACGAAGGAGGCGACGGTGACCGAGCGGCGTCGCCGCGGCAGCACCTTCACCAGGCCGCGGAACAGGCCGTAGGCGACCACGGTCGTCACGATCGCCATATCGGTGATGTTGACGCCCAGCGCGGTCAGCCCGCCGTCGGCGAACAGCACGCCCTGCATCAGCAGCACGACCGAGACGCACAGCACGCCGGTGTACGGGCCGACGAGGATCGCCGCGAGGGCGCCGCCCAGCAGATGTCCGCTGGTGCCGGCCGCGACCGGGAAGTTCAGCATCTGCACGGCGAAGATGAACGCCGCGACCAGTCCGGCCAGCGGCGCCGTACGCTCGGCGGCGGCCGCGCCGACCGGCCCCGCACCCGCCAGCTCACGCCGGGCACCGCGCAGGCTGACCGCCACCGCGACCGCGGCGACCACTCCGGTCGCCGCGGACACCGGCGCGTTGATGAATCCATCGGGTACGTGCATCTCGGCTTCTCCGCTTCAGGTGCTGCAACCCGCCAATGGTGGGGCCTCCTGCAAATAAGTTGCAAGAGCGCCCATGATGCGGAACGGCCCCGGCGCCCCTCGAAGGGGGGTCCCATCTGGGCACCCTCCCCCGGTGGCACATCTGTACGAATGAGAGGAATTCGGTGTCGGCACAGCGCTCGATGAGCTGATGGACGACGACACGGATCCCAGCTGCCATGGATGTCCTATAGTCCAGCTATGGCATCGACGACAATTCAGGTCCTACGGGAGACCCGTGATCACCTTGCCGAGCTCGCAAAGGAGCGAGGGGTGAGCATCGGCCAGCTGGTGGAAACACTTGCCGCGGAGCAGCCGACTGCGGCACAGCGGGCGGAACGGCTGGCCGCGGACCGTGAGGTCGTACGCCGCATGATGGGCGTGGACATCCCCGACGAGGAGTTCGAGCAAGCCCCCGATGTGCTCGGCAACCTCTACAAGATCGCCGCCGAGAAGGTCCGGGCCGCCAGGGGCACCGCAGCGTGATCATCCTCGACACCAGTGCGGTCACGGCACTCGCCGGCGGCCACAAGACGCTGAATCTCCTGGCCGGCAACATGGCGAATACACCCGGTGAGCGCCTCAGCATCCCCGCCCTGTGCCTGACGCAGGCAGAAGCCGGTCAAGAGAACCTCTCGCAGCGCGTCCTCGCCCTCTCCTCCGTAGTGGTCGACAGTCTCGACACGATGGCCGCCGTCAGCGTCGGCACCATGATCCGCGACGGCTACGGCGGCCCCGACACCTGCCACGCCCTGTACTGCGCACTGCCACGCCCCGAATTCACCGGGATGTCGATTCTGCTGACCGGCAACGAGGGCGCCTACCCGCCGGGCGTGGTCACCGTCGGCATCGACTCTCCCGGAATGCTGGGCTTCCACTGACGGGACCGCGCGGACCAGTCGAGGGCACAACTGAGGCCGGTGTTCACCCGACCGAGTTGCCGCCGCCTGCTCGTCCCGAAACGATGGGTGCGTGAGCGATGCACCCGAGGACGTCGGGCCGCGCCCGGAGCCGAACCCCGCGAAGCCCCGCGGGCGGCTGCGCCGCATACCGGCCCGGCCGGACCCGCCCGGCGGCTCGTATCTGCGCTTTCCGCATCTGCACGGTGAGCTGCTCTGCTTCGCCGCCGAGGACGATCTGTGGATCGCCCCGCTCGCCCCGGACGGCACGGAACCCGGCCGCGCCTGGCGGCTGACCGTGGACCGTACCCGCGTCGGCCACCCCCGCTTCTCGCCCGACGGGCAGCAGATCGCCTTCACCACCTGGCGCAGCCTCGACCCGGAGGTCCATGTCGCGGCGGTCGAGGGCGGCCCGGCCCGCCGGCTGACGTACTGGGGCAGCACCGACGCCCGGGTCTGCGGCTGGGCGCCCCCGGACCACGAGGGCCGGTCCCACATCCTCGCGGTCTCCTCGCACGGCCAGCCGTTCTCGTACTACTCGTGGGCCTACAGCCTGGCCACCGACGGCAGCCCCGGCGGCCAGCTGCCCTGGGGGCCGGTCTCCGATATCGCGGTCGCCGATATCGCCGGGGAGCACCGCACCCTGCTGCTGACCGGCAAACCGCCGCACGAGCCCGCCTCCTGGAAGCGCTACCGGGGCGGCGCGATGGGACGGATGTGGCTGCATGGCACCCGGCTGCTGCCGGATCTGCACGGGCATCTCGACTCGGTGATGTTCGTCGGCGGCCGGGTCGCGTTCCTCTCCGACCACGAGGGCATCGCCAACGTCTACTCCTGTCTGCCCGACAGCACCGATCTGCGCCGCCACACCGACCACACCGACTTCTACGCCCGGCACGCCTCGACCGACGGCGAGCGGATCGTCTACCAGTGCGCCGGTGACCTCTGGCTGATCGACGACCTCGGCCCGAACGCGGTACCGCGCAAGCTGGCGGTGCGGCTGGGCGGTCCGCGGGCCGGCCGGCGCAGCTACCAGGTCCCGGCCGCCGCGCATGTCACCGCGCTCGCGGTGGACACCACCGGCCGGGCCAGCGCGGTCGGCGTCCGCGGCAGCCTGTACTGGCTCACCCACCGCGACGGCCCGGCCCGGACCATCCACGACGTGCCGGGCGTACGGGTCCGGCTCCCCGAAATGCTGGGCGCCAGCGGGCGGATCGCCTATGTCACCGACGCCGAGGGCGAGGACGCGATCGAGATCACCAATCTGCCGCGGGCCAGCGCGCCGGGCGAGCCGCGCCGGCTGGCCGCCGGTGCGCTGGGCCGGGTCCAGGAGATGACCGCCGCCCCGGACGGCGAACGGCTGGCGGTGGCCTCCAACGACGGCCGGCTGCTGCTGGTGGACGTGGCCCGGCCCGAGGAGGGGGCGAGCGAGGAGGAAGGGGCGGGCGAGGAGGACGCCTCCGGCGGGGTCACCGAGCTGATCCGTTCCGTCAACGGCCCGGTCCGCGACCTGGCGTTCTCCCCCGACTCCCGCTGGCTGACCTGGTCGCACCCCGGTATCGGCCGGTCGCTGCGGCAGATCAAGATGGCCCGGCTGGCCGACCGGCACATCGTGGACGTCACCAACGGCCGGTTCGAGGACGAGCAGCCGGTGTTCACCCGCGACGGCCGCTATCTGGCGTTTCTGTCCTGGCGCGGCTTCGACCCGGTCTACGACGTGCACACCGGCGATCTGTCGTTCCCGCTGGGCTGCCGCCCCCATCTCGTCCCGCTGTCGTCGGCGACCCCGTCCCCCTTCGCGCTGTCCCCGGAGGGCCGGCCCGCGGCGGGCGGCCTGGACCCGGACGAGATTCCGCCGGCCGGTGAGGGGCCGCTGCTGGTCGAGGTGGAGGGGCTGGAGAACCGGGTCACCCCGTTCCCGGTGGCGGCGTCCAAGTACTCCTCCCTGGAGCCGGTCAGCGGCGGTGGGCTGGTCTGGTTGCGCTGGCCGATCTCCGGTGCGCTGGGCGAGACCTTCGCCAACCCGGCCGAGACCTCGGGCCGCCCCACCCTCGAACACTTCGATCTGACCAAGGCGCGGCGCACCGAACTCACCAGCTCCCTGGACGGGTTCGCACTCAGCGGCGACGGCTCCCGGCTGGTCGTCAACGACGAGGGCGAGCTGCGCGCGGTACCGGCGGCCGAACAGCCGGACAGCGACACCACGGTCTTCCTGGACCTGCGGCGCATCCTGCACGACGTCGATCCGGTGGCGGAGTGGCACCAGGCGTTCGAGGAGGCGGGCCGGATCACCCGGGCGTACTTCTGGGAGCCGCGGATGTGCGGCATCGACTGGGACGCGGTGCTGGCGCAGTACCGTCCGCTGCTCGACCGGGTCGCCTCCCCCGACGAGTTCGCCGATCTGCTGCGCGAGGTGATGGGCGAACTGGGGACCTCGCACGCCTATGTCACCGGCGCCCGGCGCAACGAGGGGCCGCCGCACTACCAGCGCGCCATGGGTCTGCTCGGCGCCAACCTGGTGCGCCGGGACGGCCGTTGGGTGGTCACCCGGATCCTGCCCGGTGAGTCCTCGGACTCCAAGGCCCGTTCCCCGCTGGCCGGTACGGGCATCCGCGAGGGCACCGCGCTCACCCATGTCGACGGCCGTCCGGTGGACCCGGTGACCGGCCCCTATCCGCTGCTGGCCGCGGCCGGCGGCACCACCGTCGAGCTCACCTTCTCCCCGCCGGACGGCGACGGTCCGGCTCGCCGGGTCGCGGTGGTCCCGCTGATCGACGAACGGCCGCTGCGCTACCAGGACTGGGTGGCCAAACGCCGGGCGGTGGTACGGGAGTTGAGCAGCGGCCGGTGCGGCTATCTGCACATCCCCGACATGGGCGGCTCCGGCTGGGCACAGTTCAACCGCGATCTGCGGATGGAGGTCTCCCGGCCCGCACTGATCGTGGACGTCCGGGGCAACGCGGGCGGCAACATCTCCGAGCTGGTGATCGAGAAGCTGACCCGCACCATCATGGGCTGGGATCTGACCCGGGACGCCGAGCCCGTCTCGTACACCAGCAACGCGCCGCGCGGCCCGGTCGTGGCGGTCGCCGACGAAATGACCTCCTCCGACGGCGACATGATCACGGCGGCCTTCAAGCTCCAGGGCCTCGGCCCGGTGGTCGGCATGCGCACCTGGGGCGGGGTGGTCGGGATGACCGGCCGCCACCGGCTCGCCGACGGCACCGCGATCACCGTCCCGATGAACGCCGCGTGGTTCCGGCTCTACGGCTGGGGCGTGGAGAACCACGGCGTCGAGGTCGACATCGAGGCGCTGCGCTCCCCGCTGCACTGGGCCGAGGGCCGGCATCCCCAGCTGGGCGTCGCGATCCGTACGGCGCTGGAGCTGCTGGAGCGGCACCCGGCGGCGATGCCTCCGGACCTGTCGGACGTGCCGGACCTGCGGCGGCCGTCGCTGCCGCCGCGGAGCGGGGGCGCGGCCGAGGCGGCCGGCGCCTGACGCCTGCGGGCCCGGGCCGCCTCACCCCGGGCCGATCAGGAATTTCTGGTCGTCCGCCCCCGTGCAGGGCCGGGCGAGGGCGGTGGCGCCGGGCCCTCCGCCGCCGACGGTGACGCACCGGTCGGCGTCATCACCGCTCAGCCGCAGCCGGTACGCCGTCCCGCCGGCCGCCGCCCGCCCACCGGCCGGCTCGACCCGGAACAGCTGCGCGGGCCCGCCGGCCGTGCAGTCGTCCCACGGCTCCAGCAGCCCCGCCAGCCCGGGCTCGCGCAGCAGGACCAGACAGCCCTTGCCCCGGTCACGGTGGGTCCACTGGATGCGATGGCGCCCGGCGCCGGCCGCGATGAGATGCGTCTGCGGCGGCACGGCCTCGGCACAGGGCCGCTGCACGGCGACCGTGCGGTACTGACGCGCCCGCAGCACCCGCCCGTCCGTCACACACAGGTCCGGCGCCCGCAGCGGACGGATCCGGACCTCGCCCGTGGGCAGCGGCGACTGCGCCGCGGCCTCCGGCGGGGCGGTGCCGTCGCCGGTCAGCAGCGGTATGCCGACGGCGAGCAGCAGCGCCACCAGCGCGGCGGCGCCACTGAGCAGCACCCGGCGCCGGCGGTAGGAGCCGGGGCGCGGGGTGCCCGGCAGGGTGGCGTCTGCGGGTGGCTCGTCCGCCTCCGGTGCCTGCCCGGCGTCCGTCGGCTCCCGGTCCCCGGCCGCCGCCCGCTCCTCGATGCCCTGCCGCGCCGCGAGCCAGGCCTCGACCTCGCCGTCCGCGCAGCCGCACGCCCGGAGGAACACGGCGAGGAGTCCGGCCCGCGGCAGAGTGCGCCGGCGCAGGACATCGGCCAGGGTGCTGCGGGCCAGCACCTCGCCCCGTTCCGCCGCCCGCTGTTCGAGCTGACGGTAGGTCAATCCTGACTGGTCCTTGAGCTGTTGCATCAGTCCGACGAGTGCGACCGCGTCACCGGCCGCCGCCGGATCCAAGCCGCCGGAGCCCCCCGTGCTCTTCATGCGGGCCATTGAACCGCCACCGGACCGGGGCCACAACACCGTCCCCGCCGCCCCGGACAGCGCCCGTCACCCCTCCGGACATGCCACCGGCCCCCGCCCGACCTGCCCGGACAGCCCCGGCGTGTCCGGGCCCCCGGATACCCCTTGCCGGACAGCCGCGGCCCCAGCAACGTCGTGTCCTGCCCGGCCGGCACCGCTCCACACACCAACGGCTCACCACACAACGGGAGATACTCCGATGGGAATCCGTCAACGGATCGTTCCGCTCACCGCCGCACTGGCCCTCACCGGTGGCCTGGCCGCCACCGAGGCGGCCCCCGCGCTCGCCGCCCACCCGGCGTCCGGGCAGTCCGCCCGGCCGGCCGCCGCGGGCGGGACGTACCTCTACTTCAACAAGAACCAGAGCAACCCGGGCAACTCGCGGCTCTACCTGATGAAGAGCGTTCCGAACGCCAAGGACAAGGTGCTGGCCAAGTACCGCGCGGGCTCCGGCAACGGCGGGCGCAACGGCAAGAACGAGTGCGCGAGACTGCAGGGCTGGCTGTCCAACGGCAGCTACCGGGTACTGGCGCACACCAAGCGCCACAACGGCGGGGACGGGGGCATCCACGGCTATGCGATCCACGTCGAGGACAAGGTGTGCAAGAACGGCCGGACCCCGCGCACCGGGCTGTTCGTGCACAGCGAGATGAACGTCAACGGCACCCAGGGCGCCCGGCAGCCCGGCCGGGACAACCCCTACCGCTGGGACGGCGTCCGGGACTACTACTCGCTGGGCTGCATCAAGCTCACCCCGGCCCACATCAAGAACCTCTTCTCCAGGGCCGCGCACTACGGCTGGCCGAAGCGGCTCAAGGTCGTCAGCTGACCGGTTCCGGCGGCCGGCCGGCGCTGACCGACGCCGCCTGACCGCCGCCACCTGACCAACGCCGCATGACCGGACCGGGACCCAACTGACCTGCACGGACAGCCGGGTTCCGGTCCGAGACAGCTGATCACCTTCCGGTTACGTGCTCATCACATGGGGGTCATAGCGTTCCCGGGCCGGCGCATCCGCACGAGCCCCGGCAACACCCCCACCGCAACGGAGATACACCCATGGGAATCCGTCACCGGATCGCGCTGCCGGCCACCGTGCTGGCTCTGGCCGGCGGCCTGGCCGCCACCGCAGCCGCCCCCGCGCTGGCCGCCCAGCCGGCGTCCGGGCAGACCACCGCAGCGGCCGCGGCCGACGGTACCTACCTCTACTTCAACAAGAACCAGAGCGACCCGGGCAACTCGCGGCTCTCCCTGATGAAGAGCGTTCCGGATGCCAAGGACGAGGTGCTCGCCACGTACCGCGCGGGCTCCGGCGACGGCGGCCGCAACGGCACGGACGAGTGCGCCGGTTCGCAGGGCTGGCTGCCCAACGGCAGCTACCGGGTGCTGGCCCACGACGCTCACTACAACGGCGGGGACTTCGGGGTCAACGGCAAGGTGATACACGTCGAGGACAAGGTCTGCGAGAACGGCCGGACCAAGCGCGCCGAGCTGTTCGTGCACAGCGAGATGTGGCCCGAGGGCAGCCAGGCGTCCCGTCAGCCCGGTAAGGACAGCCCCTACCGCTGGGACGGCCCCGATGACTACCGCTCACTGGGCTGCATCAAGCTGAAGCCGGCGGACATCAACAACCTCTTCACCAAGGCCGGGCAGGCCGGCTGGCCGACGAAGCTCAAGGTCGTCAGCTGACATGCGGTGGGGCGCACCCGGTCGACCGGGTGCGCCCCTCACGCATGGCGCGTACGTCGCCGCGCGTGGTGTTCAGGACGTGCCACGTCAGCTCTGGAAGCGGCCCTCGGCGGCGTCCATCGCGTCCTGGGCCGGGCGGCGGCCCTGCTGGCGGTCACGGGGCTGCTGGCCACGTTCCTGGCCACCCTGACGCCGGTCGCTCTCGCGCTCCGGGCGCTGACCGCCACGCTCCTGGTCCTGGCGCTGACCGCGCTCGTGACCCTGCTCGCGAGCGTCGCCCATGGCCTTGTGCGCCTGGTCCTTGAGCTCGTTGGCCTTGTCCTGGAACTGGTCCTTGATGCCCATGCTGTTCACTCCTAGTGGGGTGTAAGGGGGGTTTTGGCCCCGATTCAGCGTGACACGCCCGGACATTGCTCGCATTTCGATCACGATTGACTACGGTCCGTGAGGATCGCCGCTCATCGGCGGCGGCTCACCGGTCCGCCCGTGCCTTCTCGTCGGCCACGCCGCCGGCACCCAGCAGACCGAGCCGCAGCCCCTCCAGCCGGTCCCCGAAGCGCCGCATCTCCCGCTGGCCCACCGTCCCGATGAGCGCGGGCAGATATCCCCGGACCGACTGCATCCCA
>Ga0207426_1001347_pt1 | contig 20859 bp, 17 predicted proteins | sample AraplaMF_Cvi_mMS_FD_184265 | JGI IMG/M metagenome (GOLD analysis project Ga0207426, IMG submission 184265) | Arabidopsis root microbial communities from the University of North Carolina, USA - plate scrape MF_Cvi_mMS (SPAdes) (version 2) | ecosystem: Host-associated > Plants > Roots > Endosphere... | reverse complement strand
TCGGCAATGTCTTCGCGAAGCTGGGCCTGCCGGCGGGCGACAGCGGCCATCGGCGGGTGCTGGCGGTGCTGGCGTATCTGAACGGGGGGTAGGGCGGGGGGGACATCCCGTCCGGGGTGTGGCGGGCGAGGCTTCGCGGGCACACCCTGGAGCGCGGGCGCGCCGCCGGCCGCCACACTCCTCACCCGCCCGCCACACCCCTCACCCGCCCGCCGCCCCGCTTCCCGGATACCGCCCCCGCAGCACCGCCCGTGCCGGAAGCAGCGTCCCCGTGCTCGTCGTCGCGGCCACCACGGCGACGATCACCACGGCGGGTACCGGCGGCAGATGCGGCACCGTACGGGCCACCCCGAGGCTGAACGCCAGCAGCGGCACCGTGGCCACCGCGGCTCCCACGGCCAGCCCGGTCAGTGCCAGGGCCGCCGCCTCCAGCCGCAGCATCCGCCGCAGAGTGCGCCGCCCCGCCCCTGCCAGCCGCAGCAGCCGCAGCTCGGGGCGGCGGCCGACCGCGATCAGCGACAGGGTGCTCAGCACCGCGATCACCGTGAAGCCCCCGATCACCGATACCGCCGCCATCGTGACCACTTCGGTGAGCGTCTGATCCTCCGCCGCGACCCGTACCGGTGCGGGGGACGTCTCCACCCGAACCCCCGGCACCGCCGCCGCCAGCGCCGCCGCGAGCGCCGTGCGGTCCCCGCCCGGTGCGAGCGTGACCAGCACCCGTGCGCCGTCCGGCCGCGCCCCGTGCCGCAGCAGTTCGTCCCGGGAGAAGAGGAAGTCGCCCAGGGCCAGCGACCGTTCGTAGACCGCGACGACCCGGAGCCGGGCCGGAGCGCCGTCGCCGAAGCGCAGGGTCACCGTCGCGCCGGGCCGCAGACCGAGCGAGCGCGCCCGGTCGGCACCGACCGCGACCGTGCCGGGCCGTAGGTGCCGTACGGTCCCCTCGCGCACCCCCGGGTCGAGGGTCCGCGTCAGCCGCTGCGGGGTGACGCCGAGGACCGGCAGCCGGTCGAGCCGGGGCTCGCCGGTCTCGCGCCGGGCCAGTACCACCGTGCCGGGCACCACGTCCGTCGCCGCCCGCACCCCCCGTACCCCGCGGATCCGCTCCACGGCACCGGCCGGCAGCCCGCCGTCCGCCCGCACCGCGAGACCGGCCCGCAGCGCCTCGCGGGCCTGCGCCGCCCCCGCGTGGGTGAGGGTCGCCCCCGCCGAGAGCTGGACGCCGATGAACGCGGTGACCAGCACGACGGGCGTCAGGGATGCTCCCGAACGGCGGGCAGCGGCCCGGCAGTTGGCGGCGGCGAGATGGCCGGCCGGACCCCAGTACCGCCGCAGCGGTGCCCCCAGCACCCGCATCGCACCGTCCGCGATCCACGGCCCGAGCAGCGCACAGGCGCTCACCATCGTCACCGCCGCCGCCCCGGCCGCGGCCCCGGCGGCCGCCCCGCTCTGAAGGGTCGCGGTGCCCGCCGAGCTGACCCCGGCGAGCAGCAGCACCAGCCCGGTGACCTTGCGGGCCGTGCCGGGCGCCGCCTCGCGCAGCGCCTCCGCCGGGCGCAGCTTCGCGGCCCCGGCCCCGGCGAACAGCGCCGCGAGCCGCGCCATCAGGACCGTCACCGCGGCGCCGGCCAGCGGCGCGGACCACAGCCAGGGCGGGAGGGGGAGTTCGAGCCCGGCCGGGAGCGCGCCGCGGGCGTCCAGCACCCCGCGCAGCGCGAGATACGCCGGGACCGCGCCGACGGCCCCCACCAGCGCGGCCCCGACCGCGACCCGCCCCACCTCCTTCCCCACCGCCCCGCGCACCTGCCGCGGCGTCGCCCCGACCGCCCGCAACAGCCCCAGCTCACCCGCGCGTTGCCGCAGCGCCTGCACCACCGTCGACGACACCACCAGCAGGGCGGTCAGCACGACGGTGGCGGCCACCGAGCCGAGCAGCTCCAGCAGCCCCACGCGGGCCGGTCCGGCATCGAGGAACTCGGCGGCGCCGCGCCCATTCCCGGTCAGTACGCGCAGGCCGGCCGCATCCCCGTCCGCCCGTGGTCCGACACTCCGGGCCCCCGCCGCGTCCAGCGCCGCCCGCACCCGGGCGGCCAGCTCCTCCGTCGCCACACCGGGCCGGGCGAGCACCCCGATCGCGTCCAGGGAGCCCGGATGCCCGGCCAGGCGGCGGGCTTCGCCGTCCGTGAAGTAGACGGCGTCCCGCGGCCCGTCGGCGACACCGACGACGGTGTACGCCGTGTCGGCGCCCCGCACCCGCAGCACCGTGCGCGCTCCGATCCGGGCCGCGCCGCCCACCACGACCTCGTGCGCACGCCGCGGCGCACGGCCGTCCCGTACGGCACGGGGCGCCAGCCGCGCGGCGGTCCAGGGCCGTCCGACGGCGGCCCGTCCGGCCCGCCCCACCGGGAACACCGCGTCGGCGACGGCCGCCCGCACCCCGGGCACTTTCCGCACCACACCGAGGGCGGCCGCCGGGACACGCACCCGCTCGGTGAGCCCGGCCTCGGCGGTCCGGGGCCTGCTGCCCCACGGGGTGGCGGTGAAGCGGGTGTGCTGGTCCCCGGCCACGACGAGCGGCGCCGCCGCGTAGCGCGCCACCCGTGGATGTCCGAGCCCGGCCGAGGCGAGGGCGAGCGCGAGGGCGCCGAGCAGCAGGGAGGTGACGGCGAGCGCGGCGAAGACGGCGGCCCAGGCCCTGCGGTGCGTACGGGCGGCGCGGGCGGCGAGGAACGTGGTCACCCTCATGCCGCCCGACCCCCGTCCGACCCCGCGTGCCGCCCGCCTACGACCCGCGCGCCTCCCCCGTCCGGATCCGCGCCCTCCCCGCGCCCCAGGACCCGCATGATGCGGCTCACTTGGGCCACTTCAGGAGATGTCACGCTCCCGACGACCCGTCCCCCGGCGAGGAAGAGAGCCTCATCCGTCCAGGCCGCGGCGGCCGGATCGTGCGTGACCATGACGACGGTGTGGCCGTCCCGGTCGACGGCCCGGCGGAGCAGGACCAGCACGTCGTGCGCGGCGGCGGGATCGAGGGACCCCGTGGGCTCGTCGGCGAAGACGATGTCGGGCCCGGTGACCAGTGCGCGGGCGACCGCGACCCGCTGGCACTGCCCGCCGGACAGCTCCGCCGGCGCGGCGGCCCCCCGCTCCCCCAGCCCGACGTCCGCGAGCCCCTGCCGCACCCGCTCCGGCCCGGTCGTACCGCCGAGCAGCAGCGGCAGCGCGACGTTCTCCGCGACGGTCAGCGACGGCACGAGATGGTGGGCCTGGAACACGAATCCGACGCGCTCGCGCCGCAGCCGGGTCAGCGCGGCCTCGGAGAGCGCGGACACGTCCGTACCGCCGATGCGCACCGTCCCCGCCGTCGGCCGGTCGAGCCCGGCCGCGCACTGCAACAGGGTCGACTTCCCCGAGCCGGACGGGCCCATGACCGCGAGGAACCGCCCCCGGGGCACCGCGAGATCGACGGGGTGCAGGGCGACCGCCCCGCGCCGGTACTCCCGGCCGACCCCTTCCAGGGTGAGCGCGTCGGACACCCCCTCCGCCACCGCCCGCTCTGCGGGAGCAGTCACCGCACCTTGCCGCCGCCGGAACATACGCACGCCCTCTCAGTGGGTCGGATGGATCACCGGGCCACTGATGACGCTAGAAACGGCGGGGCGCGCGGAGGAGAGAGCACGGTCCCGTCTTGGGGGTGGAGCGCACTCCACCACGGGCGGGGGACGAGCGGGCCGGTCCCGTGCCCGGCCGCCGAAGTGGTGCCCCGGTTTCTCAACGCGGGGAGGTGAGCGGCGCCAGCGTGGTGGGCCGCACCGCGTCGGCCGCCGCCGAGGCGCGCAGGAGTTCCGTCAGCTCGTGCGGCTGTGCCTGCTCCGTAGTGGGAGCCGCCGCGGTGATGCGGTCCAGCCGGAAGCCCCGGCCGGCCCGGCGCGTGCGGCACCAGGCGATGAGGTACCACCTGCCCTTGGCGGTGAGCAGCCCGGCCGGTTCCACCACGCGGTCGCTCACGCGTCCCGCCGCGTCGGTGTAGGACAGCCGCAGCACCGTGCGGGTGGTGAGGGCCTGTTCCACCGCGGTGCGGACCGTGGCGTGGGCGGGCGAGGGCAGCGCGACGATCCGTGCGGCGAGTTCCTGTGCGGCCGCCGAGGCGGGGCCGGACATCGAGGCCGCGATCTTCTGGGCCGCCGTGCGGGCCGCGGCGGCGTACGGGGCGGCGGCGTCGGCCGCGGCGAGGGCGACGGCCAGGGCCGAGGCTTCCTCGGTGGTGAAGTGGATCGGGGGCAGGGTCATGTCCGGGTCGATCGACCAGCCACCGCCCCGCCCGGGAGTGGTGCGTACCGGGACACCGGTCTCCATCAGCGCCTGGAGGTCGCGCTGCACCGTACGCGCGCTCACCTCGAACCGCGCGGCGAGCGCCGCGACCGTCAGCGGCCGCGGCGCCGCCGCACGCAACTCTTCTACCAGCGCATAGAGCCGGGCAGTGCGGTTCATCCGGGCGACGCTACCGTCCCGTGGTGGACAGGAATTCCCGCTGGCGCCGCAGTTCCCGCTCGGTGACGGTCAGCGGGAACAGCGTGAAGCCGTGCATGGCACCGGCGACGACACCGAGGTGCACGGGCGCACCGGCCGCCTGCCACCGCCCGGCCAGGAACAGCGAGTCGTCCAGCAGCGGATCCTCGGTGCCGACGACGATCCGTGCGGGCGGCAGACCGGCGAGGTCGGCGAAAAGCGGTGAGACCTCGGCATCGCGGCGTTGTTCCGGCCCCGTGCCGGGTGTGAACAGCTCGTAGGTCTGCCGCAGCGTCTCCGTATTGCTCAGCAGCCGCCTGGATCCGAACGAGCGCTGGCTCGGCGTCATGGACAGGTCGTAGGGGCCGAAGAGCAGATGGGCCGCCCGGAACGCGCCGGTGATGCCGTGCCGGTCGCGAAGGCGCAGCAGCGTGACGACACTGAGGTGGGCACCGGCCGATTCACCGCCGATCAGGAGCCGTTGGGTGCCGAACTCGGTCGCGGCGTGCCGCACCAGCCACCGGGCGGCGGCCTCGCAGTCGTCGGGCCCGGCGGGGTACGGGTGTTCCGGCGCGAGGCGGTACTCCACGCTGACCACGGCCAGCCGTGCCTCCTCGGCGAGCTGCCACAGCCGCTCGTCCTGCCCGTCCGCCGCACCGAACACCCAGCCGCCGCCGTGAAGGTGCAGGTACACGCCCTCCACCTGGTCCGGCACGAAGACCCGTACCTTCACCCCGTCCTCAATGACGCGGTCCTGGCCCTGCGGCAGCCTGACCGGTGGCGTGTCGCCACCGAGCCGGTTGCGTCGAAGAGCGGCCAGCAGGGCCGCGTCCGGCGTTCCTTCGCGCGCCGGGCGGCTCGCGGCAGTGGTCTCGAATTGCTTGTTGAATGCCTGAGTTTCGGCAAAGCAGTCCTCATCGGTGAGCGTCATGCCACCCACGCTCGCAGCGGTCCGCGACAACGCCCTGTCGCCCTTTCCCGGTGAGCCGCGTCACAGCCCACCAGCCGAACGAGGAGACCCTGCCCGGAAGTTCGCACCCCCCCTTGGCCTCCTCACCTCCTCATCGACGTGTTAGCCGAGTGTTAGCGGAGCGGCAGCCTTGCGCTAGTGGCCTCGCCCAGAGTGGGTGACGTACCGAGGAGACCACGTCACCAACTGTCCTGGGGGGACCCCGAAATGAGCTCCAGCACCACTGCCCGCACCGCTCGTCGCCACACTCTGCGCATCGCCGCCGCATCCCTCGTCGCGGCCGCCGGCCTCACCCTGACCGCCTGCGCAGGCTCGAACGCCGCCGACGCGAAGTCCGCGGGCCACACGAACTCGGCCGCCGCCGAGTCCAGCGCCTCGGGCTGGTCCGGGTTGCAGAGCACCGGCGCCAAGGCCGAGGTCAAGGCGGGCGTCGCGAGCAAGCAGTCGGGCAGCGCGCACGCCACCAACAGCGGCAAGGCGGCATCCACGGTCCGCACCCAGCGCCTGGCGGACGGCATCAGCACGGCCGAGATCACCAAGCTCGGCGACCAGCACTACCGCGCCAAGATCGTCGCCCGCGGTTCGGTCCTGGCCACGCTGGAGACCAACGGGCACGACGACGGACTCGACGCCAACGACATGTTCGTCACCCTCACACTGGACGGCCAGGTCCACTCCTGGATGGGCGGCGGACACCAGGGACCGGGCACCTTCAAGCTCGCAGGCGGCTGGACGGCCAAGGTCACGAAGGTCGGCGAGCTGAAGTACCGCGCGCAGATCATCGGCCACGACGGCGTCGCCGCCACCCTGGAGACCAAGGGCCACGACGTCGGCCTCGACGCCAACGGCATCTACATCGTGCTCAGCAGCGGCGGCGTGATCAGCGCCCACGCGTAACGCCCACTCGGCCACCTTCGTCAGCCCATCGGTTGACCCCCTCGGTACCGCCCTGGACAGGGCCAAGAACTCTGAGCCCGACCAGCTCGGAGAAGCAAAGACAACCAAGGAGATGACCATGAAGTCGTGGCGTACCCGGATCGGCGTCGGTCTCGCTGTCAGTGCCGCAGCGATCGCCATCCCCCTGACCGCCACCACCGCCTCCGCCGCCCCGCCGCCCGGCGACGGCTGGGTCCCCGTCGGCGCCCTCAAGTACCCGTCGAAGGCGGAGTGCGAAGCGAAGGAACTCCCCCAGGCCCAGGCGAACGGCTACCACGAGGTGTGGTGCGACGACAGCGAGACCATCATGCCCATCTACAGCCGCTGACCGCTCCCCCACCCGGCGAGCCGACGGGACCCGTCCCGCCGCCACTGCGTCAAGAAGCCCGCTGCCCCGGTGCGCCACACCGGGGCAGCGGGCTTTCCGCTGCACGGTTCGTCACCCGCCGGTCCCCGGGGGCACGGTGCCGGGCCCGAGGGCGCGCAGGCCCTGGAGCAGCAGCCCCAGCCCGAATTCGAAGTGGGCGGTGAAATCCGTACTGGTCACCACCGGCAACGCGGTGGCGAGATGGGGGTATTGGCCCGGCGTCACCGCCGCGCGCAGCCGTTCCGGGTCGGCCGGTCCGGCGTCCGCACCCTGGCGGGCGGCCTGCTCCTCCAGGGTGTGGCCGAGGGTGAAGTGGACGACCGTGAGCGCGGCCCGGCCCGCGTCGTCGGCGGTGAAACCCGCCTCCCGCAGGACGCCGATGAGGGCGTCGGCGAAGCCGAGGGTGTGCGCGCCGGTGGCGTGCGTACCGGCGTAGACGCGCGCGCCGTCGCGGTGGCCCAGGAGCGCCGTACGCATCCGGCGGGCCAGTTCGGCCACGCGCTCGCTCCAGTCCGGCGACCGGAACGGCCGGTCGAGACAGCCGGCCAGCAGCACCTCGGCCATCGCGGTCAGCAGCTCGTGCTTGGTGGCGAAGTAGCGGTAGAGCGCACCGGCCCGTACGTCCATGGCCTCGGCCAGCCGCCGCATGGTCAGCGCATCGAGCCCGACCTCGTCCAGCAGCGCCAGGGCGACCTCGACGGTCCGCGCCTGGTCGAGCTTCGGGGGCCGGCCCCGCCCCGTGGTGGCGGGCCGGGCGCCGGAGGGGCTGGACGGGCTGGGGGTTGACGCGGCGCTCATGGACCTCATTATAGTGAACAACGTTCACGTGAACATCGTTCACTAAATGCGCAGAGGGCAGGAGGCAGCCGATGGACGCCGCTACCGAAGTGGCCGACGAGGTCGATGTGCTCGTGGTGGGTGCGGGGCCGACCGGGCTGATGCTCGGCGCCGAACTGGCGCTGGGCGGCGTACGGGTGCAGATCCTTGAACGGCGGGCCGCGGCACAGCGGGATTCACGGGCATTGACCCTGCACCCGCGCAGTATCGAGGTGATGGACCAACGCGGCCTGGTGGAACGCTTCCTGGCGCGCGGCCGCGCCGTACCGGAGTGGCACTTCGCCGGACTGGCCACCCGGCTGGACTTCAGCACGCTGGACACCCGGCACGGCTACACCCTGTTCCTCGCCCAGGCCCGCACCGAGCAGCTGCTGACGGAGCGCGCCCACGAACTCGACGTACCGGTCCGGCGCGGATACGAGGTGGTCGGGCTGCGCCAGGCCGCCGACGGTGACGGGGCAGGGCCGACCGGACTCGGCCTCGCGCGCCGCGACGGCGAGCAGGGCGGGCGCGCGGCGGAGGGCGGCGTCGAGGTGGACGTCCGCGGGCCCGGCGGCGGCCTGCGGACCGTCCGCGCACGGTATGTGGTCGGCTGCGACGGCGGGCGGAGCGCCGTACGGCGGGCCGCCGGCGTCGCGTTCCCCGGCACCGACGAGACCCTGACCGGCGCCCTGGGGGATTTCGCGGTCGTCGACCCGGCAGCCCTCGACCGTGCCCGCGCCGCCGGCGTCCTGGTCGCCCCGCTGGAGGCGGACAGACCGGCGGGCGGACCGGCGGACGGCCCCTCAGAGGGGCGAACGGGCGGCCTCACCCGCCTCGTCCTCATCGACCCGCGGCGGATGCGCACCCCGTCCACCGAACCGCTGACACTGGAGGAGTTCCGCCGCTCCCTGGTCGACCTCTGCGGCACCGACTGCGGGGTGGCGCGGCCCCGTTGGCTGTCGCGGTTCGGCAACGCCACCCGCCTCGCCGCCCGATACCGGGCCGGACGCGTCCTGCTGGCCGGCGACGCCGCCCATATCCACTTCCCGGCCGCCGGACAGGGCCTCAACACCGGACTCCAGGACGCGATGAACCTCGGCTGGAAACTCGCCGCCGAGATCAACGGCTGGGCCCCGCCCGGACTGCTCGACAGCTACCACGCCGAGCGGCATCCGGTCGGACAAGCCGTCACCGAGAACACCGAGGTCCAGACGCTGCTGATGGAGCTGACCCTGCTCCCCCCGTATCAGCGCCCGGCCGCCGCGCTACGCACCCTGCTGACGGAGCTCCTGGGCATCGAGGAGGTCAACCGCCGCCTGGCCGGACGGATTTCCGCGCTCGACACGGTCTATCCGCCCACCGCCGCCGACGCCGACCCCCTGGCGGGACGACGGATGCCCGATATCGCCCTGACGGCGGACGGTTCCGCGGCGCTCCGCGTCCACGAGCTCCTCCCGCACGGCCGGTTCGTCCTGCTGGACCTCGCGGGCGACGAGCAGCTACGGCAGACCGTCACCCCGGGCTGGGGCCCCCGGGTGACCGCCCTGACCGTCACCCGCCACGACCACCGCACCGACCTCGACGGGGTACGGGAGATCCTCATCCGCCCCGACGGCCATATCGCCTGGGCCACCCGCACCCCCTCCCTGCCGGACCGCCGCATCGAGCGCCGCCGCGCCCTGACCGACTGGGCGGGCACCCCGGCGCGCCTGCGACGGCCCCACGAGCCCGCCCCCTCAGCCCGTCTCAGCCCGCGACCCCCGGGCGTCCCGGCCGTCCATGGCGTCCCGGGGTCCCCGCGTTGACCGGGTCCACCGGGCTTGCCGAACTTGCGGGCCGGTCGCGGTCCTCCGAGCGGTCGGGGTCCTGCGTGTCACCCGGGTGGTCGGAGTGGTCCAGGTCGTCCGAGGGGTCGGAGCTGCCGGAGGAGTCCCGGGTGTCGGAGCGGTCCGGACGGTCCGCGGGGTCCTGGCCGTCGGAGCGGTTCGGGCGGTCGTTGGTGGCCGGGTCCCGGTCATCGGCGGCGGGGTCGCGGTCGTCGGAGCGGTCCGGGTTGTCCGAGCGGTCCGGGTCCTCGGGGCGGTCCTCGTCGGCGGAGGGGACCTCTTCGCGGGGACCGTCCGAGCTCAGCTGGAGGCTGCCGAACCTCGCGGTGAGCCAGCCTCGGGCGCGTACGACGGTCACCACGGAGCCGGTGCAGTCGCGGCCGTTGTAGAGGACGAGGTCGGTGGGGGTGTCGTTGTCCACCTCGCCGTAGCCGTCCCCCACTCCGTAGCAGTGGTCGTCGCCGGGGTCGAGGATCTCGTGCGGCCGGTTGTCGGGCCGGGTGTGGTACGTGATGACGCCGGTGATGGCATGCGCGCCGGAGGGAGCGAACGCGACGAGCCCCCCGGTGAGAGCCAGCGCACCAAGGAAAGCGATCTTGCGTCGCACAGTCGGAACTCCTGTCAGCCATGGCGGCGGGCCGGTCCTGGGCCAGGCCCCTGCGGGATGTCGCCATGTGGGGTTCCCGACGCCCTCCCGGGATATTCCCTCCAAAGGGGAGATTCACCGTGCAGAAGGACATTACGGGCGGCATCGGCCGGCTCGGGGAGGGTGCGTCGGGGCGGACGCCGCCTCCCGTCGCTCAGTTCTCCCGTACCGGCCGGACGCTGCCCAGCCAGAGGACGTCGCGGGCGCGGGTCATGGCGACGTAGAGCTGACTGCGGGCCAGTTCGGCGCGCTCAGCGGCGGTTTCGGCGGGGGTGCGGCCGTCCGGGGTGCCCGTGGGCGGCGGGGTGTCGTGCTGCGGCAGATAGACGCGCTTGAATTCCAGACCCTTGGCACGGCGGTAGCTGCCGAGTTTCACCGCCTCCACCGGGTGTCCGTCGTAGCGGTCCAGTGAGCAGACCCGCAGGCCGGCCCGGGTGAGCAGGCGCTGGTAGTGCTCGATGGCGCGCTTCGCGGGGCACAGGACGGCGGATCCGGCGAGCTCCTGCGGGGTCAGGCCGCGCAGCGCGGTCAGCAGCGCCTCGTCGTGCGCGGCGGGAGTGGGCAGGACCGCGCGCTGCACCTCGCCGTCGTGGTAGGTCAGGTCGATGTCCCGCCGGCCCGGGGTGCGCAGCCCGTCGAGGTCCTCGAAGGCGTCCTCGGCGACGACGGAGAGCGCGGTGTCCACGATCTCCTTGCTGTTGCGGTAGTTGGCGCGCAGTACCTGGCCGCGGTCGCCGCGGATGTCGATGCCCGCGTCCGAGAGGCGGAACCCGCCCGGGTAGACGGCCTGTTGGCCGTCGCCCACCAGGAGGAGACCGTTGGGGGTGTCGCCCACCAGGGCGTGGAGCAGGCGCACCCCGACGAGGGTCAGGTCCTGGACCTCGTCCACGACGACGGCCGTGTAGGCGCTGTGCCCGATCCGGCCGGCCGCCTCAGCGAGCGCGAGGGAGAGCACATCGTTGAAGTCGTGCACGGCGCGCTCGGTGCGCTGCGCCTCGTACGCCTCGTACAGGGACCAGACGGCCTGCCGGTGCGGGCGGCGCAGCCCGGCGCGGCGGCGACGGCGCGGCAGCGCGGCGTACTCCTCGAAGGAGGTGATGCCGCGGCCCTTGATGACGTAGTCGATCTCCTCCCGCCAATACGGGTGCAGCGGATCGATCTCGGTCAGGCAGCTGTTCCGGCCGACGTGTTTCCAGGCGAAGCTGAAGGCTGTCTCCGCCTTCTCCTTGTGCAGATGGACCGGTACGCCCCGGTCGCGCAGATAGTCCTGTGCCCAGGAGTGCAGGCTGCGGAAGTCGACCCGGTCGGCCACCGCGGGGGCCATCGTCTTCAGGAAGGTGGCCTGGACGCGGGGCAGGTTGTTGGCGAACGTGACGTACAGGATGCGGCCGTTGGTGCGCTGGGCCAGGTAGGCGGCGCGGTGCAGGGCGATGACCGTCTTGCCGGTGCCGGCCGGGCCGCTGATCCTGGCCGGGCCCGCCCAGTTGCGCCGTACGAGGGCGAGCTGATCGGGGTCGAGGAAGGTCATCCACTGCTCGATGGGGGCCCGCCGCGCCTCGTCGAGAGCGGCGTCCCGCAGTCCGTCGAGGTCGAAGAGGCCGTCGGACGTGGCGTCCGGTATTCGGGAAGCGGTGTCCGATGTGGCGGCGTCCGGGGTGTCGGCGGGCGGGGTGTCGGCGGCGGGCGGTGCCTCGTACTCGGGGAAGACCCGTTCCAGATGCTCGGTGAGAGCGCGGACGGACTGGGCCGACAGCCGGGTGCGCTCCGACAGCAGCGCCGGTCCGATCTCCCGCTCGCCCAGCAGTCGCACCCGGCCCAGCTCCGCGTCGACCCGATGCCCCGCGAACGCCAGCAGCGGACGCACCGCCACCGGGGACATCCCCAGGGACGCCACCGCGCTCTCGGCGGCCTTGGTGACCGCGAGCAGCTTGCGGCGGTGCTCGTCACGGGAGAAGCCACCGGCCCGCAGCCGGCCGGCCGAGGCCTCCGGCGCGGCCCGCCAGTTCTTGACGTCGATGACGAAGACTCCGCCGGGGCCGATCAGCAGCATGTCCACATTGGCCGCGCGGGTGCCCGGCCAGCGCCGGTCCACCAGCAGCCGCCAGCCCCGCTCGGCCAGCATCAGCAGCTGGGCGGCGACCCGCTGCTCCCCCTCGCTCGCCGCCTCCCAGCGCTCGGCCCGCGCTCGGGCGGCCTGCCACTGTTCCCGTAACAGGCGCTCCTGCCGACGGGCCTGCTGCGCCCGCCGGGCCGCCGACGCACCCGCCGACCCGCCCGGTGCACTCCCTGCCGCCATCGTTCGCCCCCTCACCGCTCGCCCCCGAACGCATGGGCCACGCACCACATGGGTCATGACCCACATGAGTCATGAACCATAGGTCGATGGCACATGACGCGGAAGTGCGCACGGGCGGGGCACGGGCGCATCGGGCGCGGAGCCCACGACGGCCCGGCCCCGGCCCCGGCGGCAGCGAGCCGGACCGGGCCGGGCCGCCGCCCGTCTACCCGACCCGCGCGACCGACCGGAAGAGACCGGCCGCGGAGGTGCCCAGGCCGGTCGGCGCGCCCAGCCGGCCCGGCGAACCCGCCGGGTGGCACAGCTCGGAGGCCCGGTAGCGCCGGCAGTCCCGGTGCCAGACGAGGATCCCGGCCATCCAGTGCTCCAGCTGGGAGACATAGCCGTCCACCGCAGCGCGCGCCTCCGCCGACAGCTGGAAGTCGTCGTAGACAACGGGGAGTTCATGGGCCGCGACATGCTGGAACTCCCGCATCCGCGAGGTCATGAGGTCGTGGACGATGTGCAGCGCGGTCGGGTAGTCGCAGCCGAAGAAGGTCTGCACGACCAGGATGCCGTTGTGGACCTCCCCCTCGTATTCGATCTCCTTCTGGTACGAGAAGACATCGTTCATCAGCCCGGCGTAGTCGGCGGCGGCGTTCTCCAGTGAGCGCAGGGTGCCGGTGCGGTAGATCTCCGGCGGCACCCGCAGCCCGTGGCCGAGCCGGCTCAGGCTCATGGTGAGGTCGGAGCCGAAGGTCGCCCGGCGCATCTCGATGTAGTCGACGGGGTCGGGGATGCGGTGCTGGATCTGGTTGCCGATCTCCCACAGCCAGGCGGCGGTCATGGTGTCGACGGTCTCGCGGAACGCCCGGCGCGCCTCGGGCGACATCCCTGCCGTCGTACGGGGCCACAGGTCCGCCAGCCCGCGTTCGAGGGCGTTGACCGGCTCGGGCGGGACCGTGGTGGCGTCGAGCGGCATGAGGGCCGACAGCCGCTCGGTGCACACCTTCGCCGAGGCGAGGTCGCGGGTGCGGCCGAAGACCGCCGGGTAGTAGTCGTCGGCGTAGGTGCCCCAGGCCAGCCAGGCGGCGGCCAGGTCGAGTTGCTCCGGGGTGGCGTCCGGGTGGATGCCCGCCGCGCACAGCGCCAGATCGTGCCGGATCAGCGCGGGCTCGTCCCAGATGTCGGAGAGCGGCACACCGGGCTGCGGCCGGAGGAGGCCCATACGGTGCGCCCAGTCGACGAGCCGCGACCGGGCGCCGTCCAGGTGCGGGCTGAGGGTGGCGGTGAACGGCATGAAGAAGTCGGGGAGTTGGGACGGGCCGACCTTCTGGTGCGGGAGGTGGGTGCCGCTGCGGAGGCGGAGCGCACCAGCCGTGGCCAGGGCGGTCTTCAGGTCCGCCGCCGAGGTGCCGAGGCCGCCGAAGGAGAACGGCGACCAGGGCCGCGAGCTGCCGGCCGCCGCCCCGCCGCCGTTCATGTAGCGGCTGGAGCGCATATGCCATTCATGACCGCCGGACTGCCAGTCCTGGAGCCCCTTGGCGTACGCCAGAACCTTCGCGCAGGAGGCCGGATCGAGCCCCTTCTCCAGGAAGAGCGCGGGGAGTTCGGCGAGGACGGTGTTCTCGAACTGCTGGAGCCGGGAGGTGATCAGATCGTTGACGGCGTCCGCCGCCTCCTGAGTGGTGCAGTCCAGGAAATTCTCCAGCACCAGGACGCCATTGCTCAGCTCGCCCTCCTCCTCCGTCTCGCGCTGATAGGAGAAGAGGTCGTTCCGCAGATGGACGGCGTCGGAAAAGGTGTCCCGCAATACCCGCAGCGGCCGGGTCGCGGCGACGGACGCGGGCACCTCGGCGCCGGTCACGTACTCCACCAGGCCCGCCGACCAGGGCGCGCCACCGACCTTGCGGCGCATCTCGATGTATTCAACGGGGTTGGGCACCCGGTGGATATGGATATTGGACAGTTCCCACAGTGACTCATTGAGCAGATGCTCGGTGCTTTCGGCGAACCGCCGCCGCCAGTCCATGGACATCTGCGGCACCGTGCGCAGCCACAGGTCGGCGAGCCCGGCCTCGACCGGGTTGGCCGGCTCCGGCACGGGCGCGGTCAGGTCCATCGGCATAAACGCGGGCAGCCGGTCCAGATACTCCTTGCCGCCCTTCCGGTCCAGCGTCCGCTTGAATTTCTCCAGGAAGTGGTCGTCGAAGAAGAAGACCCAGACATACCAGTCGGTCACCAGCGACAGCGCGTCGGCGTCGCAGTCCGGGTGGGTATAGGAACACAGCAGGGCGTAATCGTGGGCGTCGAGATCCTGCTCCTCCCAGATGCCCGAGCCCTCCAGCATTCCCATCTCGCGGGCCCACTTCCTGGAATGCGTACGCGCCGTCTCCAGATGCGGGTTCAGGCGCGCCGGATGAGGCGTATAGAAGTGGGGCAATTCGAATGGCTGTGTCACCGTTACCGGCCTCTCCCCATGCGTACGGAAGGAAGGCGCGGTGGATCACGCCCCCTGACGGGGCTGCGCTACCCCGGGGCCCGGCCCCTTAGGCCTTACGGAGGAGGCGCTTCCGCCTCCACTCCCCTTCGGTTCGGAGCGACACCAACCGGGTTCATTTCTCGCTGACTTGTGGCACTTTTCTTTCGCCCGCGGTTCTTTCGTCCGGCCTTCTTTCGTCCGTGCCGCCGGCCCGCCCGCGCTCCGCCGTCCGCAGGGCGAGCGCTGCCAGCGCCTCCGGGGCACCGGCCTGGCCGCGGATCCCGGGAAAGGCGTTGATGTCCACGATGAGGGGCGCACCGCCCCCGGCGTCGAGCAGATCCACCCCGTAGACGTCCAGGCCGAAGACCTCGCCCACCAGGAGCGCGGCGGCGGTCCAGCTCGCGGGCAGTTCACCGACCGGTAGCGGCAGGTTCGGACCACGGCCGTCCGGGGCCAGCTCCGAACGGCGCAGCGCGGCGAAGAGCTGCCCGTCGACGACCCACAGCTTGTGGTCCCAGCCGCTGTTCGGGGTGAAGTCCTGGACCACCACCGGCTCCTCGGCCCAGTCGGCGGCCAGTTCCCGCAGCCGTACGGCGCTGTCGGCGCGGGTCACCAGGTCCCTGCGGCGGCTGAACCGGCTCTTGATCACCAGCGGGCCGTCCGGGGCACCGGCCGCGGCCAGCTCCCCCAGAGTGGCCACGGAGCGGGTAGCGGCGAACGGCAGCCCCGCCGCGCGCGCCACCGCGGCCATCGCCACCCGGTCCTGGCACCGGGCGGTCGCCGCCGCCGAGTTGAGCACCGGGGCACCGTGCTCCTCCAGGAGCGCGGCGAGCGCCAGCGCCCGGGGCGTCCGCGCCTTGAGGAGATAGACATCGGCGAGCGAGGAGAGGTCCGGCCCCGGCCCCCCGGCACCCGGGTCCAGGCTTTCAACCCGGTGATCCGGCGCCAGCAGCCCGGTGACCGCGGCCAGCAGCGGATGCCCCGGATCCGCGGTGAGCAGACAAACCCTCACCGGCCGCCGCCGATCGACGCCGCGGGCCGGACGGGACGGGGCACGGACGGCCCGGCGAACGGGGGCGGCGGGGCGGCCGCCGAGCCCGTCTGCGCCGTGGACGGCAGGGCCGCGGCACCCGCCCGGCCCACCGCCTGCGTGTCCTGCCCGCCCTGCCCGTCCTGTGCGCCCTCCCGTACGGACGCCTCTCCCCCGCACGCCTCCCGCTCCCGCTCCCGCGTCCCGTTCCGGGCCAGGTCCAGGACCGCGGCGGACACCCGGGCGACCGCGTCCGGCACCTGACGGAAGCTCGGGAAGTCATTGATGTCGACGACCACCGGGCCGTCCGGCCCGAGCAGGATGTCGACCCCGTAGAGGTCGAGGCCGAAGACGTCGCCTATCTCGGCGGTGATCCGGGCGACTTCAGAGGTGAGCGGCACCTGCCGTTCGCGTACGGCGTGTGCGGGGTGCAGCGGGGAACACCGCTCGGTCGCGTAGAGCTCCCCGGCGACGCTGTAAACCTTCAGATCCGTACCGGAGTTGGGAACATAGGGCTGGGCGATCAGCAAACCGCCGGCCGGTCCATCAGGACCCGCCCCCGGACCGCCCGGCTCCAGCAGCCGGTCCGGCGTCGCCACCAGCCGCACGGCGCGCCCGGAACTCCCGTCCGCGGGCTTCACCACGAGCGGGAACTCCGCCTCGGCTATCTCCGCGAACTCCTCGGGGCGGGCCGCCGCATACGTCACCGGGACCGGCAGCCCCTTGCCACGGGCGATCACCGCGGCCAGCGCCTTGTCCCGTACGCCACGGATGGCCCGGACGTCGTTCACCGTCGTCAGCCCGACGGAAGCGGCCGCTTCCAGGAGCGTCAGGCCCGGACCGCCGGAGACGGTCTTGAGGACCCAGGCATCGTGGCTGCCCGCCTGGATCGCCTCGGATATCCGGATCAGCGAGCGGCCGGGCCACAGCACGTCCACCCGGTGGCCCCAGGCGCGGAGTTGGTGGATCACCTCCAGCGGCATGCCGTCATGGCGGTACTGCTCCTCCACCAGGAAGCAGAGTCTCATCAGGCACCCTCGTCATCGCCGCACGTCCACCGACCGTCCGGCAGATCCTCGACACACCAGGATCCCATGCGGAGCCCGCCGGGGACGGTGCGCCCACGCACCGGGCTCCGGCCCGGGTGCGTCAGTTCTCGTGCGCGAAGAGGGCGGGCAGTGCCGCCCCCACCGTCCGGTTGAAGAGGTCCGGCCGCTCCATGTTGGGGTAGTGCCCGGTGCCGTCGATGGTGGCGGCACGGCCGTGCGCGACGGACCGCACGAGGCGTTCGGCCATACCGATGCAGTCGTCCGAGTCGAGGCCGCCGTGGACGGCCAGCACCGGGACCGTGATCTTCGCGGCCCGCGCCCAGGTATCGGCCACCGGCACCCGCCAGTCCGGTTCGGCGCCGGTGTGCTTGGCCAACGTCCGCTCCGCCATGTCCCGTACGCGTCCTATGACCTGCGGATCGACCGCGTCGACCGTGCGGTGCGGGCCGGCCGCGAGCATCAGGAAGGCGTCGATCCAACCCTCGATGTCGCCGTCGGCCATCGCGCGGGCCTGGGCGGTCATCACGCCCCGGGCCCAGGGGTGGTGGTACTCCGGCTCACTGGTCCCGGCGCCGCTGACCACCAGCGCGCGCACCAGACCGGGATGTTCCAGCGCGGTGTCCACCGCCGTGGCCGCGCCCATCGACAGTCCCACCAGGACGGCGGGGCCGGTGTCGAGGTGGCGCAGCAGCGCGGCGACATCGTCGGCGGGGCGGAAGGCCCGGGTCGCGTTGGCGGACGCGCCGTGCCCCCGGGCGTCCGGCACGATCACCCGGTGGTCCCGTGCGAAGTACGGCAGTTGGTCGTCCCACATCCCGCCGTCCACGAAACCGCCGTGCAGCAGCACCACGGGCCGGCCACTGCCGAGTTCGCGATAGGCGAGAAGTCCGTCCGGCGTCTCTAACGTGCGCACATCAAGGGCATCAGTCATGACAACCAAGGTGCCATCCTCCTCGGCAACTTGGCAACTAAGGTGTCATGATGATCCCCGTGACCGACACCGACCCGCCCCTGCCGCCCGATGACCTCGCCCACCGGCTCACGGAGGTGTTCGACCTCGTGGGCCCGCTGTACCGGCGGGTCCAGCGCAAGGTCGAACAGACCGCTCCGATCGAGGGCCTGTCCGTCGGCGTCCGCGCCGTCCTGGACCTGCTCCGCGAGAACGGCCCGATGACCGTCCCGCAGATGGGCCGCGCACAGGCGCTGAGCCGGCAGTTCGTGCAGCGCATGGTGCACGACGCCGCGGCCCGGCACCTGGTCGAGATCACCCCCAACCCCGCCCATCAGCGCTCCTCGCTGATCCGGCTGACCAACGACGGCAGGGCCGCCATCACCGCGGTGCTCGCGCGCGAGCACGCACTGCTGGGCCAGGTCGACGGCGATCTGACCGACGCCGAGGTCACGGCGTGCGTGCGGGTGCTCACCAGGATGCTGGCGCTCTTCGACCACGTCGACGTGGACTGACCACCCTCCCGCTACCGTGAGGCACCCGCGAGGACGCGGGAACGGGACGGGATCGGGAGGCCCAGTGACCCATAAGGCCGTGCCCTTCGACGACCTCGACCGCAAGATCGTGGCGGCGCTGATCGACAACGGCCGGGCGAGCTTCGCGGAGATCGGGGCGGCGATCGGGCTGTCGTCCACCGCGGTGAAGCGGCGGGTGGACCGGATGCGGGAGAACAACGTGATCACGGGGTTCACCGCCACCGTTCGCCCGGCCGCGCTGGGGTGGCTGACCGAGGCGTATGTCGAGGTGTACTGCGACAGCGCGGCGCCGCCCCGGCGGCTCGCGGAGGTGGTGCGCAACCACCCGGAGATCGCGGCGGCGATGACGGTCACCGGTGGTGCGGATGCGCTGCTGCACGTACGGGCGACCGATGTGGAGCACTTCGAGGAGGTGCTCGAACGCATCCGGGCCGAGCCGTTCATCCGCAAGACGATCAGTTACATGGTGCTGTCCCATCTGCTGCCGGACAGCCCGGAGGCGGGCGCCCGGCAGTCCTCCGGCGGGACCGTCGGCTGAGGCGCCGGATGCGCGTGGCCCGTCTTAGCCGCCGGAAGCTGCGCGCTCCCTCCGGGGAAGCGGAATCCGGGACGGAAGCGCGCAGCAAAGCTGCGTGAGAGATCAGATACACGCAGCATTGCTGCGCCGATCAGCAGCATTTGTTGCTTGTGGCCCGAATCTCTCGCTCCTTACCTTGGAAGCCATCGGGGTGACGCTCTGTGACCCCTGGTCACCCCGCATTGCCCGAGGAAGCGAAGGGATCGTCCCGTGCCGATGAGTCGTGAATCCCGCCCCCGGCGCTATCTGGTCTGCGAGCCCAGACACTTCGCCGTGCATTACGCCATCAATCCCTGGATGCGGGCGGACGTGCCCGTGGACACCGCGCTCGCGGGGCGCCAGTGGGAGGCGCTGATGGGCACCTACCGCGCCCATGGGCACACCGTGGAGACGGTGCCCCCGGTGCCCGGCCTGCCGGACATGGTGTTCGCGGCCAACTCCGCGCTGGTCGTGGGCGGCCGGGTCTTCGGCTCGCACTTCCACGCGCCGCAGCGGCGGCCGGAGTCCACGGAGTACGAGACCTGGTTCAAGGCGGCCGGCTACGACGTCTACCGGCCGGAGTCGGCGTGCGAGGGCGAGGGCGATCTCGTCCCGGCCGGCCGCTTCATCCTGGCGGGCACCGGCTTTCGCACCACCCCGGCGGCGCACCGCGAGGTGCAGGAGTTCTTCGGGGTGCCGACGATCGGCCTCCAGCTGGTGGACCCGTACTTCTACCACCTGGACACCGCGCTCTTCGTCCTCGGCGAATCGCCGGAGACGGGCGAGGCGCATATCGCCTATTACCCCGAGGCGTTCTCGTCCGGCAGCCGTGAGGTGCTGCGGCGGCTGTTCCCCGACGCGGTGCTCGCCACCCGGGAGGACGCGATGGCCTTCGGCCTCAACTCCGTCTCCGACGGCCGCCATGTCTTCGTCGCCCCGCAGGCATCCGGCCTGATCGCTCAGCTCATCGCGCACGGCTATGTCCCCGTCCCCGTCGACCTGTCGGAGTTCCACAAGGCCGGCGGCGGCATCAAGTGCTGCACCCAGGAGATCCGCTCATGACCGCTCCCACCCGTACCGCCCAGGTTGGCGCTCCCCGTTCGTCCGCGGAGCTCATCCAGGACGAGAGCCCGGTTCTGGCGCACAACTACCACCCGCTGCCCGTGGTGGTCGCGCGCGCCGAAGGGGTCTGGGTCGAGGACGTCGAGGGGCGCCGCTACCTCGACATGCTGGCCGGTTACTCGGCCCTCAACTTCGGCCATCGCCACCCGGCCCTGGTCGAGGCCGCGCACCGCCAGCTCGACCAGCTCACCCTCACTTCACGGGCGTTCCACAACGACCGGCTCGCCGGTTTCGCCGAGGGCCTCGCCGAGCTGACCGGCCTGGACATGGTGCTTCCGATGAACACCGGCGCCGAGGCGGTGGAGAGCGGCATCAAGGTCGCCCGCAAGTGGGCGTACGACGTCAAGGGCGTCCCGGCGGACCGTGCGACGATCGTGGTGGCGGGCGGCAACTTCCACGGCCGGACGACCACCATCGTCGGCTTCTCCGACGACGACACCGCCCGGGTCGGCTTCGGCCCCTTCGCCCCCGGCTTCCGCACCGTCCCGTACAACGACCTCGCCGCGCTGGAGGCGGCCCTGGACGAGACGACGGCCGCCGTGCTGATCGAGCCCATCCAGGGCGAGGCGGGCGTCCTGATCCCCGACGACGGCTACCTCACCGGCGTACGCGAACTGACCCGGCGCAACGGCTGTCTGTTCATCGCCGACGAGATCCAGTCCGGGCTGGGCCGCACCGGCACCACCCTCGCGGTCGAGCACGAGTCCGTGGTGCCGGACATGCTGCTGCTCGGCAAGGCGCTCGGCGGCGGCATCGTCCCGGTCTCCGCGGTCGTCGCCCGCCGCGA
>Ga0207426_1001346_pt1 | contig 20862 bp, 19 predicted proteins | sample AraplaMF_Cvi_mMS_FD_184265 | JGI IMG/M metagenome (GOLD analysis project Ga0207426, IMG submission 184265) | Arabidopsis root microbial communities from the University of North Carolina, USA - plate scrape MF_Cvi_mMS (SPAdes) (version 2) | ecosystem: Host-associated > Plants > Roots > Endosphere... | reverse complement strand
GTTCTCCAGGACGACCGACACACCCTTGCTGAAGCGGGATTCGTCGGCGACCTCGGTGACCAGATCGAGCGAGGAGAGAAACAGCGTCTCCCGCTCGCCGAACTTGCGCTTGAAGACCGGGCCGTGGATCCGGGCGAGGTCCATGGACTGCTGGATGGGCGTGTGGGTGAGCCCGGCGTCCGTGAGGTCGGCCACCGGAATGCCGTCATCGGCGGCGCGTTCGTCGCTGTGGAGCGCGATGGTGTCGGTCATGTCTCCAGCGTGCAGGGCCCCACGTGCAGGTCACGCCCGGACAACTGCATGATTGTGCAGTGGTTTTTCGGTGCTCGCTCTTGCGCACGGACCTGAGAAGGGGAAATGGACAACGGGACTGCCGACGGAACGCCGGACGCGGACGGAGAGGGCAAGGCGCCCTGTGAGCGCGGCTACGTCGACCCGGCCGGGCCGTACGCGGGTGGCCCGTGGCGCAACTACTTCCTGATCCTGCTGGACCGCATCCCCACGCCGATCGCGGTGTGCCGGGCCCACGGCGAGGTGCTGATCGCCAATCCGGCGATGGCCGAGCAGTGGGGCGCGGCCCCGGGACAACTGCGCGGCCGCAACCTGCTGGACCTCTTCGAGCCGCGCGCCAAGGCCCAGCTCGACCGCCTCACCGAGGCCCTGCGCCTGGGGCGCCGTTCCCGCTATCCGGTCGAGGTGCGCTGGCGCGCCGGGTCGGACGGGACCGAGCGGGAAGGGGAGCTGACCATCGACCCGGTGGGCGACCCCTCGGTGCACCCGCCCGCCCTGCTGGCGCTGCTGCGGGTCGGCGAGAGCGCCCCGCGGCCGGCACCGCGCGGGTCGGCGAGCCCGGTGGAGGCCCGGATCCTGGCGCTGGCCGCGGGCGGCGCCACCACCGCGGCGATCGGTACGGCGCTGGGGCTGACGGTCGACGGGGTGAACTACCACCTCACCCGGCTGGCCCGCCGCTGGCGGGTGCAGGGCCGTACCGCGCTGGTCGCCCGCGCCTACGTGCTGGGCGTGCTGTCCCCGGACAGCTGGCCGCCGGCCCCCGCCTGAGCGCACCCGCCCCCGCGGCGGGGCCTGCGGGGCGGGCCCGGCGCTCCGCCGGCACGCATGTGCGGATAACCTCCCTGGTGTGGAGGACAACGCAGCCGCGCCGTTCGAGCGCGGAACGGACGGCCCGAAGGTCATCGTCGTCGGCGTCGACGGCTCCGACTCGTCGTGGCGTGCCGCCTCGTACGCGGCGGGGCTGGCCAGGCGCCAGTCCTCGAAGCTGGTGCTGGTCTACGTCCAGCCGGTGCTGCCGGCCGGAGCGGCGATGGGCGCCCCGGTCGCCGACGCGACCGACGAGGTCGCCGAGGAGCTGATGGCCGAGATCCGCCGGGCGACCGAGCGGCTCGAAGGGATATACAGCCTGCGCTGGGAGTTCCACACCCTGCGGGGCGACCCGTACAACGGCATGGTGCAGATGGCCGACGACCTCACGGCGGACGCCGTGGTGGTCGGCGCCTCGGAGCAGGCCGGGCACCGCATCATGGGCTCGGTCGCGGTACGCCTGGTGAAGGCCGGCCGCTGGCCGGTCACCGTCGTCCCCTGAGCCGCGCGCCCCAGGGGCCGCCCGGACGCTCCGCTGGTGGGGCGGGCCGCCCTGAGGCACGGTGGACAGTGCACGGGCGGAGCGCCGCCCCGGGCGAGGGAGACCACCGTGACCGACCGCACGTATCGCGTGACCGAGATCGTCGGTACGTCCCAGCAGAGCGTGGACGCCGCGATCCGCAATGGCATCAAGCGCGCCTCGCAGACCCTGCGCAACCTCGACTGGTTCGAGATCAGCCAGGTCCGCGGGCATATCGTCGACGGCGAGATCGACCACTACCAGGTCGGCCTGAAGGTCGGATTCCGGCTGGAGGACGCCGATTGACCCCCCTCCCGTGTACGTCTCCCGGCGAGTCCCCGCAGTACTAGGGAGTCGCCTTCCCTCGTCGCCTCCGAAGGTCCATGATGATCCGCCGTCGGACCACGACGGAGCGTACGGAGGGATGACGTATGGGGCTGCGCGCGGGACAGGGCATTTTGCGCCGTAAACCGATCGAACACATCCAGGAGACGGAAGGCACCGCGAGCGAGCAGCTCACCCGGGAGCTCGGCCTGTGGCAGCTGACGGCCATCGGTGTCGGCGGCATCATCGGCGCGGGGATCTTCACACTGGCCGGCACCGTCGCGAACGGAAAGGCCGGGCCCGCGGTACTGATCTCCTTCCTCATCGCGGGCATCGCCAGCGCCGCGGCCGCGTTCTCGTACGCCGAGTTCGCCGGCCTGATCCCGAAGGCGGGCTCGGCCTACACCTACGGCTACGCGGTCCTCGGGGAGGTCGCGGGCTGGTTCATCGGCTGGGACCTGCTGCTGGAGTACACCGCGATCGTGGCGGTGGTCGCGATCGGCATCTCGGGCTACTTCGGCTTCCTGCTCAGCGACTTGGGCGTCGATCTGCCCGCCTGGATGCTCGGCGCGCCGGGGACGGGCCCGGGGCACCAGGTGGACCTCTTCGCTGCGGTGCTCTGTCTGCTGATCGCCTTCCTGCTGACCCTGGGCATCAAGAACGCCGCGCGCTTCGAGACGATCGTGGTGGCCCTGAAGGTCATCGTGGTCATCGTCGTGATCGCGGTCGGCTTCTTCCACATCAAGACCTCGAACTACACACCGTTCTTCCCGTTCGGGGTGAGCGGCGCCTTCACCGGTGCGGCCACCGTCTTCTTCGCCGTCTTCGGCTACGACGCGATGAGCACCGCGGCCGAGGAGTCCAAGGACGCCCAGCGCCACATGCCGAAGGCGATCATCTATTCGCTGGCCATCTCGATGGTGCTGTACATCCTGGCCTGCCTGGTGCTGACGGGTATGCAGAACTACAAGGACATCGACCCGGAGAGCGGCTTCTCGTCGGCCTTCAAGTCGGTGGGCCTGAGCAGCCTGGCGGACGTCATCGCGGTCGGCGCGATCATCGGCATCCTGACGGTCATGTTCACCTTCATGCTCGGGGTGACCCGGGTGTGGTTCTCGATGAGCCGGGACGGCCTGCTGCCGAAGTGGTTCGCCAAGACCAGCCCCAAGCACCATGTGCCGACCCGGGTGACCTGGATCGTCGGCGTCGTCTCCGCGGTCATCGCGGGCTTCTTGCCGATCGGTGAGGCCGCCGAGCTGACGAACATCGGCATTCTGCTGGCGTTCGTGGTCGTCTGCATCGCGGTGATCGTGCTCCGCTACAAGCGCCCCGACCTGCCGCGGACGTTCCGCACCCCGGGCATGCCGGTGGTACCGGCGATCGGTGTGTGCTTCTCGCTCTGGCTGATCACGTTCCTGGAGTGGCAGACCTGGGTGCGGTTCGTGATCTGGTTCCTGATCGGCATGGTCGTCTACTTCGGGTACTCCTACCGCCGGTCGAACCTGGCACGGGTGGAGCGGCAGAGGGCGGGCGGCGGGACCGGCGGGAACCAGCTGTGAGCCGCGGCGGCTGACGGCGCGGCGGCTGACGGACGGGCGGCTGACGGACGGGCGGGACCGGCGGACGACTGCCGCCGGTCCCGCCCGTCCGCGGTATCAGAAGACGAACGGTCCCGGGGACTGCGGCGACGTGGCGTTGCAGGTGGCCGTGATGCCGAACACCACGACCTTCAGGGACGTGGCCGCCAGCTTGTCGCCCGCGGCGACCGTGCCGCGGAGCGGGCCGGTGGAGACCTGGCTGCCGGCCGGGATCGCCGGGTTGGAGCTGCCGGTGAACGTGGTGGTCCCGGAGCCGTTCTTGGTGAGGGTGAGGGTGGAGGCGACCGAGTTCGCGCCGATGGGTATCGGCGAGGTGATCGCCGACGTGGCCAGGCTGATGGTCGCGGCCGTGCCGTTCTGGGTCGCGGTGAGCGTCGCCGTGCCGGAGCCGAATGCGCCGCAGTCGAACGAGACGGTGGCGGTGCCGGGGGTCACCGCGGCGGCGGCCGGTGCCATCGCCAGTGTGCCGGCCGCGGCGACGGCGACGGCGAGCGCCGTACCGAATCTGAGCGTGCCTGATCTGAGGTGTCTCATGGGGGAGTACCGCCTTCTCGAGGGGGGTGCAGGCCCATGGCACGGCGTCGCGCGGGTGTGCGAGGGAACGACAGGCGGCCACGCGGGGCCCGCGGTCGGGACCCGGCCGACCACCGTCCAGATCTGACGGATGGTCAGCGACCTGAATCGCTGACCATTGAGACACGCCCCCCTGAAGAGAGCAAGGCGGACAGCTCATGATTTTCGGGACGGTTGGCGTGCGCCGGACGACCGCATGACCTCGCGACAGGAGCCGGAAGCACCGGAGTTGGCGCCGCACCCCCTCTTGACGCGCACCTGACCGGAGCCAAGAATGAGCGCGCCCTGACAACGTTGTCGGCCGGTGGACCGGGTGGCGTCCCCGCACGCCCGACGGGCCGCTCGGCGGCGCACCGATCCCGGAGGTCCGGATCCATGCCCTGGCTCAGTCGCACCCGGCGGCGCACCGCGGTCGCGGTGCTGGCGGCCGCCCTCCTCACCGGCGCGCTCACGGCCCCCGCAGCACAGGCCGAGCCGCCCGGCGGCCCGCTCACCGACCTGGTCAACCCGTTCATCGGCACCCGCAACGACGGCAACACCTACCCGGGCGCGGCCGTCCCGTTCGGCATGGTGCAGCTCTCCCCCGACACCGGTCACACCACCGGCTACGGCTACGACGACGACCACATCCGGGGCTTCGGCTCGGTGCACATCTCCGGCGTCGGCTGCGGCCTCGGCGGAGATCTGCCGGTGCTGCCCACCACCGGCGACATCACCGAGACCGACAATGCGAAGTACGCCGCCGGCTACGGCCATGACGACGAATCGGCCCGGCCGGGCTACTACCGCGTCGGCCTGACGTCCTACGGCGGCATCACCGCCGAGCTGACCGCCACCGCCCGCACCGGCAGACAGCGCTACACCTTCCCGGCCACCGACAAGGCCAATGTGCTGCTCAACGCGGGCCAGTCGCTGCACCGGACCGTCTCGACCCGGGTCGAGGTACTGGACTCCCGCACCATCCGCACCGCCATCACCGGCCGCGGCTTCTGCCAGGACACCGCGCCCTACACCGTCTACACCCTCACCCGCTTCGACCGGCCGTTCACGTCGTACGGAACCTGGGACGGCGACAAGGTCACGGCCGGCTCCCGGGACTCCACCGCCACCGGCCGGCACGGCGCCTACGCCCGCTTCGACACCCGCACGGACCGCACCGTCGAGGCGACCACCGCCCTGAGCTATGTGGACGCGGCGGGCGCGGCGCGCAACCTGCGGGCGGAGGGCGGCGGTTCCTTCGACCGCGCGAAGGCGGCGGCCGACGCCGCATGGGAGCGGCGGCTGGGTCTGGTGCGGGCCGGGGGCGGCGACCGGACGCTGCGGCGCACCTTCTACTCCGCCCTCTACCGGTCCTTCCTCGCACCGAACATCGGCAGCGACGTGGACGGCCGCTACACCGGCTGGGACCGGCGGACCCATCGCGCCAGGGGCTTCACCTACTACCAGAACTGGTCGCTGTGGGACACCTACCGCACCCAGGCACAGTTGCTGGCGCTGCTGGCGCCGCGGGAGTCCCGCGACATGGCACTGTCGGTCCTGCGCATCGACAAGGAGAGCGGCTGGCTGCCCAAGTGGGGCTACGGCACGGTCGAGACGAACATCATGACCGGCGATCCGGTCACCCCGTTCCTCACCAACGCCTATCAGCAGGGGCTGCTGCGGGGGCACGAGGAGGAGGCGTACGCGGCGCTGGAGAAGAACGCCGACGGTGTGCCGCCGGCCGGTTCGCCGGCCGTCGGGCGGGAGGCCAACGCGCCCTACCTGAAGAACGGGTTCGCCCCGTACATCAAGGGCCGTCCGCACCCCAAGCCCGGCGACTCCGACTTCGACCACGGCGCCTCGGCCACCCTCGAATACGCCCTGTCGGACGCGATGCTGGCCCAGATGGCGCGCGATCTGGGACACGACGGGGACGCCGACCGGTACGCGGCCCGCGCCCGGAACTACCGCAGGATCTTCGACGCCTCGACCGGCTTCTTCCGGGCCCGCGACGCGCAGGGCGCCTTCACCGGGCCCGCCGACCCGGCCAAGAGCGAGGGCTTCCACGAGGGCACGTCCTGGCAGTACCAGTGGCTGGTCCCGCAGGACCTGCCGGGGATGCTGAAGCTGATCGGCGGCAGGGCCAGGGCGGAGGAGCGTCTCGACGCGTTCTTCGCCTACCCGAAGCTGCTGCGGGACCCGGAGAGGACGGCCCGTGAGGTGTGGGTCAACGGGCCGTACGACTACTACAACGCGGACAAGTACAACCCGCAGAACGAGCCCGATCTCATCGCGCCGTACACCTACCTCTCCACCGGCCACCCCTGGAAGACCACGGACGTGGTGCACGCCGCGCTGACGCTGTTCACCGACGCTCCCACCGGCATGACCGGGAACGACGACCTGGGGACGATGTCGGCGTGGATGGTGCTCTCCTCGATCGGGGTGTTCCCGGTACAGCCCGGCACCGACACCTGGGGGCTGAGCACCCCCGTCTTCGACCGGGTGGACCTGACCCTGGACCGCCGCTACTACCCGGCCGGCCACTTCACCGTCACCGCCCCCGGCACATCCGCCACCCACCGCTACGCACAGTCGGTACGCCTGGACGGCACCGCCCACGACCGCACCTACCTCACCACCGACAAACTCCGCACCAGCCGCGAACTCGCCTTCACCGTGGGCACCGCCCCGTCCGGCTGGGGCACCGGCGAGCATGCCGCACCACCGCCGGTGGGCGTCTCAGACGCGCAGCAGCAGGTGGGCCGCCAGCGCTGAGACCACCACGGCGGAGAGCACCGCGGTGACGACCCGCCCACGCGGTCCGGTGAGCACCCGGCCCAGTACGGTGCCGCCGGCGGCCAGGAACAGTTGCCAGCTCGCGGAGGCGAGGGTCACCGCCACCACGAAGGCGGCGGGGCCGGCGGCACCGGCGCCGGGGGTGCCCGCACCCCCGGCGAGCACCAGCGCGGAGAAGTAGAGCACGGCCCAGGGGTTGACCAACGTCAGCCCCAGGAAGGCGAGATAGGCCCGGCCGGGGCGCCCCAGGGCGTTCCGTTCCGGGCCGTCGTCCTGTGTGCCGCGGTGGCGCAGCGCCCGGACGGCGGTGCGCAGTGCCATGGCGAGCAGGAGGGCGGCGGCGAGCGCGCGCAGGGGGCCCGCGACCGGTGCGACGGCGCGGGAGAGGGCGGCGCCACCGGCCACCGCGGCCAGCGCGTAGAGGCCGTCGGCGGTGGCCACGCCGAGCGCCGCCGAGGCGCCGAGGCGGAACGAGGTCCGGGCGGTCACGCTCACCAGCAGCACGGCCAGTGCGCCGACGGGAACGGCCAGCGCATAGCCCGCCCAAAGGCCCGGCAGAAAGGCATCGGTCAGGATCTCGGTCATGCCGTCCAGCGTCGGGCCCGGCGATCATTCGAGTCCATCGAAAGTTTCCGCAGGAAACCGTGCGGCATCTCCACATGGTCGGTCTCCCGGGGGCGTCTCCCCCAGCGGGGCGGGTCAGGGCCGCACCCCCTAGGCTCCCGGCCATGATCGATCCCCGGCTCCGGACCCTGCGCGTCCTGCACGAACAGGGCACCGTCACCGCCACCGCCGCGGCCCTGCACCTGACGCCGTCGACGGTCTCCCAGCAGTTGCGTCAGCTGTCGGACCGGCTCGGGCTGGAACTCCTGGAGCCGGCGGGCCGCAGGGTGCGCCTGACGCCTGCGGCGCTGGCGCTGGTGGAGCACGCCGATGCGCTCTTCCTGCGCTGGGAGGAGGCCCGCGCGGATCTGGCGGGGTACGCGGACGGGGTGGCCGGGCGGCTGCGGATCACGGGGGTGGCGACGGCGATCACCGGGGTGATCGCGCCGGCGGCGGCCCGCCTGCGCGCGGAGCTGCCGCGGCTGGCGGTGGACATCGGGGAGGATCCGGACACTGACCGCTTCGAACTGCTGCTGGCCGGCCGGGCGGACATCGCCGTGGTGATCGTGGCGGAGGGCATGCCGCCGTCGGACGATGCGCGCTTCCTGCAGCAACCGGTGCTGCAGGAGCCGCAGGATCTGCTGGTGCCTGCCGGGCACCGCTTCGCCGGGTGTGCGGCGCAGGGGGTGGCGCTGGCCGAGGCCGACGGGGAGAGCTGGATCGGTGCCGGCGATCCGGCCGATCAGCACCGGCTGCTGCTGACCGCCTGCGCCTCGGCGGGCTTCACCCCGCGGGTGCGCCACCACGCGGTCGACTGGTCCGCGGTCGCGGCGCTGGTCGCGCACGGCTTCGGGATCTGCCTGGTGCCGCGGCTGGCCCCCCTCCCGGAGCGGTACCCGGTCGTCCGGGTACCGCTGCGCGGGGAACATCTGCCCGTGCGGCGGTTCGTGGCGGCCGTGCGGCGCGGGAGCGAGCGGCAGCCCCCGATCGCCCGCGGGCTGGTGGCGCTGCGCGCGGCCGCGGGCGAACCGGGGGCGAAGGGGGTGTGAGAAGGGCGGGGTGCGGACGTCAGTCCTGCAGGGCCTGCCAGAACTCGTCGAAGGACATCCGGCCGTCGCTGTCGGTGTCCTTGGCCCTGATGACCGCCTCGGCGACCGGGCCGGTGACGAACGGGTCGCCCATCTCGGCCATCGCGTGCTTGAACTCCTCCGGCGTGACCTGGCCGTCGCCGTCCGCGTCGAACCGGGCGAACGCCGCCCTGGCCTTCTCGATGTCTGCCATGAGAGATGCCCCCTCCGTGGTGCTGCGCAGTGCTGCGCGGTGCTGATGACTGCTGATCTGACCTGCGTACATTAGCGGACCGTCAAGAGGCGTCCGGCCGCGCCCTCCGCCGTGCCAGGTAGGGCGCGGTACGGCTGAGCGGTGCCGCCGCGACCTCGGCCGGGGTGCCGGCCGCCACGATCCGGCCGCCGTCCGCGCCGCCGCCGGGGCCGAGGTCGATGACGTGGTCGGCGCCCGCGACCACCCCCATGTCGTGCTCGACGACCACGACGGTGTGCCCGGCGTCGACCAGGCCGTGCAGCTGGCGCAGCAGTACCTCGGTGTCGGCGGGGTGCAGACCGGTGGTGGGCTCGTCGAGGAGGTAGAGGGTGTGACCGCGGCGGGTGCGCTGGAGTTCGGTGGCGAGCTTGATGCGCTGTGCCTCGCCGCCGGACAGTTCGGTCGCGGGCTGGCCGAGCCGCAGGTAGCCCAGGCCCACGTCCTGGAGGGTGCGCAGGCTGCGGGCCGCGGCGGGGACGTCGGCCAGGAACGCCGTGGCGGTGTCCACGGTCATCGCCAGGACGTCGGCGACGGTCCGGTCCCGGTAGGTGATCTCCAGGGTTTCGGGGCGGTAGCGGGCGCCGTGGCAGGCGGTGCAGGGTGCGTACGTGCCGGGCAGGAAGAGCAGCTCGACGGCGACGAAGCCCTCGCCCTGGCAGGTCTCGCAGCGCCCGCCCGCGACGTTGAAGGAGAACCGGCCCGCCGTGTAACCGCGGGCGCGGGCCTCGTCGGTGGCGGCGAAGACCTTGCGCACCGCGTCGAACAACCCGGTGTAGGTGGCGAGGTTGGAGCGCGGGGTGCGGCCGATCGGCTTCTGGTCGACGCGGACCAGCCGGTCGATCGCCCCCAGGCCCTCCGCCCCGGCCAGTTGTGCCCGTGCCTCCGGTCCGGTGGCGTCGCCGTCTGCGGTGTCCGGCGGCTCCTCGCCCGTGCCGAGGTGGTCGCGTACGGCGTCCGCGAGGACGCGGGTGACCAGCGTCGACTTGCCCGATCCCGAGACGCCGGTGACGGCGGTGAAGACGCCGAGCGGGAAGGCCGCGTCCAGGCCGCGCAGGTTGTGCAGGGTGACGCCGCGCAGCGTCAGGGTGCCCGAGGGGCGGCGCACGGTGCGCTCGGCGGGCGGTGCGGCGTCGAAGAGGAAGCGGCGGGTGACGGAGTCGGGGGCGTCGGCGAGCGCGGCGACGGGGCCGCTGTGGAGTACCTGTCCGCCGTGTTCCCCGGCGCGCGGGCCGACGTCCACGATCCAGTCGGCGCGGCGCACCACGTCCATGTCGTGCTCGACGACGAACAGCGAGTTGCCCGCTTCCTTGAGCCGCTTCAGCACGGTGAGCAGGGACTCGGTGTCGGCGGGGTGGAGGCCGGCGGACGGCTCGTCCAGGACGTAGACGACGCCGAAGAGGCCGGAGCGCAGCTGGGTGGCCAGCCGCAGCCGCTGGAGTTCGCCGGTCGACAGGGTGGGCGCGGGCCGGTCCATGCTCAGGTAGCCCAGGCCGAGTTCGGTGAGGACGCCGATGCGGGCCACCAGGTCGCGGGCCAGGACCGGTGCCACCTCGTCGTCCGGGCGCTCGGCGGTGGACCGCAGCAGTTCGGCGAGGGCGCTCAGCGGGCGGCCGGCGAGGGTGGCGATGTCGTGGCCCTCGAAGGTGACGGCCAGCGCCTCCGGGCGCAGCCGCCGCCCGTGGCACACCGGGCAGGGCTCGGCGACCATGAACCCCTGGACGCGCCGGCGCAGGGTCTCGCTCTTGGAGTCGGCGAAGGTGTGCAGGACATAGCGCCGGGCGCTCATGTACTGGCCCTTGTAGGGGCGTTGGATCCGTCCCACGTCGCGGACCGGGTGCACGGTGACGACGGGCTGTTCGTCGGTGAACAGGATCCAGTCCCGGTCGGCCTGCGGCAGCTCGCGCCAGGGCCGGTCGACGTCGTGCCCGAGGGCGTCGAGGATGTCGCGGAGGTTCTTGCCCTGCCAGGCCCCGGGCCAGGCGGCGACGGCGCCCTCGCGCACCGAGAGCGCGGGGTCGGGGACGAGGGACTCCTCGGTGACGCGGTGGACGGTGCCCAGTCCGTGGCACTCCTGGCAGGCGCCGGCCGCGGTGTTGGGCGAGAAGGCGTCGGAGTCGAGCCGCTCCGTGGCCCCCTCGGGGTAGTCGCCGGCGCGGGAGAAGAGCATGCGCAGGGTGTTGGAGAGGGTGGTGACGGTGCCGACCGAGGAGCGGGAGGTGGGCGCGGAGCGCCGTTGTTCCAGGGCGACGGCGGGCGGCAGTCCGGTGATGTCCTCGACCTTGGGCGCGCCGACCTGGTGGATCAGCCGCCGGGCGTAGGGGGCCACGGACTCGAAGTAGCGGCGCTGCGCCTCGGCGTAGAGGGTGCCGAAGGCGAGGGAGGACTTGCCCGATCCGGACACCCCGGTGAACGCGACCAGCGCGTCCCTCGGGATGTCCACATCGACGGTGCGGAGGTTGTGCTCACGGGCGCCGCGCACCCGTACGTACGAGTCGGCCATCCCTCCATGATCGGGCACGGCCGCCCGTGCGCCGTCAGCCGGGCGCCGTGGCGGCGGCGATCCGCTCGCGTGCCTCCTCCCAGGGCAGCGGAGCGGCGACGACCGCGCGCAGCGCCCGGACCTGGCGGGGCGGGAGCCCGGCCATGAGCACGCCGACGGCACTGCCGTCCCGGCCGTAGAGCGCCAGGACGCGCCGCTCGGCCCGGTCCACGACGGTGGTCTCGACCCGGTCGGCGCCCGCCGTCAGGCCGTATGCCTGGATCTTGACGTCGTACTGGTCGGACCAGAAGTACGGCACGGGGGCGAACGGGCGGCGCTCCTGGGCGGGGGCCGCCTCCTCGGCCCCCGCGGGGGCGGGCGCCGCGGAGGCCAGTTCGGCCAGGAGGTTGCGGGCGGCGGCCATGCCCTGTTCGGTGGCGTTCATCCGGTGCTCGAAGCGCAGCGGGCGGCCGTGGACCGGATGGTCCCAGCGGGCCACGTCGCCCGCCGCGTAGATGCCGGGGGCGGCGGCGCAGTACGCGTCGCAGCGCAGCCCGTCGCCGGTGTCCAGGGCCGGATCGTCCAGCCACTCGACGGCGGGCCGGGAGCCGATCGCGACCAGCACGAGGTCCGCCGGCAGCCGGCTGCCTCCCCCTCCCCCGGCGGCCGCGCCCCCACTGCCGGGGGTACCCCCGCCGGGGGTGGTCCCCTCGGCCAGTCGGACGGCGGTGACCCGCGGGGCACCGCCGCCGGCCGGGTCCGCGGGCGCCGTCTCGAAGCCGTCCACCGCTCCGGTGAGCAGCCGGACGCCCCGGGCGCGGTGCTCCTCGGCGAGCAGCTCGCCGACCTCGGTGCCGACGGCCGCGGCCATCGGTGTCGACTCGATGCCGACGAGGGTGACGTCGTGCCCCAGGTCCCGTGCCACCGCGGCGGCTTCACAGCCCAGGACCCCGTTTCCGACGATCACCAGGCGAAGGCCGCCTCCCCCTCCCCCGGCGGCCGCGCCCTCACCGGCGGGGGCACCCCCACCGGCCAGCCGGCTTCGCAGGGCCAGGGCGTCGTCGAGGGTGCGCAGGGTGTGCACTCCGTCGATGCGGTCGGCGCCGGGCAGGGTACGGGCCGCGACCCCGGTCGCGATGATCACGCCGGCGCAGGCGAGCTCCGCGCCGTCGTCGAGGGTGAGGGTGCGGGTGGCCACGTCGAGGCCGGTGGCGCGGGTGCCGAGCCGCAGGTCCAGGTCGAGCGGGGCCAGTTGGTCGGTGGTGCGCAGCAGCAGCTTCTCCGGCGCCCAGGCGCCGTGCAGCAGCTGTTTGGACAACGGCGGCCGGTCGTACGGGAGATGGGGTTCGTCGCCGATGAGGGTGAGCGGACCGCGCCAGCCGGAGCGGCGCAGCGTCTCGGCCGCGGCGAGACCGGCCGCCGAGGCGCCGACGACGGCGATCGGCAGGCCGGTCATGCGTGGACCTCGATCACGGCGGCGGGGCAGAGGGCGGCCGCCTCCTGCACCACGGCGTGGTGCGCGGCGGGCGGTTCGGCGTCGAGCAGCACGACCACGCCGTCCTCGTCGCGCTGGTCGAAGACCTCGGGGGCGATCAGCACGCACTGGCCGGCGCCGCAGCACTTGTCGGCGTCAAGGGTGATCTTCATGTCGGTGGGCTCCGTGGGCTTGTTGTGGTGTGTGGGGGAAACGTCCGGGCCGCGGCACAGGTGCCCGGCAGGCGGGTTCACCAGGTGACGGGCAGGCGTGGCAGCCGCCAGGTCCGTGCGGAAGGCGATCTCGTCGCGGGGCACCGCGGGCCGCATCGTGGGAAGCGGCGCAGCAAGGCGCCGAGGGCCACCTGGAGTTCGACGCGGGCGAGCGCCCGGGCCGCCGCTCCCCCGGCCCACCGGCCACCCGTCCCCCACCCGCCGATCCGCAACCACGCTGCGCCCGTGCCCTCCGCCCAGGCCCCTCCGCGAGCGGTACGCGCTGCTCGCCGGGGAACCGGACGAGGCCCCCCGGCTGCTCGCCTGGTCGGCAGGCTCCACGCGGACGTCACGCCCCGTACGCCCCGCCGGCCACCCGGCGGATCTCCTCCAGCGGATACGGGGTCGCTCGGCTCTCCTTCTGCACCTTGCGGAAGAACTCCGCCATCACCGCGGCGAGCGGCGCATGCCGGGCGATGAGCTCCGCGGCCCGCCCCGGGATCCCCGAGGGACGCTCGCCGGCGGCGCATGCGCGCACCCACGCGTCACGCTCGTCCCTGCCGTACCCGTAGAGCTCGGTGACCAGCCGGTGCACCAGCTGCGTGACGGTGTAGCAACGGTCGTAGGTCCGGTGCCGCTCGAAGAAGCCGGCCTCGTCCTGCGACAGCGCGAAGCGGGAGGAGACCGCGAGGCCGTAGTCCGTGAAGAAGAGGCGCCGGCCGTCGGTCAGGATGTTCTCGAAGTGGGCGTCGAAGTGCAGGAGCCCGCGCGCGTTCATGAACGACACGCCGGCGTGCAGCTCCCGTTCCACCATGTCGCAGGCCCGGTCGGCCGCCTCGTCACCGGCGCCGAGCCGAACGCCCAGCCACTCGTGCAGGTTCTGCGGGATGTACTCCAGGAACAGCGCGACGGTCGCCGAGGACCGCCGCAGCGCCTCGATCCGGCGGCGCACCTCCGGGCCGCCGCCCCAGTAGGCGACGGCCCGTTCCACGTCCGCCAGTTCCTCGGGAAGCGGCGTCGCCGTGGCGGGCAGCACCCGCCAGTGGTGCAGCAGCGGGAAGCCCTCGTACTCCCCCGCGAGCACCCAGTTCGTCGTCATGAGGTGCGCGGCCAGCTCCCGCCAGGCCCCGAAGCCCGGCCCGCCGACGCCGTACTGGCAGAAGGCCGGCAGCCCGAAGACGTTCGCCGTGGACCGGAGGTGGTCCGGCTGCCGCTCCAGGTCGGTGAGGGGCACCTGCTTCACGAAGACCGGGGTGCCGGCGACGTCCAGCAGCGACGGCTTCCCGCCGAAGCCGGAACCGAGCGGCGCGGATGCGTCCACGAGCTCGCGCAGCCCGCGATCGCCGCACAGGGCCAGGGTCGTGGAGACGGCGCTGTGATCGGCCAGCCGTGCGCGGCGGGACCTGTCGTGACCTTCCACTCTTTCCTCCAGCCCGGCCGGTGCCGGGTTCGGTTGCCCTGGGGCACGGTCCCCACCGGGGCCCGCGAACGACACTTCCTAGGCGACCTCGATGCCGTACTCCTGCACCAGCGCTTCCAGCCCCCCGGGGAAGCCCTTGCCTCCGAGTACGAAGTCCCAGTCGCCGCCCGTGCGTTGGCGGAACGAGCCGAGGACCAGGGCGGTCTCGCCGCGGCGTCCGTCCGAGACCTCCAGGCAGCCGAGCTCCTCCCCCGACGCGTCCAGCAGACGGATCCGGGCGTCGGTGAAGCCGGACAGGTCGGCGTCGGGGTCGGCCTGGGGGTCGATGGCTGCGACCAGGACCAGCCGGTCGGCGGCCGGCGGCAGCGCCTCGAACCGGACCTGCATCGCGGCCCGGTCGGGGGCGAAGCCGGGCAGCATCCGCACCGCGCCGTCCGGGCTGCGCGGGTTGTTGTAGAAGACGAAGTGATCGTCGCTGAGCACGCTGGTCCCCTTGCACACCAGGGCGCAGACGTCGAGGGCGACCTCGCCGGACCAGTTCATGCCGAGGATGTTGTGGTCGGGCGTCTCCTCCGCGGCGGCGGCACCGGCCGGGGCCGCCCCGCCGAGCCGTCCGCGCAGCCCGTAGCGGCCGAGCAGATCGACGAGTTCGGGGCCGGCGATGAGGCTGAGCGGTTTGCCGTTGGCGAAGGTGTGGGCGCCGGGGCCGAACCGGGAGGTGGTCACCAGCACCCCCTTGTTGGCGCCTTCGGACTGGACGGTGCCGTAGAGGTCGCGGACCGCGGTCGGCGGGACGGTGTTGCGGTAGCGCTTGACCTGCACGATGATCTTGCCGCCGCGGATCGGGTCGGGGTCCAGCGCGTCGACGTCGACGCCGCCGTCGCCGGACCGCTGCGTGGTCACGGCCTGCATGCCCATGGCCCGGAAGAGCTCGGCGATGAGGTTCTCGAAGGCTATCGGGTCCATCTCGTGCAGGTCCGGTTCGCTCTCCGTGCCGTGCGAGACGACCCCGCCGCCGGCATCGCCCGGAAGGCGCTCCGGGCGTACGGCGGTGCGCTGGTCGGGGCGGGCGGCGAGCTGTCCGCGCAGCCCTTCGGTCAGGCACTCCACCGCGCCGACCTGTTCGAGGCGGAAGGAGTCGAAGGCGCTGCGGGGCGCCATGACCGTCGCGAGGTACACCTGGGCCGGACGGCCGGTCGCCGGGTCCACGTCGTCGACGAAGCCGTTCAGCGCCACCGAGTCGAGCGTGCCGTGGCCGTCGGCGGCGAAGAGGTCGCGCAGCACCAGCAGCATGCTCTGGGCCAGCACGTCGCGGTAGAGCGCCCGGCGCTGCGCGGCCGGCCGGGCGGTCTCCTTCTCCTGGTCGGCGGTGGGCATATAGCGGACGGACTTGGTCTCCGGGACGATGTCGTAGCCCGGGAGCTCCCAGTCCAGGACGAGCTGGCGGGCCGTCGGGTCGTAGGCGGCCGCGATCTGCCGGGGGAAGCCCTCCGGCCAGGCGGTGGAGGAGTACAGCGCCGCGGAGAAGTACTCGACGGCCGCGTCCGCGTCACCGGCTCGCAGCCCGGAGAGCAACTCCTCGATTCCGGAGTTGTGCTGCCGGATCTCGGCGAGGGCACCGGCCGCCCACTGGTCGTACTGCTGCCGGTAGGCGTCGAGTTGGGCCTGCCGCCGGCTCTCCGCGGCCTGCGCGGTGAACCAGTCCTGCTCGTAGCGTGCGCGGGCCTCTTCCTGGGCCCGGTCGCGGCGGGCGCCGAGGTGCCAACCGCCCGTCGGCGCGTGGTAGCGGGCCGGGTCGGGCATCGGCACCGGGGTGGCGAGGGCTCCCGGCGCGAACTGCGCTATCCGCTCCGAGCGCAGCAGCGCGGCGGCGGAGAACGCGGGGGCGCGGCAGCCGTCGGCGAGCAGGCCGGTCAGCGCGGCGACCCGGGCGTCCAGCTCCTCGGTCCGCCGCCGTGCGTCGGCCTCGCGTTGCTGCCGGTAGGCGGCCTGCCGCTCGCGGTGCATCCGCGCCATGGCGCGCTCGGCGTCCCGCGCCTGCCGTTCCTGGTCGCGCTGCTGCTGTGCTCGCGCGCGGCGCTGGGCTTCCTGCTGGCGCTGCTGCTGGCGCTGCGCCTCGGCCCAGACGGCCATTAATCCGTGGGAACGGCGGCTCATGTCGCTCAGTGTCCTCCCCCGGGGCGGCTGCCCCCCGAACCCTGTGAAAGCGGTTTCACCTGCGCTGTTGGTGAAACTTTAGCGGGGGAGCAGGACGCCGGTCAGGCCGGTACGCAGTTTTCGCCCGCTTCGTACGGGGCCGCGCCGGCCACCGTCACGGACCGGCCACGGGCGCACCCCGGCCGCCGCGGGCACACCGCCTCCTGGGACGTCATCCGGCTGCCGCCGCCTCCCGCACCTTCGCCGCCGTCCCGGCCGGGTCGTAACCATCGGGCACCCCGGGCACCAGCACCACATCGCCCTCGATGTGCCGCGTACGCAACGGCAGAATCTCCGCATAGGCAGGCGATCCGTACCACCCCCGCGCCCGAGCCAGATCAGGAAACCCGATGACGACAACGAAACCGGGCCACCTGCCCTCGACCACCTCCACCTCGGCCCCGTGCACGAGAAACCGCCCACCGAACGGATCCAGGGTCGGCTGGATCCTCTCCATGTACTCGATGACCTCCGGATGCGGCACGGCGGGCCGAAGGTGCGCAATGGCGTACGCGGTCATGGGGCTGCCCTTCCTGCGGGGGTGGCTGGTGCGTCGGTCTCCACTTCCACCTCCACGTTTCCAGGCGGGGCAGTACGGGGCGATTACCTCCGGGGTAAGGCGCCTCTGGGCGGGGGCCGGGGAAGAGGAGGGCGAGGGGGCACCGTGACCGGGAGACCGGGCCCGTCACCGGTTGGGCCGCGAGAGCCGGTCAGCGGCTGTGTACCGGCGCTGGAGCCTCGACGAACCGGGCGTAATCCGTGTTCTCCAGCGTCAGCCGGACCCCGGTGGAAAGCGTCACGCGTGCCCCACAGGTAGCTGCATGCGTTACGGATCCGACACGAAGACAACTTGTTGCTCGCTCAACCTTCACACTTCCCTCACAATGGCCATGTCGTGCAGTCAACTTGGGGGAAACCATGACCTATAGCCCGAACCCGTACGTCAACTCGCCGTTCACCCCGGCCCGGCCGCGTATGTTCGGCTCGACCCTCGCCCAGGTGATCTGGACGCTCGTGCCACTGGTCAGTTTCAGTCTGTTCGCCGCAGTGCCGTTCGTCGTGGCCGCCGTGAAGGGCGTCATCAAGCCGTGGCTGGCGGCAGTCTACGTGGTGGTCGAGGTCGGCATCTTCGTCTTCTCCACCGCCGTGTCCGGCAATGACCCGAAGAACTGGACCGGGCTGCTGCTCGTTCTTCTGATGGTTGTCGCGACGACGCACACCGCTTTGCTCGACAGCGAGAAGATCCACATCGGCAAGTAGCCACGAAAGGAACATGCCCATGCGGCTGCGCTGGCGCATCCCGTTTCCCGGCCCGTTGTCCATCGGCGGCAGCATTCCACTGAGCGGCGGACGGCGGCGCAGCAACGGCGGCGGAGCCGGCTGCGTCACCGCGCCGTTCATGTTGCTGTGGTGGTGCCTCGTCTTCGAAGTGTGGGCGGGTTGGTGGCTCCTCAAGCCGGTCTACATCGTCGGGGTGCTGGTGCACCGGAAAGCAACGGGGCGGTACACACCGATCTGGCGCAGTCGCGACGGCTGGTGGTGACCGACGGGCAGCCGAGACGAGCGACGAGACTCAGGCCGCGCCGCCGAGCGCCGGGCTATGGAACGGCCAACACGCCGGGCCCACCAGGCGCGAGGCCGCGGGCCCTGCCCACGTGGGCGGCAAGCCGCCAGATCACGGGTGAGGCACGCATGGTGGCCTGGCCCTGAGTCCAAGCGAAACACCAAAGCCGGATAGCGCCTCGTGAGTTCAAAGGAACCATGACGTGGACGAAACAACTGAAGTCACCTCCGAGATGCCGCCGATGCCGCCAGTCCCGCCGTCTTCGCCCTCCTCCACGCGCAGGCGTCCCGTGATCGGGGCGATCGTGGGGGCCGTGATCATCGCGGCGATCTCCTCCGGCACCACCGCAATGCTCCTCTCCGGCTCTGGCGGCGAGGCCGCGGCCCCCAAGTCAACGTCGGCCACGTCGGCGCATGCGGCGCCCTCCGAGGGCCCCACAGAGTCGACCGAAGAGGCCGAGGAGACCTACAACGACAGCCCCACATTGAATGACTTCGCGCTGTTCATGAAAACCACGAAGAAGCAGTGCTTCGGCAGTGCCGGGTGCAACATCACGGTGGAACCGAACCTGTCGTATGTCAGCGCAACGTCACTGGACCCGAAGAAGACCCTCTCCATCACCTACGAGATCGACGGCGACGAGAGTGGACCCGTCATCCAGACGATGGAGCTGTCCGACCGAGACCAGCTCACCTACGACTCGGTCTCCCTTACCACCGCCGGCCGTTCGACGAAGGTGACCGCCAAGATCACCGACGTCACCGTGTCCTCATAGGCGTACGGTCCGGGCGGAAGCAGCAGGACAACCCCCTCAGATCCGCCCCTCCCGCCCCACCCAATACGGATCCCGTAACTGCCGCTTGAAGAGCTTTCCCGACTCGTCGCGGGGCAGGAGTTCTTCGAAGACGACGGCGCGGGGGACCTTGTAGCCGGCGAGGCGTTCGGCGACATGGGTGCGGACCTGCTCGGCGCTGAGGAGTACGCCGGGTTCGGTTTGGAGATGGGCGGCGAGGACCTCGCCGAACTCCTCGTCGGGGATGCCGAAGACGGCCACGTCGCGGACCCCGTCGAGGGCGAGCAGGCAGCCTTCGATCTCCGCGGGGTAGATGTTGACGCCGCCGGAGATGACCATGTCGTTCCGGCGGTCGCTGAGGTAGAGGTAGCCGTCGGTGTCGAGGTGGCCGATGTCCCCTATGGTGACGTATCCGGGCAGGCCGGGGGTTTCCATGGCGGCGCGCCGGTCCGGGTCGCCGAGGTAGGTGAAGCGGGGCCAGCCGTCGCCCGGTTTGAGGTAGATGTCGCCGGTGGCGCCGGCCGGCAGCGGCTGTTTGTCGGGGCCGAGGACCGCGACGTCGCTGGTGTCGGTGGCGCGTCCGACGGTGCCGGGGTGGGCCAGCCACTCCGCGCTGTCGCACCAGGTCACGGCGCCCGTCTCGCTGCCGCCGTAGTACTCCCGCAGCACCGGTCCCAGCCAGTCGATCATGGCGTGTTTGACGTGCGGCGGACAGGGCGCCGCGGCGTGCACGACGGAGGTGAGCGAGGACAGGTCGTAGCGCTCGCGCACGTCCTTGGGCAGGCGCAGCAGCCGGACGAACATCGTGGGCACGACCTGCACCTGCTCGATGCGGTGGTGGGCGATCAGCCGCAGGAACTCCTCGGCATCGAAGCGCGGCATGAGGGTGATGTCCAGGCCGGCCGCGAGGGCGAGGACGGCGTGCTGGCTGGGAGAGGCGTGGTAGAGCGGGGCGGGGATGAGGGTGCGTCCGCCGGGGGCGACGGCGAAGCGCTCCAGGAACAGCCGTACCCCTTCGTCGAGTTGCTCGGGGGTGACGGGTTCGCGCAGCACGCCCTTGGGCAGCCCGGTGGTTCCCGAGCTGTAGATGACGGTGGGGGGCCGTTCCCCGGCGGGCCCGTCCAGCGGCGCATGGTCTTCCAGCCACGGGTCCAGCAGCGGGTGCTCTCCGGTGACGGGCGGGACGCCGATCCCGCAGGCGGCCGCGACACCGGCGGGGACGGCGGCCTCGACGATCCGTACGCCGTCGGGGAGCACGGCGGTCACCGCGTCCAGCAGGTCGCTGTGCGCGAAGACGACCTTGCTGCCGCTGTCGGTGAGCACATGCCGCAGGTCGTCGTGGCGGAAGTGCCAGTTGACGGGGACCGCCGAGGCGCCCAGCAGGGCGGCCCCGGCGGTGATCTCCAGGTGGGCGGGCTCGTTGCGCATCACGACCGCGATCCGGTCGCCGGGCTCGACTCCCGCCGCACGCAGTCCGGTGGCGATCCGCGCCGCACGGTCGAGGAAGGACGGATAGTCGCGTTCATGACCCGCGCAGCGAATGGCCGGGGCGCCGGCGGCGGGCGGGACGACGGCTTCCATGGTGCCTCCAGTGAGTGCGACCGGAGGGCTCATTGAACCGGCAAGTGCGCGGAGACGCCAGGGTGCTGATGCCGCGTCAGCGATCTCCGGCCATAGGAGGCGGCGCGGCTCCGACCGCTCCCCCGAGGCCGCACTGAGATCCGAGGTTTCCGTCCTCTCACCCCGCTCTCACCCCCAACTCCCGGCCACTTTCCGCCCGGTGCTCCGATGTTTGTCGCGTCCTGGGTCTTCCGGTCCCGGAGCCGGAGCTGCACCATGCGGGATGGCACAGGAGGCACGTACGTGACCAACTGACCCGAGGAGCGAGCGATGCACAGCCGCACCAGACC
>Ga0207426_1001344_pt1 | contig 20886 bp, 17 predicted proteins | sample AraplaMF_Cvi_mMS_FD_184265 | JGI IMG/M metagenome (GOLD analysis project Ga0207426, IMG submission 184265) | Arabidopsis root microbial communities from the University of North Carolina, USA - plate scrape MF_Cvi_mMS (SPAdes) (version 2) | ecosystem: Host-associated > Plants > Roots > Endosphere... | reverse complement strand
AGCGGGAGCTGGGGAGCGGGGGGTGGATCGGGCTCGGGTGGGAGTGTGCGGAGGGGGCCTACGGGAACCGGGTGGGGAGCCTGACGCAGCAGGTCGTGTGGGCCGAGGAGTATGTCCGTGCGGGGGCGCCGGGGCGGGTGGGGCACATCGGGGAGAACCTGTTGGCGCCGACGCTGCTCGCGTACGGGGACGAGGCGCAGCGGCGGAGGTTCCTGCCGGCCGTCGCCCGGGGCGAGGAGCTGTGGTGCCAGGGGTACAGCGAGCCGGAGGCCGGGTCGGACCTGGCGGGGCTGCGGACGGTCGCGGTCCGGGACGGGGCCGGGTATCGCGTCAGCGGGCAGAAGGTCTGGACGTCGCTGGCCCGGGAGGCCGACTGGTGCTTCGTGCTGGCGCGGACGGATCCGGACGAGCGGCGGCACCGGGGGCTCTCGTTCCTGCTGGTGCCGATGGACCAGCCGGGGCGGATCGAGGTGCGGCCGATCCGGCAGATGTCGGGGAAGGCGGAGTTCAACGAGGTGTTCTTCGACGGGGCGAAGGCCCCGTATGTGGTGGGCGGCCAGGGCGCGGGCTGGCGGGTGGCCATGGGGCTGCTGGCGCGGGAGCGGGGGGTGTCCACGCTCGTGCAGCAGATCGGGTTCGCGGCGGAGCTGGCCGAGGTCGTGGGGGCCGCGGTGCGCTGCGGCGCGCTGCGGGACCCGGTGCTGCGTGACCAACTCGTCGCGCAGTGGGCCGAGTTGAAGGTCATGCGGTGGAACGCGCTGCGGACCCTGGGCGCGGCCGGGGACGCCGGTGCGCCGAGTGTGGCCAAGCTGCTGTGGGGCGGCTGGCATCAGCGGCTCGGCGAGCTGGCGATGCGGGTGCGCGGGGCCGCCGCGGCGCTGGGCCCCGCCGACTGGACCGCGCGGGCGCCGTACGAACTCGACGCGCTGCAGCGGCTGTTCCTGTTCACCCGGGCCGACACCCTCTACGGCGGCTCGGACGAGATTCAGCGGAACATCATCGCCGAGCGGGTGCTCGGCCTGCCCAGAGTGGAGCGGATGTGAGAGGCGTCATATTCGACGGCGAGCAGCCCCGGGTCGTGGACGACCTGGAGGTGCGGGAGCCGGGACCGGGCGAGGTGCTGGTCGGCATCCGGGCCGCGGGGCTGTGCCACAGCGATCTGTCGGTGGTCGACGGGACCATTCCGTTTCCGGTGCCGGTGGTGCTGGGGCACGAGGGGGCGGGGGTGGTCGAGGCCGTGGGCGCGGGTGTCGGCCATGTGGAGCCCGGTGATCATGTCGCGCTGTCGACGCTGGCCAACTGCGGGGCGTGCGCGGAGTGCGACCGGGGGCGGCCGACGATGTGCCGGAAGGCGATCGGGATGCCCCAGAAGCCGTTTCGGCGGGGCGAATCCGAGCTGTTCAGCTTCGCGTCGAACTCGGCGTTCGCGGAGCGTACGGTCGTCAAGGCGGTGCAGGCGGTGAAGATCGCCGAGGACATTCCGCTGACGTCGGCCGCGCTGATCGGCTGCGGGGTGCTGACCGGGGTCGGAGCGGTGCTCAACCGGGCGAAGGTGGACCGCGGGGACTCCGTCGTGGTGATCGGGGCGGGCGGCATCGGCCTCAATGTGCTCCAGGGGGCACGGATCGCCGGGGCGTCGGTGATCGTGGCGGTGGACGCCAACCCCGCCAAGGAGACGGTGGCGCGGCAGTTCGGGGCCACCCACTTCATCGACGCCTCGGCGGCGCTGGACGGCGTCAAGGCGGTGAAGGAGATCCTGCCGACGGGCGCCGACCATGCCTTCGAGTGCGTGGGCAGCACCCGGCTGATCCGGCAGGCCGTCGACCTGCTGGACCGGCACGGCCAGGCGGTGCTGCTCGGCGTGCCGCCGGCCACCGCGGAGGCGTCGTTCCGGGTGTCGTCGATGTACCTGGACAAGTCGATCCTGGGCTGCCGCTACGGCTCGGCCCGCCCGCAGCGGGACATCGCGCTCTACGCCCGGCTGTACCGCGAAGGGCGGCTGCTGCTCGACGAGTTGGTGACGAAGACGTATCCGGTGGCGGACTTCGCGAAGGCGGCGGACGATGCGCACCACGGACGGGTGGCGCGGGCGGTGCTGACCTTCGGGTGAGGGGCGCTGAGCGGCGAGGGTGGTGAGGCGGCCGCGGTGACCGTCGCGCTCGCCGCGCCCGCGGCCGTCCCGCTGGTGCGGCTGCTGCGGCGCGACCAACCCGCGGATGTGGGGCTCGCGCCGTACGGGGCGGCGGAGTTCGTCGCCGAGCCGCCGCCGCAGCGGGGCGTGGCCCGGCGTGCGGTGCGGGCGCTCGTCCGGGCGGCCTGCCCCCTGCCTTCGGTCGGGCGGGTCCGGCCGTCGCTGCGGCGGCCTGGCCCGCGACGGCTTCGGCACCTGCAACCCGGTCCGGTACGCCTCCGGTGCGCAGTGCGCCGTCGCGGCGTGATGGCCCTGGTCATCCGGCCGCGGCGCGCGGGCACGGGGGAGGGGCGGCCGGTTCCCGCCCAGGGGCGCGCTCCCCGGGGGCTGTGACGACATGCGCGGGAGGGCCCGGGGCGGCTCCGCTGCTGCGCGGCGTGAGCGCGCCGGGCGCGTTTACGGGCGGAAGTGCCCGAAGGAGCCCCGGTGGAAGAGGAGCGGGCCGTGCGCGGCGGCGGCCGGGTCGGTGCCGAGGGCTTCGACCCGGCCGACCACGATCAGATGGTCGCCGCCGGTGTGCACGGCCTGGACCGTGCAGTCGATCCAGGCGGGGACTCCCGCCAGCCGTGGCGAACCGGTCGCCGGCGCGGCCGTGTGGCGCACGCCGGCGAACTTGTCACCGCCGCTGACCGCGAACCCCCGGCACAGCTCGCCCTGCCCGGCGCCGAGGACGTTGACGCAGAACACCCCGGCGCGGGCGATCCGCGGCCAGGTCGTCGACGTACGCGCCACCATGAACGCCACCAGCGGCGGGTCGAGGGAGAGCGAGGCGAAGGACTGGCAGGCGAAACCGGCCGGTCCCGGCTCGCCGGGGGACGTGATGACCGTGACGCCGCTGGCGAAGTGCCCCAGCACCGAGCGGAACGCGGCCGGGTCCAAGGGCGCGCGCTCGTCGTCGCGTACGGCCCGCAGCGCCGGCCGCGGGTGGGGATCGGCGGGGGCGGCGGCCGTGGTGGGCGCGCCGACGGAGCGCAGGTACCGCACGGCCGTGGCCGCCATTGCAGCGTGTCCCATCATGGCTTCATTGAATCTGATGAGCCGTCAGATGTGAAGGAGCGGGACGCCGCGGCCACCCGCACGTGTGGTTTGCCGGGTGATCCGGGGCGATCTTGGCTGATTCGGGGGAGATTGGGAAGCGGATTCCTGATTGCGTGTCGATCGCACGGGTAGCGTCCACTTCGGCCGCGTCCGTAGCCGAACACGGGGGAGAGTTCCGGTACATGGCCGATGCCACAGCGTCATCAGCTTCGTCCGCCGCGTCACCCACCTTCGACGAGGTCTTCTGCGGGCTGTTGCCCCGGCTCTACCGGAGGGCGGTGATGCTGGCCGGATCGCGACAGTCCGCGGAGGACGTGGTGCATGAGGCCTACCTCAAACTCGCGGCACGTCCGCAGCGCTTCCTCGCCCATCCGGAGCCGTACGCCTACGCCTTCACCGCCGTGCTCAACGTCGCCCGGGACGCCTACCGCAAGGACCGGCGGCAGGTCCTGGTCGACGGGATGGACGGCGTGGAGGAGGACGGGGCGGGCGGCGGTGGTGCCGGTGCGCCCGCCGACGGCTGGGACGGCGGGGTGGAGCGGCGGCAGGCCGAGATCGAAGCGGTGCGGCTGCTGGGGAAGTTGTCGCACCGGCAGGCCGGCATCGTCATCCTGGTCGACCTCGACGGCTACACCCTCGATCAGGCCGCGAAGATCATGAAAGTGCACCGTGGTACCGCCGCCCGCCATCGCGCCCGTGCGTTGGACAGGCTCCGCGCCTACCTCGTTGAATCGGAGCACGGGCAGGCCGGGAGGTGAGCGGCGCGGTGGGTGTGGGGCCACGGTACGACGGCGGTGCGGGCAGTGCGGGCGGCGGCCGGGACTTCGGCGGGGGCGGCCGGGGCGGCGGGGACGACGCGGAGGCGCTGCTGCGGGCGCGGCTGCGGCGCGCGGACGAACAGATCGAGACACCGCCCGGCCTGTGGGACCGCATCAGGGACTCCGGTCCCGCGCCGGCCCCCGCCGTGGTCGCACTGCCCCGGAGGAGGCCGTACGCGGTCGCGATCGTGGTGGCGGCGGCGGTGGCCGCGGTGGTGCTGGGCGTGTGGTGGCTGGTGCGCCCCGGGCCCGTCACGCTGCGGCCGGCGGGCCCGCCCCCGACGGTGAGGGTCACCGTCTACAACAGTGAACAGGCCTGCCGTACGGGCCGGTCCCTGGAGTGCGCCCTGCGGCTGGCCAGGGACCCGCGGGCCGAGTACGCCGCGCGCGGCAACTTTGCCGGCCGGGTCTGGCACGGCGACGGCCTGGCGGCGCACTGCGTGGTGACCGACGGCCGGATGGTCCGCGACGAAGCGGGCGTCACCTCCACCCGCTGGTATCTGGTCACCACCGGGCAGGGGGTGCGCGGGTGGCTGCCGGGGGTGCGGACCCGGAACACCCGCGAGGTGCGGGAGTGCCCGGAGGGGGAGAAGTAGGGGCGGGCGGCTGTCGGGCCGGCGGGGCGGGGCCGAGGCCGCGCTCCGGGTGGGGTGGTTGCCCCCGCGCGTCCGGTTCGGATCACCGGCCCCGGTAGGCAGGGGTGCGGCGCGCCACGAAGGCGGCGACGCCCTCCTGGGCATCCGTCGTCGTCATATTGATCTCCTGGGCGGTGGCCTCGGCGGCGAAGGCCGTCGCCCGGTCGGTGTCGAGCGAGGCGTTGACCAGCTGCTTGGTCAGGGCCAGTGCCCGGGTCGGGCCCGTCGCCAGCCGCTCCGCCCACTCCCGGGCCGTCTTGGCCAGCTCGCCGTCGGGGACGACACGGTTGACCAGTCCCAGCCGGGCCGCTTCGGCGGCCGGTACGGCGTCGCCGAAGAACATCAGCTCCTTGGCGCGCTGCGGGCCGATCAGCCGCGGCAGGAGGTAGGCGCCGCCGCCGTCCGGGATCAGGCCGCGGCGTACGAACACCTCCAGGAAACGGGCCGATTCGGCGGCCAGCACCAGGTCGCAGGCGAGCGCGAGGTGGGCGCCGAGTCCGGCCGCGGTGCCGTTGACGGCGGCGATGACCGGCTTCTCGCAGTCCAGCACCGCCGTGATGAGGCGCTGGGCGCCGTCGCGGATCAGCCGGGCGACATCGCCGGCGACCCGTTCCTGCGACGACGGTGACCCGCGGAGGTCCGCGCCCGCGCAGAAGCCGCGGCCGGTCGCGGTGAGGACCACGGCCCGTACGCCGGGGTCGGACGAGGCGTCGGCGAGCCGGCGGATGAGGCGTTCGCGCTGTTCCGGGGTGAGGGCGTTCATCGCCTCGGGCCGGTTGAGGGTGAGCCACGAGACGCCGTTGTCAGTGGTGTGCAGTATCAAGGAATCGACGGGGTCCGCGTGGTCGGGGGGACCGACACGGGCGGCGCCGTCGACGGGCCGGCGGGGCCCGGCGGGGTCGACGGGCCCTTCGGGACCGGCGGTGGGGGGAACGGCATCGGGGGACGGTGAAGGCGTCATGGGGGAGTGGCTCCCAAGGGTGCGGTCATGGTGGGGACGGGCACGGAGACGGGTGCGGGTGCGCACGGGGGTGCGCGGGTGGTCAGGGGCAGATGGCCAGCGCGTCGAGGGCCACGGCGCCCTCCCCGCGGGGCAGGACCACCAGCGGATTGATGTCCAACTCGGCGAGCTCGCCGTCGAGTTCGAGCGCCATGCGCTGCACCCTGAGCACGACCTCGACCAGCGCGTCGACATCCGCGGGCGGTGCGCCGCGCACCCCGTCCAGGAGGGCGCGGCCGCGGAGTTCGCCGAGCATCGCGCGCGCCCGGTCCTCGCCGAAGGGCGGAATGCCCACCGCGACGTCCTGCAGGACGTCCACGAGCACCCCGCCGAGCCCGACGGTCACGGTCGGTCCGAAGAGGCTGTCGTGGGTGATGCCGACGACCATCTCGACGCCCCGCTCGATCATCTGGCAGACCAGCACACCGTCCAGCGGGATGTCCTCGTAACGGGCGATGTCGGTGAGCTCGCGATAGGCGTCCCTGACCTGGCTGGCCGAGGTCAACTGGACCTTGACCAGGCCGAGTTCGGTCTTGTGCGCCAGCTGCGGCCCGGAGGCCTTCATGACCACGGGGTAGCCGACCAGGCTCGCCGCCCGTACGGCCGCCGCGGCGCTGGTCACCAGCTGTTCGCGCGGGACCCGGATGCCGTAGGCGCGCAGCAGCTGCTTGGCCGCGTGTTCGCTGAGCGGCTGGCCCGGACGCATCAGGGCCTGCGCCTTGCGGGCGGAGGGGGACGGTGTGCGCGGGGCGTCGTCGAAGGGGGAGCGGTAGCCGGCGACGAAGCGGTGGTGGTCGAGATAGGCGCGTACGGCGGTGATGCAGTTGGCGAAGGTGCGGAAGGTCGCCACCCGCGAGGAGCCGAGGAGGGTGCCGCGGTAGGCGTCCTCGGTGCCGACCGGCGAGCCCCACACCACACACACCAGCTTGTCCGTCTGCTCCGCCGCGTCCACCAGGTCCTGCGCGAGCCTGTCGCTCATGGGCGGGAAGGGGCCGGTGATCGGGCAGATCAGGACGCCGACGGACGGGTCGGCCAGGATGGCGTCGATGATCTTGCGGCCGCGCCAGTCGCCGACCGGGTGCCCGCCGTTGTCGACGGGGTTCGCGACGCTGAGGTAGTCCGGTATCCACTGGTGCAGCTCGGCCTGCTTGGCGTCGCCGAGAGGCGGCAGCCGCAGTCCCGCCGCGGTCGCCAGGTCGGAGAAGTGGGCGCCCGTGCCACCGGAGATCGAATAGACGACCACGCCCTCCGCGGTGGGCTTCTTGGCGCGGGCCAGGAGGGCCGCGGTGTCCTGCAGCTCGTCCAGCCCGTCCACCCGGATCACGCCGAACTGCCGCATCGCCGCGTCCACGACCCCGTCGGCGCCGGTGAGCTTCCCGGTGTGCGAGAGGGCCATCCGGGCCCCGGTCTCGGTGCGTCCGACCTTGACGGCGACGACGGGCACCTTGTTGCGGGCGGCGCGGTCGGCGGCCAGCAGGAAGCTGCGGCCGTCCTTGAGGCCCTCCACATAGGCGGCGATGGCGCCGACCTCGGGACGGGTGGCGAAGTAGGAGAGGAAGTCGGCGGTCTCCAGATCGGCCTCGTTGCCGGTGGGTGCCCAGTGCGAGAGACGGATGCCCAGTTCCTGAAGGCTGAAGACGGGGCGGCCCTGGTGGCCTGACTGTGTGATCAGGGCGATGGCCGGACCGTCCAGGTCCTCGCGGAACTTCTCGAAGGCGTTGAGGTTGGTGTTCGGGCCGAGCAGCCGCAGACCGGAACGTTCGACGACCTCGGCCAGCCGGGCCTGGGCGGCCGCGCCGCGCTCGCCGGTCTCGGCGAAGCCGGAGGCGAACGCCACGGCGAACTTCACCTTGGCCTCGCCGAGTTGCTCGATGACCGGCAGCGGATCGCCGACGAGGAGCACGGCGAGATCGACGGTCTCCGGCAGATCGGCGACGGTGGCGTGACAAGGCCGCCCGAAGACCTCGGTGCGTCCCGGGTTGACGGGGTGGAGCCGGGCGCCGACACGCTCGGCCCAGGCGATCAGCTGCCGGGTGATGCCCGTATTGGGGCGGCCCTCGCTGTCCGAGGCGCCGATCACGGCCACGGAATCGGGCCGGAAGAACCGCTCCAGGTCGGGCACCGGAGCCTGCAGCGGACGCCCGCTGACATCGCGCTCGACCGCCCCCGCCCCCGCGCCCTGTCCGCCGTCGCCGGGATGCGGTTCACTGATGCCGTGCACGGTGTGCCGTGGTTGCTCCCCACAGGCCAAGACGCGGGCCGGCCGGGAGTGAGTGGTGAGGGTGCCGTGAGTCGATCCAAGCATCGCAGACGCCCGCTCCTGTGTGAGGCCTCTCGTTCCATCAACTGACGCATAGTCAGATTACTGAACTGACGGCATGTCAGGAATGGGCGTGCACGGGAAAGCTTGTGCGGTCCGGGTCGTGTCAGGGGGATGGCTCGAAAGCGGCGGTCGGCGCGGACCGGCAGTCGGCGCCCTGCCCGCCTGCCGTATCCGCCTGCCGTATCCGACTGCCGTATCCGCCTGCCGTATCCGCCTGTCGTGTCCGCCTGTCGCGCACGCCTTTTGTGCGCGGCGTGGCGGAGCGGACCCCGGGGGTGTGCGCTCCGTGCTGCGATGCTCGCGCCATGTCGTCGACCCCCGTCGTGAATCCCCGGCCCGCCGGCATCGGCACGCCCGGGCTCCTGCTGCGCCCGCCGGAACCCGCTGACGTGACGCCGTCCACGCGGCTCTGGACGGATCCCGAGGTCCGGCGCTTCCTCGGCGGGCCCTTGGGCGGACGGGAGCTCGATGCTCGCCGGCGGAATTTCGTCCATCGCCCCCATCTGTTCACGGTGGCCACGCGGGAGGACACAAGGGTCGTCGGCTCCGTGGTGATCGACCCGGCACCCAGGTTCGGGAATCGTCGGGAGGCGCCCTACGGCTTCCTGCCCGAGCACTGGGGGCGGGGGTACGCCCGTGAAGCCGTGGCCGCCGTCGTCGACTGGGCCCCGGTGAACGTCCCCTCGGACGATCCGACGGTCATCGCGGTCACGCAAGAGGCCGACATCCGCTCGCGCCGCCTCCTTGAGGCCATCGGCGTGTGTCACGTCGACAGCTTTGTGGAGTGCGAGGCATCCCGGGTGAGGTGTTCCGTCGGTCGCCAGGGGCTCCGCGTCGGTCGGTGAGGGGCTTGCCGGCGTGGGCGAGGGCGTTGGCGTGGAGGTGGACCGGGGTGTGGGCGTTGGCGTGGCCGTGAACGCGGGTCTGGGGGTGGGGTGCTCGGGGGCGGCCTTCTTGCCGGCCAGGTTTCGCGGGAGCGGGAACTGACGTACCGTCAGAACGGAACGATGGAAGGCGGAGCGGGGGCGGCGGGACGGCGGGCTGCGCTGATGTCCCGGCCGGTCCGGTTGTGATGAGGCGGCCGGTGTCGTTGGGCGATGACGTGGTGGGGGTGGTTTCGTGAGGGCCGGGGCTGTGGGGGCGGAAGGGACGCAGGGGGCCGGGGCGCGGGCGGCGCGGGGCGCGGTGCGCGGTGATCTGCCGGAGGTCGATGCGTTCACCAGGCCGTACTGGGACGCGGCGGCCGAGGGGCGCCTGCTGATACGTCGCTGCCGTGCGGAGGGGTGCGGCGCGGCCCATCACTACCCGCGTGAGTTCTGCCCGCGCTGCTGGAGCGAGGACACGGACTGGGAGCAGGCCGGCGGCCGGGCCACCCTCTACACCTGGTCCGTCGTGCACCGCAACGACCTCCCGCCGTTCGGCGACCGGGTCCCGTACATCGCGGCCGTGGTCGATCTTGCCGAAGGCCCCCGGATGATGACCGAGATCACCGACTGCCCGGAGTCGGAACTCCGGATCGGGATGCCGCTCGCGGTGCACTTCCGCCACGGCGGCGACGGCAACGGCGACGGCGGCGGCACGGGCGGGAGCGAGAGCAGGGGCGAGGGCGGCGGGTTTGCCCTCCCCGTCTTTCGGCCTGTGTGACGCCGTCCGGTGCCTCGGCCCCCGCGGCTCTGGCGCGCTGAGCGGGCGGGTGCATTGCGGTCGCGGGGGCGGCGGGGCCGCGGGATGCTGTGGCCGTGTTGATTCGTGAGGCGACCGCGGGCGACTGGCCCGCCATCTGGCCCTTCCTCCACGCCATCGTGGCGGCGGGGGAGACCTACACCTATCCGCGGGACCTCGATGAGGCGACGGCCCGCGAGATGTGGATGCTGACGCCGCCGGGCCGCACGGTCGTCGCCGTCGACGAGTCCGGCACGGTGCTCGGCACGGCCAAGATGAACCCCAACCACATGGGCGGCGCCGCGCATATCGCCGGCGCGAGCTTCCTGGTCGATCCGCGGTGCGGCGGACGCGGCGTCGGCCGGGCCCTGGGCGAACACGTACTGGACTGGGCCCGCGCCGAGGGCTATCGCGCGATGCAGTTCAACGCCGTGGTGGAGACCAACACCGGCGCCGTCGCCCTCTGGGAGTCCCTGGGCTTCCGGATCATGACGACGCTCCCCGAGGGGTTCCGGCACCCCACCAAGGGCTATGTGGGGCTGCACATCATGTACCGGCAGTTGTGAGGGCGGCGGGTGAGCCGGCTTCCGGCGGCGTCGGGCGCACCGGCGCCGGTGCGCCGGCCGGTCTCGGAGAGCGCACCCGCCTCGGAGGCCGGGCAGGCCCCCTGGCTCACGGCCAGAGCAGCTCCTTCACCCACCCCTCGTCCTCGTAGCGGTAGCTGAGGCGTACGTGGCGCCGCCGCGCATCGCCCTGGAAGAACTCGACCTCCTCGGCGCGCAGCACATACAGCGTCCAGCTCGGCACCGGCGCCTCCGGCTCGCGCCGGGCGCGCTCCCACGCGGCGTCGGAGGCGCGGGCCAGCTCCGCCGTCGAGCCGAGCACCTCGCTCTGCCGCCCGACCAGCGCCGCGGCCAGCGCGCCCGTGGAGCGGCGGTGCAGATCGGCCGCGCTCTCCCCGGGGCCCGCCGCGGTCACCGACCCCCGGACCCGCACCTGGCGGCCGACCGCCGCCCAGTAGAAGCCGAGCGCGGCGCGCGGCCGCACGGCCAGTTCGCGGCCCTTACGGCTGCCGCGGTGCGAGGCGAAGTGCCAGCCGCGCTCATCGGCGTCGTGCAGCATCAGGGTCCGCAGCGAGGGGTCGCCGGACGCGTCCGCCGTGGCCAGCGTCATGGTGTGCGGCTCGGGGACACCGGCCTCGGCGGCCGCCCGCAGCCACTCCCGGAACAGCGGCAGCGGGTCGTCCGGCGCCGTCGCCGGGTCGAACGACGGCAGTTCCACGTCCCAGACCCGCAGCCCCCGCAGCAGCTCGCGGAACGCGCGGGTTTCCGCGGCGTCGGAGGGGTGCGGGTGTGCGGTGGCGCCGGCGGGCGCGGCATCCGGCGTGTCCTGGTGCCCGGGGTGATCAGCCATGTCAGGCAGCGTACGTGGGAGCCGCGGCGGAGGGTGCGGGGCCGGCTGCCCCGTCCGGCGCCGGTGACGACGGTGTTTCCGGTGACGACGGTGTTGCCAGTGAGGTCGGTGTTGCCGGTGAGGTCGGCGAGACCGCCGGCACCGGATAGTCCTTGAGCGTGATCGCGTTCGCGCCGCGCTGCACCCCCTCGGCGATCTTCTTCGCGACCAGGTTCTTCCACGGCATGTAGGGCAGGACCCGCATCATCAGGTGCCGGAACCGGATCTGCCGACGGGTGTCCGCCGTCATGTCCCGGACGAACTTCCGCGCCATCGCATGGTTGACCGCGACATAGCCGCGCATCTGCGCTTCGTAGCGCCGGAAGGCCTCCTCCGGCCCGCGGCCGTCCGCCGCCAGCTCCCCGGCCAGGACGTACGCCCCGACCAGTGCCATGCCCGTGCCCTGCCCGGACGCGGGCGAGGCGCAGTGCGCGGCGTCGCCGAGCAGCACCACCCGGCCGCGCGACCAGCGGTCCATCTCGATCAGATGCATCCCGTCGAAGTAGAAGTCGTCCGCCTCGCGGGCCGCGGCGAGCAGCCGTGGGACCTCCCGCCAGCCGCCGGCCCCGTCGACGCCCATCCCCGCGAACGCGGCCGCCAGCAAGGCCCGTTGCTGTTCCGGGTCGCGGTGGTCATAGCTCAGCCGCGGCGAGCGGAAGGAGAGCAAGCCCTTGGCCGCCGGATCCCCGGCGGAGCTGTAGGCGCAGATCAGCCTGCCGGGCTGGGCGTGGTACAGCTCCTCGCGGTCCAGGCCCAGTTCATTCGGCAGGGAGAAGGCGGCGAGGTAGGCCCCGAGGTACCGCAGGAACTGCTCCTCGGGGCCGAAGGCCAGCCGCCGGACGGTGGAGTGCAGACCGTCCGCGCCGACGACGAGGTCGAAGCGGCGGGGAGCGGCATGCTCGAACGTGACCTCCACGCCGGCGGCCTCGTCCCCGGCGCGTCGACCGTCCGGCGTGACCGGCGCGTCGGGCCCGGCGGAGGCGCTCGGGGCGACGGGCGTGAGGGAGGTGATCGAGTCGCCGAAGAGGTACTCGACGTCCGCCCGGGTGCGCTCGTGGAGGATGCGCGCCAGATCGCCGCGCATGATCTCGTCGTCGCGGCCGACCCGGGCGCCGAAGATGTCGGCGGGGAGGGTGGCGATCCGCTTGCCGTCGTCGTTCACATACGCGCCGCTCCGCATGTCCGTACTGGCGCGCCGGATGTCCTCCAGGATCCCCATCCGGTCGGCGACCTCGATCGCCGCGCCCCGGATGTCGACCTTGTAGCCGCCGGCCCGCAGTGCGGGGGCGCGTTCGACGACGGTCACCGCGAAGCCGTAGCGGTGCAGCCAGTGGGCGAGTGCCGGGCCGGCGATGCTCGCGCCGGAGATCAGAACGGTCCGGGGGTTGGTGGTGCGGGGTGACGAGCCGGTGCCGGACATGGCGGGATTCCCTTCGGGTGCGTGGTGCTCCTGAGTCGGTCGACTGCACTGCGCCGGGGCGGTCGCGGCGCTCGGTCGTGGTGCATTCGCTGACCGGTGACGCGACTATACGAGCGTCTTAAACGTTTGTCTATGACGTTTGTTCAGGAGGTGCGCTCTCGCCCGTCCGCCCGTCCGCCCGTCCGCCCGCCCGTCCGCGAGGAGCCCGTCCCTGACTTTCGACCGTCCCTGACCGCTGACCGGGCCTGACCGCTGTCCGTCCCTGACCTGACCTGGCCGTGGTCCGGGCCCGCCGTGCCGCCCGGCCGGCGACCTGGCCGGCCGCCGCCGCGAACACCTACCGGGACCGGTGGGAACTAGGACACCTCCCGACCTCGATGCTCACTAGCGTCGCCCTTGGCAGCGTCACCGCGAAGGAGCAGAAGTTGAGCAAGATCAGCACCAACCAGCCGCTCGGAACGCCGGCCTGGATCGATCTCGGGGTCCCCGACCTCGATCGCGCGAAGGCCTTCTACGGCGCACTGTTCGGCTGGGAGTACGAGGAACGGTCGGTGGAGACCGGCCCCTTCACCCTGTGTCTGCTGCGCGGCCGGCGGGTGGCGGCGCTCCGGCCCGTCTCGGCCGCCGACGTCGAGGGCGAGTCCTGGTGGCACGTCTACGTCGCCACGGACGACTGCGACGGTACGGCCAAGGAGATCGTGGTCAACGGCGGAAGCGTGCTCGCCGCGCCCGGGGACGTGGCGGACCTGGGCCGTACGGCCGTCGTGGCGGACCCCACCGGTGCCCGCTTCAGCCTCTGGCAGGGGCGCACGCTGCCGGGCTGCGAGCTGGTCAACGAGCCCTGCACGCTGGTCCGCAACGACCTCGCGTGCCCGGACCCCGGCCCCGCCCGCCGCTTCTACGCCGCCGTCTTCGCCTTCACCCTCGACGGCAACGCCGACCTCCCCGACTTCGACTTCACCTTCCTGCGCCGCCCCGACGGCCATGAGATCGGTGGCGTCTTCGGCGATCCGGCGGCCACCGCGTCCCGTTGGCAGACGGTGTTCGAGGTCGCGGACACCGACGAGCTGGTGGCCCGCGCCCTCGCCGCGGGAGGTACCGCGGGCACCCCGGAGGACGCCCCCTACGGACGCATGGCCCCGATCACCGACCCCTTCGGAACGTCCTTCAGCGTCATCACCCGCCCACCGGCGGCCGGTTAGCCACCGACAGCCGACAGCCGACCAGCCGACAGCCGACAGCCGACCAGCCAAAACAGCCCTGCCGGCCACCCGCTGTCCGCCGTCCGTCCCGGGCTGCCGGCCCGGGACGGACGGCTCTGCCGCCGTCCCGCCACCGCCGCGCGGAAAACCCTTCGCCTTCCCCCAAGCGACCGCCTAGGCTCGCCGCATGCACTTCCACCAGATCTACGGCTGACACGACCGAGGGCGTTCCACCGCCCCGCCCGCACCCGGGTGTGCCCGCAGCGCGGCCGGCTTCCCTGCCGGTGTCGCGCGTTGCCGCCCGGGCCGTCGGGCTTCCGTGTCCCGTTCCGTAGCTCTGTCCGAAGGAAGTCCAGCCCTATGCGTTCCTCTGTCCCGGCTGTCTCGGCTGTCTCGTCCGCCCCGGCGGCCTCCGCGCCCGCTCATATCGCCATGATCGGCGCGCCCATGGTCAGCCATGTGCTGCCCGGCCTGGAGATCATCCGTGAGCTGGTGGCCCGCGGCCATCGTGTGACGTACGCGAACACCGACCACGTGGCCGACCTCATCGCCCCCACCGGCGCCGAGTTCGTCCGCTGCACCTCCACCCTGCCGGTCGCCGACAACGACTGGCCGCAGGATCCGATCGCCGCGTCCTCGCTCTTCCTCGACGACGCGATCGCGGTGCTGCCGCAGTTGCACGCCGCGTACGACGACGACCCCGCCGACCTCTACCTCTACGACATCGCCGCCTACGCCGCCCGTGCGCTGGCCGAGGCGCAGGGCCGCGACCTCGTCCAGCTGTCACCGACCTATGTGGGCTGGGAGGGGGCGCAGGAGGAGATCGGCGCGCAGTTCGCCGCCCTGCCGGGGGCGGACGCCTACCGGGCGCGGTTCGCCGGCTGGCTGGCCGGGTGCGGCGCCGTCACCACGGACGTGGACGAGTTCTCCGGCCGGCCGCGGCGGGCGCTGGCGATGATCCCGCGCGCCATGCAGCCGTGTGCGGACCGGGTCGATGCCACCAAGGTGACCTTCGTCGGCCCGTGCCTCGGCAGCCGTGCCGAGCAGGGCGGCTGGACGCGGCCGGCCGGTGCCGACAAGGTGCTGCTGGTGTCGCTGGGCTCGGCGTTCACCAAGCAGCCGGAGTTCTACCGGCAGTGCGTGGCGGCGTTCGGTGAGCTGCCGGGGTGGCACGTGGTGCTGCAGATCGGCAAGTACACCGACCCGGCGGAGCTGGGGGACCGTATCCCCGCGAACATCGAAGTGCGTTCGTGGGTGCCGCAGTTGGCGGTGCTGGAGCAGGCCGACGCGTTTGTGACGCATGCGGGGATGGGCGGCAGCAGCGAGGGGCTCTACACCGGCGTGCCGATGATCGCCGTTCCCCAGGGCGCCGAGCAGTTCGCCAACGCCGACCGGCTGGTGGAGCTGGGCGTCGCCCGGCGCCTCGACACCGCGGATGCCACGGCCCAGGCCCTGCGCCACGCCCTGACGGAACTCACCACCGATCCGCGGGTCGCCGCGCGCTCGGCCGAGCTACGGGCGCAGGCCCGCGCGGAAGGGGGCGCCCGCCGGGCCGCCGACCTGATCGAGGAGCGGCTGGGCTGACGCCCCGGGGCGGGGCCGAGGGGGAGCGAAGGGGCGCGACGGGGGAGTGCCGGGGAGAGGCGCGGAGGGGCGGGGCGCGGCGCAGCCCCGGCACGCCCCTCACTCCTCCCCCCGTCGTTCCCCCCCCGCGGCCCTTAGGGGCCCTCTCTTCATCGCCACTCCCTTCACCCCCGCCCCAAGACCACCGTCCCCGACGAGCAGAACCAGCCGCCGGTGCCCGAGGCGACCGCGAGCTGGGGCAGCGCGCCGCCGGCTCTGCGCACCTGGCGGTCCGGGCCGGCCTCGCCACGGAGCTGGCGTACCGCTTCGACCAGCAGGAACAGGCCGCGCATACCGGGATGGCAGGCGGCCAGCCCGCCCCCGTCGGTATTGACCGGCAACTCCCCGTCCCGCAGCAGCCGCCCCTTCTCGACGAACGCGCCGCCCTCCCCCTTGGCGCAGAAGCCGAGGTCCTCCAGCGTCACCAGGGTCATATAGGTGAAGGCGTCATAGAGCTCGGCGAGGTCGATCTCGGAGGGGCGGACGCCGGCGCGTTCGAAGGCCAGGCGGCCGGAGACCGCCGCGGGCGAGACGGTGAAGTCGTCCCACTCCGACATGGTGGTGTGCGAGACGGCGGTGCCGGAGCCGAGCACCCATACCGGGGGCTTGGCGAGGTCTCGTACGTAGTCCTCGGCGACGAGCAGGACCGCGCAGCCGCCGTCGGAGCGGATGCAGCAGTGCAGTTTGGTGAACGGGTCGGCGATCACCGGGCCGGACAGGACGTCGTCGACGGTGATCGGGTCGCGGTACATGGCATCCGGGTTGGCCGCCGCATTGGCCCGCGCCTGGACGGCTATCTGGGCCAACTGCTCCAGTGTGGTGCCGTATTGGTGCATATGGCGGCGGGCGGACATGGCGTATTTGGCGATCAGGGTGTGCCCGTAGGGGACCTCGAACTGCAGCGGGCCGCGCGCCCCGAAGGAGAGGTTCGCGGTGCGGCGCCCGGCCTTGATGTCGGCGCGGGCGGTGGAGCCGTAGACGAGAAGTACGGCGTTGGCGTGACCGGCGGTGATCGCGTCGGCGGCGTGCGCGGCCAGGACCTCCCAGGTGGAGCCGCCGACCGAGGTCGAATCGACCCAGGTGGGGCGCAGCCCCAGATACTCGGCGACTTCTGCGGGCGCGAGGGTGCCCAGGCCGGCCGACGCGAAGCCGTCGATCACCGAACGGTCCAGCCCGCTGTCCGCGAGTGCCCGGCGCGCGGCCTGGGCGTGCAGGGCGTACGGGGTGGCGTCGTCCACGCGCCCGCAATCGGACAGGGCCACTCCGGCGACGGCGACCTTGCGATTCCCGTAACGGGTGCCTGGAGTCATGAATCTGACGGTACATCAGATACCGGAGGGCGGGCAGTGGGCGGACCCGCCCCGGGCCGCGCCCGCCGTGCGCCCGCCCGGCAGGTCCGCGGGGCCCGGCGGCGAGAAGCCCCGGGAGCGCGGTCCCCGGGAGCCGCCTCCCCGGGAGCCCGGCCCCGGGGAGGCCGTCCCGGGAAGGCCGTTCGGCAAAGGCTCCGCGGGGTGATTATCGGAGAATCGGAGATAACGGCACGGTCTTTCCATGCTTTCTCGGGCCGGGTATTCTCCATTCGCTGTGTGTATTTCACCGGTCTCCATTCGACCGGTTGACTGCTCGCTGTTGCCCATGCGGTGGAGCAGGCATTTCCGTGTGCGGGGACGAGAGGTTCCCGCCTGTCCCAGGGAGTGTCATGTTCGCTTTCGCATCGCGATTTCCGGCGCCTGTCCGGGCGTACGGTTCCGGAAAGGCCTGCGGGTTCCTTGCGTCCGGTGTTTTTCCGCCGTCGCCGTCTTTGTCTCCCCGGTGGCGTACCCGCTCACATGACCGGCCGGAATGCGTGAACGGCACGGGTGAAGGAATGGCGGCCCGAGCGGCGGCATCGTAATAGCGCCGCCGTCATGAGTCTGAGGGTCCACCCTGGCATCCGTGCGATAGCGAACCGGAATCCATTTCTTATCGCCAAGTCCCTCGCCTGACACATAGTCAGTGAATTTCTCTTCCAGTCCCACAGGAGGAAATCGTGCGCGTCTTCAAGCATGTCGCCCTGGGTGCGGTCACCGGATTGGCCGCCCTGCTTTTCTGTGCGCCCTCGGCATCGGCCGTCGCCGGTTCCGGCGGCGGTCCGAACCCGCCGAGAGAGGAGGTCTTCCAGCTGGTCGCCAAGCAGACGCAGGGCGGTTTCGTCGATGTGGACGGGTCGGGCGGGCCGAGCCTGGGCGACGAATACGTCCTCAGCGGGAATCTCTTCCGCGGCAGCACCGCGGTCGGCACGTACAGCGAGATCTGCACGCTGACCCGCTTCGTCCCGACCGATCAGTTCGACCTGCAGTGCGCGGCCGATCTGGCCCTCTCCCAAGGGCAGATCACCGTGCAGGGCCGGTTCACCGTCACCACGGCCGGCCCCGGCACCATCGACCTGGCGATCACCGGAGGCACCGGCCGCTACCGCACGGCCCACGGCTACCTGCACGCCGTCAACGTGACCGAGACGGAAACATCCCTCACGGTCCATCTCATCCTCTGACGGGGCGGAAGACTCCCCCTGGGCGGCGGATCCGGGCCTTCCCGGGTCCGCCGCCCGCTGTGGTTCCGCGCGGGTCCGGCCGCGTCGAAACGGGCCGGCGATCGGCCTAGGAAAGTGCCTCCCCCGTCCCTACTATGACGGCCCGTCAGATCGGAAGCGGGGGCCCGTCGGACCGGACGGGCGTCGTCGCACGGCCGGGAGGAGCCCGCCGATGGATGCCGCGTTCACCGAGGAGCAGCAGGAAATCCGCCGTACGCTGCGCGAACTGCTGCTCAAGCGCTGTGGTCCGGACGAGGTCAAGGCGGCGGTACGCACCCCACCCGGCTACGACGAGTGCCTGTGGCGGCAGCTCGCCACCCGGCTCGGCCTGCCCGGTCTGGCGCTGCCCGCCGCCTACGGAGGCGTGGACTGCGGGCCCACCGAACTCGCCCTGGCCTGCGAGGAGACCGGCCGCGCCGTCCTTCCCTCGCCGCTGATCGCCACCGCCGTGCTGTCCGCACCGCTGATCCTCGCGCTGGGCAGTGAACGCCAGCGCGGCGAGCTGCTGCCGGCCCTCGCCACCGGGCGGCTCACCGCAACGCTCGCCGTGCCGGGCGGGCACCTGTCCACCGCGCTGGCGCTGACCGGGCCGAACGACGGCGACTGGGCGGGCGGTGGCCGGGCCGGCGGGATCCAGGCGCGGCGGCAGGACGGAACCTGGCGGCTGTACGGGGAGGCCGGGCAGGTGCTGAACGGGCACACCGCGGACGTGCTCGTGGTGGCCGCACACACCGGAGGGTTCGCGCGCGGCCGCACCCGGCTCTTTCTCGTACGGGCGGCGGCACCCGGCCCCGCGGCCCGGTCGGACACCCGGCGCACCGAGGGAATCGAGGGGGCCCATGGGGCCGGTGCGTCCGGCGGTGCCGGCGTGCCCGGTCTGCTGCGCATCCGGCAGACGGCGCTGGACGAGACCCGTCCGCAGGCCCGCCTCGAACTGCGCGACGTCCCGGCAGAGTTGCTGGGGGACGAAGACGGCGGCAGGGGCGGGGACGAGGCGGCGGTGGCCGCCGCGCTCGCCGCGACCGGGGTGACGGCGGCCGCGGCGCTGGCCGCCGAGGCGGTGGGCGCGGCCGACGCCGCGCTGGCCCGTACCGTCGCCTACGTCCAGCAGCGTGAGCAGTTCGGCCGGCCCATCGGCTCGTTCCAGGCCGTGCAGCACCGGCTCGCCCATCTGTATGTGCTGCTCCAGGCGGCGCGCTCGGCGGCGTACTACGCGGCCTGGTCGGCGGGCAGCGGACGGGCCGGGGGCGGGGGCGCCACGGGCGCGTACGGTGCGGCCGAGCCCGGCGTGGGGGCCCTGGCGCTGGCCCAGGCGCTGGAGACGCTGCGCGCGGTGGCGGCCGAGGCGGTGCAACTGCACGGCGGCATCGGCTTCACCTGGGAACACGAGGCACACCTGTACTTCAAGCGGGCGGCCTGCGACGAACTGCTGCTGGGCCCCGCCCACCGCCTCCGGGCACGGGCCGCCGAGGAGGCGGGCCTGTTCACGGGCGGGGCGGCCGAGACCGGTGGCGGCGGAGCGCCCGGCGGAAGCGGAGGGCCTGGCGACCGCCGTGGTGCGGGCGGTGGCACGGCGATAACCGCGGTCCGTGGTGCGGACGGTCCCGAAGCGACACCCGTAACCCCAGGCGCAGGCGATGCGCCCGAAAGAGGCCGGGCCTCAGCGGCGGTCGAGGCCTGATGCCGTCGGGGGAGCGCTTGGTGCAGAAGGTCTCCGCGACCCGTGCGTTCGCCCGGATCGCGCCGCACGTCGTTCCCGCGCTGGACCGTGCGGTGCACCGGCTGACCCGGGGGAAGGTGCTGCTCAGCGCGCGGATGCTGCCGGGTGTGGTGCTGACCGCCACCGGTGCCCGGAGCGGGCTGCCGCGGCGTACTCCGCTGGCGTGCCTGCCGGAGCGGGACGGCTGGCTGCTGGTCGGCAGCAACTTCGGGCGGCCGGGGCATCCGGCGTGGACCGGCAACCTGCTGAAGAACCCGGAGGCCGAGGTGAGTTGGCGCGGCCGGGACATCCCGGTGCGGGCCCGGCTGCTCACCGGCGAGGAACGGGCGCGGGCCTGGCGGACGGCGCTGGAGTTCTGGCCGCCGTACGCCGCGTACCAGGCGCGGGTGACGCGGGAGATCCGGCTTTTCCGGCTGGAGCGGCGGTGAGCCGACGGGCCGGGCGCGGGGCTGCGGTGCGGCCCGTGCGGTCCGCCATGCACACAGCGGGCGCCGCGGCGAACCCCTGAGGGGCCGCGCGGCGCCCGCTGCGTGTGCGGTACAGCTATGGCAGGACGGATACAGGACCGATGACGAACCGCCCGGGGAAATCCGGGACTTCGAGGTGCGGCAGCCTCTCGGGCCGCTTCCTCGGAGGCTTTCTCGGCTGCTTCGTTATTTGGTCGGCTTCTTGCCGGTGATGCCGAGGTGCACCAGCAGCGCCAGATTCGGCTTGAGCTCGGCCTGCTTGACGCCCCAGCTCTGGAAGCCCTTCTGGTGCCCGGCGACCGCCGCCAGCATCGCGACGAGTGAACCTGCCATCGCGGGCGCACTCACGTCCTTGTCGACCTTGCCCTTGCTCTGCAGTTCCTTGATCGAATCGGTAAGGGAGTTGGTGACGGCATTAAGGATCTTCATGCGGATCTTGTAGAACCGCTTGTCGCCCTCGGCGGCACCCAGGTCGATCACGCGCAGAATCGCGTCGTGCTTCCGCCAGAAGGAGAGGAAGCCCTCGACCAGATCCTCCGCGGCCTGCCAGGCGGACTTGCCCACCCAGGAGCGTCCGGCGACAAGATCGGTCAGAGTGGCGCCTTCTTTGGCCATCTCCTCGGCGATTTCGAGGACGGCGCCCTCGACGTCCGGGAAGTACTGATAGAACGTTGCGGGTGAAGTCCCCGCTTTTCGGGCTACATCGATGACCTTGACGTCCCGATAGGGGGACGAACTGAGCATTTCACTGAGGCAGTCGAGA
>Ga0207426_1001343_pt1 | contig 20896 bp, 16 predicted proteins | sample AraplaMF_Cvi_mMS_FD_184265 | JGI IMG/M metagenome (GOLD analysis project Ga0207426, IMG submission 184265) | Arabidopsis root microbial communities from the University of North Carolina, USA - plate scrape MF_Cvi_mMS (SPAdes) (version 2) | ecosystem: Host-associated > Plants > Roots > Endosphere... | reverse complement strand
GATGAAACCGCTCGCCTTCGTCACTTCATACGGCAGAAGATGAACGTCACCGAATACTACGAAAGCGAACTGCGCACGCGGGGTTATCAATCGGATGAGGCGCAGCTCGCGGCGGTCGCGCGCCTGCAGCGCTGCTACGAGGAGTGGGTCGCCTACAAGGGCCGCCGCTCCAACGCGCTCAAGAAGTTTCTCGTGCGTCCGGACCTGCCGCGCGGTGTCTACCTGTGGGGCGGCGTCGGGCGCGGCAAGAGCTTTTTGATGGACAGCTTCTATGCCGTCGTGCCCGTGCAGCGCAAAACGCGCCTGCATTTTCACGAGTTTATGCGCGAGGTGCATCGCGAGCTGGAAGAGCTGAAAGGGCAGGCCGATCCGCTCGACGAACTCGCGAAACGCATCGCCAAGCGTTTCAGATTGATCTGCTTCGACGAATTCCATGTCTCGGATATCGCCGACGCGATGATTCTCTATCGCCTGCTCGACCGCCTCTTCAAGAACGGCGTGCAGTTCGTGATGACGTCCAATTACCAGCCGGACACGCTGTATCCGGAAGGGCTGCATCGCGATCGTCTTCTGCCTGCGATCGAGCTCATCAAGGAACATCTCGACGTGCTCAACGTCGACGCCGGCACCGACTACCGCAAGCGCACGCTGTCGCAGGTGAAGGCGTATCACACGCCGCTCGGGGCGGCGGCGAGCGAGGCGTTGCGCGCGGACTACGCAAAGCTCGCGGCCGTCCCCGACGAAAGCCCGATCCTGCACATCGAAAAGCGCGAGATCAAGGCGCTGCGCCGTGCCGACGGCGTCGTGTGGTTCGACTTCGCGACGCTCTGCGGCGGGCCGCGCTCGCAGAACGACTATCTGGAACTGTCGAACCGGTTTCATGCGGTGATCTTGTCGGACGTGCCGCAGATGACGCCACGCATGGCGTCCGAGGCGCGTCGCTTCACGTGGCTCATCGATGTGTTCTATGACCACAAGGTGAAGCTGCTGATGTCGGCAGCCGTGCCCGCGGAAGAGCTGTACGTGGAAGGGCCCATGGCCAACGAATTCGCGCGCACGGTGTCGCGCATCATCGAGATGCAGTCGAAGGAGTATCTCGAGGCGCCACGGCGCGTCGCGGATATTTCGCTTACCTAATACGAGTATCAAAAATCTGCGATAGGCCAATCGGCATAAGGCTTTGGTGGCTATTTCAAGATTCGGATCACTCCGATTTGCCGGCTTTCGGGTACTCGGTATCGTCGATGCCGGTTATGAGTCAGCAAATTGGAGAAATTACCGTGAAGCCCTACCGCGACATGTCCGACGAAGAATGGCAGATGGTCGCACCGCTGCTTCCCGAACTGCGCCCCCGTCTGGAACTGCGGGGCCGGCCGCTCGCCAACACCCGCGCCGTGCTCAACGGTGTGCTCTGGGTGATGTACAGCGGTGCGTCGTGGTCCACGCTGCCACGCAAGTATCCGTCGTATCAGACGTGCCACCGGCGTTTCAAGACATGGCACGAATCGGGCGTCCTGTTGCGCGTGATGACACAGTTGTTCGGGCCGGCCGGAGAATCGCTTTATGCGTTGATGACATCCCGCATGCGCGTGCCGCCGGAGTTCAAGCTCGAGAGCGCTGAGTTGCCCGTAGTAGTGCAAGCGGACGAGGCGCACCAGCGTCGCGCCGCATGATCGACTCGGGCGCACGCGCGAAATGAACAAAGCCGGTCGCAGACACACCTCTTCGAGCGGCTTTGTGCTTTTTGAAACCTATTGCTGACGCAGCCAGGTCTGCGAACGCCCCAGTAACGACACACCGATATACCCTCGCACGACGAGCTTCTGCCCGCCGTCTTCCATCTTCATCCTGCACTTGTAGAGCTTGCCGCTCTCGGGGTCGAGAATCTGGCCGCCGTCCCACGCATCGCCGTTCTGCCGCATGCCGGTGATGATCGTCATTCCCTTGACCAACTGATCCTTGCGCTCGTCGGTGCAGGCCGTGCAGCGGCGGTCGGGATGATCGAACTCGCCGATACCGCGCACGACTTTGCCGGACAACTGGCCGCTGCCGTCGTCGACGATCTGGATGATCGCTTTCGGCTTGCCGGTCTGATCGTCGATGGTTTGCCAGGTGCCGACGGGCGTTGCCGCTTGTGCACACACGCTCATGGCAAAGGTGGCGCAAAACGCGCCGAGCGTCACCCGCGCGCCGCGCGAGCCGATGGAACGGGTCATGTCGTCTCCTTGTCGTGATCGCCCGAGCATACGAGAAAGCGATCGATCCCGTCTGGGAGGAAACGTTCTAGCGGCGCGCGTTCACCACTCAGGCGCCGCCTTTCAGACCCGCTTCGAGTGTCGCGAAAGTGCGCTCGTCGGTGCGATCGAAATGCAGCGGCGTGACCGAGACGCGGCCGGACGCGACCACCGCGGTTTCACTATCGGGCGAATTCGGGCGCGGGCCGCGCTCAAAGCGCAGCCAGTGATATTCGATGCCGCGCGGATCGACGAGCGGCAGCACATCGATGCCTTCCACGAGGCCGACGCCTTGCCGCGTCACGGTGAGCGGACCGGCGGCGGACGCGTCGCAATCGGGGAAGTTGACGTTCAGGCAGGTGGGCGCATCGTGGGAGATCGCGAGCAACTGGCGGATCACGCCCGGCGCGAGCGCGCGCGCCGTATCCCAGCGCACGTTCTCGCGATCGGTGAAAGCCTGGCTGAGCGCGATCGACGGCAGGCCGAGCAGCAGGCCCGTCATGGCGGCGCCCACGGTGCCGGAGAACATCGTCTCCACGCCGAGATTCGCGCCGCGGTTGATGCCGGAGAGCACGAGCGTCGGCGGCGCGTCTTTCATGATATGACGCGCGCCCATGACGACGCAGTCGCCCGGCGTGCCCTGCACGCCGTAGCGCCGCTCGCCCTGGCGCGACACGCGCAATGGCGAATGCAGGCTGATGGAGTGCGACGTGCCGCTCTGATCGTGCTCGGGTGCGATGACCCAGACTTCGTGCGCGAGTTCGGCGGCGACCGCTTCCAGCACGGCGAGGCCGGGCGCGTCGATGCCGTCGTCGTTGGTGATGAGGACACGCTGCACGATGGGTGAGAGGGCGGACATCGCGAATCACTCCTTGGTCGATGATGAAAAGTATCGACCGATTATTACAGAGTTCGCGTATTCGGGCGTCCGCGGCCCGACGCCTTACCTGACGCCCAGGCCGCGCAGCACGGCGTTGCCGTCCTCGGTGAGACGCACTTTCGGCGCACCGGTATCCGGCGACACGATCTCGACATAGCCGTATTCCTGCAACGAAGCAACGTCGGGCGTCGCGGCCATCGCGTCGATAGGCGCGTGCAACAGCAACAGCAGTGTGGCGATTTCGTGATGGCTCAGAAGCCTTTTGATGGCTCGCACGGGTGCGGAGGCCGGACGGCGGAGGTTCATGAAAGATGTCCTCAGGTTTGCATGACGATGTGCGGCGCTCCCGGCTATTGCCTGCGCGCGGACCTTGATGTCGATGGAGTGCGGGCAGGTTATCGGCCGACTCTTAGGCGAAACTTAAAAATGGGCGGCGCGCGGTGCGACGCGTTGTTACATTCGATGTCACGAAATCAGCGGGCATTTCATTGGCGTGCCGATCAGAAGCGATAGTCGGGATTCTTCGGGTCGAACGTCAGATCATCGAAGGGTTTGACTTCGATGCGCTCGAACACGACGCTTTCGAAAATATTGCCTTCGTTGTCGTACGACTCCAGCGTGCGGAAAACCGGCCGCTCGAGGTCGAGTCCCAGCACTTCCTTTTTCGCGTAGAAACCGGGCTGTCCCTCGGGCGTTTCATACGTGAGCGCGACGACGCGCAGTCCGTCGACGGTCTTCACCTCGATATTCGCCGGCTTCGTAATCCCCGCTTCGGCGAATCTGCGCCCCTCGTCGATGAAGCGCTGCGTGACCGCTTCGATACCGAGCTCGCGAATCGAATGATTCGACTGCGCACGGGCGAGGGCGCCGTTCACCGACGCCCACATCGGCACGACGCCCAGAAAGCCGCCGAGATGACCGTAGAGCTCGTCGGGGCGCTTGGAATGGTCGTAGATGACTTCCTGGCCCGCATGCGCGCCATCGGGCAGCCATTTCGCGTAGATGCGCAACGGCTCGCGCGTGACGCGCACGAGCATGTGATCCGCGCGCCTCGGCCACTTTCCCTTGATGCGCTCGCGCCGGCGCATCGTGAACTCGCAGGACTGGAACTCGTGCAGGCCTTCCTGCAAGTAGCGCGGCAGCGTGCGCGCGTCGAGCGAGTGAAAGAGGGCGACGAGTTGCGCGTCGTCGAGTTTCGCGAGCGCGCCGCTTTCGGCCGCGTGCGACAGCCATTGCGCCTGCTGCTCAACGCCCAGATCGCCGACGCGCGCGGCGTCCTCCGTCGTGTCGGCGCGCGCGGGCGCGGGCACGAACACGGCCGCGAACGCGATGAAGAAACACAACAGGCCCGCGCACGCGAGCCGCAAGTCCGAAGCCCGGCGGCATCGCGCACGCGGCATGAACATCTCCTAAAAGTCAGTCCTGCGATTTCCGTGCTTGCCATTCGGCGTCGCGCAGTTCGCGCCTGAGCACCTTGCCGATCGTCGTGAGCGGCAGCGCGTCGCGAAACTCGACGTAGGAAGGCACCTTGTAGCCGGTCAGGTGTAAACGGGCGAACTTCAACAGTTCTTCCACCGTGAGCGCGTCGTCGCGGCGCACGACGAACGCCTTCACGCGTTCACCCGTCACCGGATCGGGCACACCGACCGCGGCCACCGCGCGCACGTTCGGATGCGCGGCGAGCACTTCCTCGATCTCGTTCGGATACACATTGAAGCCCGACACGATCATCATGTCCTTCTTGCGGTCGATGAGCCGGATGATGCCGCGTCCATCCATCACGCCGATGTCGCCGGTCGCGAGCCAGCCCTCCGCGTCGATCGCTTTCGCCGTATCTTCGGGACGGTTCCAGTAGCCTTTCATCACTTGCGGGCCCTGCACGCAGAGCTCGCCCGGTTCGTCGACGTTCGCCCATGTGCCGTCGTCGCGGCGCATGCGCACGAGTGTCGACGGCACAGGCACGCCGATGGTTCCGTCGAATTCGCTCGCGCCGCGGGCATCGAGCGGCGTCGCGGCGACGAGCGGCGAACACTCCGTGAGGCCGTAGCCTTCGACGAGCGTCTGGCCCGTCATCGCCCGGAAGCGCTCGGCGATCACGCGCTGGGTCGCCATGCCGCCCGCCATCGCGAGCTTGAGCGCGGAGAAGTCGCGCCGGCGGAATGCGTCGTTGTCGATGAGCGCGCTGTAGAGCGTGTTGAGCGCGGTGATCGCCGTGAAGTTTTCGTGACGCAGCGCGCGCATGAGTGCGCCGATGTCGCGCGGATTGACGATCAGCACATTGCGCGCGCCGATCGCGAGAAACGCGAGCGCGTTCACGGTCAGCGAATAGATGTGATAGAGCGGCAGCGGCGTGACGATGATCTCCTCGCCGTCGACGAGCCGTCCGCCCGCCCAGGCGAGCGCCTGCAGCAGATTGGCGATGACATTGCGATGCGTGAGCATCGCGCCCTTCGCGACGCCCGTCGTGCCGCCGGTGTATTGAATGAACGCGATGTCGCCGTGACCGACTCTCACCGGCTCGAACTTCTGCCGCGCGCCGCGCGCGAGCGCCTGCGGCAGGCGGACCGCATCGGGCAGCGCGTAAGCGGGCACCTGCTTTTTCACGTGACGCAGGAACAGATCGATCGCGCGGCCTTTCACATTGAGCCCGCTGCCCAGCAGATCGCCGAGCCCGGTTACGACGATATGCCGCACGCGCGTGCCCGGCTGCGCGTCCTGCACGGTCTTCGCGAATTTCTCGAACACGACCACCGTCTGCGCGCCGCTGTCCTTGAGTTGCTGGCTGAGCTCGCGCACCGTGTAGAGCGGATTCACGTTGACGACGATCGCGCCCGCGATCAGCGTGCCGAAAAGCGCGACGGGATAGACGAGCGTGTTGGGCATCATCAGCGCGACGCGATCGCCGGGCTTCACGCCGATGCTCTGCAGATATGACGCGAATGCGCGCGCCTTCTCGCCGAGCGCGGCGAATGTCAGCTCGGAGCCGAGACTCACGAAGGCGACGCGATCCCGAAAGCGCTCGACGCACTCATCGAAGAAATGCGCAAGCGAGCGATAGCGCGAGGGATCGATTTCGTGCGCGACATCGCGCGGATACGACGCGTACCAGATGCCGTCCGTCGCGTGCGGCTTGGACGCCCCGCGCGGCGCTGTCTGTCCCGGGCTCATGTGGTGTCTCCGTTGGCGCGATCCGTTTTCATCGAACAGCGCGCCTTATTTTTGCTTCCGCTCCTTACCGCTCCAGTATCGCGACGACGCCCTGGCCGCCCGCCGCGCAGATCGAGATCAGTCCGCGCAACGGCTTGCCGTCGCTGCGTTCGGGCGCTTTCGCCAGCATCTTCGCCAGCGTCCCGACGATGCGCCCGCCCGTCGCCGCGAACGGATGTCCGGTCGCGAGCCCGCCGTTCACGTTGAGGCGCGCGCGGTCGATCGGGCCGAGCGGGCCGTTCAGGCCGAGCGCGGTACGGCAGTATTCCTCGTCTTCCCACGCGGCGAGCGTGCACAGCACCTGCGCGGCGAACGCTTCGTGAATCTCGTAGAAGTCGAAGTCCTGCAACGCGAGCCCGGCGCGCGCGAGCATCGACGGGACCGCGTAGGCGGGCGCCATCAGGAGGCCTTCGCGCTTGTCGAAGAAATCGACGGCCGCGGTCGCGGACAATGTCAGGAACGCCTGCACCGGCAGGCCGCGCTCGGCCGCCCATTGCTCGGACGCGAGCAGCACCGCCGATGCGCCGTCGGTGAGCGGCGTCGAGTTGCCCGCCGTGAGCGTGCCGGCGTCGCGATCGAAGAGCGGTTTGAGCTGCACGAGCTGATCGAGCGTGACATCGGGACGCAGGTTGTTGTCGCGCGCGACCCCTTTGTACGGCGTCATCAGATCGTTGAAGAAACCGCGCCCATAGGCGGACGCGAGCTTGCGATGGCTTTCCTGCGCGAGCATGTCCTGCGACTCGCGCGAAATCTTCCAGCGCTTGGCCATCAGTTCGCAGTGCTCGCCCATCGAGAGGCCCGTGCGCGGCTCCGCGTTACGCGGCAGGAGCGGGCGAAAGAACATGCCGGGACGCAGTTTCGCGAGCGCACCGACGCGTTGACCCGCCGAGCGTCCGCGATTCGCTTCGAGCAGGATCTTGCGCATGCGCTCGTTCACGGCGATGGGCGCATCCGATGCCGTATCGACGCCGCCCGCGATGCCCACGTCGATCTGCCCGAGCGCGATCTTGTTGGCGACGAGAATCGCCGTTTCGAGGCCGGTGCCGCATGCCTGCTGCACGTCGTAGGCGGGCGTTTCCTTCGCGAGCGTGGTCGAGAGCGCGGCCTCGCGCGTCAGGTTGAAGTCGCGCGAATGCTTGACGACCGCGCCCGCGGCCACTTCGCCGAGACGCATGCCATGCAGGTCGAAGCGATCGACGAGACCTTGCAGCGTAAAGCTCAGCATGTCCTGATTCGACGCGCTCGCGTACGCCGTGTTCGAGCGCGCGAACGGAATCCGGTTGCTGCCGATGATCGCAATCCGACGAACCTCGCGCCGAATCTCGCGCCGCGCTTCGCTCATGGCAGCTCCCATTCGAAATGGCCGCGCAGATGCGGCCGGTCGCCCGCAAGATCGCGCACTTCGAACTCACGCGCGGTGGGCGAGGGCGCGGCGCTCCAGAGCGTGGCGTCGCCGGGCAGATAAAGCGGCGATTTGAAATCGCCATGCGCGTATCCGGAGGCGAGCGGCTTGATTGGATGCAGCGCCGCGAGCGTGCGGGCGAGCGTCCACATGCCATGCGCGATCGCGCGTGGAAAGCCGAACGCTTTCGCGCTCAGCGTATGCAGATGGATCGGATTGAAGTCGCCCGATGCCTTCGCGTAATCGCGTCCGAGCTGCGGCGGAAGCTGCCAGCGCGCTTCGCGTGCGAGGAGCGGCACGCGCGCATCGGATGCTTCGGCCATTTCGATCGAAGGCGCTGCGCTTTCGCTGCGCACGCCGCGCTTCAGATAGACGCTGTCGCCGTCCCATACGGCCTCGCCGCGCCGGTAGATGCGCGTATGCAGCGTGAACGCCTGACCTTTTTGATGCGGCATCAGCGGACCGCACTCGACTTCGATGCGCAAGCCCTGGCCCGCCGCGAGCGGACGACGCAGCCGCACGCTGTTGGACAGATGCACGACGCCGAGCGCGGACCAGGGAAACGACGGATCGGTGAGCATCATCAGATGCAAGGGGAACGCGAGCACGTGCGGGAACGTGAGCGGCACGCCATGTTCGGGGATGAATCCGCACACGCGCGCGTAGCGGCCGACCTGCTCCGCGTCGAGCCTGACATCGGGGCGCACGAGCCGCAGCGCGGGCAGCTCGGGCGAGCGCGCGCGCCTGAAGAGCGCGGGCAGCGCGCGCCCGTAGAGCTTTGCGGGCGGCGGCAAGGTATCGATGACGACGGTGCGGGCGCGCGGCAGGGTCGGTGCGTGCATGCAGTCGCCTCCCTACGCGCCGATGAGGCTCTGGCCGCACACGCGCACGACGTTGCCCGTGATGCCCGCGCTGCCCGGACTCGCGAGCCACGCGACGGTCTCGGCGACATCGACGGGCAAGCCGCCTTGTCCCATCGAATTGAGCCGTCTGCCGGCCTCGCGCACGCCGAACGGCATGCGCGCGGTCATGTGCGTTTCGATGAAGCCGGGCGCGACCGCGTTGATCGTGATGCCGCGGCCCCGCAGCGACGGCGCCATCGCGCGCACGCGGCCGATCACGCCCGCCTTCGAGGTCGTGTAATTGGTCTGCCCGCGATTGCCCGCGATGCCGCTGATCGACGAAACAGCAACGATGCGTCCGTGTTCGCGCAACACGTTCCGCGCGAGCAGCGCGTCGTCGATGCGCGCCTGCGCGAGCAGATTGATGTCGATCACGCTATCCCACATGTCCGGGCTCATGCGCGCGATGGTCTTGTCGCGCGTGATGCCCGCGTTGTGCACGACGATATCGATTCCGCCAGACGCGGCAAGCGTCGCGGCGATCTCGCCGGGCGCTTCGGGCGCGGCGATGTCCGCGACGAGCGCTGCATGCGCGCCGCCCGAGGGCGAGCCGTCTTCGATCGAGAGCATGGTCTGATCGAGCGCGTCGCGGGCGGCGTCGACATCGAGCCCGGTGACGATCGCACCGTGTTGCGCGAGCACCGCCGCGATCGACGCGCCGATGCCGCGCGCCGCGCCCGTCACGATCGCGCGCTTGCCCGCGAGCGGTTTCGTCCAGCTTTCGGGCGCGGCGGCGGGTGCGTCGAGGGTCACGACCTGGCCCGACACGTAGGCCGAGCGAGGCGAAAGGAAGAAGCGCAGTGCGGACTCGAGGTCCGCGCCATCGGCCACGCGCAGCAAATTCGACGTGATGCCGTTGCGCGCTTCCTTGCCGAGCGAGCGAGTCATGCCTTCGAGCGCATGCTGCGCGGTGGCGGCGGCAACGCTCGCGCGCGTGGCGGGCGGACGCCCGATCACGACGATGCGTCCGTTCTTCGCGAGCGAGCGCAGCGCGTCGTGGAAGAAGGCGTACAGCGAATGCAGTTGCGCGCTTTCGTCGATGCCGGTCGCATCGAAGATCAGCGCCTCGACGCGATCGCCGGGGGATGCGTCGCGCGCGCGCGGCTCGAAGCGGCCGCTCATCGCGCCGTGGCGCGCAGCGACGGGCAGCCAGCCGGTCGCGCTTTCGTGGGCGATGCCCGTCATGCCGATGGCGGACAGCACGCCCATCAGTTCATCGAAGAGCGCGGGCGACGGACCCGCGCCGATAGCGGCCATGCCGCCGAATTCGGCCTGATCCGCGCGATGGCGGCGCAACACCTCGGGACGCGGCAGGCCGAGCGAGCGCGCGATGCTCGTGCCGAAGGGCGAATTGACGAAGTCGAGATAGCGGTCTTTCATCGATTGGCGATCGGTCGTCGGGGCGCGCGCGGCGTGGCCTCGAGCCTGCGTGCTTCAGGCGACGGGTTCAGGCGACGGCTTCAGGCGACGGTTTCGGGCCATTGCCGCTCGAGTGCCGCGCTGCGCTTTTGCAATGCTTCGAGGATACCGAAGTCTGCGGAAAAATCATCGACTTTCACGGCTTCGCGCGCATGAGCCGCCCATTCGGCCAGCAACGCGCGCTCGCTTTCGTCGATGACGCCGGACGCCCAAGCCGTCTGCGCCCATGCTTCGACGTCTTGCGGGCTTTGCGGCAGCGGATCGGTCTGGCCCGCTTTGACGGCATCGCGCACACGCGTTTCCAGCGCCGCGACGGCGGGCGTGAGCGCGAGCAGCTTCTCGCCGCGGGCGATCGGATCGGTTTCGACGGTCGAAACGTGCGAACCCGCGACGAGGCGTTCGCGCGCCGCGCCGGGCGTTTGCATCAGCATCGCGACCTCGTTGCCGAGCGTGTCGCTGCCCGGTGCCTGCGGCAGGCCGAACGGGAACGCGAGCGCGCGCAGCAGCACGGCGGCGGCGCGGTTCGGAAAGTTCGCGAGCAAGCCTTCGAACGCGATGCTCGCCTGATCGAGCGCGTCTTCGGCGCCCCAGCGCACGAGCGGCAAGTCGCTCTCGGGACGGCCTTCGTCTTCGAAGCGCTTGAGCGTCGCGGATAGCAGGTACAACTGCGAGAGGATGTCGCCGAGCCGCGCCGACAGACGCTCGCGGCGCTTGAGCTCGCCGCCGAGCGCGAGCATCGACACGTCGGCGAACAACGCGAACGCGCTCGACAGGCGCGTGGCTGCGCGGTAGTAGGGCAGAAGACGCGCATCGGCGCGCGCGGGCTTGCGCATGAGCGCGCTGCCGCCGAAGGCATACACGAGGCTGCGTACCGCGTTGGACGCGAGAAAGCTCGCGTGGCCGAAAAACGCGTCGTCGAAATCGCGCAGCGCCCGGCGCGGATCGGCTTCTCGCGTCGCAGCCATCTCCCTGAGCACGTAGGGATGACAACGGATCGCGCCTTGTCCGAAGATGATGAGGCAGCGCGTCAGGATGTTCGCCCCTTCGACGGTGATCGAGATCGGCATCTGCTGATACGCGCGCGCGAGAAAGTTCGACGGCCCCATGCAGATGCCCTTGCCGGCGACGACGTCCATGCCGTCGTTGATCACCTTGCGCGCCCGTTCCGTGATGTGATACTTCGCGATCGCCGAAATGACCGAAGGTTTCTCGCCGAGATCGACCGCCTGCGCGGACAGGCGGCGCGCCGCGTCCATTACGTACAGGTTGCCGCCCATGCGACCGAGCGCTTCCTGAATGCCCTCGAAGCGGCCGATCGACGTGCGGAACTGCCGGCGCGCGGCGGCGTATGCGCCCGTGCCGCGCACGGCGAGCTTCGCCATGCCGACGTTCGACGAAGGCAGCGAGATCGCACGCCCGGCGGCGAGGCATTCCATCAGCATGCGCCAGCCGTTGCCCACCTGTGCGCGCCCGCCGATGACCCAGTCCATCGGGATGAACACATCCTTGCCCCGGTTCGGGCCGTTCTGGAACACGGCGTTGAGCGGCCAGTGCCGCCGTCCGATGTCGACGCCGGGATGGTTCGTCGGAATGAGCGCGCAGGTGATGCCGGGTGTGGCGTCACCGCCGAGCAGATGGTCGGGGTCGAGCGCGCGAAAGGCGAGGCCGAGCACGGTCGCGATCGGCCCAAGCGTGATGTAGCGTTTTTCCCAGGTAACGCGAAAGCCGAGCGTCTCGCGGCCCTCGTGGATGCCGCGGCACACGACGCCGACATCCGGGATCGCGGCGGCGTCCGATCCCGCGTAAGGGCTGGTGAGCGCGAAGCACGGAATGTCGTCGCCGCGCGCGAGACGCGGCAGATAGTGGTTCTTCTGTTCCTCGGTGCCGTAGTGCAGCAGCAGTTCGGCGGGGCCGAGCGAATTCGGCACCATCACCGATACAGCCGCCGCCGATGAATGCGTCGCGAGCTTCATGATCACCTGCGAGTGCGCGTACGCGGAGAACGCCTTTCCGCCGTAACGCTTCGGAATGATCATGCCGAGAAAGCCCTGTTCCTTGATGTAGGCCCACGCTTGCGGCGACAAGTCCTGCCAGATCGCAGTCGTGTCCCAGTCGTTCGACAACTCGCACAGCCGCGCGCATTCGTTGTCGATGAAGCTTTGCTCCTCCTGCGTCAGCTTCGGCGCGCCGTGTTCGAGCAGGCTGTCCCATCGCGGGCGCCCCGAAAAAAGTTCGGCGTCCCACCAGACGGTGCCGGCTTCTATGGCGTCACGCTCCGTCGACGACATCTCCGGCAGGATCTTGCGAAAAGTCGCCAGCACGCGGCGGCTCAAGAATGCGCGGCGCAGCGGTGTGATGGCAAGCATGAGCGCCGGAAGCACGAAGGCAATCGCGAGCAGAGTGACGCCGACTGTGCCCGTCACGCCGATGAGCGGCCCTACGGCCACCCAGAGCGCCAGCCCGACGAGCCAGACGAGAGCGGGCGCCTGGAGAAATGTGAGCGTAACGGCTACCAGGAAGAAGGCGATGACATATAGCGCGAGCATCAAGGTCTCCGGCGTTTTCAGAGAAGAAGCACGCTTCATGCCACGGGGTCGACGTTGGGCGGCGTCGCCGATAAGAACCGGCACCGGTGTCATGAGCCGAACCTGAGTGTTCACTCTAGTCCTGTTCGGATTAGGACGTGTCCACTTCAAAGCCCAATATTCGGGAGCTATTCTTTTGCCTCACATCAAGACCGACAAAAGCGAATGATTCGTTCGAACGACTAAACAATGGGGAGGGAACTTTTCTTGACTCCCCGCCGAAGCGGGAGCGTCAAAGGGCGCTGTGGGCGAATCTTGGGGGATAAGCCACAGCAGGTCACAACGCCGGGCTCTGTTGCGACCACCTGCCACGCGCATGGTGGCCACGGGAGCATATTCATAAATGGAGACGTTGGATCAATTAGTCAGGCTAAACATCGGCGCGATACCTGAAGAACTCGATATTTCAGACTGGGTTCTTATTCTGGGTGACTTGCTTTACATGCTGATGCGCTCCGACGGGGAAGTGAGCTATGTGCACGTCCCGCTGGACATGGAGATGATCATGAGCATACGGGAGTCGAGCGAATGCAAGGGAGGTGGCCTCTATCGGGATATCAGAGGCGAACCGACACAACTGGCGACGTATCTGGCGCTGGTTTTTCTGGACCGCAATGTGCCCGCGTCGGCTATCAGGCGCGAACTCGGAATGGCCGAAGCGACGATGAACTGGCTGCTCGAAGTCTGGCAATGCGTTGCCGGCATCATCGATCGAAACAAGCGATTGCGACTCATTCGTCTGCTGGCGGCCGATGGAAATGGGTAACAGTGGGCGCGCGACGATCTGGCCGGTCGGGGCGCGCGCGTGGTGTCGATCCCGGGTCCGCTAGCGCGGAGCCGGGACCCGTAGGACATGTCGTGAGTGAGTTGGCAGACCCGCTCACGACGATCGCAAAACTACAGAACTCCTCCTGTAGGCAGCAATCACCTGCCCTGAACAAGCAGCAACAGGAGAATAAGTGTTCCTAAACAAATGTGTTTACCCGGTGGAGCTAAAAATCAACTCGCTATTTCGAGAGATCGCGGCGATCGACCAAAGCTACATCTACGACAACAGGCTTTATGTGTTCGGCAACGAAGATGGTGGCTATGCTTATCGCTCCACGTCGCTGGAGGGGGCCGCGCTCGAAATGCTGCACAAGGATATTCGCGTGATCGAAGTATCACCGAGCGCCGCCGCCGGAGGACGGATCGATCCCAAACGCAAATTTCAGGCGCTGGCGCTGTTGCAGCACGGCGCGTCGGTCGCGGCGGTTTCGCGCGGCGTGAACGTGTCGGAGGCGACGGTCTACCGGTATCGAAAGGGACTGCAAGGCGTCGTTGCGCTGCGTCCGCGGAATACGAATTCCCTGTTGCGGATGCTCGCCTTTCCGGCACCTCGCGTTCATGAGCGTGGCGCCACGGGATTGCATTTCGAATCGCGCGGTTGAATGCGTCGCCCCCGCGCAATGCGAGGCAGTCTCCGTTGGGCACGGCTATCCCGTGGCGCCTGCTTCGCGCGCGGAGCGCGTCATATCGATGCCTCTGCGCTCGTGGCTGAAGAAAATCAGCCCCGCGATCACCACGGCGACGACGCCCGCGACGATCGCCATCGCCATGCCGTAGTTGTTGCCGTGCGATGCGGCGAGCGACGCCTGCATCGTCGCGTTCACCGCCGCGAGCAAGTTGCCGAGCTGGTACACGAGTCCCGGGAAGGTCGCGCGAATCTCATCGGGCGAGATTTCGTTCAAATGGACCGGAATCACGCCCCACGCGCCTTGCACCGAGATCTGCATGAGGAACGCGCCGATCGCGAGCATGAGAGGCGTCGTCGAGAATGCCCACAGATACAGCACCGGCAACGCGATCAACGCGGCGATGAAAATCGTCACTCGCCGGCCGATCTTCTCAGACAGCGCCCCGAAAAACAGCCCGCCGACGATCGCGCCGACATTCAGCGTGATCGTAATGAGCGACACGGTATGCGGATCGAAATGATGCTGCTCGCGCAGGAAGGTCGGATAAAGATCCTGCGTGCCGTGCGAGAAGAAATTGAACGCGGTCATCAGCACGATTGCGTAGAGCGAGAGCGTCCAGTTTCGCTTGAGCGTGGCGATGAGGCCGGGGCGCGGGCGCTTTTCCATCGCACGCCACGCCGGCGATTCAGGCACGTGCGCACGCACGTACATCACGAGCAGGGCAGGCGCGACGCCGATGAAGAACATCCCGCGCCACCCGACGAACGGGTACACCACGCCGAAAGCGATCGACGCAAGCAAATAGCCGCTCGGATAGCCCGCCTGCAAAAGCCCCGAAACGACGCCGCGTGCGGCGGTCGGCACGGTTTCCATCGTCAATGCCGATCCGACGCCCCACTCACCGCCCATCGCGATGCCGAAGAGTGCGCGCAGGATGAGCAGCGTCGTGAGATTCGGGCAGAGGCCGGAAAGCAACTCGAGCAGCGAGTAGCACGCGATGTTGATCATCAGCGTGGGGCGGCGGCCGAATTTGTCCGCGAGCCGGCCGAAGAGCAGGGCGCCCAGCGGGCGCATCGCCAGCGTGAGCGTGATCGCGAAGGCGACGTCCGGGATCTTCGTATTGAATTCCGCGGCGATATCCTTCAATACGAAGACCATCAGAAAGAAATCGAATGCGTCGAGGGTCCAGCCCAAATAGGCGGCAATCGTCACGTTTCTTTGTTCGCGCGTCCAGCTCATTGCCAGTTTCTCCGATTCGATAATCGATTGGCGAGGGTTGCTTGTGCGGTTTTAGCAATTAGCGAAACGGCCGCAGGCGCGTGGACCGGGCGTTGCGGGGTTTCGTCCGTGCGAGTGTACGCCGTCGATTAATCGATTGCTTAAGGGAGTGGCCGAATGCGCGTTCGCGCGTGAGCGATATGAATCGGAGAATACGGATTCGATTCAGTTTCAATTCGGTATGGAGAGAGTCGAATCAGAAACGAAAGAAAATCGAATAGAAAATGAAGGCGGGAAACAAAAAACCCCACGACGATGCGTGGGGCTTTTGCGTGCGATGCGCTTGAATCAGCGTATCGCAAAAGAGGGACCTTGGTGCCCAGGAGAGGACTCGAACCTCCACGGTGTTGCCACCGCTAGGACCTGAACCTAGTGCGTCTACCAATTCCGCCACCTGGGCCAAGGGGTACAGCGAGCCCGCTATTTTAGCGGGAACCGGCACCGTGTCAACTGCAAAGTCATACGACTAAGCTGAATCGAAAACACGGTCCCTGCACAAAAAGGAAAAGCCACCCGAAGGTGGCTTTTCCAAACATCTGGTGCCCAAGAGAGGACTCGAACCTCCACGGTGTTGCCACCGCTAGGACCTGAACCTAGTGCGTCTACCAATTCCGCCACCTGGGCAAGGGTGCGTGTGCTGCAAATTTGCTTTGCGTCCAGCAAAGAACGCCATTATAGCGACCCCAATGTGCCTGTCAAGCGTTTCGTAGCAATGCGCGTAACGACGCGCCGGGCTCGCCGTATCGGCTTGCCAGCCCCGTGAGGCTGAAAAGACGGGTGTTAGAATGACCCGCAACGATGACCGCATTATTGGTTGCAAAGCACCGCAAAAGTCCCGTCCAACGAGAAAAATCACGACTACGCCCTTGAGCAAATATCCGTATCCGATTCCGAGCCGCGAAGAAATTCTCGGCGTGCTGCGCACGAGCGAGACACCGCATGCCGCGAACGACATTGCCGAGGCACTGTCGATCAAGCGCCAGGAGCGCGAAGGATTTTTCAAGCGACTGGCGGCAATGGAACGCGACGGGCAAATCCGCCTCGACAAGCGCGGCCACTATCAACTCACGCATCCGTCGAATTTTGTAGCGGGGCGCGTACAGGGACATCGCGACGGCTTCGGCTTCCTGATCCGCGACGACGGTCAGGACGATCTGTTCTTGCCCAACGGCGAAATGCAGAAGGTCATGCACAACGACCGCGTGCTCGCGCGCATCGTCGGATATGACCGGCGCGGGCGGCCGGAAGGGCATATCGTCGAGGTGACCGATCGCGCGAACAAGCGCATCATCGGACGCCTCGTCAACGAGAACGGCGCGCTCATTCTGGTGCCGGAAGACAAGCGCATCGGTCACGACATCCTCATCACGCAAAATCCGAAGAAGGCGAAGGTCGGACAAGTGGTGTCCGTCGATCTGACGGATTTCCCGAGCCGTCACTCGCAGCCGCTCGGGCGCGTGGCCGAAGTGATCGGCGATATCGACGATCCCGGCATGGAGATCGAGATCGCGGTGCGCAAATACGGCGTGCCGCATGAGTTCAGTGACGCCGCGCTGAGCTCGGCCGCCAAGCTGCCCGACGAAGTGCGCCCGGTGGATATCCGCCATCGCGTCGATCTGCGCGACGTGCCGCTCGTCACCATCGATGGCGAGGACGCGCGCGACTTCGACGACGCCGTCTATTGCGAGCCGGTGGCGGTCGGGCGCGGTCAGGGATTCCGCCTGCTGGTCGCGATCGCGGACGTGTCGCATTATGTGCGGCCCGGCGAGCCGCTCGACGTCGATGCGCTCGATCGCAGCACGTCGGTGTACTTCCCGCGCCGCGTGATTCCGATGCTGCCGGAAAAGCTGTCGAACGGATTGTGTTCGCTAAATCCGAATGTCGACCGCTGCGTGCTCGTGTGCGATATGGTCATCACGGCGCGCGGCGAAATCAAGGCGTATCAGTTCTACCCGGGCGTGATGCATTCGGCGGCGCGTCTTACGTACACCGAAGTCGCGGCCGTGCTCACCAATACGAAGGGTCCGGAAGCGGCGAAGCGCGCCGATATCCTGCCGCAGTTGCAGGATCTCTACGGCGTGTACAAGTCGCTGCATGCCGCGCGCCAGAAACGCGGCGCGATCGATTTCGATACGACCGAGACCTACATCGTCGTGAACTCGCAGGGCAAGATCGAGCAGATCGTGCCGCGTCATCGCAACGACGCGCATCGGCTGATCGAGGAATGCATGCTGGCCGCGAACGTCTGCGCGGCCGACTTCCTGAAGCGCAACAAGCATCCGGGTTTGTATCGCGTGCATGCCGGGCCGACGGAAGAGAAGCTGGAGAATCTGCGCACGTTCCTGCGCGGCGTCGGCCTGACGCTGACCGGCGGCGCCAAGCCCCACGCGAGCGATTACGCCGCGCTGATCGCGCAGATCCGCGACCGGCCCGATGCCCAGATGCTGCAATCGATGGTATTGCGCTCGATGCAGCAAGCCGTGTACAGCCCGGACAATATCGGCCATTTCGGACTCGCGTATGAGGCGTACGCGCACTTCACGAGCCCGATTCGACGCTATCCCGACCTGCTCACACATCGCGCGATCTACGCGATTTTGCAGGGCAAGAAGTATCTGCCGGACATCGGTCACGATGTATCGCTGAGCACCGGCCTCACGAAAGCGGCGCGCGAGATGCAGAAAGCCGACGACACCGCGCGAGGCCGCGCGCGCAACAGCGTCGCGATCTGGGAGGAGCTCGGTCTGCATTGCTCGTCGAACGAACGCCGCGCCGATGAAGCCTCGCGCGATGTCGAGGCGTGGCTCAAGTGCTACTTCATGCGCGACAAGCTCGGCGAGGAATACGGCGGCATGGTGAACGGCGTGACGTCGTTCGGCATCTTCGTGCAACTGGATTCCCTTTTCATCGAAGGTCTCGTGCACGTGACCGAACTCGGCTCGGATTATTTCCAGTACGACGAGATCAAGAACGAACTGCGCGGCGAGCGCACGGGCATCCGCTACCGGATGTCGGATCGCGTGCGCGTGCAGGTGGGCCGCGTCGATCTCGATGCGCGCAAGATCGATTTCCGGCTCGTCCGCGATACGCCGGTGAAGCCGCCGGCGCCGCGTCCGCCGGTGGTTGCGGGCGAGACCGCGAACGTCGGCAATGGCGGGGCGGGACCGCGTATCCGCCCGTTCGGCGACGACGACCTGCCGGGCACGCGCGCCCGTGGCGGCACGAAAAAGGGTGCGCCGATTTCAACAAACCCGCGCGCTGGCGCGGCGAAGAAACGCGGTGCGGCGTCGAAGTCGGCGCCGCAGGGGCGGCCGGCGCGCAAGAAGCGTTAGGGCGGGGCGCGATACTGCCGCCATCGAATACGCGCGGTCCGATGCTTCGTGCTTCGGACCGCGTCGTGCTTTTCAAGTTTTCACCGAAGGTTCGAATCAGTCATGTCACGTCTCAAGGTTCTATACGGATTTCACGCAGTGACCGCACGTTTGCGCGCGGACGCATCCTCGATCGAGGAGGTGCTGTACGACCCCACACGCAAGGACCGGCGCATGCAGGACTTTCTGCGGACCGCGAAGGAAGCGGGCGTGCGGCTGATCGCGGCGGACGAATCGCGCCTGTGGGGGCTCGCGGGCAACATCCAGCATCAGGGCATCGTCGCGCGCGCGAACGATCTTCCGCTCGCGCAGAACCTGGCGGAACTGCTCGACGGCATCTCGGGCACGCCGTTGCTGCTGGTGCTCGACGGCGTCACCGATCCGCATAACCTCGGCGCGTGCCTGCGCGTCGCGGATGCGGCCGGCGCGCATGCGGTGATCGCGCCGCGCGACCGCTCCGCCGGGTTGAACGCGACGGCGGCAAAGGTGGCGAGTGGGGCGGCCGAGAGCGTGCCGTACATCACCGTGACGAATCTGGCGCGCGCCCTGCGCGAGCTCAAGGACGCGGGCGTGTGGGTGATCGGAACGGCGGGCGAGGCGACGGCTTCGCTCTATGAGACGAAGCTGGACGGCCCGGTGGCGATCGTCGTTGGCGCGGAAGGCGAGGGTATGCGCAGGCTCACGCGCGAGACGTGCGACGAGGTCATGAATATCCCGATGGCGGGGACGGTCGAGAGTTTGAATGTGTCGGTGGCGAGCGGGGTTTGCTTGTTCGAGGCGGTGAGGCAGAGGCAGGTGAAGAAGTAACGGCCGGCGTCCACTAGTCACATCGGCAATTCGAAGCTTCGAACATCAGTCATGGCGTTAAACCGACTTAGTGATCTGCTCGCCGCAAAAAGCGTGTACACGCGCGAGCAGTTGAAGGGTGTTCTCGATACCCAGGACGCGACGATCAATACGGGCGTGTTCCGCCCAGCGGGTTTCGATTCGGTTCTGCTGTTCGTCACCGAGACGAAAACGCCGGACCGTGTTCAGTATGTCGATAAGCTCGAAGGCGACGTCCTGCACTGGCAAGGGCAGAACGCTGGACGTTCAGACTCGTTGATCGTCGAACATCGGCTTCGTGGCATCGAGCTTCTGCTGTTTTATCGCACGAGAAAGTACGAGTACCCGGGCGCTGGATTCAAGTACGAAGGTTCCTTCGAATACGTCTCGCACCAAGGCTCGATGCCCACGAGTTTCACGTTGCGGCGCGAAGCCGAGAGGCCCGCGCAGGCCGAAATCAAGGCCGAAACCGAGGCGGGGGCGCAAGTCGAAGCAAGCGGAGCTTTCAATCCCTCGAGTATCGAAGATGCCCGCAAAAAGACACTCTCCGCCATCGTCATGCGTCAAGGGCAGCCCGCGTTCCGCAAGGCCTTGCTCAATGCCTATGAACAGCGTTGCGCGCTAACGGGCTGCGATGTCCCACAGGTTCTCGAAGCCGCTCACATCTGCGGCTACATGGGCCCGGAAACCAACGACGTCCGAAACGGACTCTTGCTGCGCGCCGACTTGCACACACTCTACGACCGCGCGTTGATCGCGATCGATCCGTTGACTCACGAAGTGTCGATCGCTCCAGCGCTGCGAGAAAGCGAATACGCCTCGCTCGAAGGACGTTTGCTTCGTTTGCCGAAGCATCCTCAGCAACGACCAAGTCGCGAAGCGCTGCAGATTCACTGGATGCACGTGCGATCGATCCGGGAAGGGCAATCGTGATAGGCATAAGAAAAGCGCTCGGCTTAGCCGCATCGATATCGATGTGCATTCTCACCGCCTGCACCACCACCCAGATGGACCGCGGCACCTACATCGCCGACACCCGGTATCACGCCAAAAACGCCGACTCCCGCGTCCGTTTCCTCGTGATGCACTACACGGAGATCGACGAGACACGATCGCTCGCGGTGCTCACGGGCGATCAGGTCAGCGTGCATTACGTGGTCCCCGACGCCCCCCGCATCGAAAAGGGCGAGCCCGTCGTCTATCAGCTGGTGCCCGAAGACAAGCGCGCCTGGCACGCCGGCGTGAGTTCCTGGCAAGGCGCGACGGAACTGAACGCGTCCTCGATCGGCATCGAGAATGTGAACCTCGGGCCTATCGGTGAACAAGGCGGCGACCG